>Ga0136627_1001165_pt1 | contig 10297 bp, 7 predicted proteins | sample AntDrymUQ4892206_2_FD_104652 | JGI IMG/M metagenome (GOLD analysis project Ga0136627, IMG submission 104652) | Polar desert sand microbial communities from Dry Valleys, Antarctica - metaG UQ489 (22.06) | ecosystem: Environmental > Terrestrial > Soil > Desert | place: Antarctica: Dry Valley... | reverse complement strand
GGGCCACGAAGACCATCGCCGGGATCGCGCCGATCCAGTAGTAGTGGGACTGCATGATCCCGTACTGCGCCGCCCCGGCGCCCATCCCCAGGATCTCGAGCGCCCCCAGGTTCGCCCCAAGGAAGGCGAGGCCCGTGATCCAGCTCGGCAGCGACCTCCCGGAGAGGAAGTAGTCCTCGGAGGTCTGCATCTTCGTCCTGAGCATCGCCCCGATACCGAGCACGAACACGAAGTACACCCCGATGATGAAGTAATCGACCCACGTGTCGTTGACGCTTACCATGGACTGGAGAAACGCCAGCTCTCCCATCTGCTCCTCCTTTTCCCGCGGCACCCCTACCGCATCGTTCTAACCCCACTTTTCACGTTACCAGCATCGCTATCCCCGCGCGACGGCCACGGGCGCGTGGCTCTCCCCCGAACTGTAGGCGGCGAGTACCACCTCAAGCGCCCGCAGGCCGTCCTCACCGCCGGCCCCGATCCGCTCGCCCTCGGCACCCCGGAGAAAATCGTCGAGCATGAGAACGTTCGGGTCCCCGCCGGCGTGCGTCCAGGAGGTGCCGCCTGACACGTGGTCGAAGGTCGAGATGCTCCGGGAGAAGGCGTCCACGTCGAGGACACCAGATGAGCCGGTGATACGGAGGGTAAAGTCGCCCCAGGTCGGGTAGCCGGCGCCCCTGGACCAGCTCGGGTCCACCGTCGCGAAGGCGCCGTCGGCGATGCCCCCTTCCATCTCGAGCGTGAGGATGCCGGCGTCGTCCACTCCACCGGCCCCGAAGAAGGTGCCGACCTCCGCGTAGGCGCTACTGACCTCGACGCCGAGCACGAAGCGCAGCGTGTCGACGACGTGGACGGTGTGGTCCATGACGGCGCCGCCTCCAGACATCTCGGGGTCCAGGAACCAGCCGCCGGGGGGCTGACCGTGGTTCGTGCCGTTTACGGCCAGGACGCGGCCGATGGCGCCGGAGCGGACGACCTCGCGCGCCCGCCTTACCGCCGGCGCGTGCCTGACGGGGAAGGAGATCCCGAGCCGCCGCCCCGTCTCCTCGGACGCCCGGATCATCTCCCGCGCGTCCTCGACCGTGGTGGAGATGGGCTTCTCGCACATCACGTCCACGCCCGCGCGCAGAGCCGGGATCACGCCCCCCGCGTGCCGCCGGTTCTCGGAGCAGACCACGACCACGTCCACCGCCTCGAACAACTCCCCCGCACTCTCGAAGAACCGCACCCCGTACCGGCCCGCCGCCTCCCGGCCCCTGTCCCCATCGTCGTCCGCCACCCCGACGAACTCCGCCGCTCCGAGCCCACCGAGCGCCGCCGCGTACTGCGGGGCGTGGACGTGGGCGAAGCTCAGAATGCCGACCCTGGCGCTCATGCGCGGCCCCCAAGCGTCACGGGCTCCCCCGTCCTGACCGACTCGATGGCGGCGAGCGACACCCGGAGCGCCTCGCTGGCGTCGCGCCCGTTCACGACGGGCTCCTCCCCCGTCTCAAGGCACAGGACGAAGTGCTCCAGCTCGGCCTGGTAAGGGCTCTTGCCGACCGCGACGCCGGGCCCCACGCGGTCGGTGTCCAGCAGCAGGTGGAGAGGGGCGGCCTCGGTGCTGTCCGCTGTTACGAGGCCCTTGCTTCCGGCGACCTCGATTGCGTACTCGAACGGCGCCGGGTAGCCCCAGTGTCCCTCTACGTGCGCGATGGGGCCGCCCTCGAAGCGTAGCGTGGTCAAGGCGTAGTCGAGTCGGTTGTACTCGCGGCCCATCACGCCCCTGGCGTAGACCCGCTCCACCTCGCCGAAGCACCAGCGGAGGAAATCGAAGTCGTGGATGACGAGGTCCACCAGCACGCCGCCGCTCTGGCGCAAGTCGGCGTACCAGTCGTTCCAACCCCTCAGAAAAGGCGAACGACGACTTGTTCTCACCACCCCTACCGTGCCGAGGTCGCCGGCCTCGATCATGGCCTTTATCCTGACGTACTCGGGAAAGAACCGGACGACGTGGCCGACGAAGAGCCGTCCTTCACCGGCCTCGAACGCCGACAGTATCTCCCCTGCTTCCTCCAGCGTGCGCGCGATGGGCTTCTCCAGGAACAGGTGCTTCCCGTCCCCGGCTACCCTGACCGCCAGGTCCCGGTGCAGGGCCGTCGGCACGCACGCGTCTATGACGTCCACGCTCTCGGCGGAGACCAACGCCTCGTAGGAGGGGTATGGCCTGGCGCCCACGGAGGCCGCGCCGGCTGCGGCGGCCTCCTCGCCCGCGTCGGCGACGCCGACCACCTCCACGCCGGGCATGTTGGCGTACGCGGCCAGGTGGACGGAGCCCATGAACCCGGCCCCGACCACGCCGATCTTCACGCCTGCTCGCCCTGCCGGATGAACTCTTCGAGCCGGGTCTGGAGGGCGCGCCCTGTCTCGTCTGGCGATTGGTCACCCTTCAGGCAGGCGTTGAACTGGTCGGCCATCTCAAGCGACATGTCCGAGTAGTAGGGGGAGACGGGGCGGGGCTTCGTGTGCTGCAGCGCCGACTGCGCCAGCGCGAGCAAGGGCACCTGTTCCCGCAACCCCTTATCGTCGTAGAGCGCGCTCAGCGTCGGCAAGTACGACCCTTCGGTCGCCCGAAACTCCTGCTGCTCGGGCGCCGTCATGAACTGGATGAACTCCCAGGCCGCCTCCGCTTTCTCGGAGAACGCGCCGATGTAGAACGGCTGGTCGCCGACCGTGCCGTTGCCGGGCTCGCCATCCGACGAGGGAAGCTCGGCGACGCCGACCTGCTCGGGCGTGACCTCCGATTGAGCGGGGTCGCTGACGATCCCGTACACGTAGGGCCAGTTGCGCATGAAGACGGCGTCTCCCCGCAAGAATGCCCCGGCCGACTCGTCCTCCTTGTACACGCTCATCGCCTCAGGGGCGACGCCGTCGGAGATCATGGCCCGGTACTCGGCGAGCCCGGCGACAGCCTCGGGTTCGCCGATGAGCACCTTTGTGGGATCTTCGGGGTCCAACGCCTCGCCGCCGTGCGTCCAGATGAACTCCAGGCCGTTGCACACGCCGCCCTCGTAGTTCGCCCCCTGAAAGACGTAGCCGAACTCCGTCCCCGAGCCCCGACGGACCTCTTTCGTCATCCGTTTCAACTCGGCCCAGGTCTTGGGCGGGCCGGAGAAGCCGTTCTCTTCGAGCAGATCCTTGCGGTAGTAGAGGAGGCCCGTGTCGGTAAACCAGGGTTTGCCGTAGATTTTTCCCTCGTAGGTCACGGCCTCGACCGACCCGGGGAGGTAGTCCGCCCGCATGCCTTCCGTAAAGCGGCCGGAGAGGTCGGAGATCCAACCCTGCGCCGCGAACTGCGCCGTCCAGATAACGTCCCCGAGTATGACGTCGAGGTCCTCCCCGCCGGCCTGGAACTGTGTCCTGATCTTGTCGAACCGTTGCCCGGTGTCGGCGTCGCCGGGACGGAACTCGACCTTGATCCCGCTCCTATTCTGCTCGTTGAACTTGTCCACGAGCTTTTTTGCGGTCCCCGTATCGTCTATCGAGGAGCTGAAGACGATCTCCTTTGCCCCCCCGTCCTGCCCGTCTCCGCCGCATCCCGCGACCCCGGTTAGGGCCGCACCCGCGATACCGGCGCCCCCGATCCTCAGGAAGTCGCGGCGCGAGATGCCCCTTTTCGTCCTCACCCTTCCGCCTTCGTCCTCCATGCTATCCCCTTTCCGCCGCTACCCCGGCAGCCAACCGTGGTCGGGGTCGTTGTTGAACGTCGAGGACGTAGGCGGGAAGTCGAGTTTCGCGGTCCGGCCAGGCAAAGACCGGCCCGATGCCGGGCGCGAAGCAAAGAACCGGAGAGACGTCAGATCTCCCACCGTGTTCACCCTTTCCCCTTTTGCCGCGGTTTCCCGCCCGCGATTGCTCGAATGTGCCTATCTTGTCAGAATCCTCCCCCACGAGTCAATCCGAAGACCGTTCTCGGCCGGGTCACCCTCGGTTCGCGGCTAGAGCGCGGGCGGATCTTCTTCTACCTCCGCGACCCGGACGGACCTCCCTTCTTTGCGTGAAACCTCGCAGGCGACCGCGACCCTTAGGGCCTCCATCGCCGCAGCGGGGGGAGAGGGATTCTCGCGTTCGCCCCTCATCACCTCGATGAACGCCCTGGTCTCTTGCCTGAGGCTCTCCCCGATCCTCCAGCCAGTCCTTGACGAGGTTCAGGTGCGGCTCCACGTTCCGAAACCCGGCCGCCGCGTAAGCATCCAACGACTCTTCGAGGTTCCAGTGGAAAGTACATTGCGAGTTTATGGTTAGCTTTTCGGCTTTCATACTATTCGACTTCCTCCTTTCCCCTACGAGTCGCCCGCGCCTACCGAGTTCGGTGGTTCCCCGCCACTGGGGGCGGGGGCGCCCCAGATTATGTTTGCTGCGACTATCTCTGCGTTACGCGCCCGCCTCCTCGGGCATCCTTACGGCGGGGCCGGACTCGGGCTCTGAGAGGTAGCGCGTGATCTCGACCTTGTTCTCCGTGAAGAACCGCACCCCGTCCTTGCCCGTCGCGTGCAGGTCCCCGTAGAAGCTGTTCTTCACCCCGTTGAACGGGAAGAACGCCATCGGCGCCGCAACCCCTATGTTCACCCCGAGCATCCCGGCTTCCACGTTCTCGCGCCAGTACCGCACCGCCGCCCCGTTCTCGGTGTAGATCGAGCACGCGTTGCCGAAGGAGGAGCCGTTGGTGAACTCCACCGCTTCCTTCAGGCTCTCGACCCTGACCACGGAGAGGACCGGGCCGAAGATCTCCTCCCGGGCGACCCGCATATCTTGCGTGACGTTGTCGAGTATCGTCGGGCCGAAGAAGAAGCCTTCGTCGAGAGGTGGCTCTCGGCCGTCGAGGGCCACGGTCGCCCCTTCGCTCTCGCCGAGGTCCACATAGTCTTTAACCCTGCTGCGGTGGGAGTCCCGGATCAGGGGCGTCAGCTCCGAACCTTCCTCGTAGCCCGGCCCCACCTTCATCGCGGAGGCGGCCTCCCGGATCTTCCCGACCACCTCGTCGGCCACGTCCCCGACGGTAACGAGCACGCTGCCAGCCAGACACCGCTCGCCTGCGTTGCCGTAGGCCGAGGATATGATGTTCGGTACGGCCTTATCGAGGACGGCGTCTGGCATGACGATCATGGAGTTCTTGGCCCCGGCCAAGGCCTGCACCCTTTTCCCGTGCGCCGCCCCGGTCCTGTAAACGTGCTCGGCAACGGGCTGGCTTCCCACGAATGAGACGGCCTCTATGCCGGGGTGCTCCAGGATGCCGTTCACCGCATCGTGCGCCCCGTGGACGATGTTCACCACGCCCTCTGGGATCTCCGCCTCGATCAAGAGATCCACCAGCCGTTGCGAGGTGAGCGGTGTTCTTTCGGAGGGCTTGAGGATGTAGGTGTTACCGGCCGCGATGGCGACGGGCATCGTCCACAGCGGGATCATGCACGGAAAGTTGAACGGCACGATCGCCGCCACCACCCCGAGCGGAAACCGGTACGAGACGTTGTCTATCCCCCTGGCCACGTCCCGGACGGTCTCGCCCATAAGCAGGCTCGGCATCCCGCAGGCGAACTCCACGACCTCGATGCCCCGCCTGACCTCGCCCCCGGCGTCCCTGGCATCCTTACCGTTCTCCAGGGTGACCAGGTCCCGCAGCTCCTCGAAGTGCTCCTCGAGGAGCATCTTGTAGCGAAAAAGCACCTGGATACGCTGGATCACGGGGGTGGCGGCCCATCCCGTGAAGGCGGCGGAAGCTGCCTTCACCGCCCGGTCGACATCCTCTTTGGTCGAGAGGGGAGTCTCGGCTATGGTCTCGCCGGTGGCCGGGTCGTAGACGGGCTCGGTCTCGCGGCCGTTGCCGTCAACCCACTCTCCCCCGATAAAGTTGCGGACTTCCCTGCGCGTCTTCTGCATAGTCGTCTCTCTCCTCGTTCTGTAGGGTCTAGAAGAGCCACTCGTGGTCGGGGTCGTTCTTGAACTTCCACTCGCGTATCGGGCCGGCCATGACGTTGAGGTAGTAGAGGTCGTAGCCCGGGGGCGCCGAGACCGGGTGGTAGCCCTTCGGGACCAGCACGACGTCCCCGTCGCGGACGGTGAGCGTCTCGTCCAGCGAGCGGTCGTCGGTGTAGACCCGTTGCACGGCGAAGCCCTTTTCGGGCCGCACCCGGTGGTAGTAGGTCTCTTCGAGGTAGGTCTCCTCGGGCGGGGCGTCCCTGTCGTGCTTGTGCGGCGGGTAGCTCGACCAGTGACCGTTCGGTGTGAGGACCTCGACGACCAGCAGGCGCTCGACCTCCCTCTCCGCCATGAGGATGGGCCGCACCTCGCGCTCCATGTTCCCCGAGCCGCGCCTCTCCACCTCGATCTCCTCCGGCCCGACCAGGAACGGCTCCACGCCCCTCTCGGCGGGGGCGGAGCAGACCGACAGCTCCAGTTCCCCCGTCGCCTCGACCCGGTAGTCCACGCCGGGCGGCAAATAGAGCGCGTGCGGCGGACCGTCGAACGGGCCCTCCCGCCCCCCGAACTCCCACTCGCCCAGGGCCGAAGAGACCGAGCAAGTGCCGGAGATCGGGACCAGGCAGACCTCCTCGCCGCCGCTGCCGCGTTCGACGGTCTCCCCGGCCGCGAGCCTCAGCACCTCGAAGCCCACGTACTCCCACCCGGCGGACCGGGGGGTGACCTTCACGACGCTCCCCTCCCGGTCCGGTACGTTCTTGCTCTTGACGATAAGGTCCGACACGCTATCTATTCCCTCCCCGGAGGTAACGGCGCTCCGATTGCCTGTTCCGCGCGTACTCTTCGTGCGCCGCCCTCACGGTCTCCATCTCCGAGACCTCCGCGACCGGCACGTCCCAGAAAGACTCGTAGTCCGGCACGCCCTCGTAGCGGTCCACCGGGATGTGTATGACGACCGTCCGGTCTACGCCCTTCGCCTCCGCCAGGGCGCCCTTCAGTTCGCCGACGCTCTTCGCCCGGATGACGTAGGCTCCCAGGCTCTCCGCGTTGGTCGCCAGGTCCACCGGCAGCGTCTCGCCGGGCTCCTCTTCGGTGTCCAGGCCGATGGAGCCGTTCTTGCGGTAGCGGTACTGGGTCCCGAAGCCCTGGGCTCCGACGGAGCGGGAGAGGGCGCCGATGGAGGCGAAACCGGAGTTGTCCACGAGGACTATGGTGAGCTTGTGATCTTCCTGGACGGAGGTGACGATCTCGGCGCTCATCATCAGGTACGAGCCGTCGCCTACCATGACGTAGACCTCGCGATCTGGGGCTGCCATCTTGATGCCGAGGCCGCCCGAGATCTCGTACCCCATGCAAGAGTACCCGTACTCGACGTGGTAGCCCTTCGGGTCCCGCGTCCGCCAGAGTTTGTGCAGGTCCCCCGGCATGGACCCAGCCGCACACACTACGACGTCCTCGGGTTCGGAGAACGAGTTGACCGTTCCTATGACCGCGCTCTGCGCCGGCAATGGCCCGTGGTCCAGGGAGTACAGCCGCTGCACCTCGGCGTCCCACTCCGCGTTGGCCTTCCCGCTCTCTTCCCGGTACGCGGCCTCCACCTCGTAGCCGGCGAGGCCCGTGCCGAGGGCCTCAAGCGTGGCGCGGGCGTCCCCGACGAGGCCGACGCCCGCGTGCTTTACGGCGTCGAGGTCGGCGACGTTCACGTTCACGAACCGCACGTCGGGGTTCTGGAAAGCGGTCTTTGAGGCGGTGGTGAAGTCGCTCCAGCGGGTGCCGACCCCGATGACGAGGTCCGCCTCGCGGGCGGCGCGGTTGGCGGCTGAGGTACCCGTGGCACCCACGGCCCCGAGGGCGAGCGGGTGGTCGTATGGCATCGAGCCCTTGCCCGCCTGCGTCTCGCCGACGGGGATGCCGGTCCGTTCGGCGAAGCGGCGAAAAGCCTCCGTGGCTTCGGAGTAGATCGTGCCCCCGCCGGAAACGATAAGGGGCCGCTTAGAACTCCGGATGAGCTCCGCCGCCCGCTCGAGCTCGGCGGCGTCTGGCACGGGGCGCGTGACGCGCCAGACGCGCTTCTCGAAGAACTCCTCCGGGTAGTCGTAGGCCTCGGCCTGAACGTCCTGGGGCAGGGCGAGGGTTACCGCGCCGGTCTCTGCGGGGTTCGTCAGGACGCGCATGGCGGCGAGGGCGGCGGGGATGATCTGCCCTGGGCGGTTGATCCTGTCCCAGTACTTCGAGACCGGCCTGAAGGCGTCGTTGACGGTGAGGTCCCCGTCGTGCGGCGCCTCGAGTTGCTGGAGCACGGGGTCAGGCCCGCGCGAGGCGAAGACGTCCCCGGGGAGCAGCAAGACGGGCAGACGGTTTATCGTGGCGAGGGCCGCACCCGTTACCATGTTCGTTGCGCCCGGTCCTATGGAGGAGGTGCAGGCGAAGGTCTGGAGGCGGTTCTTCTGGCGGGCGTAGGCGGTTGCCGAATGCACCATCGCCTGCTCGTTGCGCGACTGGTAGTAGGTCAGCTCGTCCTGGTACTCCAGCAGCGCCTGGCCGACGCCGGCGACGTTGCCGTGTCCGAAGATGCCGAAGCAGCCGGCGAAGAAGCGTTGTTCTGTGCCGTCGCGCTCCACGTACTGATTTGCCAGGAACCTGACCAGGGCTTGGGCCATCGTCAAGCGTACCGTGCCCATCACCGTACCTCCGGACCTTCCCTCTCGTTAGCCGGCGCTTCTTGCTCTGGCTGTGTACCTCCCTGAAGTTCGGTCTCGAGCTCCTCCAGTTCCGCGCCACCGGCCATCAGCTTCTCTAGCTCTCCCATGCTCACCTCGCCTTTGTCGAAAACACCCAGGCTACGCCCCTGGCTAAGCACCGTGAACCGATCGCCGATCGGATAGGCATGGTGGATGTTGTGGGTGATGAAGATCACCCCGAGGCCCTGCTCGCGAGTCTGGGCAACGTAACGCAGGACGATAGCTGCCTGTTTGACCCCTAGGGCGCTCGTCGGCTCATCGAGGATCAGGACCTTCGCTCCGAAATAGACGGCGCGGGCTATCGCCACCGACTGTCGCTCTCCGCCAGAAAGAGTAGCCACCGGCTGGGAGGTGTCACGGAGCTCGATTCCGATCTTGCTTAGCTCATCGCGCGCGATACGGTCTGCTCTCGCCATGTCGAACCTCTTGAACGGCCCCGTGCCCTTTGTCGGCTCGCGGCCGAGGAAGAAGTTTCGCGCGATGCCTACCAGCGGGATCATCGACAGGTCCTGGAAGACCGTAGCTATTCCACGGTCTATGGCATCTCGCGGCGAGGATAGTAGGATTTCTTCACCATCCAACAGCATTTTGCCCTCGGTCGGCTGGTGAACCCCGGAGAAGGTTTTGATCAAAGTGGACTTCCCAGCCCCATTGTCACCTAGCAGGCACATAACTTCCCCGGCCCTGACCTGCATAGATATATCTTCGAGAGCGACGACGTGCCCGAAATACTTCGAGACGTTCCTTGCTTCGATGAGGGGAGTACTGTCTTCCGTCATTATCCCTCCGCGGCTCGCTTACGAATAATATTGTTGAACAGCACGGCGACGAGCAGCATTGCCCCCACGAACACCTGAAACCAGTCCGTACTCACGCCGGTAAAGAAGATCCCTTGCTGGACCATGCCGAAGATTAGCGCCCCAAACAGCGCCCCGATCACCGAACCGTATCCTCCCGTCAACAGCACCCCGCCGATGACCGCGGCGGCGATCGCTTGGAGCTCCAAGAGTTCTCCGCGAAGGACATCGGCGGACCCCGCATCGAGTACCTGTATGGTGGCGAGCAGCGCCGCGCCGAGGGCCGTGCTCATAAAGAGGATGATCTTCACCCGGTTGACCGGTACGCCAACGTTACGGGCGGCGTTCGCATCTCCTCCGGCACCGAAGAGCCAGTTGCCGAACACGGTCCTCTGCAGCACCCACGAACCGAGTACGGCCAGCCCAATCCACCAGATAATGGAAACGGAGAAGCCTCCGATAGAACCGGCGAAAAAGGTTCTCATGGCGCTGCCCAAACCGGATTCTTCGGGTAGCCCCAGCTGCGTACGCCCGGTCAGCAGGCGCGCGAAGCCTATGGTGAGGCCGCGTAGCGCAAAGAGCATCCCCAGGGTAACGATGAAAGACGGCAGCCCGGTCTTGATCACCACGTACCCGTTAAAGAACCCGATGCCTAGGGCCACCGCGAAAGCGAGCAGCACGGCTGCCCACAGCGGCCAACTGTACTGACTCGTAAATATCGCGATTATCATTCCCGCGGCACCCACCATCGAGCCTACGGAGAGGTCGAACTCTCCGCCGATCATCAACATCGATACTGGCACG
>Ga0136627_1001164_pt1 | contig 10313 bp, 12 predicted proteins | sample AntDrymUQ4892206_2_FD_104652 | JGI IMG/M metagenome (GOLD analysis project Ga0136627, IMG submission 104652) | Polar desert sand microbial communities from Dry Valleys, Antarctica - metaG UQ489 (22.06) | ecosystem: Environmental > Terrestrial > Soil > Desert | place: Antarctica: Dry Valley... | reverse complement strand
GCGAAGCCAGGCAGCGCCTGCTCGACACCGTCGCGGAGGCGATCGAGGAGCTCGGTGTGGCGCTCGCCGCCCTCGGGGCGGCCTACGAGCAGCTCGACGAGCTCACCGGGGACCGGCTCGAGGCGGCGCTCTTCCGGCCGGTCCAGGTGGCTTACGGCCGCGCGCAGCGCACCCATTCCGGGTTCGCCGACCGCCACGGGCTGCCCGGCGCGACGTTCGCGCCCGCATCCGCCGGGGCGCCGTCCCACGGGGTGCGGGGCTTCCTCGACCATGCGACGCGGGCAGTGGGGGAAGCCGACCTGATCCTCTCGGAGCTCCAGGACTCGATGATGCCGGTCGAGGTCGGAGACGCGGAACTCCGTACGGGCCTCGCGGAGGTGCGCGAGCTGATCGCCGACCTGTCGGAGCAAGCCCGGGAGCTCGTCCGGATCCTGGGACGCTGAACGGCTACTGCACCGGCGCGTCGGGCGGCGGGATGAACACCTCCTGCACCGGCTCCACCGCCGCCACGCCCTCCACGGCGGCCATCGTCTCCATCGCCGCCGCGTCCTCGACGGCGCCCGTGACCACCCCGGTCGCCGCTAGCACCTGGCCCAGCCGCAGCCCTGCGCTCTGCAGGGCTGCGGCGACGTCGTCGATCGCCTCGACGTGGTCGTCGGCGATCAGGATCGTGACCTCCAGCGGTGCCACTACGGCGCCTGCACCATCCCCGCGCCGACGTCCTGGGACGAGAGCTGGAGCCGCTGGGCGTTGGCGGTGAGCAGCCGCCCCAGGGCGGCGCCGCGGGCGGAGCGATCCGCCTCGGCGTAGAGGGCGGCGATGCCCGCCACGTGCGGCGTGGCCATGCTCGTGCCGCTGATCCGGCGGTAGCGCGTGGGCACCGGCCAGCTCGAGTGGACGTCGACGCCGGGGCCGGCGATGTCGATCTGGCCGCCGTCGGGGTTGATGCCGCGGTTGGAGAAGCGCGCCACGGCGCCCTGGACGTCCATCGCGGCCACCGCCATGATCGACGGGCAGTTGGCCGGGTGGCCGACGGGATTGACCACGCCGGGGCGCCGGCTCTCGTTGCCCGCGGCGGCGATGATCAGCGTGCCCTTCTGCTGGGCGCGCCGGGCCACGCGCTCGTAGACCTGCGAGAACTTCTGCCCGGGTCGCGTGGCGGCGCCGAGCGACATGGAGATCACGGCGCACTTGTTCTGCACCGCCCACTCGATCCCCGCCAGGATCCCGGTGTCCGAGCCCGAGCCGGCGTTCGAGAGGACCTTCCCGGCGTAGATCTCCGACTCGTAGGCGATCCCGTAGCGGGGCCGCACCCCGGGACACTTGGCCCCGAGCGCCGACCCGATGCAGTGCGTGCCATGGCCATGGCCGTCCTGCGCCGCCTCGCCCGCGATGAACGAGCGCGTCGTGATCGTGCGACCGGCGTAGTCCGGATGCTGCTCGTCGAAGCCGGTGTCGAGGACGGCGACCCGGATGCCGCGCCCGGTGCGGCAGCAGTTGACCACCTTGGTGACCTGCAGGCCCCAGGTCGCCTGCGACTCGTCCACGGCGGCGACGATCGCCTCGGCCACGGCGGCTTCCGCGCCGACGGCGTCGGTGAGGTGCAGCACCGCCTCGCGGTACCCGCGCAGGTACTCCGCGCTGCGCCCGCCCGCCTCGAGCGGCGCCGCGGTGGCCGGCATCGGCGCGAGCGGCGCCTCCGGCAGCCTGGCGTGGCCGTTGCTCGGGGGCGCGTACTGCCTCGCCTCCATCGCGTAGACGATGCGCTCGGGCTCCACGGCCAGTATCGCGCCGGCACCGGCGGCCGAGACTCCCGCCTGGACCACCTGGTCGGGCGGGGCGTCGACCACCGCGACGCCGAGCGACTCGAAGAAGACGCCGCCCTGCGCGGGCATCGACTCGTCTCCGGTGGCCGTGGCCACCTCGAAGCCGATCGCCTCCTGGACCGCCTGCAGACCGGCTTCGGCGCCGTCCTCCTCGAACAGCACCAGCGAGCGGCCGGTGGTTCCGCCGGACAGCGGGGCTTCGTTGATCTCCATCGCTACCTCCTTCGAGGCAGAAGACATTGGGGGGTTCGGGGCAGGTCTATCCGACTCGCGACCCCAGAGGCAACGCCTGCGGGCAGATATGCCCGTTCGGTCACCCGCGGCTGCCCTATCCGGTCACGACGAGCAGCTCCTCGCCGGCGACTGCGACCACGTCGCCCGCGTGGAGCTGGCGGCCGCGGCGGACGTCCGGCACGCCGTTGACCAGCACCGGGGTGTCGGCCAGGAACGCCTTCAGCTCCCCACCGGCGCCGACCACCCCGGCCAGCTTGAGCAGCTGGCCGAGCCGGATCATGTCGCCGCGAATCGGGATCTCACGCTGCATCTGGTTGTCGAAGTGGTGCCAAAGCCATTATGGCGCTATGCGGCGGCTCGAGCGCTGCGTGAGGATCGTGCTCCTCACAGCCGACGCGCGGCTGGCGAGCGCGCCCGGGCTTCACTGCCGGTTCGACCACCGACGGCGCTGATGGCGCCGGTGGCCGCGCTGGCGCGCCACCGCGGGCATGCCGCGCGCTACGCGCCGGCCGACGTCCACGCGCCGCAGCCGCTGGCCGCGTGAGAGCGCGCCGGGTGGCCGGGATCTCGCCCGGTCACCCTGCTGGGCGGGCAGCAGACCCTGCACGCGACTGCGCCGGCGAGGCTACGTCGGCTGAGCCGTCGGCCGGATCAGGATCTCGTTGACGTCGACGTGCGGCGGCTGGCTCACGGCGTAAAGCACCGCGCGGGCGATGTCGTCGGCTTGGAGCGCGCTCGTCCGCGGGGGCTTGTCGAAGAACGGCGTGTCCACCATGCCCGGCTCGACGAGCGTCACCCGCACGCCCGTCTCGCTGAAGTCCTGTCGCGCGGCCTCGCCCATCGCCGTGACCGCGTGCTTGGTGACCGAGTAGAAGGAGCCCGGGAGCGCGCGGCGGCCGGCCACCGATGACGTGAGCAGCAGGTGGCCCTTGGTTTCGACCAGGGCGTCGTAGGCTGCGCGAATGGTCAGCGCCGCGCCGTAGACGTTGGTGAGGACCATCGCCTTCCACTCCTCGGGCGTGCCCGACTTGAAGCCGCGCGCTCCGCCGAAGCCGGCGTTCGCGAAGGCCACGTCCAGCCGGCCGTAGGTGTCGAGCGTCCGCTGCACGAGCGCGACCTGGCCGTCCCAGTCCGTGACGTCGCAGCGCATCGCGAGCGCGCGCTCGTCGCCGCCGAGCTCGTCCGCGAGACCGCGCAGCTTGTCCTCGGAGCGGGCGGCGAGGACCAGGCGGTAGCCGGCGTGCGCGGCCTGGCGGGCGGTGGCGGCGCCGATCCCGGTGGAGGCGCCGGTGATCAGGAAGACCTTGTCGTCGGGCATGCCGGGCACCGTACCCGCGATAGCGGGCGCGCCTGCTCGTTCCTCGCGCCGCCTCCTAGGGAATCTCGCCTGCCAGGCGAGCGGGCTCGTTGCTCGCCGCTCGGCTTCGGCGATGATACGTGCATGCTGCACGACCGGGCACGCATCGAGGTTCGCGCCGGGGCCGGCGGCAACGGCTGCCTCTCCTTCCGGCGCGAAGCCCACGTGCCCAAGGGCGGCCCCGACGGCGGCGACGGCGGTCGGGGCGGAGACGTCCTCCTGCGCTGCGACGACAACCTGCGGGACTTGCAGAGCTTCCGCCGGCGCGCGCACTTCCGCGCCCAGCGCGGCGGCCACGGGCAAGGCGCCCAGCGTCATGGCGCCGACGGGGAGCCGCTCGTCGTCCCCGTGCCGCCCGGCACGCAGGTGATGCGCTGGGACGGCACGCGCTACGACCTCGTGCGCCCGGGCCAGGAGGTCACGCTAGCCCGCGGCGGTGCCGGCGGCCGCGGCAACACGCGCTTCAAGTCGTCCGTGCGTCAGTCGCCGCGGCTCGCCGAGCGTGGGCTGCCGGGTGCGGAGGGCGTCGTGGAGCTGCACCTCAAGCTGCTCGCCGACGTAGGGCTCGTCGGCCTCCCCAACGCCGGCAAGTCCTCCCTGCTGGCGCGCATGACCCGCGCGCAGCCGAAGGTGGCTGCGTACCCGTTCACGACGCTCGAGCCCGTGCTCGGCACGCTGGAGGCCGGCGACCGCCAGCTCGTGGTGGCCGACATCCCCGGACTCATCGAGGGCGCCAGCGTCGGCGCCGGACTGGGCCACGACTTCCTTGCCCACGTCGAGCGCACGCGGCTGCTCGTCCACGTGCTCGACCTGGCGCCGCTGGACGGCTCCGTGCCCGAGGCCAACCATGCGGTGATCGAGCACGAGCTGGCCGAGCACGACCCGCAGCTCGCGGAGCTGCCGCGGATGCTCGCCCTGTCCAAGGCGGACCTCGTCGCTCCGGAGGACGCCGAAGCGGCCGCCGCCCGGTGGAGCGAGAAGCTGGGAGAGGACGCCGCGGTGCTCGTGACGTCGAGCGCCACCCGCCAGGGATTGGAGGCGCTCACGCGCGAGCTGCTGCGGCGCGTGCCGGCCGCCGAGCCGGTACAGGAGGAAGCGGCCGGCGAGGACGAGGTCGCCGAGTTCAAGGTGTTCCGGCCGGCGGCGGGACGCGCATTCGACGTCGAGCGCACCGGTGCGGGCGGATATCGCGTCACCGGCGCGGCGGTCGACCGGCTGATCGCCCGCCACGACATGGGAAGCGACGAGGCGCTCGCGCTGGTCGAGCACCGGCTCCGGCGCATGGGGGTCATCGCCGCCCTCGAGGCCCACGGGTTCGAGCCGGGCGACGACGTCGAGCTCGGCGGGATCGTGTTCGAGCTCGATCCGGGCGGGCCGCGCTGAGGGTTCACTTCCGTGCCGTTGATCGCCGTTGCGCCAGAAAAGCGGCAGCCGCTCGTTGACCGGCCTACTGTGAGCGTCACGAAGGCATCGAGGCTTGGAGACATGGTGGCGACAGCAGATCCGCGGGCCCGTGCTTCGATGGACGAAGCGCCGATCCGCAACCGCAGCTCCCGGGCAGAGCTGCTGCGCGGCGGCGCCTGCGCGGCCGGGCTCGCGCTCGCCGGCGTCACCGCCGTCGGGCTTCCCGGCGTCGTCGGGGCGGCGCCGTCGCCCGCGCAGGACGAGCGGGTGCTCAACCTCCTGCTCATGGTGGAGTACGCCGAGGTGGGGTTCTATGAGGCGGCGCTCCGCGGAGGCACGTTGAGCGGCGAGCTGGAGTCCTTCGCCGAGATCGTCGCCGAACACGAGCGCGCCCACCTCGCCGTGGTGCGCGAGGCGCTCGGCAGCGCTGCCGAGCCCGAGCCGCGTCACGACTTCGCTGCCGCGACCGGGGATCCTGACGCGTTCGCCGACGCGGCGGGTCGCCTGGAGGACCTCGCGGTCGCCGCCTACAACGGGCAGGCCGCGAACGTGACGCCCAAGGCCTTCGCCGCCGCTGCGCGCATCGTGTCCGTGGAAGCGAGGCACGCCGCCTGGATTCGCAGCATCGGCGACCGCCCGCCCGCACCGGACGCGACGGATCAGCCGAAGTCCGCCGCGGAGGTCCGTGAGGGCCTGCGCAAGCTGGGGCTGCAGCTATGAGCGAGCTCGACCTCGCGGCGCTCGATCGCGACGGAGCCCTGGAAGAGGCCCGCGACGGCCTGTCGCGTGCCGGCTTCCTCGGCACCCTCGCGGCGACGGGCACGGGCGCGCTCCTGGCCCTGGCCGATGACGCGGGCGCCGCCCCCCTGCGGCGCTCCGACGTCGAGGTGCTCAACTACGCGCTCTCGCTCGAGTACCTGCAGGCAGCGTTCTACACGGAAGCGGAGCGGTCGAAGGCGCTGTCGAAGCGCGCGGCGGAGGCGGCGCGCGTCGTCGGCGCGGTCGAGCGCGCGCACGTCAAGGCCTTCAGCTCGCTGCTGGGCCGCAAGGCGATCGCACGGCCGCGCTTCGACTTCCAGGGGGTGACCGAGGACTCCGGCGACTTCATCAAGACGGCTGTCGCCTTCGAGGACCTCGCGGTCGCCGCCTACAAAGGACAGGCGGCGAAGCTGAAGTCCGGGGCGGTGCTGGCTTCCGCGATCGGGATCCACACGGTCGAAGCGCGTCACGCGGCCTGGATGCGCTACCTCACCGGCGTCCAGCCCGCTGCCTCTGCGTTCGACGAGCCGCAGACCCGCGCGGAGATCAACCAGGTGGTGAAGGCGACCGGTTTCGTGAGCTCGGCACCGCGGACGTCGGCGCGGCGGTCGCCGCGCTACACGGGGTGAATCGGTGGCGGGCGATCGGGGCAGGGGTGCTCGCGGGCGCCGTCATCGGCGTGGCCGCCGTCGCGCTGGCCGGCTACGGCGACCCGGCCACGCCGCCGCCGAAACGACCAGAGCTGCCGCCGGCTCCCCGCCCCGCCCTCGTCATCCCCCCGCCGGAGGGGCTCGGCCGGGAGACCGGCCTCACGCGCTGGGCGCCACTGCGACGGCCGACCCCGGCCCGCGCCGCGCCGTCGTCGGCGGCTCGCGTGCTCGCTCGGCTCTCCACGCGCACACCCGAGAGAACGGCGCATCCGCTGCCGGTCGTCGGCCGCCGGGCGGACGGCAGCGGCCGGTTGTGGCTGCGCGTGCGCCTGCCCATCCTCCCGAACGGGACGCTCGGCTGGGTGCCCCGTCGCGCGGTGGGCGGGTACGAGCTGGTGCGCCATCGGCTCGTCGTGGACCTGGGCGAGTACGAGGCGACACTGCTGCTCGGCGACCGGGAGGTGTTCTCGGCGCCGGTCGGGATCGGTCAGGCCCGTTGGCCGACGCCGCGCGGCGAGTTCATCGTCCGCAACCGGCTGGAGCGCTATCAAAGCCCGCAGTACGGGCCCGTGGCGTTCGGGACGAGCGCGCGGTCGGCCACGCTGACCGACTGGCCGGCGGGCGGCTTCGTCGGCATCCACGGCACCGACCGGCCGGACATCCTGCCGGGTGAGGTCTCGCACGGCTGTATCCGTCTGCGCAACGCCGACATCCTGCGCCTCGCCGAGCTGATGCCGGTCGGCACGCCGGTGGTCATCCGCTGACCCCGATGCGATGCGGTCACAATCGTACTGGTGATGGAACTTGTCTTCGATGGGGGAAGAAGTCACGCCCAGGGAGATGTGTGGCAAGATGTGCAAGCTCGCTTCAGGAAGCTCGCTTCAGGAGGCGCATGACGTCTGAGAGGGATCGATCCAGCGGTCCTGATCGAGTGCCTGAGGGTCGGACACGGTGAGAGATGCGATGACCACTGCGGGCCGGGTGCTCGTGCTCGGGCTCCTCCTGCCGGCACTGGTCGGCTCGCCGGCGGGCGCCGCCGCGCAGTCCAACGGCGACCCCCGAGAGCTCTGGGAGGCATTCCCGATGGAGCCCACTCCGCAGCCCACCCGTGTCGTCGACACGGCCGCGCGAACGCCAGAGCTCGAGCGCGTCGTCGAAGAGGAGAGCGGGATCACCACGTTCAGGCTCATCGCCCTCATGGTGTTCGCCGCCGGAGCGGGCGGGCTGGCCGTCTCGTTGATCGCGTTGCGGGGCGTACGGCGGCTCCCGGGTGGCGCGGCGGCGGCGCCCAGGCGCGCGGATGAGGCAGTGGAGCGCCCGCCGGAGGAGCCGCGACGAGCCGGACGAGTCGTGCCGGATCGGGCCAACCCCGAGCCGCTGGGCTTAGAGCCCGCTGCGTCGAGATCGGCCGCGCCGACCGCGCCGAAGCCGATGGCCCCGACGCCGATCCCGACGGCTCGGGCTGCGCCGGAGACGCGCCGATCCGAGCCGAGCCCGCCGGCGCCGGCCATTGTGAGCACCGCCCCTCGCCCGGCGAACGAAGGTCTGGACCAAGGCCAGAGGGCGGCTGTGCTTCGCCTGGTCGCGCTCGTTCTCGTGACGTCGGCGGCGTTGTTGGCCTTTGCCACTGACTGGGACTCTCCGATCAGGGTCGGCCTCGTGCTGAGCTTCATGCTGTTCGTGCCAGGCCTCGTGGTGGCAGAGTTGCTCGAGATTCGCGACCCGATGCTGCAGCTCGCCACTGCCGTCGCGGCGAGCCTCGCCGTCGAAACGCTGATCGGGGTAGCCCTCGTCTATGCGGGCCTGTTCTCTGCGGGCCTCGCCTTCTCGATCGTGGTGGGCATCACGGTCGCGGCGGTCGCTGCCGCGGGCATCCGAGTCCGATATTCCTGGGTCTCGGTCATCGATTCCGAATCCGTTCGCTCGAGCGCGTGACCGCCCTGCTGCCGGAGGTCGTGCGGGAAGCGATCGAGGGCCAGTCCCTCCAGTCGGCTTCAGAGTCGTTCGGCCTCGTCACCCTCGTCCTCCTCGTCGCGCTGCTGCTGGAATACGAGGTTCTGCGAACAGCGCGGCCGGCGCGCGCTCGAATGATCACGTTGTCGGCGGTCATCGGCCCGCTGTCTGTGGTGGTTCTCATCACGATCGTTGCACGCATCGCCGCAGTCGTACCTTGAGCCCGCGACGCGGTGGCGCGCCGGATCAGATTCGTTGACTCTCCGAGACGAGCGTGTGCTCCAGGGAGGGCAACGGTCCGTTCTTCGCCGCGGGGCGAGCGACCGGCCACAGGGAACGGCGCGCCAGCAGGACTGCACCGATGATTACGGCAGCACTCAGCGTGAGCTGCGTGACCGGCTCGGGGAGCACTTGGGAAGGCGCCGGCCCCAGTAGCGTCGGCCATACGACTCCGGCGCCGACGGCGAAGAGCGCGTGCCCCGCTAACGCCCCACCTAGAACGCCGCTCACTGCGACGGAGTGAGCGAACAGCAGACCGGCCAGCGCGATGAGGAGCACCAGCGACACCGAGCCGAAGCTGATGTAGCTGCAAGCGAACAGACCAGACGTCGCGACGGCGCCCAGCCCACCCATCAGGCGCTGGAGGCTCACTTGGACGAGACCACGGAAGATGATCTCCTCGACCACAGCCGCCCCCGTCACGGCCACGGCAGCGAGGAGGAGTGGGCCGCCCGCATCGCCTGTCGACAGCGACGGGGCGCCGAGCAAGTATGCCCCCAGACCAAGCGCGAGACCGCCGAAGCTCGTGCCCCACTGATTGCGGCGCGACGGTGTGGCGAGCAGCGTGCGAAGGTTCACGCCGACGGCAGGCGCCGCTCTCAAGGCAGCGATCCCTATGACGATCGCAAGCACGCTGTCGCGCAGGGCTTCCGGAACCTCTCGAAGCGGAAGACCGATGCCGACGACGCGGATGAGCGCGACAAGGGCGAGCGCACGCATCGCCGCGGCGATGAGATCCGGCTCGTCGACCGGCTCCCGCTCGCCATGTCTACGGCCCGCTTTGACGAGCAGGAAGACCAGCACCGCGTCCGCCACCTGCCCCGCGAGCACGTGCCCGCGCGCGATGACGACTTCAACCGCTGCAAGCGCCAACACGCTGGCGACTAGGCCGACGAGTCGACGTACGCCGAGTCGCGCCTTCCTGTCCTCGGCCGGTTTCCCTGGCTGTAGGCCGTTGTCCTGCGCTCGCTTCGTCTTTCGTGGCGCGCGCAGCGCTTCAGGGTCGCCCGTCCCGATCGCTTTGCCGGACTTGATCCGGAGCGCCGGATCGGGAGGTGGATCGGAAGTCCGCAGCTGCACCGGAAGCGTCACTCGTCGGCGCCGCGCGGTACGGCGCAAGGCGGTGTACATGGACAGCGCTCCCAGGAAGGCCCCCGCGATGAGCATCAGGACAAGAACAGGAATGCCGTCGTCCTCGCCCGAGGGCTTCGTCTCGGGAGCCGGCGACGCGCCGGCAGAGGGCGTCGCTTCGGGGGTCGTCGTGCTCGTCGACCTCGTGGGAGCCGGGTCCAGCGGAAACGCCTCCCACAGCTCGTTCGGCGACCGTTCGCGCTGCTGCGCTTCGGCAGGCCAGGGCACCATGAGCAGCGCCAGCAGGGCAAGAATCAATGAGGGCAAGCTTCGCTGCATCGGTTGACCGGCTCGATTCGGCATCGGGGTCGCGCTGGCAAGCATCGCACCATTTCCGAGAGGAACGCAACGATCTTGGCACCGCGGGTTCGAGGGCTGCGAGGATTGCCGGAAGGTGACGCGCATCCAGACTCTCATTATCGCGACGGTGTTCGGCGTCGCCTACGCCGTCAACAGCGTCCTTCGCGGCAGTGTGGTTCCAGGTCTGGTGACGGGCGCGCTCGGCGCGGTCCTCGTGTATCTCGTGGTGGTGCGCTTGCAGGGCCAGCACGCCGCGTCGCGGCGGCGGCGCGAGCGCGAGTAGCGGTCGAGCGCGTGGCGCTATCATCCTGCGCCGCCGCTGCGCGGACGCGTGTCCGTGCCGTGCCCGCCCTGCCCATGAAGACCTACGTCGCCACACCACTCGACCGCGAGCGCAACTGGCTCGTCGTCGACGCCCAG
>Ga0136627_1001163_pt1 | contig 10313 bp, 12 predicted proteins | sample AntDrymUQ4892206_2_FD_104652 | JGI IMG/M metagenome (GOLD analysis project Ga0136627, IMG submission 104652) | Polar desert sand microbial communities from Dry Valleys, Antarctica - metaG UQ489 (22.06) | ecosystem: Environmental > Terrestrial > Soil > Desert | place: Antarctica: Dry Valley... | reverse complement strand
CGACACCGGGTGGTCAACCGTGGTTGACAGGCCGACTCTGTCAACCTAAGGTGACAGTTGTGAGTGATACGACGCAACTGGCCTCCGATGCGAGTAGCCAGGACCCCGCCGTCGGGCTTCGAGCAGTGCGAGCGTTGAGGGTACTCATCGAGCGCCTGGAAGCGCTGCAGGTCGACAACGCCCGCGACCAGAACTGGTCTTGGCAGGAGATCGCCGTCTGCCTGGGCGTGACCCGACAGGCGGTTCACAAGAAGTACGCGGGCGGTCGGGGTCTCTTGAGAGGGGAGAGGTAGGCATGTTCGAGCGATTCAGCCCGGAGGCTCGCGAGGCGGTTACCTCCGCCCAGGCGGAGGCCCGACGGCTGCACCACAACTACATCGGCACCGAGCACCTCCTGCTGGGCCTGATGGATCAGGCCCACAATCTGTCGGACCGCCTGCTCGCCGAACACGGCCTCGATCGGCCCGGCGCCGAAGCGGCGATCCTGCGCCTACTCGGAACAGCCGACTGTGGCCCGGGCGAGTTGGACGCTGACGCACTGGAGACGATCGGCATTGACCTGTCGACCATCAGGGAAAAGGTCGAGGCAGCATTCGGTCCCGGAGCGCTGGATCGTGAACCGGCCCGGACCCGGACGGGACGCCTGATCAGCGGCCGACACGCCCCCTTCACCGCCCGGGCCAAGAAGGTTCTCGAGCTGTCGCTGCGTGAGGCGCTCCGCCTGAAGTCGGACCGTATTGCCGACGGTCATCTCTTGCTCGGCCTGTTACGCGAAGGCAACGGCCTGGCCGCCAAGGTCATGGCCGACGCGGGCATCGACTTCGACGTCCTCCGGGCCGAAATCGACGCGCAACTCACGGCCCAATCGCCGCCTTGAGCCGGTTCGGGAACACACAAGCGGCCCGGTCAACCGGAGGGGTTCCGGTTGCCCGTATGCCGATCGCCAATCGGATGGGGACGGAGCCCCGGAGTCGCGGTTCCGGTTGAGCTCACATCAGGCGTCCTCGGAAAGTGGATCGGGGAGCGCCATCGCACTGCGAACCAAGACGGCGTAGCCAAGATAGAAGTGACTCAGTTGCATGAGAACGTCGATGAAGTGCGAGCGTGCCATTAAGTAGTCAAAGCCGTCAGAAGCCAATACTTCGAAGTCCGCAGCGTGCCGGCCCCAATGGATGAGATCTCCGTACTGGAATAGCGACAGAACATGCTGAGGGCGAACATCTTCGCCGCCCACCGGTTGATTCCAGTGGATGGCATTGGCGACTTTGAGGTCCGCAGTCGTTCGCAACAGGCCTTCTCGTAGTCCGGCGTGGGCACGTTTCCAGGCTGTATGCAGTTCCTCTCGCCTTCCACGCTGTGCATCGGAAGTCTCGTGGACGTGTTTCCCAATGATTTTTCGCACTTTGAGGAAACTTGCCGGCTCGTCATTGCTGGCGAGTTGCCTGAACAACACCGTTGTTCCGCGTAACGCCTCGGCAGGTGGGCCACCACGAACGATCTGCGGTTCCGGCTCGCCGCGGGTGAACACAATGCGATCACCACAGTCGGTGGCTAGCACAGTTGAGCGCGACAACTCTCCGCAGACGTCCACGTACCGTCGCAAGACCCTTTCCTCCGCCGTCACGAAGCCCGGGAGACGCGGAAACGATTGCGGCGAGGGCAGGTCGTAGACGAATTGGATTAGTCGCCACCAGTATGCGAAACCTTCTGGTGCCGTGGAAAACTGCGCGTACGGCGGTGGGAACGATAGCGCGTGGGGAAGAGCCGACGCGTGAAGTGGCACCACCTTGTACGTACCAGAACCATCTTGTTCGACCAACGACGCCTCCGCCAGGTGGGCTGCCTCAACTCAGTTCCGCTCATCAGAATACGCGCCCGGGAGGTCAAGGGTCGCGCGCGCCGAGGCCGCGCCCTCCACGGACCCAGCGCTCGGCGGGTTACTCTTCGTACACCAGCGGCGACAGTAGTCAGGTACCGTGGGGCGGCACCTCAACACCTGCTCCATATGTCGGAAGCCGAACGGCCTACGGACACGTCGGGCCAGGGAGCAGAGGCCATGAGCTGGCCCGCAAGGGGATCCCGCAGCGGGCACCCGATCTTGCGGTCTGCCTGTTTGGGTGCTTCGGGGTCAGGCGTTCGCTGATTCGGCCACCACGCGGCGGGCGATCGCTTCGACCTGTTCCACGGTGAGCACCTGGCCGCTGGGATCCTGCACCGCTTGCCTTAGCAGGCGTCTTACCAGCGCGGAGGTGGGGATCTGCGCGGCCGCTGCCTGCCGTTTGAGTTGCGCATCCAAGTCCTTGTCGATGCGCAGGTTCAACGGCATGTCCAGCGCGGCGTTGCGCTCGGCGATCTCGGCTTCGGCGGCTTCTGCGTCCTCTTCGGCGTACTCGTCACGGACCGCTTGCACTTCCGCGGCGATCCGCGCGTCGCGTTCCTCCTCGCTCATGGCTTGCCCTGCCCTTCGTATGCGCGGAGGTCGGCTCCGCTGGTCTTCCACGCAGTCGCGCCCGCGTGGTCGGATCGGGTAGCGACCACTGTGATGACGAACCCTGCAGACGGCGAGTACCCGATGACTCGGACCGCTCCAGTACGACTCTTCGGATCGGGATCGCGCACGATCCGTCGGGGATCGGCCACCACCTCGAGCGTCCACTCGGCCTCGATACCGCTCGCACCGGAGTAACGCTGGCCACGGCTTCGGATGTACTTGGCGTCCTCATCCCGCCACCACAGATCATCCACCACGTATCGCAGTGTATCGCATTGTGTTACGTCAGGTTGACGGTGCGGGCATCTGTCGCGCGAGTGCCACTTTGACGATGGGCGACGGACACTCTTCCTGCGTTGTCAGGCTCGTTGGACGCTGAGGTGATCTTTCAGCGATGTCAACCACGTCGGTAACGACGTTCCCTATCGGTCCACGACGAGGCGCTGCGGATGCTCGCCGACCGTCGTGAGGAACTCACCCGAGCCAGGATCCAGACCGTGAACCGGCTGCAACGGTTGCTGTCTGAACTCACCCCGGGCCAGGCCAAGAAGGACATCACAACCCTGCAGGCAAAGAGAATCCTCGCTGGCATGCGCCCGCGTGACCTGGCTGGAAAGACCCGTCGCCGGCTCGCGGCAGAGCAGCTCGCCGAGCTGATCGCGATCGAGAAGAAGATCAAGGCGCTGACTGCGGAGCTGAAGGCGATGGTGCTGGCCCGTGGATCGACCCTGATGAACCTGCCCGGGGTCGGGCCAGTGGTGGCGGCACGGATTCTCGCCGACGTCGGTGACGTCGCCCGGTTCGCCGATCGAAACCGCTTCGCCTCGTGGACCGGCACCGCGCCCCTGTACGCGTCCTCCGGTGAACAGATCCGGCACCGGCTGTCGCGGGCCGGGAACCGGAAGATCAACCACATGCTGCACATCGCCGCGGCCACCTGCCTCAAGCGACGGATCTCCGACGCGGTCTACCGCCAGCTCCTCGCCGCCGGTTGAGCCACTCCGGCACGCTACCGAGCACTGACCGGTTCAGGTAGTGGTCGAGCATTACGAGCGGAGTGCGAAGCTGCTAGACGGGCGACGCCAGCGAGTCTCGCAAGACGAACCGCTACCGAACGAGATCGACCGCGTCGTGGAGGTCGCCGGAATCAATCGCGGGTTGTCCCGCAGCGGATCCTCTTGCGTCACACGTCGTAGGACAGCGGGATCTGACAGTCGTGGAGCGGACAGCAACCACTCATTGACACCCCTGCGTACCGAGGGATTGCTCGTCGCAGGGCATCAGCGACCCCAGGGGGTCGTCCTCGACGCAGCCGACGAGTTCGGGTTCCCTGTCTTCGCCCGAGCCAGGATCTGCAGGCGTCAGCCGCCGAGCCGCCGGTAGGCGCGGGCCGAGAGTGGCGCGAAGACCAGGGTGAGCGCCAGCGGCCACGCGAGGGCGAGCAGCATTGCGTGGTCGGCCAGAACCCCGCCGGTGATGCCGGTGGGGTTGCCGAATAACTCGCGGCAGGCGGCCGCCGTTGCCGAGATCGGGTTCCAGTCGGCGAGGGTCGCCAGCCAGCCCGGCATCGTCTCGGGCGGGACAATCACCCCGGAGAGGAAGCCGATCGGCCAGACCAGCACCTGCACCGCCATCTGCGAGCCCTCGGCGCGGAACGTCAGGCCGAGGAAGACCCCGAGCCACAGCACGGCGAAGCGCAGCCAGAGCAGCAGCACGACCGCGAGCGCTGTCTGCCCGAGACCGTCGGCGGCGGACCAGCCGATCAGCAAACCGCCACCCATCAGCACCGCCAGCTGCAACGCGGAGTTTGACAGGTCGGCGCCAGCGCGTCCGAGGGGGACGGCGACGCCACTCATCGGCAGTGACCGGAACCGGTCTGTGATGCCCTTCTTCGCGTCGCTGGTCATCGCGGCCATCGTGGTCTCGACGCCGAACATCATCGACAGGGCGAACATGCCGGGCAGCAGGTAGGCGAGGTAGTCGCCGCCCCCGGGCAGTTCCACGGCGCCGCCGAAGAGATAGCCGAACACCAGCACCAGCATCAGCGAGAACACGATCCCGAAGATCGGCGTCCAGGGTTCACGCACCCAGTGGCGCAGGTCGCGCTGGGTGATCAGCCAGCTCTGGCGGGCGGCGGCTGCGGCGGGGTTCATCGGGCGGCTCCTTCGGGGGCGGGGTTGCTGGTCAGGTGCAGAAAGACCTCGTCGAGCGTGGGACGGCGGAGAAGCACGTCGTCGAACGCGACGCCAGCGCCGTCGAGGGTGCGTACGGCGTGCACCAGGGCGGCCGACCCTCCGGCCGCTCCGGCCTCGATGGCGAGGTGCCGCGTCGCGGCGTCGTACTCGCCGCCGAGCGCCTCCCGTGCGGCCCCGGAATCGGCGTCGGCCGCGAGGCGGACAATCACGCGGTCGCCGCCGAGCCGGCTCTTGAGCTCGGTAGAGGTGCCCTCGGCGATCACCCGTCCGGCGCCCATCACGGTGATCCGGTCGGCGAGCTGGTCGGCCTCGTCGAGGTACTGCGTCGTGAGCAGCACGGTCGTACCGAGCGCCACCACGCCGCGGACCATCTCCCACACCTCGTTGCGGCCGCGCGGGTCCAGTCCGGTCGTCGGCTCGTCGAGGAACAACACGCTCGGCCGGAGCACCAGCCCGGCCGCGATGTCGAGCCGGCGCCGCATGCCGCCGGAATATGTCGAGACCGGCTTCGTGGCCGCTTCGGTGAGCCCGAAGCGCTCGAGCAACTCATCGGCGCGGGCCCGGGCGGCCGGTGCGAAGAGCCCGTGCAGCCGGGCGAACAGCACCAGGTTGTCGCGGCCGTGCAGGACTTCGTCCACCGCGGCGGCCTGGCCCACCAAGCCGACCGCGCGCCGCACCGCGCGAGGGTTGCGGCCGACGTCGTGCCCGGCGACCGAGGCCTCGCCGGAGTCGTAACGGGTAAGGGTGGCGAGGCTGCGTACGGCGGTGCTTTTGCCGGCGCCGTTGGGCCCGAGCAGACCGTGCACGGTGCCGGCGGCGACCTCGAGGTCGAACCCGTCGAGAGCGTGGGTGTCGCCGTACCTCTTGCGGAGGTCGCGAGCGACGAGGGGGGCGGTCGGTGGCATCCTGTCTCCTTCTTCGTACGGCGTACGCGGTTCAAACCCAGAGAGGATAACATTTATTCCGTACGATGTACCAAGAGTGCTTCGAGGAAGTTAGGGTGATCCCGTGTCCCAGCCCGACCGAGCGCTACCGCTGCTGTGGCGCCACGCGTCGCCGGCGCCCGAGGGCCCCAAGCGGGGGCCGCGGCAGAAGGTCACGGTGGACGAGGTGGTCGACGCGGGGATCGAGGTGGCCGACCGGGAGGGACTCGACGCTGTGTCCATGCGCGGGCTCGCCCAGCACCTGGGCCTCGGGGCGATGACCCTCTACACCTACGTGCCCGGGCGCAACGAGCTGATCACCCTGATGGTCGACCAGGTGCTTGGGCGCACCGCGCTGCCGGAGCCTCCCGGGGACATCCGGGCGCGGCTGACCGCCGTGGCCGAGGTGCAGTACGCCGAGTACACCGCGCACCCCTGGCTGCTCGAGGTGGGCGGGCTGCGGCCCTGGCTCGGACCGCACTCCGCCGACCGGTACGAGTGGCAGCTCGCCGCGATCGACGGGCTCGTCCTCGACGACCTCGAGATGGACCAGACCGTCGCCCTGCTCAACGGCCACGCGGCGGGGGCGGCGCGCGCCCGGCACGCCGTACGGCTTGCAGAGCGGGAGTCGGGCATGACCGAGATGGAGTGGTGGGAGGCCAACGCCGAGACCTTGGGTGAGCTGATGGCCGGCCGCGACTACCCGCTCGCCGCCCGGGTCGGCACCGCCGCGGGCGAGGCCTACCAGGCGGCGAGCGACCCCGAGCGCGAGTTCGACTTCGGCCTGGCCCGCATCGTCGATGGCCTTATGGACCACCTCGCCCACAAGCAACGCTGACCCGACGGGCACGTCGCCAGCACAGTCCCCCCGCAGCACGCGCTAGAAGTGCCTCGAGCCCCGGGGGGCCCGGAAGAGACCATCCCGGCACCGAAGCGAGCTCCGAAGCCCATCGGCGGTCAAGGACTCCCCGAAAGCTAGCTCCGTAGACGTCCCGTTCGTCCATGCCGGGCGGAGCCTCCGCGGCCGCCAAGTACACAGCGTGCCGAGGCTGGCTCAGCCAGCGCTCTACCCAAGGTTCTGCGGGAGGCGGAACCGGGGTCGACGGCGGGGAGGGCGGCGTTGTCATCGCCCCCATTGTCACGTATCGTTGCCGTTGAAAGCCCCGGATGACCGCTGGTCTTGGCCATGTCACCGGGGCTAAGTCATGCCCACCCGCAGATTCCTTCATGACGCGAGCCTGATCGACAAAACGGACTAACGTTGCGGGCTGGCGCACGATCGGCTTGCGGTCAGGCGCGCGGAACGGTCCTTGATAGTCGCGGGACTCCACGATGAAGCCGTTGCGCACCCGGAGGACGAAAATGTTCGGCATGACGAACGGCTCATGGGTTGTTCGCCGAGCATCTGTGGTACTCGAACTCTCCGATCACGACTTCGGGGTCCCCAGTGATGTGCACGCGCACGTTGCGGATTCGACGTCGAGGCCCCTGTCTTGGCCGACTGACTGGAGAAGCTCGCGTAGCTCGGACTTGCCGCGGAGCCATCGAGGCACTGGCGAGCTGGAGGTGGCGTTCGGGTGCTCGACGACAGCGTCCTCGGCGTAGAGGTCGGTGGCCTCGGCCAACGCCTGGTGCGAGATGCTGTCGATCAAGGCACGGAGCCCTTCTTCAGGGTGCATGCAGACCGTCTCGCTCAGCACGCTTAGCCTGAGTGGGTCGGAGAACGCCGTCCGCGCACGGGTGTATGCGGGGGACGGCGGCCTCATGATCAGGGTCTTCTTGGCCGGTCGCAGCACTTCCGCTGTCCGCACTCGGTCGGCAAGACTCCGCCGTAGTGCAGGTCTGATGGGTCGAAGGGAGCGACGATGCCACCGGGTGGGGTGCGGGCCTCGGACGCCGAACGCGACGTGGCCATCGAACGGCTGAGCCGAGCGTTCGGCCAGGGCCGGTTGAGCATCGAGGAGTTCGATGAACGCGTCACCGCCGCGCAGGCGGCCAGGACCCGCGATGAACTCACCGACCTGACCAGCGATCTCCCCGGGCGCTTATGGTGACCAGCCAGCCCCGCGTCGATCGGGCCCGCGAGTTTCGTCCCGGGCCGGACGATGGTCCCTAGCTACGGTTGTTCGGGGTCGGTCGGCGTCGGGGGCAGGAAGTCGGTCTCCTCCAGATGGGATGGGGCCGCGTCGACGGCCGGGTCACGGACCGCATCGGCGGCGGCCTGGTCGGTCGAAACCACAGGCGCCGCGGCCCGGGTGGGCGTGTCGGCGCCCGTGGCGTGCTCGAAGAAGCGCAGCAGCTCGACCGGGAACGGCATCACCAAGGTGCTGTTCTTCTCGGCGGCGACATCGACCACGGTCTGGAGCAGCCGAAGCTGCAGCGCGCCCGGGGTGGCATCCATGGCCCCCGCGGCCTGGGCCAACTTCGCTGAGGCCTGGTATTCGCCGTCGGCGTTGATGACGCGAGCACGGCGGTCCCGCTCGGCTTCGGCCTGTCGCGACATCGAGCGGCGCATGCCTTCGGGCAGTGAGATGTCTTTGATCTCGACCCGATCGATGCTGATGCCCCAGTCCTCGGTCGGGGCGTCGATGACGTCCTTGAGCTCGCCGTTGATCCGGTCCCGGTCAGAGAGCAACGTGTCCAGGTCCGCCCGCCCGATCACCGACCGCAGCGAGGTCTGGGCGACCTGGGAGGTGGCCTGGAGGTAGTTCTCGACGTTGATGGTGGCCTTGACCGGATCCTCGACCCGAAAGTAAACAACGGCGTCCACGCCGATGGTCACGTTGTCGCGGGTGATGGCGCCCTGCGAGGGCACATCGAGCACGATCGTCTGGATCGACACCTTGGTCATCCGGTCGGCGAACGGGACAATCACCTGCAGACCGGGCGAGCGGACCGCTGGCAGCAGCCGACCGAACCGCAACACCACCCCCCGCTGATACTGCTGAACCATCCGCACGCTGGAACTTGCCGTCGCCAATCCCGCCAGCACGATCACGACGATGATGATGAGCAGGACACTCATGGTGTTGCCCCTTCCTACCGGTGTCTGCCCGTCGAGGCCGGTCACCGGCGCAGGCAGCCGGACCGGGCTATTGTCGCATCTCCGGCGGGGTGTCTGCTCGGACTCAGGCGCTCGGCCCTCCCGAGCGATTTGTCTACCGCCCCCCGGCCGTCCCTAGTTGAGGATCCCATGCGGAACGACCGCGTGGCCCCGATGAACTCCACCACGGACGCGACTGTGTCCCGGTAGCCGGACTGTGTTCCGGTAGCCGCTCCGCCGGCGGGACGACTGCGCGTCGCGGAGCCGGCCGCCTTAAGATGCTGCAGCGCCGGTCTGTGACCTTCCGGGGTGTGGCGGGCCGCTCAGCCGCTGAAGACAGCGCCGCCGGTTCGGTTAGCGGCGACAGTGGCCCACTTGTTGGTGTATCCGGGCTTCGGACAGTTGCCTTGCGGAACGATGATCGCCCGCTTGTTTCTGGTGAAGTAGTACACGTCGTCGGGGCCGCTCCACAGCAGCAAGTGCGCTACCCCCATCGAACGGGATCGGTTGCTGTCAAAGACATACACGATGAAGTCCTGCCGCCTTCGGTGACAGTCCAGCTGCCCTTGGCTCCCGGAGGCCGAGCTGCTGCCGGGGTCATAGGCGAAGGCCTGGCAGCCCAATTGCCGGGCGATCTGTGCTGCCACCGCGGCATTGCTCGGTTGCGCGACGGCAACGGCGGAGGACGCGGGGAACAGGAGCGTCGCCAAGAGCACCACGGAGACGCACAAGCGGTAGCGCATGCGCCCCGACGGGAACTCGCCGGTTGAGGAGGGAATCCCACCTGCCCGGCTGCGCCCACTCAGGCGGATTCGCTCGTGACGATCGGGCAGCGAACCGAGGTCAAGTTGTCCACGTTCGTGCCCGTGCTCCATGAAATCCAGGACCATGGCGAGTCCAATCAACTGAGACGAGGCCCTCCCTGTTGACGTTACCGCGGCTGGGATACCTGCGTCGACTGCCAGTTCGTGGTCCCCGCCAGTGGCCGACTGGCAGGTCGACGACATCTCAACCATGCAGCGCGGCGGAGGTCCACGCCGTCACGAGGGCAGCCAGTGGCTCTGGAGGACCCGCCGTCAATCGGGATGAGCAAGCCGACCGCCTATCGAGACGCTTTCTGGAGGAACTCCAACCGGTTGACGAAGGGGTCTTGCGCGTACACACGCCGGTAGCCGGTGAAGTCGGCGTCCCAGTTGACGCGTCTTGGCCTGCTTCGATCAATCGTTGAACCACGTCATCGAGATCGGTGACTAAGATGCCAGGGTGCCCCTTCCGAGCGGGGCGGAAGTCATCTTCGACCCCCAGGTGTAGTTCAACCTCGCCTGCACCGGAACCAGGCACCACCGCGTGCTGCCAGGACTGGTGGTTTGTCGACCTCGACCATGCCGAGTACGCCGCCGAAGAAGTCGCGGGCGGCCTGCTCCTCACCTCGAGGCATTGACAACTGCATGTGGTGGAGCCGATCGAAAGCCATTCAGCCATGCTGCCTCACTCAGCGCGCCAGCAAGCGGCCCTAGTTCCTGACCGGTGGCCGAACGTTGACCGGTGAGCGATCGTCCAGCAGCACCGGCAGATACGGACACCAGCGGTAGTTTCTCGATCATGACCGCGTGGGCCGTGGGGGCGCTCGGAGTCTTGCCCCTGCCGTCGGGCCGACTCGT
>Ga0136627_1001162_pt1 | contig 10323 bp, 11 predicted proteins | sample AntDrymUQ4892206_2_FD_104652 | JGI IMG/M metagenome (GOLD analysis project Ga0136627, IMG submission 104652) | Polar desert sand microbial communities from Dry Valleys, Antarctica - metaG UQ489 (22.06) | ecosystem: Environmental > Terrestrial > Soil > Desert | place: Antarctica: Dry Valley... | reverse complement strand
CCAGCGCGTCCTGCACGCGCGCGCCGGACTTCAGCGAGATCTGGCGCTCCAGCGAGCGACCGCCCTTGAGAACGGCTACGCGGGTCATCCCTCGCGCACGTCGGGACGCCGCCGGCGGGCGGGCGCCGGCGGCGGCAGATGCAGCACGTCGGCGAGCCGCGCGTCGGGCTCGGCCGGCGCGGGCTCGGCCGCGATCGGATCGGCCGCGCGGCTGCCCGTCAGGCGCTCGTAGAGCTCGATCTGCTCGCGCACGACCTCACCGATGCGCCGGATCCCTTCGCGGATGTCGGCCTCGCCGACGCCGGAGAAGTTCAGCCGCATCGAGCTCGCGCCGCGGCCGTCGAGGAACGCCGCGCGCCCCGGCACGAACGCCACGTGCTGATCGAGCGCGCGCGCCAGCAGATCGGTCGTGTCGATGTAGTCGGGCAGCGTCGCCCAGATGAACAGGCCGCCCCGCGGGTGCGTCCAGTGGCACTCGGGACCGAAGCTCTCCGCCAGCGCGTCGAGCATGACGTCGCGGCGGCGGCGGTAGATCTCCTTCAGCGACTGCACGTAGTCCTGCCAGCGCCCGCTGGCGAAGTACGCCGCGACGAAGAACTGCGTCAGCGAGGACGAGCACAGGTCGGCGGCCTGCTTGCCGACGTTCATCTTGTCGAGCACCGGGCGCGGGCCGACGGTCCAGCCCAGGCGCACGCCCGGCGAGAGGATCTTCGAGAACGTGCCGAGGTAGATCACGAACTCGCCACCGTCCAGCGAGTACAGCGTCGGCAGCGGGTCGCCCTCGTAGCGCAGCAGGCCGTAGGGGTTGTCCTCCAGCACGAGCAGCTCGCGCGCGTGGATGACCTCGACGAGACGCCGGCGGCGCGCGAGCGACATCGTCGTCCCGGACGGGTTCTGAAAGGTCGGCACGACGTAGATGAACTTCGGCCGGCGGCCCTCGCGCTCCAGGCGGTCGAGCGTGCGCTGCAGCTCGTCGATGCGCATGCCGTCCTCGTCGCCCTCGATCTGGACGACGTCGGCCTCATAGGAGCAGAACGTCGGCACGGCGCCCGGGTAGGTGGGCCCTTCCGCGACGATCACGTCGCCCGGGTCGATCAGCGTCTTGCAGACGAGGTCGATGACCTGCTGGCCGCCGGTCGTGACGAGCACGTCGTCGGCGTCGATCTCGGTGCCCTCCTCGGCCATGACCTCGGCGATGCAGGACTTCAGGATCCGCAGGCCCTCGGTCGGGCCGTACTGCAGCGAGCGCGCGCACGAGTCGACCGCGACGTCGCCCATGATCGCCGCGAAGGACTCGCTGGGAAACGACGACGTGTCGGGCAGGCCGCCGGCGAGCGAGATGATGTCCTCGCGCTCGGTCAGCGCCATGAGGTCGCGCATCGCCGACGAGCGCATGACCTGCGTGCGCGCCGCGAAGAGCCCGGCGTAGCGCTCGAGGTCTCGCGCCCGTGAGCGGGAGGGTGTCACCATGCGGTGTTCGCCAGGGGCTCGCGCGTCCCTGTCGTCTATCGTCATGGCGCTCCACGGTACCGGACGGCTTGCGACTGCTGATCGACATTCTCCAGGGCGCCGGTCTAGCCGGCGCGACGGGCATCCGCCCGTTCCTGCCCGCCCTCGTGGCGGGTGCGCTGGCCTCCGGCAACATCGGCATCGACTACGAAGGCACGCCGTTCTCGTTCCTCGAACAGCCCGCTTGGCTGCTGGCCGTCGTCGTCGCCCTGCTCCTCGCGATCGCCGCGCAGCGCAGGGGCGTTTCGGAGAGGGTGCTCGACAGCTCGCTGGCCGGGATCGGGATCGGGATCGGCGCGCTGCTGTGCGCCGGGACGCTCGCCGACCACGACTTCCTCTGGTGGCCCGGCCTGATCGGCGGCGGGCTGTCCGCCGCGCTCGCGGGGGCCGCGACGCAGTCGCTGGTGGTGCGCACGCGCGCGCGCCTGGATGACGAGGCACGCGCCGCGCTGCCCATCTACCTCGAGGGCGCCGGCGTGCTGCTGGCCGCGCTGGCCGTCGTCGCCGCGCCGGTCACGGTCCTCGCCCTGGGCTTCTTCGCCTTCCTGCTGCGCGGCGGGCGCCGCCGCGAGGGCGAGAAGTACGCGGGCCTGCGCATCCTGCGGTGAGCAAGCCCCGCAAGCTTGTCCTGACCGTCATCGACGGAATGAAGCCGACGATGCTGCAGCGCGCGATCGGCGCCGGCTGCGCGCCCGCGCTGAAGGCGATCCACGATCGCGGCACCTACGTCAGCGACTGCGTCGCGGCGTTTCCCTCGGTCACCCCCGTCTGCGCCGGGACGATCGCCACCGGCCGCCTGCAGGACGAGCACGAGATCCCGTCGATGAACTGGTACTCGCGGGAGGAGGAGCGCTACGTCGAGTACGGCTCGTCGTTTCAGGCCTCGCGCAGGTTCGGCCTCAACCGCCAGCTCGTCGACACGATCTTCAATATGAACGAGCACCACCTGGCCGCCGACACGCCGACGATCTTCGAGACGCTCGACGACGCCGGGGTGCGCTCGGCCTGCACGACCTACCTGATCTTCCGCGGCCGCCATCCCCATGAGGTCTCCAAGGATTGGGCGTTGACACGGGTCGCCTCGTCGCTGTTCAAGCGTTCGGTCATGGGCCCGGCCGAGCTGTTCTACGCCGACATCTTCGCCAGCCGCAAGACGGGCTGCTGGTCGCGGATGGGGATCCCGGGGATGCGCGACCAGCACGCCGGCTGCGTCGGCAGCTACCTCGTCGAGCACGACCTCTTCGACTTCCTGCTGCTGTCGCTGCCAGACAACGACGCGCACTCCCACAAGCACGGCCCGCACGCGCAGATCGCCTCGATCGCCGCGGCCGATGCCGAGCTGTGGCGGATCATGGAGGCCGGCGGCGGCGCCGAGGCGTTCCTCGCAGAGCACGCGATGATCGTCATGGCCGACCACTCGCACACGCACATCGAGCAGGTCATCGACTTCACGGGCCCGTTCGGCGACTGGAAGGTTCTGGCGCCCTCCGGCGCGAACGCCAACTCGGCCGAGCTCGCGCTGTGCCCGGCGCAGCGCTCGGCGATGGTCTACCTGCTGCTGGATTCGCGCAGCGCGCTGCCGAGGATCGTCGCCACGGCGCGCGCGATCGAGGGCGTCGACGTCGTCATGTGGCGCGGCGAGGACGGGCGCGCGCACATCGGCGGCGAGCGCGGCGAGCTGGCCTTCGCCCCGGCAGACGGCGCGCCGTCATCGAAGGTGGCGGCCGACGAGCGCGGCGTGCGCTGGGAGATCGACGGCGAGCTCGACACGCTGCTGGCCGACGTGCAGGAAGGCGTCCTGCGCTGCGAGCACTATCCCGACGCCCTGCGGCGCGTGTGGTCGGCGCTGACCTGCCGGACGTCGGGCGACGTGCTGCTGTCGGCCGAGCCGTCCTACGAGTTCCCCGACTGGGGCAAGCGCGCGCACCTGCGCGGCGGAAGCCACGGCTCGCTGCACCGCGTCGACTCGCTCGGCGCGCTGCTGTTCTGCGGGATCGACTGCCCGCCCGAGCGCGCGGACGGGCCGTGGTCGATCGCGGACGTCGCGCCGCTGGTGCTGGCCCACTTCTCCTGCGGTTAGCCTTGTGGACATGACCGACGAGGCCCTCGTCGCCGACCCGCCTCCGAGCGTGCGCCGGCGCGCACAGATGCGGCTGGCCCTGCGCACGCCGGAGCACTGGCGCCAGCTCGTGCGCTTCGGCGCCGTCGGGGCCAGCGGCTACGCCGTCAACCTCGGCGTCTTCAAGCTGCTCGTCGACGGCGCGGCGGTCGGCTACGCGCTGGCCGCGGTGGCGGCGTTCGCGGTCGCGCTGGTCAACAACTTCCTCTGGAACCGCGTCTGGACGTTTCGCGCCGGCGACGGGCACGCCGGCTTTCAGGCGGCGCGCTTCGTCGTCGTGTCGCTGACGGCGTTCGGCGTGCAGTTCGCGCTGCTGCTCGGCATGGTCGAGTTCGCCGGCATCGACAAGGTCGCCGCCCAGGCGATCGCCATCGCCTGCGCGACGCCGCTGAACTTCCTCGGCAACAAGCTCTGGAGCTTCAGGACGTGAGTCGCGCGGCGTGCTGCGCCGCGCTGCTGATCTTCCTGCTGGCGGCGGCGCCGGCACCGGCGCAGGAGCGCGCTCAGGGCAGCCAGCCGGCGCCCAGGCCGACGGTGCCCGCGCTGACCGGTGATGCGCAGGACACGCTCGCGCGCGTGAATGGGCGGGTGTCCTCCGCGCAGGCGGGCGCGATCGCCGACAGGCTGGCGATCGTGCGCCGAGAGGGCCGCCGGCACCCCAGCGCCACACGCGAGGTCAGCAAGAAGGACGGCGACCGCTGGCAGGTCTCCTACTTCGTGGACATCGCGCCCGGCAAGCCGCGCAACGAGATCGCGCAGGTCTACGTCAACCGGCGAAGCGGCGCGGTGCTGGAGGCCTACACCGGATACAAGGTCGCGTGGACGATGGCGCGCGGCTACCCCGGCGCGTTCGGCCGCGTCGTGAACTCGCCGATCGTGTGGGTGCCGCTGGCGATCCTGTTCGTCGCCCCGTTCGTCCGTCCGCGACGGCCGCGGCGCCTGCTGCACCTCGACCTGCTCGTGCTGAGCGCCTTCTCGCTGTCGCTGGCGTTCTTCAACGCCGCGCAGATCGGCTGGTCGGTGCCGCTCGTCTATCCGCTGCTGCTCTACCTGCTGGGGCGCATGCTGTGGATCGGCCTGCGCCGGCGAGCCGCCGACGAGCAGGCCAGCCAGCCACTGCAGCTGCTCGTGCCGGTGAGCTGGCTGGCGATCGCGGTCGTGTTCCTGCTGGGGTTTCGCGTCGCGCTGAACGTCACGCGCTCGAACGTCATCGACGTCGGCTACGCCGGCGTGATCGGCGCCGACCGCTTCGCCGACGGTCGAGCGCTGTACGGCGACTTCCCCGAGAACAACCAGAACGGCGACACCTACGGCCCGGTCGTCTACGCGGCCTATCTCCCCTTCGAGCAGGCGCTGCCGTGGAGCGGCAGCTGGGACGACCTGCCGGCCGCGCATGCCGCGGCCGTCGGCTTCGATCTGCTCGCCTGCCTGCTGTGCTTCCTCGTCGGGCGCCGCGTGCGCGGGCCCGATTTGGGGATCGTGCTCGCCTACTGCTGGGTGACGTTCCCGTTCACGCTGTACGCCTCGATGTCCAATGCCAACGACGCGCTCGTGGCGGCGCTCGTCCTCGCCGCGCTGTGGTTCGCCGGGCGCCCGCTCGCGCGCGGCGGGATGCTCGCCCTCGCGGGCCTGACGAAGTTCGCGCCATTGGTCCTGGCGCCGCTGTTCGCGACGCATCCGGCGCCGCGCCGGCGCGGCGTCATGCTGTTCGCCGCCGGCTTCGCCGTGGTCGCCGCGCTGGCGTTCGTGCCCGTCGTGGCCCACAACTCGCCGCGCAGCTTCTTTGACGCGACGATCGCCTTTCAGGCGCAGCGCGGGTCGCCGTTCTCGGTCTGGGGACTGTATGAGGGCGCGTGGATCGACAAGCTGCAGCTCGCCGTGCAGATCGCCGCGGTCGTCGGCGCCGTGGCGCTGGCCTTCGTACCGCGACGGCGCGATCTCGTGGGCCTGGCGGCACTCAGCGCGGCGATCCTGATCGCACTGCAGCTCGGCGTGACGCACTGGTTCTATCTGTACATCCCGTGGTTCTTCCCGCTCGTGATGCTCGCGCTGCTCGGCCGCTGGGGCGCTCCGGTGCGCCACGCCTCCGCGCCGGCGTGAGCGAGCGCGCCCACCTCGCGCTGGCCGCCGTGGCGCTCGCCGCGCTGTGGGCGCTCGCGACGACCGTCGGCCCGTTCTCGGACATCGCCGTCAACGACCTCTTCGTCTACCGCTCCTATGCCGACCTGCTGCTCGACGGCCAGCTGCCCTACCTGGACTTCGCGTTCGAGTACCCGCCCCTGGCGGCGCTGCCGCTGGGGCTCGCGGGCATCCCGGGCACGGACGAGGGCACCTATGCGGTGAGCTTCGCCGTGCTGATGCTCGGCTGCGCGCTCGCCGGCCAGCAGCTCGCAGCGCGCCTGGCCGGCGACGGCCGCGCGCGCGTGACGGTGTCCTGGCTGCTGGCGCTGTCGCCCGTCGTCATCGGCGCGTCCGTGCGCACCCACTTCGATGCGCTGCCGGTCGCGGTCGCCCTGGGCGGGCTGCTGGCCATGGCACGCGGGCGCACAAACCTCGCCTTCGCGCTGCTGGGGCTGGGGACGATGACCAAGCTCTTCCCGGGCCTGCTCGCGGTCGCGGCGGCGGTCTGGCTGCTCGGGCGCGGCGAGCGGGCTGCGGCCCTCCGGGGCGCCGCGATCTTCACCGCGGTCGTCCTGGCGATCTCACTCCCGTTCGCCGGGTCAGGGTACGTCGAGTCCTTCAGCTTCCACCTCGACCGCCCGGTGCAGATCGAGTCCTCGGCGGCGAGCGTCCTGTTCGCCCTCGGAGGCTCGCAGGTCACCGGCACGAACCTGCGTCCGGACCGCTTCAAGTCAAACGGCCTGGACGGCGGATACGCCGACACCGTCGAGCTGTTCTTCGCGATCGCGCTCGTCCTCGCCCTCGCGGCGCTCGTCGTGCTCGTCGCTCGCCGCCGCGACCCGCGTCACCTCGTGCTGTGCGGCTTCGCCACGCTGCTGGCGTTCGTCACGCTCGGCAAGGTCTTCTCGCCGCAGTACGTCATCTGGCTGGCGCCGTTCGCGGCCCTCGCCTGGGCCTGGGGCCGGCGGGCGGTCGCTCTGCTCGTCGGCGCCGCGATCGTCCTGACGCACGTCGAGTTCCCCAGCCGCTACTTCGATCTCATCAACGAGCAGCGCGACGTGATCCAGATCGTCGCCGCGCGCAACGCCCTGCTGTTAGTGGCACTCGGCGTGCTGGTGGTCGGGCTGTTGCGATCCCAGCGGCCGGCACCCGCCGGGGCTCAGCCCAGTGAGGAAAGTGGCCGCGCACGACCGGGCCGCGGAGGGCACCCCCGGGCGCCATCCGGCAGCGGGGCCTCTACCGAGGCCCATTCAGCACGCCGCGTAAGCGACGGAGCTGCTGGTTGACATCGTGACGGATGCCGACCCGCATGAGCGCGTGCAGCGGCGAGGTGCCCCGAGCTTCAGGGACATCGAGGTACACGGCGCTCTCGCGCAGCGTGAACTCGGGCCGCACAGCCGCAGGTCATCAGGCGGGAGCTCGGCTATCGGCAAGATAGCCGTGTGCCCTCCGAGAAAGGTCAATCCGCTGTAGTGGTCCCAGTGCCGGCCGCCGAGCCGCTCATTGCGACGTGGCGAGAACGGTTCGATAGCTCGGCGGCGCAGGGAATGCCCGCTCACATCACAGCGCTGTATCCGTTCCTGCCCAAGGAACGCCTGACCGGCGCGGTACTGAGGCGGCTCCGCGAGCTCTGCGCGGCGGCACCGGTTCTCGAGGTCGACTTCCGACGTACTGCTCGGTTTCCCGGCGTGCTTTATCTCGACCCTGAACCTGCAAGCGGGCTCCGGGAACTGACCGCTTCCATCACCAAGCGCTGGCCCGAAGCGCCTCCGTACGGCGGGAGGTTCGATGAGGTCATCCCGCATCTGACCGTGGCCGACAGCGCCGGCATCGATGTATTGGACGACGTCGCGGCCACCGTCCTGCGCCAGCTGCCGATGAGAACCCGGCTCGCGGAGGCCCGCTTGTACGTCTTCGATGGTGAGCGCTGGCGGGCGCGCGCGCGGCTACCGTTTCAGGGTGGTTGCAGGGACGGATAGCTGTCCGCTCGGGTTCGTGCTGCTTGGGATGGATCGGGGCGGACGGCCTTCTCCGCAACGAACGGGGTGGGTGACGTCTGCTGCCGCGCTTACCCCTTGCGCATCGGACTGTCCATCGAATGGGTCCGTTCGCCTTACCTCACGAACGCTGGGTGCCGTAGTTGCTCAGGTCGCGAGTCGCACGCCGTAGCCGGCAAATGCGTCGTCGCGCGTGACGACACCCAGGTCGTCTTGGAGCGCGTGGGCGATCAGGACGCGATCGAACGGGTCGCCGTGATGGCGTGGCAGCTCGGCCGCGGACTCAAGCAGCGCGGCCGCGATGTCGAGCATGCGGAACTCGGAGGCCAGCAGTGCGCTGAGATTGCGCGGCGCGCGCAGGCGACCCGCCTGACGCTTGATCGCGGCCTCCCAGACGGACACAGGGCTCACGCAGCGGTCGATCGCCGGATCGACCATCAACGCGCGCTCTCGATCGGTGAGCCGCGCCGGATCTCCGAGTGCCCAGAGCGCAATGTGGGTGTCGACCAGAACCCCACTCACAGGCCGTACCGCTCGAACTCGGGCAGAGGCTCGTCGAAGTCCTCGCCGATCTCGATCTCCCCGGCCAGCACTCCGAGCCGGACAGGCGCATGTTCGGCGGTGATCGCAACGAGCCGGGCCGCAGGCACGCCGTTGCGAGCGATGACGACATCCTCACCGCGTTCGGCTGCCGCGACAAGCTCACTGAGCTGCGACTTCGCGTCATGCATGTTCAGCTGCATAGCTAACACTGTAGCTAATTTCACGGCACGGTTGCCTTCAGCTCGTCGGATCGCGTACGTCGATCCCGTCGAAGCGCCGGAAGTCGCGGTCACGCGTGTAGATCACCCGCACCTCGTGCTGTCGCATCAGGGCGGCGAGATGGGCATCGGGCACGTCGTTTCCCCGAGCGCGAGTACCCGATACGGCCAGGTAGTGCTCCCAGAAACCAAGCATCTCGCCGGGTACCCGCACGTGTGGCAGACCGATGAGCTGCTCGACGTTCTGCGCCGCGGATGCCGGAGACAACGGCCGTGGGAGTATCGCCGGGTGCGTGACGATTCGCAGGTAGCCCAGCAGCGACGGCCAGAAGAGATAGAGCACCTCCGAACCGACCGCGAGGCGCGAAAGGAGGCTCCTCGCAGCGTCATGCGAGGAGTCCGACTCGTTGCTTGCATACACCAGGATGTTCGTGTCGACGGTGACGCTCATGACCGGCCGTCGAGCACCGCGCGAACAGCCTCCTTGTCTTCGAGGTCGATGCGCGGCACCCCAAGATCCTGTGAGACCCACCGAAACGACGGGCTCGGCGGATCGTCCTCGCCGAGCGCCCGTGCCAGCAGCTCCGACGCGACACGGCCCATGCTCTTGCCCTCTCGCTCCCCCACGCGCCGCAGTTCGCGCAGCACAGCAGGATCGAGATCGAGCGTCGTCCGCGCCATGATGCGTGATGCTAGCACCGACCACATCAGGTGTAGCCGTGCCGTATCCTCTCGCTCGTGGCCGACGCCGACGTGACCCGCCTCGCCGTGCTGATCGACTCCGACAACACGACGGCCAACCTCACGACGCAGCTGCTCGCGGAGATCGCCACGTATGGCACGCCGACGATCAAGCGCGCCTACGGCGACTGGACGACGCAGAACCTCGTCGGCTGGAAGGAGGAGCTGCTGCGCCACGCGATCCAGCCCGTGCAGCAGTTCGCCTACACCCGCGGCAAGAACTCGACGGACTCGGCGCTGATCATCGACGCGATGGACCTCCTCTACGCCGGGAACCTCGAGGGATTTGTGATCGTCTCCAGTGACAGCGACTTCACGCGCCTTGCCACGAGGCTGCGGGAGGCGGGGAAGATCGTCTACGGGCTCGGCCGCCGCAACACACCGGAGGCGTTCGTCGCGGCCTGCGACCGGTTCATCTATCTCGACCTCCTGAGTCCCAAGCCGGAGCGCCCGGCACCGGATGACGGGCCGTCCCCACCGCTTCCGAAGCTCAAGCCGATCCTGTCGGCGGCGATCACCAGCACGTCCCGAGACGACGGCTGGTCGCATCTTGCCGAGGTGGGCTCATACCTCAGCAAGAGCAACGCGGCGTTTGACCCGCGTGACTATGGCCACGCGAAGCTCGGTGAGCTCGTCCGCGCGCAGCCCTACGTCGAGGTCAAGCAGATGCCCGGACAGACCCATCTGCTGGTGCGGCCGAAGCCAGCGGAAGCCAAGGCCGTCCGGGCTCGCTGACCCGAGCTCGCGACGCCGCCGGTCAGACCGCCGGCACGAGCAGCTGCTCGATCGCCTGCGCCCGCATCGGCTGCACGGAGCAACGCACGACGACGCCCATCAGCCACGGGTCCTCGTCGGCCGTGTCGTAGCGCTCGCGCATGTGGGTGACGAAGCCGCGGATCGACTGCTCCTTGACGACGCCGATGACCCCGCCGCGCGAACCGGTCATGCCGACGTCGGTGATGTAGGCGGTGCCGCCCGGCAGCACGCGGGCGTCGGCGGTCGGGACGTGGGTGTGGGTGCCCACGACGGCAGTGGCGCGGCCGTCGAGAAACCAGCCCAGCGCGACCTTCTCGCT
>Ga0136627_1001160_pt1 | contig 10326 bp, 14 predicted proteins | sample AntDrymUQ4892206_2_FD_104652 | JGI IMG/M metagenome (GOLD analysis project Ga0136627, IMG submission 104652) | Polar desert sand microbial communities from Dry Valleys, Antarctica - metaG UQ489 (22.06) | ecosystem: Environmental > Terrestrial > Soil > Desert | place: Antarctica: Dry Valley... | reverse complement strand
ATTCCAAGGCTGGGTCCCCGTGCTGCTGTGGCGTGCGGGGGGGAAGCATGCTGCTGAGCAGATCGGTGCACCGCTCCGCCGCGGCCGCGCCGGACTGACAACGCCGTCGGTCACCCAAATGGTGGAAGAGAGTCACTCGATGGCTTCCCGCACGATCCGCCGTCACGCGGATGACGCACTTGACGTGTTGGGGGAGGTCGCCCGCCACGCGGGTCAGCGATCTGCTCATGCCGAAAAGTGCTTCGTCGAAGATGTCGGCTGGTGTCACCATCAATGACATGGCGAGCTCCAGGAACTCAACGCGGTCGATCGCGCGGTGGTCGACGAGCTCGACGAGCTGATCGACTGGATGTGGAGCGAAGGCATCGCTGAGGCCAAGGCCCGACTGTCCGTGCTGACCTCCGAGGACTATCCGGAAGCGGTGGAACTTCTGGGCCAGATCGCCGCCTACAAGGTCGTCGAGCAACGCCTCAGTCACATCCGAAACCGCATCACCGAGTACCCGTCAGAGACCAAGTGGGTTCGGATCGAGGGCGAGGATGAGACGGGCTGCTGAACCTGGTTAGTCAGGCGGCGGTCGTCGAGGCCGCGAAGGCACGCACGCCGAGCGTGTCGTGGCTCAGCATCTCGGTGAGCAGGGCATCGAGGGCGTGGGCCACCGGGGCGTCGAGCCAGGTCTCGCCGCAGGACTCGCACACGGTCACGGGTACGCCGGTCACGACGGCGATCCGGCCGTCCTTCTCTTCGACGTACGGCTTGGTGGCGGGCACGCGCTCGCCGTTACCGCAGACTGCACAACTCATGACCCACCCTTCCTTCGCTTGAACTCGTCGTCCCACTCGGCGGGTTGAGGCTCGTATACGGTGACGAGCCGTTCTTCCTGCTGACCGGAGTCGACGGCCACCACGAGGTGCACGGCCGAGCCCATTCTACGAGAAGAACGATCTCCCGTGCCTGCTCCGGCGAATCGCGGAGCTCCTCGATGACCTCGCCGCCACCGCCGCAGCTTCTGGAACACGTGGAGGCTGTAGACGTAGTCGAAGCGTTTGGCATATGGGCGTGAGACAGGCTGGTAACGGGGTTCATCGCCGGACATCCGGCACTTCCTCTGGTCTCACGGGATCACCGTGTCGGTGGCCTCCGACGGTTCCTGGTTCATAGCCCGAGTGACGGGCCGGTCTCCCGCTGCGCGGCGCGTGGGAAGGGGTCGATGGCCTGGGGGTTGCGCTTCCTCGGCTGGGTGAGCTCCTTGACCCGGTACGCCAGCGCAGAGGTCGGGTGGTCGGCGGGGAGTGGTTTGCGGGCGGAGGCGAGATCGAGCATCAGCTCGGCGTTGATGCCGTGGCGCTGAAGTTCGTCGAGCCGCTTGGCGAGTGCGGTGGTGTGCTCGTCGCGACGTCCGACGTAGTCGACGATCCGGGTCTCCCAGACCTTGAGAGCCTCGCCGTAGCGGGCGTTGATGGTCCGGACCAGACGGCGGTGGTACGCCGCCTCGCGGTCGTCGTCGGGCACCGGACCGGCGAGCGAGCGTTCGTCCGGCTTGACGCCGGTGGCTGCCCGCCAGATGGCCAGGTCGCCGCCCAACTCGGGCGTGAGGATGTCGTCGTAGCGGCGAGTCCACTTGGGGAGCGTCGATGTCGCTTGCGCCCGCACCTTGTCGGTGAGCGTGCCGACTCGGCGAGCGCGGGCAGTGAGGTACGGACCCCACGCGGGGTGAGTGATGAGGTCGTCCGGAACGCCGGCCAGCCAGGGGAGCGGACCGCTCGGCGCATCGTCCAGGTCGACCCGGACCTTCGAGGCGGCCAGCGTGAGCGCGTCGGCGTACCGGGTGACGGCGTCCTGCAACTCGCCCTCGGGTGACGCAGCCATCGCGCGGGCGGTGGTCGCGGAGACCGCTGCGCCGTCACGGGCGAGGATGCCTTCGAGCAGCTCGGTCGCGGTCGCCCGCCGGTCGAGGGTCGGGCTGGGCAGCGCGTGGTCCTCGGCGACGTCGGCGAGCACGACGTGGACGTGGTTCTCGACCCGGCCGCGGGTGAGCATCGTGTAGAGCGTCTGCCGCGACTCCTCGCCGGTGACGAGGCCGTGCATGACGTCGACGGTGAGTCCCTGGGCGGTGTGGACGGTGGAGGCGTAGCCGAGCTCGACGTGGTCGGCGACGTACGACGCGGGCAGGGTCGCGTGCAGCGCGGAGTCGCGGTGCTGCACCGAGAGTGCGCCGTCCTTGATGCCGGAGACGATCCAGCGGTCGCCGTTTTTGACCCAGTCGCTGCCGCTGATGGCGAGGCGTCGGTCGTTGCGGCGCGTGATCACCACGTCCCCGACCCGCGCCACGCAGTCGTCAGCGAGTCGCACCGCAACACCGGCAGTCCCGCGGGTCGCCTGTGCCCGCAGGTTGAGCTCGCGCACCAGCTCACGGGTGGGGGCGAGCATCAGGCAGTCACGGCCGCCGGCGCGCTCGCGGGCCCAGGCGTCGAACACCGCGTCCGCGCAGGTGGCTGTGTCGCCGACGTGGACCCGGTCGTGGTCGAGGTAGTACCCGAGCGCGGCAGGGTCACCGTCTCGCAGGTCGAGGGAGGCGGTGCCCTCGTTGGGATCGGTGAACCGGACGAGTTCGTCGAGGCGTAGCGCGCCGTGGGTGGTGGCGATGTCGCGGAGTACGCCGCCGGCTCCGATCGCGGCGAGCTGCTGGTCGTCGCCGATGAGCCGGATGACGGCGCCGCGGTCGACGACGTGCGCGATGACCCGGTCGAGGGTGAGGGTGTCGGCCATGCCGGCTTCGTCGATCACGACCAGCGTGCCTGCTCGGACGGCAGCCACGAGGTCCGAGGCGGGGGAGTGCGCGAGGTCGTGGTCGAGCTTGGCCAACGTCTCGCACGGCATCCCTGTGGCCTCGCCGAGCGCTGCGGCGGCCGCGGCCGAGGGAGCCAATCCGACGACGTTGAGGCCGCCCTCGGTCCAGACGCTGGCGAGCACCTGCATCGCGGTCGTCTTGCCCGACCCGGCCGGCGCCAGCGCGAGCGTCACCCGCGCCCGGCTGGTCGCCATCGCGGTGACCAGTGCCTCCTGGCTGCGGTTGAGCGTCGCGCCGTCGAGCCTGGCCGCGAGCACCGACAGCTCGACGTCATCGGCCGACCAGGCGAACCCACCAGCGCGTCCAGCCGTGGTGACGATCCGCCGCTCGGCGTCGAGGATGCGCTGGCTGGTGTAGTGCTCACGCCCGGTGTGCCGGTAGACGCTCTGGCCGTCGCTGCGCCGCAACCCCGTCGGCTCGGCGATCGGGTCGAGGTCGGGGGAGAGGTTGACCGACAGTCGTCCGAAGACGTCGTCGCAGACCCACTCGACCACCTCGGCCAGCCGGTCTGCCGGGACGGCGACGTCGCGCACCTGCCGCTGCGCCTCGGCCCGAACGTGCCAGACCTGCCACGTCGCCCGACGTCCCTCCAGCTCGGCGACGACCCGCGCCGCCGTCTCCCGCACCCGCGCCGCCGTCACCTGCCGTCGCGCTCGCGGCGCCGGATGCAACGCCGCCGACACCATCCGTGTGGCAGCCTGCTCCGAACCGAGCACGGTTACGGCCTGGGCTCGCCACTCGGTCCGCTGATCGGCGTACGACCGAGGCTCGCTTGGCCTCCCGGGTCTCCAGGTTCGCCTGCTGCGCCAGCGCCACCGCTTCGGTCGGTGTGGGCGGGCGACCGTGCGTCTTCTGGAACTCTCGTGAGAGCTCCCGCTGTCGCGTCACGATGTCGGAGCGCCGCTGCGACCAGCGCTCACACAGCGCCCGGTCGACACCCTCGATCTCCCGGACCGGCCGCTTGTCACGCGGGGTCCCAGGCCGTTCGGCGAACTGCACGCCGAGCGCCTCGGTCAGCCGCCGTTCCAGTGCGGTGTTGTAGGTCTCGGACGCGGCGACCACGTGCTCGTGCAGGACCTTCCCAAAGATCGACAGCCACTTGCCTTCACGGGTCTGCACCTTGTTGGCGACGGCGACGTGGGTGTGCAGGTCGGGGTCGCCGGCGCGGGAGTCGCGGTGGTTGAACGCTGTCGCGATGAGGCCGCGGGTCTCGACCTGCCGGGCACCGTTGCGGCCCTCGCGGGTGAACAGCACCTCGCGTTCGATGAAGGCGAGCGCATCGCGTACGGCGGCATCGTGCGCCGCCTCGATCGCCTCGGCAACCTCGCGCGGGGCCACCGCCCAGAGCGCGGAGACCGACTTCACCGGGCTGAACGTCAGGTCGTAACCGGCCACGGCGGTCTGTCGTGGCCGCGAGTAGCGAGCGAGGGCGTCGGACAGCTCCCGGGCGCTGCTCGGCTCGCGCCCATGCTCGGCGACGAACCGCTCCCGCGCCACCTTGCTCCGCACCCGGGCCACCACGTCGTACGGCGGTCGCGTTGCCTCGCCGGTTGAGCTTGTCGAAACCAGCGCCGCCAGCCTTTGGCCGACCTCGGCATTGAACCCGTCGACGCCGGTGTTGTCGTAGACCTTGTACCCAGCCCCGAGCGGCTCGCCGCTGAGCGGGTGCGAACCGGTGCCGAAGAGGTGCTTCATCTGCTCGGCCGTGACCGCGTCGCCGACCTTCAGACCGTCGACGCCGACAAGCCCGGAGCCGACCCAGCGCCCGGGCGACTCGCCCTTCGCCGAGTAGTAGTCGGCCAACGTGCTGCGCCCCTTCTCGGTCGAGTCGAGGGCGGCGACCTGGCGGGTCAGGTACTCGTACCCCGACCCCGCCGAGAGCTTGTGGAGCGTCATGGTCACACCCCAAACGGCCGGCCGCGGATCGCGAGTGGCCACCGCCCGGGGTGTGGATGAAAGAGGTGTGTGAGATCAAACGACTGTGGGAGGCAGGCTCGGCTCAGACGAGACAGGCCCTGGTCGGCTGTATCAGCGTCAGTGCCGAGGACTCATGGACCGTGTGACGTCGATGGTGGAACGAGGGCAGGCGCGTGGATCCTGGAGTTCGGAACTCGGGGTAGCCGACCAAGTGCGTCACAGCGCCCACTTTGACGCGCAAGATACGCGAACGGGGTTCGGACCCGAGCTCCTGGAGTTGCCAGCCGAGCTCGCCCGGCTCGGGACCGCCGAGGTGCTGGGCGGTCGCCGGGCTCGGTGATCTAGTCGCACACGCCTAGCCGCTCAAGCTCCCGGCGCTGGCTGAGTCACCCATGGGCCGGTTGAGCAGCCGCGACAGCAGCAGGGTGGTGTCGGTCTGGTTCACGTACGGCAGGCCGCGCAGGGAGCTGATGACTCGTTCGAGGTGGCTCGCGTCCGCTGCGACGACGCGCAGCACCGCGGCGGCGGATCCGGACACGGTGCTGGCGTCGACGATCTCCGGTAAGCGGAGCAGGTCCCGGCGCTCGTCGAGAACGGCACCGTGCCTGTGGTGAACAGCTGGACGTTCGCCTCGAGCGTCCAGCCGAGGACTTGAGGATCCACCCGGGCGGTGAAACCCCGGATCGCCCGGTCACGTACGAGCCGGTCGACACGTCGCTTGGTCGCTGCCACCGACAGCCCCACCTGGGTACCGATGCGCGCAAAGGTGGCGCGGCCGTCCTCGAGCAGGACGTCGATGATCTGGCGGTCGATGCTGTCCTCAGCCGAAGTGTTGCGTGCTCAACTGCAAGACGCAAAGAAGGGTCGCTGTCACGCAAGCTCCCACAACTTAGCTTTCGAGCAGATCGTCGCCGAGACCTGGAGGCACCACCCGTGACCAACCCCGACCGCGATGAGCAGCGCGCACTCGATGCGGTAGATCCTGATCGGGCTGTCGCGCTCCTCGTCGACCTGCTGGCGGTGCCGAGCATCTCCGGCTCCGACGCCGAGATCGACATCCAGCACCTGCTCGCCAAGCGCATGGCCGAGCTCGGACTGCAGGTCGACCTGTGGCCGATGGACCTGCCGGCCCTGGTCGGGGCACCCGGCTACCCAGGCGCGGAGTCGGAGCGGTCCCAAGGGTGGGGCCTGGTGGCCACCAGCGTCGCCAGCCCCGACGACGACGCCGAACCGGCACTGATCCTGCAGGGACACGTCGACGTCGTCCCTGCCGGCGACCCGACCCGGTGGCGCAGCGAAGCGTTCACGCCGACCGCCGTCGGCCACCGCATCCACGGGCGCGGAGCCTGCGACATGAAGGCCGGCGTGGCGGCGAACCGGGCGGCGGCAGCGGCTCTCGCGGCGGCGGGATTCGCACCCGCAGACCCTTCGCGCTGCACAGCGTCATCGCCGAGGAGGACGGGGGGCTCGGGGCCTTTGACACCCTGGCCCCGGGGCACACCGGCTCGGCCTGCATCATCTCCGAGCCGACCCACGGCACGCTGATCACCGCCAACGCCGGCGCCCTCACATTCACGTTGGAGGTCCCGGGAGCAAGCGACGCACGCCAGCACCGCCTACGCCGGCTCCAGCGCGATCACGTCCTACCTGCCGATCCATTCCGAGCTCGCCGCCCTCCAGGAGCGGCGCAACCGCAGGGTCGAGCCACTCATGGCTGAATACCCGGTCGCCTATCCCATCTCGGTCGGGCGCCTGCGCGCCGGCGACTGGGCCAGCAGCGTTCCGGACCTGCTGATCGCCGAGGGACGGATGGGGCTGCGGATCGAGGAAGACCCCGCAGCGGCCCGTCTCGAGCTGGAGGAGGCTGTCGCCAAGGCGAGCGCGGCCGACCCCTTGAGCCAGTCGCCGGTGCGGGTGACCTGGAGCGGCGGCCAGTTTACCGGCGGCCACCTTCGGCCTGGACACCAGCTACGGCGCCTGGTCCGAGACGCACACGCCGACATCGCCCCCGGTGCGCGCCTGCGGGAGCGAGGTGCCCCGTACGGCAGCGACCTGCAGCTCTACGCAGCCGAGGGCATCCCCACGCTGCACTACGGGCCGGGCGAGGTACACCTCGCACACGGACCTGAGGAGTCCGTGGATGTCGGTGAGTTCCTCGACGTCACGCGCACCCTCGTACTCACACTGCTGCGCGCCTGCGGAACCCGCTGACTTCGCGCCACGAGCCTGGGAGGTCACGAGCCGGTGCGGTGACGCCTGCGCGGCGAGGGCTGCGTGCCGCCACGTGCCGGCAAGGGCCGCGGTGCCATCAGCAGCCCTGGGACAAAGCGGCAGCCAGATCCACTGCTCCCCCTCCGCCTCGCTCGTCCCAGACACGTCGGCCACCAGCGCGGCCGACGGACTGCACCCGGCGCCGGACGAGCTCGTCGCGGTGGTCACTCAGCATCCGCAACGCCTCCAGCTGAGGGTCATGATCCAGCACCCGCAACTGCTTGGCGCGCACCGCGGCGACGGCGACGGAGTGCCCGTCGTTGGCATCGGTCTTGCGGTTGTGGCCGGTATCAAGCAGGCGCGCCCGGGCAGACAGCCTGGCCGGCACGTCAACCACCTGCTCACCATCGGCCAGCAGCTGCTGCGCCAACGACCGGCCGGCGCCGTTGCTGCCCTCGACAGCCCACGTCCGCTCCGGCCAGGCAGCCACACGTTTGCCCATCGCCGCGTAGCCGGCTTCGTCGGTGCTGAACCGTCCAAACGCCGCACCTGCTCGTGCTGGTCGATGACCTTGACACGGTGACCGCTTCTTCACCAGCCCGGCCACCGCGCTCGCCCTGGCCATCGTCAAGACCGCGGATGGCAGCAACCAGCCGGTGTTGGGCACCGACGCCATCAGCGCCACCGGGAGGATGATCCTGGGGGTGCCGCTGTTCGTGTCGCAGTACGTCGCCGCGAACACCCCGTGGGCTGTCGACAGCTCCCGGGTGTGGCTGGTCGTGCGCGACGACGCAACCGTGGAAGCCGACCGCAGCGTGTTCTTCACCTCCGATCGGGTGGCTGTCAAGGCGACCATGCGCGCCGGATTCGGGCTCGTACATCCACAGTCTGTGGTCAAAGTGGCGACCGCCTGATGACCGCCACCGTGAAGGTCAAGGTCCGCGACGGCTGGCTGGTCTACGACGGCCAACAGCAGCGCAGCGCAGGTGAAACCGTCGACACCGACCCCGACACTGCCGAACAGTGGGTCGCCGCCGGCTGGGCCGAGACGGTCGACAAGTCGGCAGCGGGCACCCGCCGCCGCTGAGACGTGGTGGGCGCGGCTCGTCATGCTCAGTCTCTTGGCCGCTTTGCCGGCGTCTGCGTCATTTTTTTGATGGGATGTTGACGCGGCCCGTGCACGCGGAGGAGAGTCCCGGTTGTACAGCGGTTGGTGGTCGCATCCCGGTGCCCAAGGAGTGTCCCAATGCGTCGACAGTCTCGTTCTGCGCTTCTCGCTTCCCTCGTGCTCGTCGTTGCCCCGATGACTGGTCTGGGCGCGGCAGAGGCTCATCCGCCGGGAGACGACAACCCGGTCGCGGGCGATCATCGCGCATCCAGCGGTTCGGCTAGAGCGCCGGGTGGTGTCAGCGGCGACGATCGCACGGGCACGGTCTATTCAGATTACCAACACGGAGGAAGGGTCGGTCACCTGCCGGCTACTCGTGAGGACGTCCGGCTGCTCGGTCATACGGACATCCGCCGAGGCGGGGAGGGCCGCGGAGCAGATGTCTCGGCCTGGGGCAACTACGCCTACATGTCCACGCGCGACCCGCAGGGGTGCAGCGACGCGGGTATGGCCGTCATAGACATCTCCCGGCCGTCCCGCCCGCGGCAGGTCGGTTTGATTCCGTCCACTGAGGGATCCTTCCCGGGCGAGGGCTCGCAGGTCTTCAGGATGGACACGCGGTTCCACACCGGCCCGGTGCTCGTGTTCAACAACGAGATCTGTGGCGAGGGAGGCAAGGGTGGGGTGTCCTTATGGGGCGTCCGCAATCCCCTGAATCCCCGCCCGCTGGTGCGGCACGCAGGTGACCCGGACGCTGGCGCCGACTTCGGCGTGTTCAACGAGATCCACAGCGCCCGCGCCTGGCAGGCAGCGGGACGTGCCTTCGTGGTACTCGTGGACAACCTCGAGACCACCGACGTCGACATCCTGAACATCACCAACCCGGACCGGCCCAGGCTTATTGCTGAGTTGGATCTCAACACCTTTCCGATTCGACAGCGAAGCGTTTTGGGCCAGGAAATCTTCCTTCACGACGTCGAGGTGAAGCTGATCGACGGCACCTGGACCATGCTGCTGTCGTATTGGGACGGCGGCTGGGTCCTGCTTGATGTTGATGACCCAGCGAATCCGCGGTTCCTTCGGGACAGCAATTTCCCGAACGAGGACCCATTGACCGGCCGCATCCCGCACGAGGGCAACGCCCACCAGGCCGAGTACAGCCCAGACAACCGCTTCATCCTCGGTACGAGCGAGGATTTCTCACCGTTCCGCATTCGGCTTCGCAACCGAGCGGACGACACGACAGCGGAGGCGGCTTCCGGGACGGACTCAGTACAAATCACCGAGGAGAGTCCGCTGGTCGGCCGCACTGTGTTCGTGGGTCGAGCCTGTAATGACGACGCCGCGGTGCCAACCGCTCCCGGCCGCGCCACCATCGCCGTCGTCGAACGAGGCATCTGCCTTTTCCAAGAGAAAATCGACAACATCGAAGCCGCTGGTGGGTACACCGGCATCATCATCATGAACAGGACGGCCTCGGACGCCTGCAAGGCCGTCTTCCAGCCGTTCCTGGAGAGCGCCCTGCCGGTAGTCTTCGTTGGCCGTGACACGGGCTTCGCGCTCTTCGACGAGCCGTACGACAACGCCGAATGCCTGGCCGGGACCGGCGAGGAGCTGTCGGGAATCGAGATCGGCACAGTCGGGGATCGCATCCGAGCCAGAGCCGTCTTCGACGGCTGGGGTGACGTGCACCTTCTGCGGACCGAGACTATGCGGCAGGTAGACGCCTACGCCATCGACGAGGCCACCGACCCCCGCTACTCCGAGCGGTTCGGTGACCTGTCCGTGCATGAAGTCGCCGTCGACCCGAACCAAAAGCGGTTGGCCTACCTGTCCTACTACTCAGGCGGGCTGCGAGTCATCGAGTACGGGAAAGGCGGCATCGAAGAGGTAGGTCGATTCATCGCCAAGGGAGGCAACAACTTCTGGGGTGTCGAGGTGCACAAGCTCCGGAACGGTCGCCAGGTAGTACTGGCCAGCGACATCGATAGTGGCCTGTGGATCTTCCGCTACACCGGAACCTGACACTGCAGCCGTTGTTCGGCTCGCCGCAACTGGACCGGGACCGCAGCATCGTGGTCCACGTCGTCGACGTCAATCGCGGGGACCGACAACACCGCTAGTGTCGCGTGTTTGAAGTCTTCTTGCGGTCCTTGGCTCTGGTGAGGATGTCGTCGGCGTCCTTGGTCCACTCGAATGGTTCGCATCGGTCGTTCCAGCCGTCGATGAAGGTCTCGAT
>Ga0136627_1001159_pt1 | contig 10331 bp, 5 predicted proteins | sample AntDrymUQ4892206_2_FD_104652 | JGI IMG/M metagenome (GOLD analysis project Ga0136627, IMG submission 104652) | Polar desert sand microbial communities from Dry Valleys, Antarctica - metaG UQ489 (22.06) | ecosystem: Environmental > Terrestrial > Soil > Desert | place: Antarctica: Dry Valley... | reverse complement strand
GGAACCGTCAAGCTGAACAACCCCGCGTACAACCCCCATGTGCTGGCCGTCGGAGCCTCCGCAAGCAATGGGACCTACAGCACTGCCGACGACACCATCCCGCGCTTTTCCAGCTGCGGCAACGGTCAGCGCAACCCTGACCTGCTGGCGCCCGGCAAGTCCATTGTGAGCCTGCGGGCAGCGAACTCTTCGGCCGACGCGGATCACCCCGAGGGGCGGGTCGACTCCCGCTTCTTCCGCGGCAGCGGTACCTCCCAGTCGGCTGCGGTAGTGTCCGGCGCCGCTGCCCTGGTCATCCAGCAGCGCCCGTCCATCACCCCCGACCAGGTCAAGGCGTTGCTGACCTCGACGGCCACACCGCTGCCCGAGGCCGGCGAGGCCTGCCAGGGCGCCGGCCTGCTCGACCTCGACGAGGCCATCGACCGGCGCACCCCGAGCAGCAGTGGGAGCATGCAGCAGTGGGCGCGGTCGACCGGCCTGGGTTCGCTGGACGCGGCTCGCGGCTCTGCCCGGCTCAGTGACGACGGCGACGACGATGACGACCGCCTGGCCGGTGGCGTCTGGAACGGCAAGAGCTGGTCGGGGGACACCTGGTCGGGCACCTCCTGGTCAGGCACCTCCTGGTCCGGCAAGTCCTGGTCCGGCAAGTCCTGGTCGGGCAAGTCCTGGTCGGACGCGTCGTGGTCGGGCAAGTCCTGGTCCGACAGCTCCTGGTCGGGGTCGGGCTGGAACGGCACCGCGTGGTCGGCAAGCGCATGGCAGTGACCGCGCAGGCGGTGGCCGGCGGCTCGGCAGGCGGCATGGGCACCCCGGCGGCGATGCCGGTGCCGGTGCCGCCCAGGCCTCGGCTGCGGCCGCCGGCCTGGACCCCTTCAGCGCGGCTGCGGCTGTACACCGCCGCGGTCGCCGCCGCCGCCGGGGTTCTGGCCCTGCTGGTCATCGGCAGCCCGACGCCGTTCGTGCGGCCGATCTCCCTGCCCTGGCCGTTGCTGGCGGTCGCGTTCGCCGCCGCCGAGGCCGCGGTCGTCCACCTGCGGTTCCGGCGTGACGCGCACTCGTTCTCCCTCAGCGAGATTCCGCTGGTGCTGGGATTGTTCCTGGCCACCCCTGGGAGTCTGCTGCTGGCCCAGGTGGTCGGGGCCGCAGTCGCGCTGATCGTGATCCGTCGCCAGCCACCACTCAAGGTCGCCTTCAACCTGGCCTGCATGGCCTTGCAGGCCGGCGTTGCGATCCTCGTGTTCGGTTGGATCGCTGCCCTCGGCGACCCGCTCGGTCCGGCCGGCTGGACGGCGGCCATCGCCGCCATGCTGGTCGCATTGCTGGCCGCCGACGTGCTGATCAACAGCGCGGTGCGGCTGTCTGGCGGCTCGATGGGGCGCCACGAGATGGCCAAGGTCTTCGCCCTCGGGGCGGGGGCCACGGTGGTCAACACCAGCCTGGCACTGGTCGGGGTGACGATCCTGTGGCTCAGCCCCTCGGCCGCCTGGCTCGCCCTGGTGTCGCCGTTGGCGATCTTCACCGCCTACGCGGCCGACACCGCGCAGCATCAGCAGCGCGACCGCCTGGAGTCGCTGTACCGGGCCACCCGCGTCCTGCACGAGTCACCACAGCTGGAGTCGGCGATGGTCGCGGCCGTGCGTCAGGCTTGCGCGCTGCTGGAGGCCGAAGCCGCCACGGCGACCCTGTTCCCCAGCAACGGTTCCGGCACGGCGTTGCGGACCGCGACCGACGCCAGCGGGACCATGCAGGTCATGGAGGCTGTGGAGTTGGACCCCAGCGACGAGCTGTGGGTGCACCTGCTAGCCGCCCCCCGCCCGCTGCTGCTGCCGACCACCGCCGGCATCGCGTCGCAGTGCCTGCCGGAAACCGCGGCCAAAGACGCGCTCTGCGCCCCGCTGGTGGTCGACGACGAGCTGGTCGGCATCATCGCCGTGGCCAACCGGCTCGGCGACGTCGGCGGCTTCCACAACGGCGACGCCAAGCTGTTGGCGAGCCTGGCCAGCCACGTGAGCATCTCGCTGGAGAACAGCCGGCTGGAGGACAGCCTCGCCGCGGTCACCTACCTCAAGGACCAGCTGCGCCACCAGACGCTGCACGACCCGCTGACCGAGTTGGCCAACCGGGTGCTGTTCGGCAACCGCATCGGCCACGCGCTCGAGCGGCGCGGCTCAGCGACCTCGACCGCGGTGCTGTTCGTCGACCTCGACGACTTCAAGACCATCAACGACACGCGAGGGCACGCCGTCGGTGATGCGGTCCTGATCGCCGTCGCGCAGCGGCTCCGAGCGTGCACGCGCCCGGAGGACACCTGCGCCCGCCTGGCGGGCGACGAGTTCGGCATCCTGCTGACCGACATCATCAACCCCGCCGATGCGACCGCGCTCGGGCAGCGGCTGCTGGCCGCGCTGGAAGCTCCCGTCGAGGTCAACGGTGTCCAGGTGCCGGTGCGGGCCAGTGTCGGCCTGGCCTTCGCCACCCCTGGCACCACCGTCGACGAGCTGCTCAACCACGCCGACCTGGCCATGTACAAGGCCAAGCGTGAGGGCAAGGGCTCATTCCGGGTGTTCGAGGAGGACCTGGGGATCGCGGCCGCCGAACGGCTGGCGCTGCGCGCCGACCTGCGCAGCACGTTGGAGAGCGAGCAGCTCGGCGTGTGCTACCAGCCGATCATCGCGTTGCAGTCAGGCGCCGTCGCCGGCGTCGAGGCGCTGGCGCGCTGGGACCACCCGCAACTGGGCTCGGTCTCGCCCGAGACCTTTGTGCCGATCGCCGAGGAGGCCGGGCTGTTCCGCGAGTTCGGTCGCTGGATGCTGGAGCAGGCCAGCGGGCAGCTGCGCGCCTGGTCGCTGGAGTACCCCGACGTGGGGCTGACCCTGCACGTCAACCTCTCGGCACGCCAGCTATGCCATCCGGACGTGGTCGACGACGTGACGCAGATCCTGTCTGCGGCCGGTGTCGATCCAACCCGTCTGGTCCTGGAGATCTTCGAGGCGACCCTGCTCGAGGACACCGCCTCCATCCGGTCGACCCTTGCCGAGTTCCAGCGGATGGGCGTGCGCTTCGCCCTGGACGACTTCGGCACCGGCTACTCGTCGCTCAGTCTCCTCGACCAGCTGCCAGTCGACATGCTCAAGCTTGACAAGTCCTTCGTGGCCGGCATCGCCGCGACCGGCTCGCCGCTGGTGCCCGCCATGGTCGCGCTGGGGCGAGGACTGGGACTGGAGACGGTCGCCGAAGGCATCGAGACGCCCCAGCAGCTGGCGTCTCTGCGAGCGATGGGTTGCGAGTTGGGCCAGGGCTACCTACTGGCCGCTCCCATGGACGCCGCGGACATGGGACGCTGGCTCGGCGCTACCGACATCGAGCTGGTCGAGATGGCTGCCGGCGGCCACGTCGGCTGACGTCAGCGGTCAGGTTCAGGTTCTCCCAGCAAAGCCGGCAGAGCGCGGTCATGCAGCAGCCGCAGCTCGTCGGTCGTCATCGTGAGCACACCCTCGACCGTCACCCTGCCGTCGGCGGTCACGGCGCCCAGCCGTTGACAGCCGACCTGGTGCTCGGCGCAGCGGCGACGAAGGCCTCGGGGGTCGCGCGTGCTGACCACCACCCGGGTCGGCGACTCGCTGAACAGCCACTGGTGGGCCTCGACGTCGGGCTCCGGGCGCACGCTGACCCCCAGCCCGCGCCCGAGGCAGGCTTCGACGATGGTCGCCAGCATGCCGCCGGTGCTGACGTCGTGGGCGCTGCGCAGCAGTCCGTTCCTGACGGCCGCGACCAGCAGGCGGTGCAGGCGCGCCTCAGCGGCCAGGTCTACGGCGGGCGGCCGGCCGGCGACCGTCCCGTGCCAGCGCCACAGGTACTCCGAGCCGCCAAGACCCGGCCTCGTGGCATCGCCGACCAGGAACACCTCGTCGCCGGCCTCGACGAAGGCTGCGGCGGCGGTGGCGGTAACGTCGTCGACGATGCCCAGCATCCCGATCACGGGGGTCGGGTGCACCGCGGTCGAGCCGGTCTGGTTGTAGAAGCTGACGTTGCCGCCCGTCACCGGCGTGCCGAGCGCACGGCACGCCTCGGTCATCCCGGCGATGGTGTCGCGGAACTGACCCATGATCTCGGGGCGCTCGGGAGAGCCGAAGTTGAGGCAGTTCGTGGCCGCGACGGGGCGGGCGCCGGTGCAAGCGACGTTGCGCGCCGCCTCGGCCACCACCAGCCGCGCGCCCTCGGTCGGGTCCAGCGCGCACCAGCGGCCATTGCCGTCGGTGGCGACCGCCACGCCGCGAACGCCTTCCAGGCCGCCGTCCAGGGACGGCAGGCGCAGCACCGCGGCATCGGCACCCGGCCCCTGCACGGTCCCTGAGCCGACGATCGAGTCGTACTGCTGCCACAGCCAGCGGCTGGAGGCCACGTTCGGCGACGACAGCACGGCCGTCGCCGCCGCGAGCAGGTCCTCAGGCGCCGGCCAGCCATCGACGTCGGTGCCGGCTTCGGGATGCACCCAGTCGGCCACCCGACGGTGGTAGGTCGGGCCGTCATCGGCCAACGACGCCGCGGGCACATCGTGCACGACCTCGCCGTGACGAGTGAACACCAACCGGTCGCCGTCGGTGACCTCACCGATCGCGGTGGCGTCCACGCCCCAACGGCGGCACACGGCGAGGACCTCGGAGAGCCGGTCGGGTGCGACCAGGGCCAGCATCCGCTCCTGGGACTCCGAGCACAGGATCTCCCAGGCCTCCATCGTGGCCTCGCGCAAGGGCACCCGGTCGAGGTCGACCCGCATGCCCAACCCGGCCTTGGACGCCATCTCGGCCGTGGAGCAGGCGATGCCGGCCGCACCCATGTCCTGGATGCCCGACAGCAGGTCCTCGGCGTACAGTTGCAGGCAGCTTTCGATCAGCCCTTTGCCGGCGAAAGGGTCGCCCACCTGCACGTTCGGACGCTTCGCGTCATCTAGGCCATGCGCGCTGAACTCGGCCGAAGCCAGGACCGACGCCCCGCCGATGCCGTCGCGGCCGGTGCGCTGGCCGATGAGCACCGCGACGTCGCCGGGCCGCTCGGCGCGGGCGAGCTGGATGCGGTCGGCGGCCAGCACGCCGACGCACAGGACGTTGACCAGCGGGTTGCCGGCGTAGCAGGGATCGAAGACCGTCTCACCGCCGACGGTGGCCACGCCGATCGAGTTTCCGTAGTGGCCGATGCCGCGTACCACCCCGTCGACCAGGTGGCGAGTGCGCGCGGCGCCGGCGTCATCCTCAGCCACCTCGCCGAAGCGCAGCGGGTCCAGCAGGGCGATCGGGCGCGCGCCCATCGTGAGGATGTCACGGATGATCCCGCCAACGCCGGTGGCCGCGCCCTGGAACGGCTCCACGAAACTCGGGTGGTTGTGGCTTTCGATCTTGAAGGTGACCGCCAGCCCGTCGCCCACGTCGACCACGCCGGCGTTCTCGCCGGGTCCGACCAGGATCGCCTCGCCCTCGCTGGGCAGATCCCGCAGATAGATCTTGGACGACTTGTACGAACAGTGCTCCGACCACATCACCGAGTAGGTGCCCAGCTCGGCCGTCGACGGCTCCCGGCCCAATGTCTCGGTGATCCGCTGGTACTCGCCGGGCGTAAGCCCCAGCTCCTGGGCCAGCTGCGGCGGGTTGGGGGCTGGAGCCGGAGGGGTCACGTCGCCGGAGCCTAGCCGAGGGCTTGACCTGCAGGGGTCACCGCCCGTACCTTGCGATCAGCCATGCCGCGCTGCCTGCGGCGCTGTCGAGTTGAAGGGAGGGGAACACGTTGCTACTCCACCGCTGCGGTCCCCTCGCCTTCGGCGTGGGGGTTTCTCCGCGCCCGCTGGGTCGAGCTACCGCCTGACGGTCGCCACCGCCTGACGGCGACCGCGGTCCACCGCTCCTCCTCGTTCGACATCGCACTCCAGCCCGCCGCTTCGCGGGCGACTCCAAGGGCACGACATGGCTTCGAGATCATCGCATTGGCAGCTGCTGGCCGACCTGGCACGGCCTCGTCGCCGCGTGCTCGCGGTGCTGGGGATCGTCCTGGCGGCCGGCGCGGCCCTGCCGCTGGCCGGACCGCAGCTGCTGCGTGCCTTCATCGACCGTGCCAGGGACGGTGCGCCCCTGCAGCTGCTGCTCACGGTGGCCGGTGCCTATGTGGCCGTCGGGGTCCTGGCGCAGCTGGCCACGGTGGTCACCACCTATGTGGCCACGCGGCTGGCGTGGGACGCCACCAACTCCGTCCGTGAGCGCGCTGCCGCCCACGCGCTGAGCCTCGACCTGGGCTTCCACGGCGCCACCACGCCGGGGACGTTGGTGGAGCGCATCGACGGCGACGCCACCGCGATCGCCAAGTTCCTCACCGACTTCGTCCTCAAGGTGGTCAGCGGAGCCTTGACGATGGTGGGCGCGCTGCTGCTGGTCGCCCGCGAGGACTGGCGCGTTGGCCTGGCGATGACGGTGTTCGTGGCCGCCGCGATGGGCCTGGTCGTGCGGCTGCGTGATCGCGCCGTGCCCGCCACCGCCGACGAGCGCGCCGCCTACGCCGACGTCATGGGCGTGGTCGCCGAGCAACTCGACGGCGCGGAGGACCTGCGCGCCCTCGGTGGGGGTGGGTACGCCCTGGAGCGTCATCGCAGAGCCAGCGCGGGGCACCTCGACGCCATGGTGCGCGCCGAGCGGGCTGGCGTGCGGATCTGGAACACGACCACCGGAGCGTTCGCCGTCGGTGGGGTTGCGACGTTGCTCGCCGGTTGGGCCCTGCAGCGCCAGGGTGCGATCTCCCTGGGGACCGTGTTCCTCCTGTTCAGCTACACGCAGGTGCTGCGCCGGCCCGTCGAGGTCATCGCCGAGCAGCTGCAGCAGGTGCAGCGTGCGGCCGCCGGCGCGGCGCGCATGCGCGGGCTGTTCGACGAACGTCCTGGTCTGCGCCCTGCCGGCGACCGGCGGTTGCCCGAATCCGGTCCGCTGGCGGTTCGCTTCGACGCGGTCGAGTTCGCCTACCCCGACGACGGCCGCCGCGTGCTGGCGCCCACCGACCTGTCCGTGTCAGCGGGCGGGGTGGTCGGGCTCGTCGGCCACACCGGCAGCGGCAAGACCACGCTGGCGCGGTTAGCGTTGCGCCTGGTCGACCCCACCAGCGGTTCCGTGCGCCTGGGCGGGGTTGATCTTCGCGATGTGCAGGCCGAGCAGCTGCGCCACCGGGTCGCCATCGTGACCCAGGACGTGCAGCTGTTCGCCGCCACCGTTCGCGAGAACCTGACGCTGTTCACCGACGGCTACGACGACGCGGTGCTGCTCGGCCTTCTGGGCGACCTGGGCCTTGACAGCTGGCTGGCCGGCCTGCCGCACGGCTTGGACACCGTCCTTGGCGAGAACGCCGGGCTGTCGGCGGGCCAGGCCCAGCTGCTTGCGATCGGCCGCGCGTTCTTGCGCGACCCCGGGCTGGTGGTGCTCGACGAGGCGTCGTCGCGCATCGACCCGGCGACCGCCCAGCTGGTCGAGCGAGCGCTGGACCGCCTGCTGGCCGGCCGCACGGCGCTGGTGATCGCCCACCGCCTGCAGGCCGTCGAACGAGCCGACACCGTCATCGTCCTGGAGGACGGGCGGATCGTGGAGGCGGGCTCGCGAGCGTCACTGGCCGCTGACCCGACCAGTCGCTTCGCCGGCCTGCTGCGCCTTGAGGCGACCGCTGGCCGCGGCAATCCCCGATCGGAGGTGAGGACGTGAGCACGCAGGTAGCCGAAGGCGGCGTCGCAGCCGTGGCGCGAGACGACGGCACCCGCCCGGTGGCGCGACTCGGGCTGCGCCTGGCCGGCTTCCAGCGCGTCCGCTTCGTCATCGGCACCGTGCTGTGGATCGGCTGGTGGTCGGCGCCGGCGCTGGCCGGCTTGGTGCTGCAGGCGATCTTCGACGCCATCAGCGCGGACGCTCCGGCCACCTTGAACGTGCCGACGCTGGCGGTGCTGCTGATGGCCGTCGAGGGCACGCGGCTGCTGATCTTCTCGGGCGCTGTGGTCTTGTGGTCGCGCTGGTGGGTGAGCGTGGAGACCTTGCTGCGCGGCAACCTGTTGCGCGCGCAGATGGCCAGCGGCGGCCGTGGTGCCGGCAAGCCAGTGCCTGGTGCCGGGTCGGCGATCGCGGTCTTCCGCGACGATGTCGAAGACCTGTTGATCTTCGTCGACAGCTGGCTGGATCTGGCGGGCACGGCCGTCTTCGCCGCCGTGGCGCTGGCGGTGATGGTACGCGTCGACGCCACGCTGACCCTGGTGGTGGTCCTGCCGCTGCTCGCCGTCTTCGCCGTCACGCGGTCGCTGGGCAACCGGATCCGTCGCACCCGACGCGCCGACCGCGAAGCCACCGCCCGGGTGACCGGCTTCCTCGGCGAGGTCTTCTCGTCGGTGCTGGCGATCAAGGTGACCGGCGCGGAGGCGGCATCGGTCGCGAGGCTCAAGCGGCTGAACCAGACCCGGCGGCACACCGCGCTGCGCGACCGGGTGCTGACCGAGACCCTCGAGGCGTTCAACGGTTCCACGGTCGACGTCAGCATCGGGCTGGTGCTGCTGTTGTCGGCCGGGGCGATGCGCTCCGGTGACTTCAGCGTTGGCGACCTCGCCCTGTTCGCCAGCTACGTGACCTCGCTGGCCGGCCTGCCACGCTGGGCGGGGCTGGTCCTGACGCGGCACCGCCACGCCCAGGTGGCCGCAGGGCGCATGGCCAAGCTGTTGCCGCGTGAGGACGCCGACGAGGCCGTGGTGCACCGCAACCTTGGCATCGAGGGCCTGGTGCACGCCGAGCCTCGGCCGCGCCACGACACCCCTGCGCCGGCCGACGTGCGGCTGGAAGGCTTCGGCGTGCGGCAAGGCGGCGGGAGCCTCGACTTGGACCTGCACCTGCCGCCAGGGTCGTTCACCGTGGTCTGCGGCCCGGTGGGCAGCGGGAAGACCACGCTGCTGCGGGCGCTGTTAGGGCTAGCCGGCCCGACGACCGGCACGGTGCGCTGGGACGGTGAGGTCGTCGACGACCTGGCGGCGCACATGGTCCCGCCGCGCTGCGCCTACGTGCCACAGGTGCCGAGGCTGCTCAGCGCGTCCCTGCGCGACAACCTGACGATGGGTCGTGCCACGCCCGGCTGGCTGCTGGACGACATCGTGGATCGCGCGGCGCTGCGGCGCGATCTTGCGAATATGGCCGACGGGTTGGACACGGTGATCGGTCCGCGCGGCGTGCGGCTGTCCGGCGGACAGCTGCAACGAGTCGCCGCCGCGCGGGCGCTGACAGCCGATCCCGCGTTGCTGGTGCTCGACGACCTGTCCAGCGCCCTGGACGCCGCCACCGAGCGCGAGCTGTGGTCGCGGCTGCTGCGCGACCGGCACCCGACCGTGCTGGTGGTGTCGCAACGCGCCGCGGCCTTGGAGCGCGCCGACCAGATCTTGCTGCTCAACCAGGGGCGGGTGCACCAGGTCGACCCAGGCCAGGCACTGCGCGGCTCCAAGGATGCTTTGCGGTCACCGACCGGACGCTGAGTCCGGCCCGCGTCCACAAATCCGCGAAAGTCCGCAGCGGTCAGGCCACCACGACCCGTTTGAGCACCGCGCCGAGGATGCGTCGCCCGTCGGTCGAGCCGAGCAGCGCATCGACGGCGTGCTCGGGGTGGGGCATAAGGCCAGCCACGTTGCCGGCGGCGTTGGTGACACCCGCGATCCCGGCCAGGCTGCCGTTGGGGTTGTGCGCCTCGTCGACGGCACCGTCAGGACCGCAGTAGCGGGCCAGAACCTGCCCCGCCGCGGCCAGCCCGTCCGGGTCGGGGTGCACGTAGCGTCCCTCGCCGTGCTTCACCGGGATGTCCAGCACCGTCCCGGCCTCCACGCCGGCGGTCCACACCGACGCCGTCTCGACCTTGAGGTGTTGACGACGGTGCACGAAGCGCAGCCCCACGTTGCGGGTCAGTGCGCCGGGCAGCAGGCCGGCCTCACACAGGACTTGGAAGCCGTTGCAGATGCCCAGCACCGGCCCGCCTCGCCCGGCGAACTCGATCAGCGCGCCCAGGACCGGTGAGAAGCGAGCGATGGCGCCGCAGCGCAGGTAGTCGCCGTAGCTGAAGCCGCCTGGCAGCAGCACCGCATCCACGCCCTGCAGGTCTGCTTCACCGTGCCACAGGGCGACGGGCTCGGCACCGACCACGGCGAACGCGTAGCAAGCATCCCGGTCGTCGCACGACCCGGGAAAGGTCACCACACCGATGCGCACAAGCGGCAGGCTACCCGGCCGGCTTCGGCCGTGACCTGATGTCGACCGTCGCGCTATCCGCCGATCACCGGCTCACGCCAGGGCGGC
>Ga0136627_1001157_pt1 | contig 10335 bp, 12 predicted proteins | sample AntDrymUQ4892206_2_FD_104652 | JGI IMG/M metagenome (GOLD analysis project Ga0136627, IMG submission 104652) | Polar desert sand microbial communities from Dry Valleys, Antarctica - metaG UQ489 (22.06) | ecosystem: Environmental > Terrestrial > Soil > Desert | place: Antarctica: Dry Valley... | reverse complement strand
TTCGCTACATGAGGACTGGAGGCAGGGTGCCGAGCGGCACGGTCAGGCAGGAGCTCACCGACGACCAGCGGCGCGAGGTCTTCGGCCGCGACGCGCTGCCATACCTCGATCAGCTGTACTCGGCCGCCCTGCGCTACACCCGCAACCCCGCCGACGCGGAGGACCTGGTGCAGGAGGCGTTCGCCAAGGCCTACCGGGCGTTTCACCAGTACGAGCCGGGCACCAACTTGCGGGCGTGGCTGTACCGGATCCTGACCAACACCTACATCAACACCTACCGCCGGCAGCAGCGCCAGCCCACGCCCGTGTCCGTCGATGCCTACCGCGACGGCCTCGAGGACGGTGGCGACTTCTCCCTGTACGACCGCATCGCGGCCACCACCCAGGCCCCCGCCGAGATCGAGTTCCTCCGACAGCTGCCAGACGACGAGGTCAAGCAGGCGCTGGCCGACCTGCCGGAGCAGTTCCGCATGGCGGTCTACCTGGCCGACGTCGAGGGATTCAGCTATGCCGAGATCGCCGACATCATGGATTCGCCGATCGGCACGGTGATGAGCCGGCTGCACCGGGGAAGAGCAGCGCTGCATCGAGCGTTGTACGACTACGCGGCGGCCCGGGGGCTGCTGCCGGCGGCAACGGACGACGCAGGAGGCAGCAGCGACGATGAATGAGGACTGTCGCGAGGTGCTCGACCGCCTGGAGATCTATCTGGACGGCGAGACGCAGATGGATCTGGAATCCGCGATCCAGCATCACCTGCAAGACTGCCCGCCGTGCCTCGACCGCGCGGAGTTCGAGCGCGAGCTGCGCGCGTTGGTGGCCGCCAAGTGCCGGGATTGCGCGCCGCCCGGTCTGCTGGCTCGGGTTCGAGTTCGGTTGCACGTCAGCGGCTGATCTCGACTCGCCCGCGATCTGGCACGATCACCGGAGATGGCGAGGACAAAGGAAGACCATTGACCAACGTGCTCGTGACGGGCGGCGCCGGCTTCATTGGATCGATGCTGACCGACCGCCTCCTGGCCGAGGGCCACAAGGTGACGGTGGTGGACGACCTGTCCACCGGCAAGCTGCACAATCTCGACGACGCTCGCCGCAACCCCGACCTGCCGCTGGTCTTCCAGCGCATCGACCTGGTCTCGGACGGCTTGGAGCGGGTGGTCGCCCGGGCGCAACCCGAGGTGATCTTGCACCTTGCGGCGCAGATCGACGTGCGCCGCAGCGTCGCTGACCCGGTGCGCGACGCCAAGATCAACGTCCTGGGGACGGTCAACCTCCTGGAGATCGCGCGCCAGCACGGCACCCGAAAGATCGTCATGGCGACCTCGGGCGGTTGCATCTACGGCGAGCCGTCCGCCGAGGAGTTGCCGATCGCCGAGGACTATCCCGGGCATCCCCACTCGCCGTACGGGGCCAGCAAGCGTGGTGTCGAGGAGTACCTGTACACCTACGCCGCGCTGTACGACCTCAAGTGGACCTCCTTGGCGCTGGGCAACGTCTTCGGTCCACGGCAGGACCCGCTTGGCGAGGCCGGGGTGGTCTCCATCTTCGGCGGCCGCATGCTGGAGGATCAGCCGGTCACCATCTTCGGGGACGGGCAGCAGACCCGCGACTTTGTCTTCGTCGACGACGTGGTCCACGCCTTCGTGCTGGCCATGGAGCGTGGTGACGGGCTTCGCTGCAACATCGGGACCGGCGAGGAGACCAGCGTCAACGAGCTGTTCACCGCACTGGCGGAGGTGATCGGCTACAGCCGGCAGGCTGAGCACGCGCCGGAACGCCCCGGGGAGCTGCGCAACATCGCGCTGGACGCACGGCTGGCCTCCACGGAGCTGGGCTGGAAGCCGTGGACGACCTTGCGGGAGGGCCTGACCGAGACGGTGCGCTGGCTGCGCGGCTAGCCAGCTGTGCGACGTCGGGCGGCGCCGGGATCCTGCCCATTCCCAGGCCGCAGCATCAGGGTGCTGACCAGCAGGCCGATCCCCGCTGCCAGCACCACGTCGCCGACGCTGACCACCGTGCGCAACAGTGGCACGGCGATGATGTCGGCTAGCCACCGCAGGGGGTCGCCGGCCTCCAGGAGCCGGTGCTTGCCCGGTGCAAAGTCCGAGGTGCCGCCGGTCACGCTGGCCAGGGCCTCAGCGGAGACCGGCATGCCTCGGTTGGCGACGATGACGGCGGCGTTGCCGATGGAGCCAACCAGGACCAGCAGGATGCCGGGCAGCAGGCGGTTGGCCCAGACGAAGCCGATCACGCCTGCCTGTGCGACGGCCAGCAGTGGCACTGCCAGCGTCTCGGCGGGCCCTGCCGCCCGGGTGACCGCGAACAGCACGAACTGTGCGCCGACGGCCAGCACCAGCCACCACAGCCCGGCCAGCCGCAGGCGGTTCAGGTTGGCCAGCCGCCCTCCCCGCAGCCAGCCGATGACCACGGAGCCGGCGACGGTGACCACGACGAGCACCACGAGGACTCAGGGAGCCGCCGGCGGCGCCGCGACGGTCTCGGCCGCGTCCTCGTCTTCGTCCTCGTCCCGCCGGTCGCTGGCATCCACCGCCCAAGCCAGCCCATCGACCGGGTCAGCGACGGCCACCCGCAGCACCCAGCCGCTGTCGTCGCCCGGAGCGCTCCACAGATACCAGCGCAGCTCATCCAGCACGGTCCGCAAGTCGCCGGCGAAGTGGTCGTCGCCGGGGTCGGCGGGCCACTCCAGTCCCGCGACCGCAGCAGTGACCCACCACGCGGTGAAGCGTCCGGCCGCGCCACCGCGCCGGCGCCCGTAGGCACCACCACTGGCACCGGCCCACTGCACGATGGTCAGCACGTCGGCAGCGTCAACCTCGTACAACGACCCCTGCGGGGCCAGGGCTCCGACCGCTGCCTCGGCAGAGCCCTCGACCACCACGGCGTCGACGCGGCCCGACGACTGCGAGACCCACGCCTCGACGACGTCGCGCAGGGCGCGCACGACCTCGTCGTCGCTGCAGCGCCCACCGCTGGGTGTGGTGGCCGGCGTTGGGGGACCCACCGACGTCGCGTTCGGCCGGGGGAACAGCGCCGATCGGTCGCGATAGGTTGGCAGCGCGTACGCGGGCTCCCAGCCGGCCAGGACCAGCGGCAGCTCCGCACCTGCCAACAACCCGGCCGGTTGAGCCTCCCGCAGATCCTCGCCGCGCAGCACGCGCTCGCCGGCGACGGCAGCCGCCGAGATGGGGTCTGGAAGATATGGGGCCAGGGCATTCCAGTCGTGCGTGCTGGCCGCCACCTCGGTGAGAGGGCCGAGCGCGAAGCGGCCGGCTCCTGGACGTAGCACCGCCGCCGCGTGCGACGCAGGTCCTTGGAAAGCCAGGCGGTAGTCGATGTGCATCGCCACGGGCCACAGCTGCTTGCCGAGCTCCACGGCGTCCCGGCAACGTCGCGCGAGATCGGCGAGGCGATCCCACTGGTTGCTGGCGCACAAGCCATCCACCGCGCGCAGCAGCGCGGCGGTATCCGCCGCGTCGACCAGTTGCTGGAGCTGCTCCACAGCGTTCGAGCCTAGGTGATCTGTCGCGGAGACCTGCCTCGCCAGCCCTGCTGGCCGGGGCGATGAATCGCGCGAGTAGCATGACCGCTGACACTTCTCGAGTAGTGAAGCGGTAGGACACGTGAGTCCAGACAAGCGCCCCGACCAGCCCGCCCGGCCCGCCGCGAGCCGGAGCCGCGACGCCGACCCCGAGGCGGCCGCGCTCAACGCCCTGCGCCAAAAGCTGTCGGGGGTCCTGCGTCGTCTGCCCGAGGTCGAGCGGCGCGTCGTCGAGTTGCGCATGGGCCTGGTCGACGGCACGCCCGCCAGGCCGGGCGAGGTGGCCGACCGGTTGGGGCTGACGATTCCTGAGGTCCGCAAGATCGAGGCACGCGCCTTTGCGCGCATCCGCGAGGTAGGCCCCATCAAGGGCCTTGAGCGCTTCCTCGCGCGGTAAGCCGCGTGCTGGAAGTCGTCGCCGAGATGGTGGCCAACGTGGTGACCGTCGAGGTCGCCCCAGGTAGCCACGTCGCCGACGGCGACATCCTGCTGGTGGTCGAGTCGATGAAGATGGAGATTCCCGTCCTCGCACCGGCCGCGGCGACGGTGTTGGCGATCCAGGTGGACGTCGCCGATGTGGTGCAGGAAGGCGACGTCCTGGTCCTGCTGGAGCAGGACTGACGCATGGCGCTGTTGGAAGAGCGGTTGCTGGACCGCACGGGCTTGGACGCCGACACGGTCGACCACCTGCAGCTGCTGCTGGCCGACTGGCAGATCCTGGCTGACCTGTCCTTCGCCGACCTGTTGCTGTTCGTACGCCACACCCTCATCGACGACAGCGCCGCCTACCTGTGCGTCGGCCAGATGCGGCCGTACACCGCGCAGACGATCTATTCCGAGGACCTCGTCGGCCAGGCGTTCCCGATGACCGACCGGCCCATGGTGGGCCGGGCTTTCGCCGAGCAACGTGTCATCCGCGACGCCGACCCGGATTGGTCGACCGGCGTGCCCGTTCGCGAGGAGGCCATCCCCGTCCGCTTCCACGGCGAGATTGCGGCGGTCGTCACGCGCGAGGCGAACGTTGCCACGGCGCGCTCGCCGTCGCAGCTCGAGCTGACCTACCTGCAGTCCGCCGGTGAGCTGGCCCAGATGTTGGCCGACGGAAACTTCCCGTACGCCGACGACCGCCCCGAGGAGCGAGAGGTCGCCCTGCGCGTCGGCGACGGCATCATGCGCGTCGATGCGGAAGGCCGCGTCACCTTCGCGTCACCGAACGCGATTTCGGCGTACCGGCGGATGGGCAGCCTGGAAAACCTCCTCGGTCAAAATCTGCGCGACTTCGACCTCGGCCACGACGAGCTGCTTACCGCACTGCACGTTGGCGAGTCGCGCGCTGTGGAGGTCGAGCGTCAGGGAGCGGTGGTCATGCGCCGGCTGCTGCCGCTGATCGGCCACGACGACGTGATCGGTGGCTTGCTGCTGGTTCGCGAGGTCACCGAGCTGCGCCGGCATGAGCGCGCCCTGCGCCTCAAAGACGCCACCATCCGCGAGATCCACCATCGAGTGAAGAACAACCTGCAGACGGTCGCCGCGCTGCTGCGACTCCAGGCTCGGCGGCTGCAGTCCTCGGAGGCTCGCGAGGCGCTGGCTGAGAGCGTGCGCCGCATCGCCTCGATCGCGCTGGTGCACGAGACGCTCAGCCAGGAGTCACGCGAGCGTGTCGACTTCGCCAAGGTGGCGCGGCGGGTCATCGACATGCTGGCCGACGGGTTGACCGATCCCGAGATCCCCGTGTTGTTCGAGATGGAGGGAGAGCCCGGGGACCTGTCGGCGGAGATCGCCACGCCGCTGGCGCTGGTACTGACCGAGTTGCTGCAGAACTGCGTCGAGCACGCCTTTCCCGGCGTCGAGGACAGCGCGACCACCGTGGGCGGCACGGTGCGCATCAGCTTCTCCCACGACGGTCCGGTGCTCGGCGTCGAAGTCAGTGACGACGGTGTTGGGCTGGCGCACGGAGTGACGCTCGACGCGGTGGCCAATCTCGGCCTGCAGATCGCCCGCTCTCTGATCGAAAGCGAGCTGGGCGGCACCTTCTCCGCCAACTCGACCCCGTCAGGCACCAGCGTCCGACTGGCGATCCCGCTGCGGTAGCAGCTAGACCGAAGAGCTGAACGCTAGCTGGCCATCCGGCGCCGCCGCTGGCGGCTGCGGCGCAGCGTACGGCGCTCATCTTCGGACAGGCCGCCCCATACCCCGGCATCCTGGTTGGTCTCCAGCGCCCATTCGAGGCAATGGTCGATGACCTCGCAGCCGCGGCACACCTGCTTGGCCGCCTCGACCTGTTCCAGGGCCGGGCCGGTGGTGCCGATCGGAAAGAAGAGCTCGGGGTCTTCGTCCAGGCAGGCTGCTCTGGAGCGCCAATCCATGAGAATGCTCGCTTTCTGTCTGTGGATGTGCTGGCCGCCGTCGCCGGGGGACAACGCGGGCGTTTGACACGGGTCGCGGTGCACCACCCGGGGGCGGCGCCAGCGGTACGGGGCCGCACCCCGGCACCTCCGCGCACGCGGTCTTGTGAAACCGCTCACAAGCCGCGACAACATAAATTTACACCTTCTCGCTCACGACTGTAACGGCGAGCAGCAGCAGCGTCTAGGGGTGCGGCGTACAAACTTTGCCGGACAGCCTTGGACAGCTGGCCAACCCCTTAGGATGCCGCTGGTGCACCCCCCGATGCCGCTGCGCAGGCCCCCCGGTCGGCCGCTGGTGGTGGGACACCGGGGGTTGCGCCAAACCCAGCCGGTCGAAAACACTCCCGCGGCCTTCGCGGCTGCTGCTGCGGCGGGCGCCGACTGGGTGGAGTTGGACGTGCGCCGTAGCGCCGACGGTGTCGCCGTCGTCCACCACGATCCAAGCTTCGGTGGCGTCGAGATCGTCGCCCGCACCGCCCGTCAACTGGGCGCGGCCGGCATCCACACCCTGCACGAGGTGCTGACGACCATGCCGGTCAAGCTGGGTGTGATCCTGGAGGTCAAGAACCTGCCGGGAGAGCCGGACTTCGACGAGGGCGAGGCGGTCGCGGGGCTCGTCGCTGCGGCCGTGCGAGAACTCATGGCCGGACGGCAGCTGTTGACCAGCGCCTTCAGTCCGCTCACGGTCGCCGCCCTGCGCGACGCCCTGCCGGAGATCGCCACGGGCTTGGTGCACTTCGACAGCCTTGGACTCGCGGCGGCGACTGAGATCGCGGCGGAATACGGTGCCCAGGTCATCGTCTCTCACGGCGGCAGTCCGGGCCTGGACGCGGCGACCATCGCCGCGCTGCATGACGAGGGGCTCGGCCTGCTGGTATGGACCGTCAACGAGCCCGCGCAGGCGCAGTCGCTGGCCGCGTTGGGCGTGGACGGGCTGCTCACCGATGATCCCGCGGCGCTGCGTGCGTGGCTGGGTTGAGTCCAGGGCCAGGACCGGTGCGGCGTCAGGCGACGACATGCAGGGCCGCGGGAACGCTGCGCAACGCCACCCGCGTCGCCTCGCCGATGTAGTCACCGTCCACCTGCAGGGCCAGCGGCGTTGCGCTGTCCAGGTCGTATGCCGGCCGGTCATGCCACAGCCGCAGGCTGCGCAGGCGGCCGACACCGGCGGAGGTCAGCGCCGTGCGGGCGATGCGCGCCAGTCCCAGGAAGCTGATCCGAGTCAGCGCCGTGACGTCCAGCGCCTTGTCGAGGTCGGCGTCGGGGCACATCTGGGCCGGCCAACTTCCCAGGTAGGTGAAGGGGTTGGTGTTGCAGCAGACCACCGATTTGAGTCCGCGCACCGGGTCCTCGCCCTCCACCGACAGCGTGATGTCGGTCTTCGGCCAGGAATGACGCCCTCCCGCGCCGCCGCGATAGGCCAGCGCCCCGCTCCACAGAAACGACGCTTGCCGCACGGCGCGTTTGAGCCGGTAGCGCCGCTCGACGTAGCGGACCGCCTCGGCGTCGTATCCGTAGCCCGCCGTGAACCCGAAGTACCGCCCGTTCGCGGAGCCCAGGTTGACCTGGCGATCCTCGCGGCTGCGCAGCCGGCTCAGCAGGAGCGACGTCGCCTCGACCGCATCGTTGGGCAACCCGAGACTGCGCGCCCAGACGTTGGTCGAGCCTCCCGGCAGGATTCCCAGCCGCACGCCGGTACCGGCCAGGCCCTGCAGTACCTCGTTGACGGTGCCGTCCCCGCCGAGCGCCACGACCAACTCGTAGCCGGCCTGCACCGCTCCAGCAGCCAGGAAGCTCGCGTGGTCTCGTCGCTTCGTGGCCTCGACGTCCAGCTTCAGCTCGGCGGACAGCGCGCGGGCGATGACGTCGGTCACCGCGGGGCTGGTCGAGGTGGCGTTGGGGTTGTGCAGCAGCAAGCCGCGCATGGCAGCGCACGCTAGCAGCGGTCTGGGTCAGCTCCTGCGCTTCTTCGGTGACGGTGACGGCGAGGGAGACGGCTGCGGTCTGGGTCGAGTTGCCGGCTCGCTGGCCTCGGGAGACGGTGACGGCTGCGGTCTGGGTCGAGTTGCTGGCTCGCTGGCCTCGGGAGACGGTGACGGAGACGGCGAGGGCCGGTCGACCGGTGCCTTGCGTACCGGATCCGATGGTGCCTCGGACGGCGCTGGTGATCCCGGCTCGGTCGGGGTGCGGCTCGGTGCCGGCGTGGCCGCAGCGACCGGCGCCGGCGCTGGCGGGGGCGGCGGCGGTTGCGGACAGAAGCTGGTGGGCAGCTGCTTGGGCAGGGCCGTGTGAGCCACACCAGGAGCGCACCACGGGGCAGCCAGCAGGCCACTGGCCGGATCCACGCGCACCGTCACCGCCGACCGCGACGGGTACGGGAACGGGCGCACGGGCCTGCCGGCCAGCGCCGCGGTCATGAAGGATTGCCAGATGCGCGCCGGGAAGGTCCCGCCCTCCACGCGCGAGACGCCGTGCACGTCGTACATCGGCCGCGGGCGCGTGTGACCGACCCAGACGGACGCGGCCAGCTGCGGGGTGAAGCCGACGAACCACGCGTCGCGATAGTTCTGGGTGGTGCCGGTCTTGCCCGCCGCTGGGCGCGAAAGTCGGGCCGCCTGGCCGGTGCCGGACTCGACCACCTCTTGGAGGGCCTGCGTGCTGAGATAGCTGTTCTCGGGGTCCACGGCCACGCGCGGGTCGGGTGCGGGGCGCCACAGCAGCTTGCCCTCGGCGTCGGTGACCCGGACGATCGGCGTGGGCGGCACGTGGATGCCGGTGTTGGCCAGCGTGGCGTAGGCCGACGCCATTTCCAGTGGTGTCACGCCGTGGCGCAACCCGCCGAGCACGATGGCATCGTTGCTGCCGGTGTCGGAGGTGACGCCCATCGCCTGCGCTTGCTCGGCGATGCGAGGACCTCCGAGGTCCACCGCCAGCCGCGCGAAGGCGCCGTTGGATGACAGGGCCAGCGCCCGGTCCAGCGGCAGCTGCCCGACCGTGGAGCTGCTGACCGGCCACGGGTCGTCGCCGTCGCTGCCCAGCAGCGTTGCCGAGCCGCTGTCGACCAGGTCGTCCAGGCGCATGCCGCTGCGCAGGGCCGCCACCAGGGCGAAGGTCTTGAAGGCGCTGCCGGGCTGGCGGTTCGCCTGCGTCGCCAGGTCGAACTGCAGCCGGCGGAAGCTGCGACCGCCCACCGCCGCCACCACGCGGCCGCTGCGGGGGCGGATGACCGCGATGGCGACCTCGGGGTCGCCGTTGTCCGGAAGGTGGGCGCGGGCCGCCACCTCGGCTTTGGCCTGCAAACCCGGATCGATGGTGGTGTGGATGCGCAGGCCGCCGCGGTACAGGGCACGCACGCGGCTTGCCTCGTCCGGTCCCAGTGCGGGGTCGGCCAGCAGCACGCGCTTGACGTACTCGACGAAGTACGGGTACCGGGTGGTGGGAGGAGCCGCCCTTGCCCGGACCCCAAGGGGCTGACCAGTGGCCCGCCGCGCCCGACGGGGCCCGAGCGCGCCGGTGGCCACCATGCCGGCGAGGGCGCGATGCCTGGCCGCGCGCGCTGCGACGGGGTGTCTGGACGGGGAGTTGGTCTCTGGCGAACGGATCAGCCCGGCCAGCAACGCCGCCTGCGGCAGACGCAGGCGAGCGGCGTTGATGCCGAAGTAGTGGCGCGCAGCCGCCTGGACGCCGTAGGCGCCTTCTCCCAGATAGATGGTGTTCAGGTAGTCGGTGAGGATCTCGTCCTTGCTGCGCTCACGCTCGAGGCGCAAGGCGAGCCGCACTTCGACGCTTTTGCGCCGCAGGGTCTGGGGCGCGCTGCGGAAGTAGCGGTTCTTGACCAGCTGCTGGGTGATCGTCGAGCCGCCCTGGACCACGGTGCCGGCGCGTTGGTTGGCGATCGCGGCGCGGGCGATGGCTCGCACGTCGATGCCGTCGTGGTGGTAGAAGCGGCGATCCTCGGCGCCCAGCACCGCGTCGACGAGGACCTGCGGAACGTCGTCGCGGTCGATGGTGACGCGGTTCTGCACGCGCAGCGTCGCGATGGCCGACCCGTCCGCGGCGTACACCAGGGTCTGCTCGGCGTTGGCTACCGGCTTGGCCCGCAGTGGAACCGCCTCGACCTGCACGAGTTGGGAGCACCCTGCCGCCGACAGGGCGCAGGCGAGCAAGACGGGTAGCCACCGACGCACGACTGCAACATCGGCACGCCGAGCACGTGGATGAAGCCCCTGCGGTAATCGGGTGCACGTGGACGCCAGCTGCCCAAGGGATGCGATCCTTCCCCAATCCGCCGAGGGCTCGGCGCCTTGTCCGGGGCTGATCGCCAGGGGTGGCATGCCGACGACACCAACACAGGACGAGTGGAACGCG
>Ga0136627_1001156_pt1 | contig 10339 bp, 9 predicted proteins | sample AntDrymUQ4892206_2_FD_104652 | JGI IMG/M metagenome (GOLD analysis project Ga0136627, IMG submission 104652) | Polar desert sand microbial communities from Dry Valleys, Antarctica - metaG UQ489 (22.06) | ecosystem: Environmental > Terrestrial > Soil > Desert | place: Antarctica: Dry Valley... | reverse complement strand
TCAGATGCTCCGTGCTGTTCCAGGTGCTCGTAGGTAAGCGCCTCCCAGGCACCCGAGATCAACGCCCCCGACGCCGCCCACACCACGAATCCGACCGCAAAGCCCAGATAGCTCGGCGCAACCATCCAAAGACCGAACGCGGCGGCCCGCAGTAAGCTCGCGACCAGGAGCACGGTGCGGCGTGACATCATGTCCGACACCGCACCGGAAGGGACTTCCAGCACCATGGCGCAGCCACTCCACAACGCGAACAGCGTGGAAATCTGCGCCACCGAAAGTCCCGCGTCGGCGAACAACAGCGCGTACACCGGGTACAGCGGCACCAGATCGCCCAGCGCGGCGTACGCTACAAACCGCGCGGTGGCTACACGGCGAGGTTGAGAGCGAGATCACAGTCAAGTAAAAGGCATGCTTTACCCCGCCGCTACCCGTCGCCGTAGGTCGTCGAGCTCTGCGCTCAGTTGGGGGGGCAGCTTCTCGCCGAGCGTGGCAAACCACTCCGTCACCGAGTCCAGCTCCGCCCGCCACTCCTGCGGCTCCACCGCAAGCGCCTGAGCCAGTACCGCGTCTTCCAACCCAAGCCCCGTGGTATCCAACGCACCCGGCGCCGGAACCCGACCGACCGGGGTATCGACACTGTCACCCCGGCCTTCTAAGCGATCCACCACCCACGCCAACACCCGGCTGTTCTCCCCGAAACCCGGCCACACGAAAGCACCATCGGAGTCACGCCGGAACCAGTTCACATAGAAAACCTGCGGCAACTTCGCCCCGCCCTTACCGATATCCAACCAATGCCGCAAATAGTCACCAATGTGATAGCCCAAAAACGGCAGCATCGCCATCGGGTCACGCCGCACCACACCGGTCGCCCCCGCGGCGGCCGCGGTAGTCTCCGACGACAACGTCGCGCCCATGAAGACCCCGTGAGCCCAGCTCCGAGCTTGCGCAACCAACGGCAGCGTCGTAGCGCGGCGCCCACCGAACAGAATCGCCGAGATCGGCACCCCACCCGGATCGGAGAACTCCGACGCCACGATCGGACACTGCGAAATAGGGGTGCAGAACCGCGAATTAGGGTGCGCCGCCGGTCGGCCGGCATCCGGCGTCCAACTCTGGCCGCGCCAATCGGTGAGACGAGCCGGTTTCTCGGCGGAGTAGCCCTCCCACCACACGTCACCGTCGTCGGTGAGCGCCACATTGGTGAACAGACTGTTGCCCTGCTCCATCATCCGCATCGCGTTGGGGTTGGTGTCCCACCCGGTGCCCGGTGCCACCCCGAAGAAACCGAACTCCGGGTTCTGCGCGTATAACCTGCCGTCCTCGCCGAACCGCAGCCATGCGATGTCGTCACCGAGCGTCTCGACCTTCCAATCGGGAATGGTGGGTTCTATCATCGCCAGGTTCGTCTTACCGCACGCCGACGGGAACGCGGCCGCGATGTAATGCACCTGCCGCTGCGGTGAGGTGAGCTTCATGATCAGCATGTGCTCGGCCAACCAGCCCTCGTCCCGCGCGATCGCCGAGGCGATACGCAGCGAGTAGCACTTCTTACCGAGCAGCGAGTTACCGCCGTAGCCGGAGCCGTAGCTCCAGATCTCCCGGCTCTGTGTCTCTAACTTCTCCGGGAAATGGCAGATGTACTTGGTGTCGTTGCACGGCCAGACGACATCGGTCTCACCCGGCGCAAGGGGCGCGCCCACCGAATGCAGGCACGGCACGAAGTCGGCTGCTTCGGTCCCCGATCCCATGGCCGTCAGCACAGCCGCACCCATGCGGGTCATGATGCGCATAGAGGCCACCACGTAGGCCGAATCGGTGATCTCTACCCCGAACATAGGATGCTCGGCGTTCAGCGGCCCCATGCAGAACGGGATCACGTACATGGTTCGCCCCCGCATGCAATCCCGGTACAGGTCGGTCATGATCGCCTTCATCTGATCCGGGGCCATCCAGTTATTGGTGGGACCGGCATCTTCAGGCCGCTGCGAGCAGATGAACGTGCGCTCTTCCACCCGCGCCACGTCTGAAGGGTCGGTGCGAGCCCAGAACGAGTTGGGTTTCTTGGCCGGGTTCAGTCGCACCAAGGTGCCCGCTTCCACCAGGCCATCGGTGAGTCGCTGCCACTCCGCCTCCGAGCCGTCGCACCACACCACCCGGTCGGGGTTGGTCAGCTGGGCGACCTCGCGCACCCATGCCAACAGGCCGGCGTGCTCGGTGGGCCCGTCAGTGAGATCAATGGACACCGGGGCGGCAGTTTGCGTCATAGGGGCTCTCCTTGGATTCCAAGCCACCATAACCTGAAGGCGCTGCCAGGAAAGCGCCGAAAGCTGTGAAAACGCGCACAAGCATCGATTCAGAACTGCTCATAATGGACGTTTAAGTCAGTCGCCCCGCTTGGGCTCAACGGCTGGAGATGTCGGCGCGATCGGGTCGGAGTCGAAGGACGGCGGCAACCTGCGTAGCCGCTTGTTCATGTTGCGGATGAGCAGTACTGTGCCGATAGCCAGCAGCAAGATGATGATGCCGGCAAGTGGGCCGGCTACGCCGGAGCCACGGGTATCACCGAAGTTGTTGGGCTCGCCGTCGCCGACGGCTAGCCATAACGTGGTAGCTACCGTGCAGCACCACGTCGTTGGATCAGTAGCCGCCGCTGAATTGATAGTCATGCCGCCACCGGCTCCCGCACCCCGGCGAAAAGGTCATCCTCCGGTTGTGATGAATTCAGCAAATTGCGAGCCAGCTCGTAATCTTCGGTGGCCCATAATTCGCGCTGCATCTGCAACGGAATGGCGAACCATATACCTTCCGGGTCGACCTGCGTGGTGTGGGCCTTAAGCGCGGCATCACGCAGGTCGAAGTACTCTCCGCACGGCACCCTTGTGGTGACTCGCCCGAAACTGTCTGTATCGGGCTCCCACTTATCGAGCCAGTCGGCATACGGTGACGCAAACCCCGCCGCCAGCAGCGCCTCATGCATGGTCGCGATGCGGGTTCTGGTGAAAGTCATGTGGTAGTACAGCTTGAGCGGTTGCCATGGCGGCCCAGCATCGGGATAGCGGGTGGGATCACCTGCCGCCTCGAACGCCGCCACCGAAACCTTGTGGCACATGATGTGATCCGGATGCGGGTAGCCACCGTTCTCATCGTAGGTGAGCATCACATGGGGTTTAAGCCGGCGCACCAGTCGAACCAGCGGCTCCGCGGCTTCGGTCAGCGACGTGGCGGCAAAGCAGCCAGGTGGCAGGGCCTGGGCGGGCATGCCCGAATCGACGAACCCTAGCCACTGCTGCTCGAAGCCGATGATTTCGCGAGCGCGATCCATTTCGGCACGGCGGATTTCAGCGATGTTCTGCAGCACCTCGGGACGATCCAACGCGGGATTGAGCACCTCGCCACGCTCCCCACCCGTGCAGGTGACGACGGTGACTTCCACACCTTCGGCGAGGTACTTTGCCATAGTGGCGGCACCCTTGCTGGACTCGTCGTCGGGATGGGCGTGCACCGCCATGAGTCGCAGCTTTTGCTCCGGCGAAACCGAGTCGGGCTGGTCTTGCGGCTCAGGCACAAAGCCTCCTTGGGTACTAACGACACGTGCAAGCACTTAACGTTACCGGGCACCTGTCACAATTATTTCCGATGCAGCTACCTGGAGTTAACGCGGTGGGTCCGGAAGAATTCCAGCCACCGTTTCCTCCTGGGCGGTACGGTCGACGGCGAAGACCTCACAGTCGGCGTCGATTGATCGCGGCGTCGATGCTGCTTGTTGTACTGATCGCGAGTAGCGTCGTCACCTGGAAGCTATACTCGGCGTATTCGGCCGATGCAATCGGTGTACGGGTCACGGCATTTTCTGTGGAGTCGCAATACCGGGTGCACGTACAATTCCGTTTGACGAAACACCCCGATTCGGCAGTAACCTGTATCGTTCGGGCTCGCTCGCGCGATGGAATAGAAGTCGGTCGAGCCGATGTAGTAGTACCAGCGGGTGGCTCGCGCACTACGAGCTACGTCCTGACCACATGGAAGAAAGCGGTAACCGGTGAAGTCCTACGGTGCATCCCAGGCTGATGCCGGTTCGCTCTACCGGGGCTGTTGCCAGAACTTTTAGTCCGCTTCACGTTCCCGGCGGCCGATCTACAGTCGCCGCACCATGTGAACGGCTCAATAGCAATTTGTACAACCTCCGCAATGACGCGTACGTAAAGGAGACTCTCGTGTCAAGCACTCAAGCAGCTGTCAATTGGCTCACTCAAGACGCCTACGATCGATTGCAGGCAGAACTAGATGGGCTGATTCAGGGCCGCTCCGTGATGGCGGCGGAGATCAACGAGCGACGCGAGGAAGGCGACCTGCGCGAGAACGGCGGCTACCACGCCGCTAAAGAAGAGCAAGGCAAACAAGAGGCCAGAATTCGTCAGCTAGAAGACCTACTGCGCACCGCGCAGGTTGGGGAAGCACCGGCCAGCCCGACCAGCGTAGTGCCTGGCGTGGTAGTCACGGTGCGCTACGACAGCTCGAAAGGCTCGGACTCCGACGACCCAGAGGCAGATACCGAGACGTTCCTATTGGGCTCCCGAGAGATCAGTGCCACTACCGAGCTGACCGTGTATTCGCCGGAATCGGCTTTGGGCGCGGCGCTGACCGGCCATGGTGGGGGCGACACCGTGACCTACCAAGCACCTAACGGAAGCACCTTACGGGCCACCATCGTGAAGCTTGAGACCTTCCACTCGTAACACCTACCGCACTGGCTTGTTATGTGGCTATTTCTAAGAAATAGCCACATAACAAGCGGCGGAAGCAGCTGTTCATCATAAATAGCGGAAGGCGACGGAATAGGGGGACAGTGCGGCCGCTGTGGATAGCGCCTGGTTGCCCGGCTTATTTCAGCCAAACTCGCTAAATGCCGAGACGGTTTCACTATCCACCGGAACTCGCAGGTCGAATTTTCGTAGGTTCCCGAGCGATCGCAAGCGGGCTCCTCACGTGGCCTCAGTTACGACGACACCCGTGGAAACGGCTCTTTCACGACGTCTACGTAGATGCATACGGCCCCACACACGGCAATAACCTTCCCCTGCTGCATCACGGGTTACGATGCCAGGCTGCCGGACTTATTCTACCCGAACACGTAGCTATCACTGGGCGATCTGCTGCCTACCTACACGGGGTTGAACTAGCCGCGCCCGATGAGCCCATCGAAGTACTTCTGCAACGTCCACTTACTTTCGGGCCGTACACGGGGATAAAGGTCTACACCACCGACTGCCGTAACATCGGCATCGTGCCCGGCTCATTGCCTCAGGTGGTGACCACCGAGCGGGCCGCGATCGACATCGCTCGCGGTCCCAACATGATTGAGTCAGTGGTTTATCTCGATGCTCTTGCCCATCAACACATGCTGAATCCAGCGAGGTTGCATAATCTCATTATGCGAACGCTCTCGCCGCAAGCTGGATCCGCACGTGCCATACGAGCCCTAGCACTTATGAACGGCCGATCGGAATCCCCACAGGAATCACGACTCCGAGTCAAGCTCACCCTCCATGGCCTCGAGCCACCGGCGATACAGCATGAGGTTAGGGATCAGGGCTCTTTCGTAGCTCGGGTGGATCTGGCATGGCCACAGCAGCGCCTTGCACTGGAGTACGACGGAGCCTGGCACGGCAATTCCCAACAAGTAGAGCACGACCGGCGACGCCTCAACCAGCTGGTGAGCCACGGTTGGATGGTCCTACACGTCACCGCTGAACGGCTAAGGCGAGAGTTCGCCCAATTGTGCGGGGAAATTCAACAAGTACTCAGTCGCGCTATTCCTGACAAATAGTTGCTAAAGACGCCCAGTAATGACTATTTGTAAGAAATAGCTAGGCTACTTCGTGGTGGCGCGGCGGAAGGTCCGCACTGAAAGTGCCATGAAGACCAGCAGGATCGCCACGGCCCAGCCCAGCGCCCACCAGGCATCGGAACCGGCTTCGCTTCCGTTGAACCAAGCCCGAATCGTATCTACCGCGTAAGTGAACGGGTTGTGGTTGACAAATGCCTGTAGCCACCCCGGCATGGTCTCAGCGGGGGCGAACGCCGAGCTTGCGAACGTGAGTGGGAAGACGAACATGAAACCGACGGTCTGCACTGACTCGATGCTGGGAACCACCAGCCCGAGCCACGCGGCCAGCCAGGAGAACGCGAAGCCAAAGAACAGCATCATCGAAAGACCGAGTACCGCGCCGACGAAACCGCCCTCGAACCGGAAACCCACCAGCAACCCGACGATGATCATCACCGCGACGCTGATCGCGTTAAGACCCACATCTGCCACCGTGCGGCCCAGCAACACAGAACTCCGCGATATAGGTAGCGAGCGGAAACGGTCGATCACGCCCCGTTTCATGTCGTCGGCAACTCCGGTACCAGTGGTGAAGATCGAACTGAAGACGATGCTCTGCAAGAAAATGCCGGGCATCAGAAACTGTGCGTAGTCTCCACCGGAGATCGATTGTCCGATCGCGCCGCCGAATACATACCGGAACAGCACGATGAACATGATCGGTTGCAGTGTGATACTCACCAAGATGTCGGGTTGGCTGCGTACCCGTCGCAGGTTGCGCAGCGTGATGACCCACGCATCAGACAGCCACCACTTGGCGCGGTAAGCCAAAGAGCCTCGGCCTAACTCATCCAGGCCCATGGCGGGAAGGGCTGCGGTGCTCATGCTGACTCCTCAACACGTTCATTAGCGGGGGGTTGGGCAGCATCGGTCTCGTCCGGCTGATTCAAAGTCTCAGGCTCAGCAGCGCGACCGGTGAGGGAGAAAAAGACGTCATCTAGCGTGGGACGATGAATAGCGACATCTTCTATGCGTACGCCGGCCTCATCGAGCTCGCGTATCACATCGGGTAGCATGGCGGCGCCACGAGAGGCAGATGCTCGCAGTACACCGGCATCGACGTCCACCGACGGAGCTTCTTTCAGCGCTGCCTCCACCGCGGTAGCTGCCGCAGCTAGTTTCGAGCGATCACGAACCCGGAGTTCTAGGCGTTCACCGCCCACCATGCTCTTGAGCTCGTCGGAGGTGCCACGCGCGATCGCTTTTCCGTGGTCGATCACCACGATGCTGTCGGCAAGACGATCGGCCTCGTCCAAGTACTGCGTGGTCAGCAGCATGGTGGTGCCCTCACGCACCAAATCTTTGATCACCGACCACATACCTACCCGGCTGCGCGGGTCCAAACCTGTGGTGGGCTCATCCAAAAACATCACCCGGGGCTTGGCCACTAAGCTCGCCGCGATATCCAAGCGGCGCCGCATGCCGCCGGAGTAGGTCTTGACCGGGCGAGAGGCGGCATCGGCGAGGTCGAATTGTTCCAACAGTTCGTCGGCACGCTCCCTCGCCTGCTTACGGCTAAGCCGAAACAGCCGAGCCACCATCTCCAAGTTCTCCCAGCCGGTGAGAAACTCGTCCACGGCGGCGTACTGGCCGGTTAGACCGATGAGTCGCCGAACGCCGTGGGGATCGCGTGCGACATCCACACCGCACACCGAGGCGTGGCCGCTGTCGACCCGCAGCAGCGTGGAAAGGATGCGTACCGCTGTGGTCTTTCCGGCGCCATTGGGCCCGAGCACACCCAGCACACGACCTTCCTCGCCACTGAAGCTCAGGCCGTCCAGCGCGACGGTCTTGCCGTATTTTAGGACCACGTCTTCGACGACGATGGCGGCGGATCCACCGCGAGATGGCGACATTGAGTACCTCCGAAGCACACGAGTTGTCGCGAGGGTAGCGAGGGGGTCTGACAACAGGGGTAGTGCTCGTATAGCCCGCGAGCGAACCTACCCTACGCGGGAAGGATGATCGATACACCGGCATCGCGCAAGATTTCCAGCAACTGCTCGGAGTGCTCCGTGCCCCGGGTCTCCAACGACAGCGCGATCTCGGCCTCACCCAACCGCAGCCGTGAGTCCTGTCGAGAATGCTGCACGTCCAGCACATTCACACCCTGATCGCCCAGCAAAGTCAATGTCTTGGCGAGACTGCCGGGGCAGTCGGCTGTCCTGACCATCAGGTATAGGTAGCGACCCGCCGCCGCCAGGCCGTGTTCGATGACGCGCAGCATGAGCAGCGGATCAATGTTGCCGCCCGATAGTACCGTTGCGGCCGGCGCCGCGTACTGACGTGGATCGGCCAACATGGCGGCCACTCCGGCCACACCCGCGGGTTCCACCACCAGCTTCGCCCGCTCGAAGCAGAACAACAACGCCCGCGAAAGGTCTTCGTCGGAGACGGTCACGACATCGTCGACCAGCTCCCGAACGTGAGCGAACGTCACATCACCGGGCCGCCCTACCGCGATTCCGTCGGCGATAGTCGTGGTGCTCTTCAACGTCACCGGCGCCCCGGCCTGTAGCGACTTGGCGAACGCCGCGGCCCCCGACGCCTGCACGCCGACAATCCGAACATCTGGGCGCAACGCTTTTACGGCGACCGCGATCCCCGAAGCCAGCCCGCCGCCACCGATGCCGACCAGAATGGTCTGGACCTCAGGGCACTGCTCCAACAACTCCAAACCGACCGTGCCTTGACCGGCAATGATGTCAGCGTGATCGAAGGGGTGGATGAAGACGGCTCCGGTCTGCTCGGCGAATTCTTTGGCGGCCGACAGCGCATCGGAGACCGTGCTACCCACCAAGCGCACGGTGGCGCCATAGGCCTTGGTCGCCGTGACCTTAGGCAGCGGCGCCGTCTGCGGCATGAACACCGTGGCGTGGCTTCCCAGCATGTTCGCCGCGACGGCAACGCCCTGCGCATGATTGCCGGCGCTGGCGGCAACCACTCCTCGATCGCGTTCGGTTTGTGACAGGCGCGCGATTCGGACGTAGGCACCCCGGACCTTGAATGAACCGGCACGCTGCAGATTCTCGCACTTGAGGTAGGCCGAGCCACCGAGCTTGGTCGACAGCGGAGCACATTCTTGCAGCGGCGTATCGCGAATCGCGCCACGCAACAGCTCGCGTGCGTCATAAATATCGTCGAGCGAGACGAGACCACCCGTAGCAACGACCGCGACCGAGCCGTCGGAAAGCGACGGCGAGGAGGTGCTGGACGATTGGCGCGGTTCTGATGTCAAGGTCTGTCCCGATCGTATCGCCTGTGGCATAGCCAGATAGTGCCATGACCGTCGTCATCACGGTATGCCTGGTTCGAATAGGTAAACACCGCGTGCCATAGCTGCTATCACATGCCACAACGGGTACGGTCCCTGCATGCGTACTTTTTGGTTGATATTGCATGTGATCGCGGCCGTCATGCTGACCGGTCCGCTGGTGCTGGCTCCCATGATGGGGCTGCGTGCGTTACGCGAGCGCGACGAGTCGCTACTCAAGAATGCCGGGCGCATTGCCACTCAGTTCGCGCTGCTCTCCTTGATCACGCTCGGGCTCGGGCTGATAGTGGTAGCCAGCTCGAAGCGGACAGACTTCAGCACGCCGTGGATCGTGATCTCGATTACGTTATTCCTGATCGCGCTGGCCCTTGCGTTGTTCATCAGCGCACCGGCCTTGAACAAGTCGGCACACATGATCGAAGCCGATGCCGAACAGGAGCGCAAGGAGCAGGCGGAGGCTCAGTCCCCCACCGCGCGCCAACAAGACCCCGACGAGCTGCGCAAGATCACCGACGCGCGGGTCATGGCCCACAGCGCCGCCCGTGAACAGCTGCAGGACCAACGCGGAAAGATCGTGGCCGCCAGCGGGACCACCGCCGTACTGCTGATCGTGGTCACGATCTTGATGGTGACCCAACCCTTCGGCTAGAAGCACTTGGGAAGTTTAAGAGTCCAGCGCGTGGAGCAGGTCGGCTACCAGGTCATCGACGTCCTCGATGCCTACCGAGATGCGCACCAAGTCGGCGGGAACGGCAATGGTAGAGCCGGCGGTCGACGCGTGGGTCATACGCGCCGGGTGTTCGATCAGGGACTCCACCCCGCCCAGCGACTCCCCCAGCGTGAACAGCCTGGTGCGTTCGCAGACCCGCAGCGCCGCTTCCTCGCCGCCGGAAAGCTGAAAACTCACCATGCCACCGAAGCGTCGCATTTGTTTGGCGGCGATGTCGTGGTCGGGATGGGAGAGTAGGCCGGGGTAGCGCACATCGGACACGGCGGGATGGTTGCGCAACGCCGCGACGACCCGCTCGGCGTTGTCGCAGTGGCGCTCCATTCGCACGGCGAGTGTTTTCATCCCACGTAGCGTCAACCAGCAGTCGAAAGGCCCAGGGACGGCACCGATGGCGTTTTGATGAAAGGCCAGGCGCTCGGCCAACTGAGCACTGGGGGTCACCAGC
>Ga0136627_1001154_pt1 | contig 10346 bp, 13 predicted proteins | sample AntDrymUQ4892206_2_FD_104652 | JGI IMG/M metagenome (GOLD analysis project Ga0136627, IMG submission 104652) | Polar desert sand microbial communities from Dry Valleys, Antarctica - metaG UQ489 (22.06) | ecosystem: Environmental > Terrestrial > Soil > Desert | place: Antarctica: Dry Valley... | reverse complement strand
CGGGAGGATTCACGCGGTGACGCCGAGGGGGTTCGAGTTGAAGATCGTCTGCTTCCTTTTGGCCTTCTCCATCCAGTGTCTTTAGGGGCAACTCGGGTTACTACCTGAAGACCCGCCGCGTGTGGAAGTGTCGAGAGTGCAAGAAACAGTTTTCGGCTAAGGTCGGGACTGTCTTTGAGGATTCCCCGATAGGTTTGGACAAATGGCTCCCGGCAATGTGGATGGTCGTCAACTGCAAGAACGGCATAAGCTCTTACGAGTTGGCTCGCAATCTCGGTGTTACCCAAAAGACCGCGTGGTTCATGTCGCATCGGATCAGGCTCGCAATGCAGACCGGAACGTTCGAGAAGTTGTCCGGTCACGTCGAAGCGGATGAAACTTTCATCGGCGGCAAAGCTCGGAACATGCACAAGAGCAAGCGTGAAGAGAAGATCACCGGGTGGGGTATGTCCGGTAAGGTCGCGGTCATGGGTTTGCTAGAGCGGCACGGTGAAGTCAGAACGAAGGTTATACCGGACACCAAGAGCCGCACCCTTCAAGTTGAGATTCGGGAGAATGTAGAGCCGGGGTCAGAGATTCATACGGACGCTTTAAGGTCTTACCGGGGGCTTGATCCCGAGTACATCCACAACGTTGTGGATCATGCTGAGAAGTACGTAGACGGCCACGTCCACACCAACGGGCTTGAGAACTTTTGGAGCCTATTAAAGCGTGGCATCAAGGGAACTTATGTGAGCGTCGAACCTTACCACCTTTTTCGGTATCTGGACGAACAGGCTTTTAGGTTCAACGAACGAGATGGCAAGGACGCGGATAGGTTCGGTAAGACGCTTGGGGCTGTTGCGGGACGACGGTTGACTTACTCGGAGCTGACATGCGGCAGTACGACCAGTTGAACCGAGTTTTCTAAAGCCTTATGCTGTTAAAGCCTTGCTTCACGTATGACGGGGTAATATGATTCGTGTATGACAGACACAACAGCATCGAGCTTACCCGACGACTTCAAGGTCCCGGCGTTCTTTGTAGCGGATCATGCCGTTGTCGAGAACGGCAAGGTTTACGTAAACGGCGGGTTCTTCAACAGAATCTATCAGGTTGCTTATCCTACGCAGATTTCTATTGCGGTGGTGTCTTTGGTAGAAGTGCCTTACACGGAGTTGCTGCAAGATCATCGGTTTGCTGTAGAGATGTTGGATGCTGAGAAGAAAAAGCTGCCAGCCCCCGTCAGGATAGAAGGCGGGTTTAGGCTCGCGCCAGCGCCCGACTCCAGGGTCGGGGAGCCTACAATGATGCCGCTAGCGATATCGTTGGATGGGTTGAGCTTGGAACGGGCGGGGGATTACTGGTTCGTCTTTTTCATCAACGACAATGAGATGGCTAGCTACCATATGCGCGTGGAGCAGGTGGGGGTAATACAACATCCTCTCCAGCCCCCAACCCCCGCCGGGGGGAGCGGTGGAGCGCAAGAAGAGTAAGCGTATCGACTTGGACGACTTCGATGCAATTGAGTGGGACCCTGTAGAGATTGAGGGCAGTAACCTTGCCAAGTGTGGCAGACGCGGCATAGACGAGTTCTTGGTTGAAGAAGTCCTGGAGGGAGAATGGGTAAGCGTCGAAATGCCCGTAGATTCGGCAGAGTTCGTTGTTGTCGGTCCAAATGAGGAGCGCAACCAGATGTGGACGCTGCTTTTTGCCACATCCTCAAGGCGGGGAGATTGGCTGCGCCCGGTGACCGGATGGCTGTCCGCTCCGGGTGAAATTGCGGAGTGGAGAAACCAGACGGGGTTAAGTTGGGGAGGATCGGGCAGAACAACAGGCACTAGGTCGGAACAGAGGCGAAAGGGGCCAAGATGAACGAGGGGCGGGACGAAAGCGACATGATAGAGCAGGAAAAGCGCGAGGTTGGAGCCGGGGAGGTTGTACCCGGCTCGGGAAGGCGGGGGACCTCTCGCCGGATGGCGCAGATGATATCCGTGCGGCTAGACGGCGAACTCGTTGGGAGGTTGCGTGACGTTGCTAGGGAACGCGAGGTTACCCTCAGTGAACTCTTGCGAGAGGGCGCAGAGGTAATCGCTGCTAATCCCTACGCGGTGGAGACGAGGGTGTACTACACCACATTCAGCAACGCGAAATTGCGGCGCTCCTCGCACCCGGACGAAGGGCTGGCTCTAGCTAGATAGCTGAGCGGCTCTCGCCTGTACCGGCGTGGGAAGAAAAGCGATTGCTGGAAACCTACCCGGCCCGCTTTTCTTCCCTCTCCCGCTCGTACTCTGCTCGTTTCTCGTTTACTTCTTCTTTAGGAACGACGGCGATTTTCTTGACGAACGCATCGAATCTTTCCCATTGAGGATTTCGTTCTTCTTTGCGCTCGTCTTTGGGTTTCCGTTCGGCCATCGTAAGCCCCCTTTTGGAACATGAGCCGTAACCCATAGTCTACTACCGAAAGGTTGATGTGCGTCATGTAGCTACTGATGAACGCTAGATATTTGGTGTGTCAAGTACGTTATTGCCTAAATTTGCGCTGTATGCCGGGGCAATTCGAGAGGGCCGGGGGGGCGGGCTGAGACCGATAAAGCTTCTGCATTCTTCTGGCAAGAGAGCGTAAAGATGACGTCCGGCGCGGCAGCTAATTTCGGTACGCTTCGATATGGTCGTCATCGGCGTCTAACGTGAAGCGCAAAGCCCCACCATCACGTGTTCGACGAGTCTATCCACAAAGTCGTCGCTCAACGGCGCGTAACCTGTCAACATCCGCCAATAGACGGGACCGTAAAGAGCGTCTATAGCGACCTCGAGGTCAAGGTCGGAGCGCAGCTCGCCACGATCTATGCCACGTCTCAGAAGGGGCCTCGTCTCCCGCCGCCGCGCGGCTATCCAGTGAGTCCGCAGCGCTTCGGCCATCTCGGAATCCGTCTGGCTCTCCGCTATCAGTACGGTTATGAAGCGACCGCTCCTTCCGGCGAGTACGTGCGCAAGCCCGCGCAGGCGCAGACGGAGATCTTCACGCACCGAACCCGTGTCCACCGGGGACACGTCCGGGATCGCAAGCTCGAGAAAACTCTCCGTCATTACGGCGGCCTTGTTGGGCCACCAACGATAGATCGTGGCCTTGCTGACCCCGGCTCGCTCTGCGATCTTCTCCATCGTCACGGCCGCAAACCCATCACGCTCCAAAAGCTCCCCGGCAGCCAAGAGAATCGCCCACCGCGCCTTCTCGCTTCGAGGCCTCCCCCGTGCGCCAATACTCTCACTCAAAGACTCCGACATGGAAAAATCCTACCAGAAACACTGGACAGAATGCGCCGCTTTCGCTAAGATGGAAAAAGCATACGGCGCGTATCGTTTATTTGAGGTGAGGGTATGAGGAATGTTTACGGGGAAAGGTGCGCTACCGTGGCGTCGGTGAGGTCTCTCGGCACGATCGTGTCCGATGTTGTCACCCGCAGAGATTCTTATAGTGCTTCGTTGGTTCTCGTGCTTCCGCTCGTCAGCGAAACGTCGGCGCGAAAGTTTTGCAGGCATGCAAGGCACACGGGATTTCGGAGATATGTATATCGTTTTTCGTCGTCTTGGGGAGGGTTGGAGTAGTGGCGCGTTTAGTCGATTTGTCGCAGGAAATTTATCAGGGGATGTACGTCTTTCCGGGCCATCTCAAGACGGTAATCTGGGAGCACCATTCGCACGAGGAGACCCGGAAGAACTTCGAGGGAGGTTTTTCATACACTTCCAGGGGACTCTTGATGAGCGACCACGGCCCCACCCACGTGGACGCCCTGAACCACCTCGATCCCAGAGAGGAAGCGCCCTCCATAGACGAGATGGACCTGAGCCTCTTCTATGGGGAGGCGACGTGCATAGACGTGTCGCGAAAGGAACCCCGGACGTATATCTCCGACGAGGAGCTTGACGAGGCCGTGCGGGAATCTGGGGCGTCGGTGCGGGAGGGGGACATCTTGCTCTTCTACACCGGAACCTTCGACCGCCACCACGGCACCCCGGACTATCTCAGCCAGTATCCGGGGCTGGACGAGTCTGGAGGGGCTTGGATCTCCGACAAGCGAATCAAGACATTCGGCGTGGACGCCCCGAGCCTGGACAACCCCGCAAGCCGCTCCTATCCGGTACACATGATGTGCCGTGAAAAAGGCATCACGCACTATGAGAACCTCGCCAACCTCGGCCAGCTCGTGGGCAAACGCTTCACATTCATCGGGTTCCCGCTACTCATCCGCGACGGTACCGGTTCGCCGGTTCGGGCGGTGGCTCTTCTGGACGAATAACGGCGATGGTCGGCGAGCAAGGAGAAAAAGCCGTGAACGGCAAAGCTCCCTATGGAAAGGGTGATTGACTTGGATCACGTCAGCGCGGGCGAGCCGGTGATCATCACCTGCGCGCTCACCGGGGGCATCCACGGCAAAGAGGCCAATCCGAACCTGCCGGAGCAACCGGACGAGATCGTCGAGCAGGGCATCGCGGCGTGGAGCGCCGGAGCCTCCATACTCCACGTCCACGCCCGTAACCCCGATGGCTCGAACACCATGGATCCGGAGATATATTCGGAGCTTCACGAGCGTCTGTGCGCCGAGACGGACGCGATCGTTCAGCTCACCACCGGTGGAAGCCCCGTCCTGCCGGTCGAGGAGCGCCTGAACACTGTGCTTCTCGCGCCCGAGATGTGCTCGCTGAACATGGGGCTTCTGAACTTCTTTATACGGGGCGAACAGGTTTTCTTCGCCAACCACCGCTCGGACATAGAGCGGTTCGCGCGAGAAATCGCCGCCCGCGAGGTCAAGCCCGAGCTGGAGGTCTACAACAGCGCGATGCTCGAAGAGGTCGCGCACCTTCTCTCCCTCGACGTTTTGTCCCCACCTCACACGATCAACTTCGTGCTGCACACTCCAACGCAGGGTGGACAACGAGGTACGCCGAGAAACCTCTTCGATATGTTGCAGCGTTTGGACGAATTGCCGGTATCCCGCAACGGTCTGCGCGTGAACATATCCTCCATGGGCAGGACGCAGCTTCCGGTGACGACACTCGCGCTCGCGATGGGACTCAACGTCCGGGTCGGAATGGAGGACAACGTCATGTACCGGCGCGGAGAGCCGCTGGAGAACAACGCCCGGCTCGTCGAGCGCACGGTACGCATTGCCCACGAACTGGAACGGAGGCCCGCGACGCCCGAAGAGGCCCGTGCTTCCCTGGAACTGCGCGGCAGGGAAGCCGGGAGGCTTCCGTCCGGGGCCGAACCCGCGTCCGTCTCGCCCGGACAGGAGGGCCGGTAGAGTGCGTGTTCGAGGGATGGATCATACGGCCTTGCTCGTAAGCGACGTGGAAGCCTCGCGTGGATTCTATGGCGACGTGCTCGGCATGGAGGGAGTGCCGCGTCCGGCCAACTTCGAGTTCCCCGGCGCCTGGTTTCGCGTCGGCACGGTGGAACTTCACCTCATCGGCGAGGCCGAGCCGGGGCGCGTCAGACAGATACAAGCGAACTACGACCCCGAGGAACTCGCCGCAGGCTACTGCTCGCACTTCGCCCTCGAAGTGGATGACCTAGAAGAGTCCCGCCGGTGGGTCGAGGAGAGGGGCGCAAAGATCGTCGGCGCTCCGAGGCGGCGCGACGGAGGGGTAGCGCAGATGTACCTCGCCGACCCCGACGGATACGTCGTGGAACTGATGGCAAGGAGCCCTGTCGGAGAAGAAGAGATACCCGTGAGGGAGGGCCTGGCCAGAGATAACGATCCTGCGTAAAACCGGGAAGGAGGAAGAGTTGAAGCCGACAAGTTTCAAGTACTTCGCAGTCAGGAGCGTCGAGGAGACGGTCGAATTGCTGGCGGAGCACGGCGACGAGGCGCGGGTGCTCGCCGGAGGACAGAGCCTCGTGCAGGAGATGAACGCCAGGCGCGTGAGGCCCCGCGTTCTCGTGGATCTAAACCCGGTCAGCGGGTTGAACCTCGTGAACGCTGAGAATGGATTGCTGGTTCTTGGGGCGATGGCTCGCACCGCCGCCGTGGAGAGCGACCCCGCCGTCGTCCTGCGGCTCCCTGCACTCGCCGAGGCCGCATCGCGGGTCGGGCACGTCGCGGTGCGAAACCGAGGCACGGTCGGCGGCAACGTCGCCCACGCCGACCCGGCGGCGAACCTGCCGCCCGTCATGCTCGCCCTCGACGCGACATTCACGGCCCGCTCGGAGAGCGGAGAACGCGAGATCCCCGCCGCGGACTTCTTCCGGGGGCCATACCTCACCGCCCTCGAACCAGAGGAGTTCTTGACCGAACTGCGCTTGCCAGGTTTGCCTGCGGGGGCGGGAAGCGCGTTTCTGGAGGTTTCGCGCCGGGGGCGCGGATGGGGAATCGGAGGTGTCGCGGCCATCGTTTCGTTGTCCGGAGGTGAGGTGTCCGATGTCCGGATCGGACTCTCCGGGATGGGGCCGACGGCGCTTCGCGCACGCGAGGCTGAAAATGTCTTACGTGGAGAGAGCGCGTCCGATGAAACATGGTCCGAGGCGGCCGAGGTCGCCGTCCGGGAGGTGGATCCCCCCAACGACGCCAACGCCTCAGCCGGATACCGTCGCCATCTCGCAGGTGTTCTTGTTCGGCGGGCGCTGGCCGTCGCCGCCGCGCGAGCGGAAGGGAGTCAAGCATGATTCAGGAAGATTTCTTGACCGTTCGCGTGACGGTCAACGGCGTTGCCCACCGGATTGGCGTGGAGCCGCGGCGGCTTCTCTCGGACGCGCTGCGCGAGGATCTAGGCCTGACCGGTACGAACCTCGGCTGCGAGCAGGGCGTCTGCGGCTCGTGCACCGTGCTGGTGGACGGAAAGAGCGTGAGGTCCTGCCTCATGTTCGCCGTGCAGGCGGACGGGGCCGAGGTGACGACCGTCGAGGGACTCGCCCGGGACGGCGAGCTTCACCCGTTACAGGCGGCGTTCTGGGAGAAGCAGGCGCTCCAGTGCGGCTTTTGCACGCCGGGGTTCCTCATTACGGCCGTCGAGCTACTTAGGCGCAATCCCGATCCGAGCGAGGCCGAGATCCGGGACGCCATCGCCGGCAACACATGCCGGTGCACGGGCTACGAGCACATCGTGGACGCCGTGAAGATGGCCGCCGAAGGAGGCGTCGGTGAGCGGATCGGCACGGAGACGGCCTCCGACACCGACATCGAGTCCGAAGTCATCGCCGGGGAGGGAAGTTAGTATGGACACGGTTTCCAGAGAGTACCGCTGGATCGGCAAGGATCTCAAGCGTCCCGAGGATCCGGCCCTCATCACGGGCAAGGTCAACTACACCAACGACGTGAGCCTTCCGGGCATGCTCCACGCCGCCGTCCTCCGCTCGCCCCACGCCCACGCCCGGATACGCTCTATAGACGCGACCGCCGCCCGCGAGCTGCCCGGCGTCTACGCCGTCCTCACCGGTGAGGACGCGCTCGAATTCATAGACCCCGTGCCGTGCTTCGCCGCCGAGGCCGTCGAGGAGCGGGCGATAGCCGTCGGCAAGGTGCGCTACGCCGGCGAGGCCGTGGCCGTGGCCGCCGCCGACTCGCGATACATCGCCGAGGACGCCCTCGATCTCGTCGAGATCGAGTGGGAGCCGCTTGAGCCGGTGGTGGACGCCGAGGCAGCGATGGATCCCGACGCTCCGCTCGTCCACGAGAACCTCGACTCGAACGTGGTCTACGACCAGACCTTCGCGTTCGGCGACGTGGAGGGGGATTTCGCCCGTTCGGACCGCGTGATCCGGCGCCGCCTGCGCTGGCCGCGGGCGACCGCCGCCCCGATGGAGACTTCCGGGGCGGTCTGCCGCTACGACGAGGCAAGCGGGCGCATGGACGTGTGGTCGAACACGAACTTCCTCAACTTCGTCGCCTGGACCATCGCCGGGACGCTCAAGATGCCGCCGCACAAGGTCAACTTCCACCCCATGCACACCGGCGGCTCCTTCGGCTCCAAGCACGTGCTCGGAAAGCAGATCGCCATAGCCGGGGCACTCTCGAAGGCAACCGGAAGATCCGTGAAGTTCATGGAGGATCGGGCGGACAACCTGACGGCAAACGACTCCCAGGGACCAGAGCGCCTCTACGACGCAGAACTCGCCGTCACGGACGAGGGCGAGTTCCTCTCCGTCCGGCTCGACGCCGTTGACGACTACGGCGCGTACTTCATGTTCGCCATCACCGGAAACACAAACTTGATGGCCCAGATCACCGGCCCGTACACCATCGGGAGCTGCGAAACGGGCATAAAGGCTGTACTCACCAACAAAAACCAGCAGACTGTCTTTCGCGGCGCTGGCTCGGACGTGGGCAACTGGGTTTTGGAACGCCTAGTAGACGCCGCAGCCGACGAGCTTGGGATGGACGGTGTGGAGCTTCGCCGGAGGAACTTCATCCAGCCGGATGAGTTTCCGTACAAGATCCCGACCGGCAACGTCTACGACTCCGGCGACTATCCGGCTGTCCTCGACCTCGCCCTCGAACACGCCGACCTCGACCACTGGCGCCGGGAGCAAGAGCGGCTGCGCGCCGAAGGACGATACATCGGCATCGGGCTTGCGACCGCCCAGCAGCGGAGCACGTTCTCCTCAACCGAGTTCTGGTTCCACAACCCCGCTCCGGCCACGGGCCTCACCACGAGTCCCGAGAGCGTGCGCCTGGCGATAGGCCCGACCGGCGGTATAAACGTCACCACGTTCTCGCCCTTCTGGGGCAACAGTCCGGAGACCGTGATTTCCCAGGTCGTGGCCGAGGAGTTAGGCGTGGATCCGAGCGAGGTCTCCGTGGATTACGACTCCACCGCGCACGGCCTACCGAGCGCCGGCCCCGGCGGCAGCCGCATGACGGTCATGCTCTCCGGCGCGGTGCGCGGCGCCGCCACGAAGGTAAAAAAGAAGATGTTCGATATAGCCGCCCATCTCCTCGAAGCCTCACCCGACGACCTCGAATTGCGGGACGGGCGAGTGTGGGTCAAGGGCGTGCCCATGGAAGACCGCTCTCTGAGCATAGCGGACATCGGTATGAAGGCATACTGGCACAAGCTCGACCTGCCGGAAAACATGGAGAGCGGACTGGAAGGCAGCTTCACCTACGACCATCCGTACACCTCGATGCCCTCCGACGACCGGAAGGATCTCGGAGCTTTCTATCCCATCATGGGTCACGCCTGCCACGTTTCTATCGTGGAGGTGGATGTGGAGACCGGGCGGGTTACGTTCCTCAAGTACCTGGCGGTACACGACGTCGGGACGGTAGTGAACCCGCGCTCGTTGCAGGGACAGATCCGGGGCGGCATCGCACAGGGCATCGGGATCACGCTTTACGAGGAGGTTCGCTACGGCCCCGACGGAGGCAACATGACGGCCTCGTTCGACGAATATCTCCTCCCCGGCGCGCCCGACGTGCCGAACATCGAGATCCATCACCACGAAACCCCGTCGCCCTTCACAGAGTACGGTGTCAAGGGTGGCGGCGAGGGCGGCAGGATGGTCTCGCCCCCGGCCATCACGCGGGCCGTCGAGGATGCGCTCGCGCCCTTCGGCGTGACGATAGGCGAGATGCCGATCACACCGGATAAGGTAACGTCGTGGATTAGGGAGGCTAGAGAGCCGGTAGAGTAGTCAGGCAGCGACGACATCCCGCCGCTCCTCTGCGCGTAGCGGTACCATTTAGGATCCTACAGCATCACTTGCGGGGTTTGGTCGCCGGTCCGGGCAACTCTTCCCAGCCCAGTGCCCGGAGGATGCGCTGCCACAGACCTCGCTCTTTCCAATCTCTCCATCGCTTGTAAGCGGTGGTGAAGTCGCCGTACTCCTCGGGCATCTCCCGCCACGAGCAGCCGGTTCTGGCTACCCACAGGATGCCTCCCAAAACCTGGCGATGATCGTGCAGCGGCCTGCCTATCCGGCCCCTTCGGGATGGTAGCAGCGGCTCGATGAGCGCCCATTGGGCTTCGGTGAGAACGGCCTCCTCGGGAGCCGCCGCGATCTCCTCCAGTATCCCGGCCTCCTTCTTGGAAGGTCGTCTTTCCCGACCGAGTGCGCGTCTGGCGGCGCGGCTCGCCTTTTTACAGCGTTTGGAGACGGCCTGGTGCGCCCGTCTCCATGACGACCACCCCAGTCGGAAAGTCCTCTTCTGTTCGTCCGGCTCGGCCATGGCGAGCAAAACACTCCTTACCTCCGGCACCGTCAACGGGGCTAGATCCGGCTCGAGATCCCCTTTTTACCGAGTGTAGCGGTCGCTTCCTCGTCTCGGGCTGAGAGGCAGGTGATACCGATCAAGGACACTGATGTCATAAGCCCTCGACGGCTTCGACCCACCACGAATAACCCGTGAGCCTCTTCAAAAGGGCGG
>Ga0136627_1001150_pt1 | contig 10362 bp, 10 predicted proteins | sample AntDrymUQ4892206_2_FD_104652 | JGI IMG/M metagenome (GOLD analysis project Ga0136627, IMG submission 104652) | Polar desert sand microbial communities from Dry Valleys, Antarctica - metaG UQ489 (22.06) | ecosystem: Environmental > Terrestrial > Soil > Desert | place: Antarctica: Dry Valley... | reverse complement strand
GCCCGCGGTGCTCGCCGATGCGCAGCCCAGCTTCCGCGCCCGGCCTGGAAGGCGGGGCAGCGTCAGCCGCCCTCGGCGGCTGCGCGCGCGAGCACGGCGAGCCAGCCGGCGGCGGTCGTGTCCCACGAGAACGCGCGGGCACGCTGCACGCCGGCGCGGCCCAGCGACGCGGCCAGGGTGGGCTCTCCGAGCACGCGGCGCAGAGCTTCCCGCAGGGCGGCCGGCGTCGGGGGCACGACTACCCCTGCGTCGCCGACGACCTCGGGCAGCGCGCCCCGATCGGAGACGACCACCGGCGCGCCGCAGGCCATCGCCTCGAGCGCCGTCAGGCCGAAGCCCTCGTGGAGGCTCGGGAGGCAGAAGGCGTCGGCCTCGGCCATCAGCCCGGCAAGCGTGCCGTCGGCGAGGTCGGTGAGGCGCACGACCGGCGGCCGGCCACCGGGCAGGTCGGCCGCCGCGGCGCGCTCGAGCTCCGAGGAGTCCTCGCGGTCGGTGGCACGACTGCCCGCCACCACGAGCGCGTGGGGGAATCCCTCATCGGCCAGGCCCGCCATCGCCTCGCGGAGTGACCGCAGGTTCTTGCGCGGGTGCAGCGCCGCGGCGAACAGCACGTACGGCCGCTCCGGGGCCCCACAGGCCCGGGCCACGGTTGCGCGACCGCCGCTCGCGTCCGGTCGGAACGCCGCCTCCAGGCCGGGGTGCACGACGTGTACGCGCCGCGGGTCCGCGGCGTAGGCAGCGACGATGTCCCGCCGGGAGGACTCGGAGAGGGTGATGCCGTGGGCGGCGGCCCGCACCACGGCCGCCGTTCGCGAGGAGATGAACTCGTAGAACGCCGGGTCGAGCGTGTCTCGCAGCGCGGGCTCGAGCCAGCCGGCCTCGTGGACCTCGACGACGAGCGGAGCCCGGGTCGGCGGCAGATCCCCGTGGCCGTCGGCGAGCACGACGCTGGGCCGGCGGGTCCAGGGTCGCAGCGGCCTGCCGGTGGCGTGATCGATCGCGACGAGCCTCGTCCGTGCGGCGAGCCGGGTGAGCACTCGATGCCAGATCCTCCCGTGCCCACCGTGGGGCGCAAGCGCCAGCAGGTCCCTCGGGACGCCCACGCGCGGGCGCTGCGACCCCACCGCGTCAGGCCGGCGCGCCGGGGCGCACCCGCCCAACCCCGACCACCACCGTCCCGCCGCGCAGGAAGTCGTACAGCGACGCCAGCGCGCGCAGAAGGACCCAACCGATCGCACGCGGGACGAGCACGGCGTCGCCGTCGACCTGCTCGGGCCGCGCGACGAGCGAGCGCGCGGGGCCAAGGCGGGGCCTGGCCAGATCGGCGAGCGCGTCGTCGAGAATCTGCGGCGGGTTCAGCCAGGTCCGCGTGCGAACCGCCACCGGCTCGAGGCCGCTGCGCCACAGGCAGCGCTCGAGCGTCTCGGGCGAATGGTAGATCAGGTGCTCGAGCGGGCGCAGGTGCACCCAGTCCACGCCCGAGCGCCGGCGCAGCACGCTGGCGAAGTTGGGGACCTCGATCACGACGTGCCCGCCGGGCCTGGCGAAGCGGGCGAGGCTGCGCAGGAACGCGCGCGAATCCGGCAGGTGCTCGAGCACGTGGAAGGCGCAGACCACGTCGTAGCTGCGCTCGGGCAGGCCCGCGTCCTCGAGCGTCGCCGTGCGCACGTCGAGCCCGCGGCTGCGAGCGACCTCCGCGCCGCTCGACTCGGGCTCGACCGCCTGCACGTCGAACCCGTGGTCGCGTGCCGCCGCGGCGAACTCGCCGCTGCCGCAGCCGACGTCGAGCAGTCGCCCCCTGCCGCCGGTGATCCGTCTCGATCAGGCGCGCGCGATCGGCGCCGATCCCGGCGAGGTAGCGTTGGAATCGAGGATGGCTGATGTCGATCCCGAACTCCGTCTCGGCGCACAGATAGCCCTCGACGTAGACCTCCGACGGATCCGCGTACTCGGCGGCATAGACCGTCTCGCACGCCGCGCAGCGGCGCAGCCGCTGCGGGCCGAAACGGAAGTCGGTCGACTCGTGCGCTGCGCAGGTCGGGCACGCCTCGAGCGCGAGGGTCTTCATGCCGGCGCACACTACCCGCTCCCCGCCGAGGCGCAGAGTGGCTGCGCCGGCAGGCTCAGGCGCCGCGTCGGGCCAGCATCCGAAGGCCACGCCGGTGAGCGCGGAGCCACATCCGAGCGGCATCGCGCGCCGCGCGGCGGCCGGGCCGGCGACCGGCCGAGGGGGTCAGCAGGACCACTCTGGCGGCCGCTCCGAGGCAGTTAGCGAGGCCCGTGAGCCAGGCTCGCCCGCGCCCGCGGCGGCGCGCGATCACGGCGTAGGTGGCCGCCGTGAAGCGGGCGACCTTGTCGGGGCCGAACGCCGGGCCGGCAGCGGCGCTTTCGTCGTGGCGCACCACCGCGGTCGGCTCGTAGCGGGTGAGGTACCCGAGGTCGGCAAGGCGCCAGCCTATGTCGAGGTCCTCGGCGTACATCCACTGCTGGGCGTCGAATCCGCCCACCGCCTCGAAGGCCGAGCGGCGGATGAGCAGGAACGCGCCGATCGCCCATGCGACCGTACGCGCGCGCTCGGGGTTCCAGTGACCCTCCAGGCACAGCCGGTCGCCAAAGCGCCGTCTCACGGTCGTAAGCCCGAGGTTGAACGCGATCGTGAACGCCAGCGTGGGGAACGGGTACACGGAGTGCTGGGTGCGCCCCTCCGGCAGCACGAGCCGCGGCGCGACCACCCCCGTCCGCGGATGCGCTCCGGCCTCGAGCAGCGTCGCGAGAGCGCCGGGCGCGAGCGCGACGTCCGCGTTGGCTGGGGCGAGCCACAGGCTCTCGGTGCGAGCGGCCACGAGGTCCACCGCGGCGCCGAAGCCGAGGTTCTCCCCCGGCTCCACGAGCGTCGCCCACGGCGCCTGCTCGCGAACCATCGCGGCCGAGCCGTCGGACGATGCGTTGTCGACCACCCACACCGAGGCGCGCCCCGCATCGACTTCGGGGTGCAGCGAGCGCAGGCACTGCGCCAGCAGCTCCCGGGTGTTCCACGAGACCACGGCTACGGTGACCGGCGGCGGTGCATCGGTCCCAGCAGCAGGAGCCACGGCGGCGTGAGCCTACCTCCCAGCCCTCGGGCCGGCAGCCACCACGCCTCGGCGGCGTCGATAATGGAGACGTGAGCTCGTCGCTGCGCGCCCGCCGCCGAGGCGCCTACGAGAATCCCCGCCCCGACGTGCAGGTGCTCGTGCCGCGCAGCGCGCGCAGGATCCTCGACATCGGCTGCTCGTCCGGGGCTCTCGGCGCGGCGATCAAGCAGCGTCAGGAGGCCGAGGTGGTCGGCATCGAGCTGCTCGCCGAGTATGCCGATGACGCCCGTGAGCGACTCGACCGGGTCTTGGGCGCCGATCTCGAGGAGGTCTTCGCAACCTCGCCGCCGGGGGACCTCGGCGAGTTCGACTGCCTGATCGCCGCCGACGTCCTCGAGCACCTGCGCGACCCCTGGCAGGTGCTCAGCTCGGCCGCCCGCCTGCTCGCGCCGGGAGGCACCGCGGTCATCAGCGTGCCCAACGTGGGCTACTGGGGCACGTTCCGCGAGCTGTTCGTGCGCGGGACCTGGCCCCGCCACGAGGAGGGCACCTTCGACCGCGGCCACCTGCGCTGGTTCACGCGCGCCGACGCGATCGCGATGATGGGCGAGGCCGGCGTGCCGGTGACCCAGGTCGCGCCGCAGTACCGGCTCAGACCCTCCGACTGGCGCACCGAGCGCCAGGCGCGCCGGCTCGCGCGCGGACCGCTGAGGCCCCTGCTCGCCTTCCAGTACGTGCTGGCGGGGCGCAGGCCACCCGGGTCTGCGCTCGTCTAGCCACGTCGGCTGAGCCGGGCACGGATCCTGTCCCGTCCGGCGCGGGGGACCTCGGCGGCGATCGTGCGCCCGAGCTCGCGCAGCGACACCCGCAACGGACCGACGCGCACCTCCCCCTCAGCCCGCTCCCAGCGTTGCTGAGCGGCGGCGATGCTCGGGAGCTTCGCGAGCGACAGGTCGAGCGTGCGGCCCATTGCGCCCACGCCGACCACCTGGAACGGGATGTCGGGATCCCCGACGCCGCCGACCCACACGTCGTCGAACGGCGCCAGCAGCAGGCGGAAGCCCTCGGGCGTGAAGCGCCAGTAGTCGTTGGGGTAGCCGTGGATACCGAACAGCATCACCGAGGAGATCACGCACAACCCACCGTCGGCGAGCACTCGATGCAGCTCACGGCAGGCGGTGCGTGGGTCCTCGCAGTGCTCGAGCGTGTCCAGGCAGAGCGCGGTGCCGACCTCGCCGTCGGCGAAGTCGAGCGCTCGGAGATCCGCGACGCGATCGACCCCGGGCCCCTCGCGCATGTCGGTGCCGATAAAGCGGCGTCCCGCGAACAGCTGTCGGAGGTCGTTGGGCTGCCCGGACTCGACCTGGAGCGATCCGAACTCGACGATCGGCTCGGGGAGCTCGACCGCGCGCATGAGATCCGCGACGAAGCTCTGGATCAGCTGCTGCGCCACCGGAGGATCATGTCAGCACCTCCGCGACGCGGGCCCCCGCGCCGGTCAGCCGCCGCGGGAGGCGCGCGGCTCGTGGCAGCGGCGCGCGGCTCACGTCGGGGCCACGGTGCCAGCCCGCCCTCGCACGAGATAGCCGCGCAGCTCGCGCAGCAGCGCCCGTTCCGCGAGCAGGGTCGTGGTCGCCGCGATGCCCGCGAACAGCGCGGCCTCGATCAGCGCCTGGGTGAGATCGCGCTCGGCCGGACCGAGCCCGCGGGCCACCAGCGCCGCCGCCAGCGCGGGCAGCGTCGGCACGATGCCGCGCAACGTGTTGACGAGCACCGCCCGCAGCGGGAACATCGGCGCCAGGAACGCGAGCCGTGCGCCGACGTACAGCAGCGTCGCGAGGCCCATGCCGACCGCGAACCCGTCTATTCCCCTCCAGATCAGCAGCGGGGTCGCGATGCCCATGACCCCCGCCAGCATCACCCCGCTCGCTGCCGCCAGTGGCCGCGTGCGCCCGATGGCCCGCAGGAACGCGCCCCAGTTGAAGGCGATCTGATTGATCGCCGCCGCGACCCCGAACGCCTGGATCACGAAGATGGCGGACTCCCACCGCTCGCCGAGCATGTAGCGCACGATGTCCGGGGCGAACAGGACGATGGCGGCCCCGATCGGCGCGGCTGAGAGCAGCGCGACCCGGTTGGACTTCAGGAACGACTCGAGCAGCAGATCCGTGCGGTCCTTGACCGCGCAGACGGCCGGGTAGATCGTGTCCGTGATGATCTCGTCGACCCGGTTGGCGTAGGCGGAGATCGTCGTCGCGATCGCGATCGCCCCGACGCCCGCCAGCCCGACCGAGCGCTGGGCGACCAGGACCGGCACCTGGGCGACCAGCACGCCCGCGAGCGCGCTCAGAAACAGCGGCCCGGAGAACGAGGCGTACTCGCGCACGGTGCCGCGCTCCCAGCGCAGCGCGAGTGGATGGGGCGAGGCGCGGATCGAGGCCACGGCGGCGGCCCACGCGCCGGCCACCACTCCGACCACGAGCGACCAGTATCCAAGGCCCGCGGCCGCGAGCGCGATCGTGACGATCAGCCCGACGACCGGGTCGAAGGCCTGCAGCACGCGCTGGCGCAGGTAATCCATGTCGCGGTAGAAGGCCCACATGGGCGCCTGCAGGGCGATCGCGGGCATCGCGAGCGCGAGCGCGTAGCCCGGCAGAACCACGTCCCACTCGCCGTAGGCGAGCGCGTACAGCGGCATCGCGGCGAGGATCAGCACGACGAACAGGCCGCAGAGCACCACCTGCAGCGTGAACGCCAGCTGGAACGCCCTGCGCTGGTCGGGCGCGTCCTGCTGGATGTACTTGTCGTCGACGCCCACCTGGACGAGGAACAGCAGGGTGGAGAGCGAGACCGCGAGCAGGCCCCAGAGCCCGTAGTCCTCGACCGTGAGAAAGGCCGCGACGGCGAAGCCCTTGAGCAGCCCGAGCAGGCTGAAGGCGATCATGAACGCCGCGTTGATCATCGTTCCGCGCGCCGCGCGGACACGGATCCCGCCGCGCTGGGACAGCGCCGGCCGCGCGCCGGCGAGGGCCGAGCCGTCGGCCGCGCCGAGCGCGCCGGGGTTGGTATCGGGCGCAGCGTCGGCCACGCGCGCAGTGTAGGTCGCGCTGCGCCCGCGCTCGGCGTGCCGATCTCAGCGCCGGTGGCGCCCGCGATCGGGGCCGTAGACGAGCCAATCGGGTGCACGGCGGATCGGCGCGGGCTACGCTGGCGCCTTGCGCCGGCGGTCCTCGATGGAGCACTTCTGGGACGCGCGGGCGCGGGAGGACGCCTTCTTCTTCGTCGATGACCGGCTCGCCTACCGAGCACCCGATCGCGAGCGGTTCTGGGCGGAGGGCGTCGACGACCTCGACCGCATTCTGGCCGCCCTCGGCGTGGCGGTCGCGCCGACGGACGCGGTGATCGAGATCGGCTGCGGCATCGGACGCCTCACCCGCCCGCTGTCCGAGCGTGCGCGCACCGTGCACGCGATCGATGTCTCCGGGGAGATGCTGCGGCGCGCGCGGGCCGGCAACCCGGACCTCGGCAACGTGACCTGGATCCGTGGCAACGGCCACGACCTGGCGCCGCTGCCCACCGCGAGCATGGACGCCTGCTTCTCGCACGTGGTCTTCCAGCACATCCCCGATCCAGCCGTGACGCTCGGCTACGTGCGCGAGATGGCACGCGTGCTGCGTCCCGGGGGCTGGGCCGGGTTCCAGCTCTCCACGGCCGCGCACGTCCACAGCCCTCGGGGCGCCGCGCGCCGAGCACGCGCGCTGCTGGCCGGCCTGCTGGGACGCAGGCCGCGCGGCCAGGACCATCCGGCATGGCGTGGATCGGCGGTCGACCTCGACGAGTTGCGGATCGCCGCCGGCGGCGCCGGGCTCGACGTCGAGCGCCTCGAGGGCGCGGGCACCCAGTTCTGCCTCGTGCTGCTGCGCCGCCGCGGCGTCTGAAACAGCGGCTCAGGCGCCGCCGGCGACCGCGGGCAGGATCGTGACCTCGTCGCCGTCCTCGACGTTCGTGTCGAGCCCGTCGAGGAAGCGGATGTCCTCCCCGCCGACGTAGACGTTCACGAAGCGGCGCAGGCCGCCGTCCTCGGCAATGCGGTCACGCAGGCCGTCGTAGCGCTCGTAGAGCCCGTCGAGCACGTCCGCGACGGTGGTCGCCTCGTCGACGGTCGTCTCCGCCTCGCCGGCCGTGACGCTGCGCAGCTGCGTGGGGATCTTGACGGTGACGCTCATCGGCGCGGGAGTCTACCGGGAGCGTCAGGTGACGCGACAGCGCGCGAGCGTCATCAGCACCCTCAATCCGTCCCTCGCGGTGAGCTTCTTGCCCTCCGCGCGGCGCCGGGCGCTGTAGCGCACCGGCACCTCGTAGATCTGCTTGCCGGCCCGCAGCAGCCGCGCGGTGATCTCGGGCTCGATCCCAAACCCATCCTCGCTCAGCTTCAGTGACCGCAGCAGGTCGGTCCGCATGACCTTGTGGCAGGTCATGATGTCTGCGAGCCAGCGGTTGTAGAGCACGTTCGCGGCCATCGTCACCGCCTTGTTGCCGATGACATACCAGAAGCTGAAGGCCGAGTGCGACTGGAAGCCGCGCACACCGTAGATGGCCTCGGCCTCGCCGGAGAGCAGCGGTGCGATCAAGCTCCTGAGGCTGCCCGGGTCGTACTCGAGGTCCGCGTCCATGATCGTCACGTACTTCCCGCCGGCGAGCTCGAGCGCGGTCCGCACGGCGGCGCCCTTGCCGCGGTTGTGGCCGTGGAAGACGGTGCGCACCTGCGCCGGCCACTCCCGCCCGCGCAGCAGCTCGGCGGTGCCGTCGGTGGAGCCGTCGTCGACGACCACCAGCTCGCACCGGACCCCAGGCAGCTCGGTGGTGAGGATCTGCTCGAGCGCCGGCTCGACGGTCGCGCGCTCGTTGTAGACCGGGACCAGGATCGAGAGCAGTGGCGCCGACGGGGTCACGCCGGCTCCGGCTTACGGGCGTGGGCGAGCAGGCTGAGCCCCCAGGCCGGGCGCAGACGTTCCTCGAGCGGGCGCCAGAGCCCGAGCGCCAGGTCGTAGACGGCGAGCGCGCGCGCGTCGATGTCGCGCGAGCCCCGCAGGTTGGAGGCGCACCAGCCGAGGACCCCGAGCAGGTTGAAGCAGCGGATCTCCTCGACCACCAGGCCGGCGTCGGCCAGCAGCGCTCGCACGCGAGCCCGCGAGTAGCGGCGGTGGTGGCCGTAGGCGCGGTCGAGGCTCCCGAACAGGCGCGGATGCGCGGGGACGAGCAGCGTCATCGCTCCGCCCGGCCTCAGGGTCGCGGCCATGGCGCGCACGGCGCCCGCATCGTGTTCGATGTGCTCGAGCACGTTCTGGCACAGAACGAAGTCGTTGCGTCCGCGCTCGGACGCCAGCCCGGCGGTCTCGGAGAGCTGCTCGCAGAGCACGGTCACCCTCTGGTCGCGCCCGAGGCGGCGCTCGAGCTCGCGCGCCGAGCCCGGCTCGGGCTCGACGAGCACGATCCGCCGGGCCCCACCCGCGAGCATCAGCCGGCTGAAGGTGCCGATCCCTGCCCCCACCTCGATGACGCTGCCTTGCGCGCGCGTGCGGAACTGGGCGTACATCCAGGCGCTCAGGCGGTGGGCGCGGGCGAGCTTGACCAGGTCGGCGACCACGGTGTCCTCCGGGGGCACGGCGCCCGCGCGCTTGGCCAGGCGCGGGGGGCGCGACGGGCGCCCCGATCCCGGACGCGCCGGTGCGGGCACACGCCGCGCGTAGAGGCAGAACTTGGTGTGAGGGTCGAGCTCGACGCTGCGGTCGGCAACCGGCAGCGCGGACACGGCGCGCTCCAACGCGGCGCCGCCCGCGGGGAGGGCCGGCGCGACGTCGGCGCTGAGCGTGGCCAGCGACGAGGTCTTGCCGATCGAGTGCCAACCGACGGGCTCGAAGCCGTGGCGCGCCAGCAGCGCGGCCAGCCCCGCCACCGAGAAGAGCACCATGTGCTCGGGCGCCCGCTGGACCTCTGGCCAGCGCGCGCCCAGCGCGCGGCTCACCGGCGAGCCGGCGTCCGGAGTCAAGACGGCGAGCGCGCCGCCGGTGCGCACGATGCGCGCCGCCTCGGCCACCAGCGTGGCGGGCTCGGAGACGTGCTCGAGCAGATCCATCATCGTCACGCAGTCGAAGCTCGCGTCCCCCAAGCCTGCCTGATCGAGCGCGGCGAGACGGACGTCGAGACCCTCGCCACGGGCGCGATCGACCGCCCAGCGGTTGAGGTCGAGGCCGCAGGCGCGCCAGCCGCGCGCCGTGGCGGCGGCGACCATGAACCCCGGGCCCGCGCCGACGTCGAGCAGCCGCCCCGGCTCGACACGGCGCTCGACGTGCGCGAGCACCCCGGCGAACTTCGCCTCGATGTGATGGCGGTCGGCGAGATAGTCCCGGTAGCCGTGGTAGCCGCCGCTCTCCGGCGACCCGAAGTCGGGGTTCGCGAAGTAGCGCTCGTCCTCGTACAGGCGCCTGCTTTCCGCGTCGGCGACCTTCCGGTCGAGGAACAGCGAGCCGCACCGCGAGCAGCGGCGGAAGGTCAGGTGCCGCACGTCCATGGCAGTTCTGGAGCACTCCGAGCCACAGGCGGGGCAGGCAAGCGCGACGCTGGCCACGGGTCGGGCAGTGTAGAGGCGGCGGCTGGGCCGGTCCCGTCGGCTAGCATCGCCGCCGCCGTGAGTCCGAGCTGGCTACAGGCCCGCCGCCGGCGCGGGCTCGACGTTCGCTGGGCGATCGGCGCGGTGGTGCTCGTGGCGCTCCTGCTCCGTCTCGGCGCGGTCGCAGCGACGCAGGAGTTCGTGCCCGCCACCGACGCCGCGGACTACGACCGCCAGGCCGTCTCGATCGCCGCGGGCGACGGCTACCCGCCGACGGAGATCGCAGGCGGCGGCGGCGCGAGCGCCTTCCGGCCACCCGGTTACACCTACGCGCTCGCCGGCGTCTACGCAGTGGTCGGCACGGACTCCGAGTCGACGCGCTGGACGGCCGGGCGGATGATGGGGGCGGTGGCCGGCGCCGCGACCGTCGGCCTGATCGGCCTGCTCGCGCTCGCGCTGTGGGGGGCGGCGCCCGCGGCGGTCGCCGCGGGCCTGGCCGCGGTCTATCCGCCGTTCCTGCTGATGGAGAGCTCGCTCACCTCGGAGACGCTCTTCCTGGCACTGGTGCTCGCGAGCCTGCTCGCGATCGTGCGTCACCGCCACTCGCGGCGGCTGCGCTGGGCGATCGCCGCCGGAGCTCTCGCCGGCCTCGCGGCGCTCACCCGCAGCAACGGGCTG
>Ga0136627_1001149_pt1 | contig 10362 bp, 10 predicted proteins | sample AntDrymUQ4892206_2_FD_104652 | JGI IMG/M metagenome (GOLD analysis project Ga0136627, IMG submission 104652) | Polar desert sand microbial communities from Dry Valleys, Antarctica - metaG UQ489 (22.06) | ecosystem: Environmental > Terrestrial > Soil > Desert | place: Antarctica: Dry Valley... | reverse complement strand
GTCGTAGAGCAACTAGACCGTATACAGGAGAAGGCTCCCTCTCTTCAACTGTCTTCGTGAATTATTCGGGCTAGACCAGGCGGTTTCCCAACTCCGTGGTTCGAGTAACGATGGTACCGAAGTCCGCGATGAGGACCTCGCCAGGGTGTCACCGCTGATGCACGCCCACATCCGCGTCCTGGGCCGGTACCATTTTCGACTCGACGAGTCGGTGGCCGAGGGCGGGATGAGGCCGCTGCGGGATCCCACCGAGATCGACGAGTTCGAGCTACCCACCCAGTTCTAAAGCACCGTTCATAGACCTGTCTCTCTTCGTGTTACAAGTTACCTGAAAGTCTTGCCTTATCGTACGTTTTCGCTCCGTTGCTACTCATGGTCCAAACCCAACCAGGACGCGGCTTCCCCCTCCCCCGCCGCGTCCGCCGCTTCGTCCGCGCCCGACGCAACCCGCAGCAGCGGCCGCTCCGCGACGCTCTGCGGTGTGACCAAGAAGCTCATCACGGGACACGGCCCCATGTACGTCACCTTGAACGACGACGAGTTCGGCCCCCGCTAGTGCTTTGTAGTGCTCGGCAAGCCCGGCGGGACGGCTGCCGCCTTCTCGGACGCTCTCGGGCGCATGATCTCTCTGGCTGTGACCCACGGTGCAACGCCTGCGGAAGTCGCCCACCAGCTTCGCGGGATCCAGGACGGACACCCGTGCGGCTTCGGCCCGACCGCCGTCCTCTCCGTGCCGGACGGCGTGGCGAAGGCTTTGGCTGAGCATTACCTCTCCGCAGGGAGCGGTGACGATTGCCTCGAACCGGAACTTCCCATCGTAGGCGCGTGCCCGGACTGCGGCTCCGGGTTGAAGCCCAAGTCGGGGTGCGTGGTCTGCAAGTCGCCGGGATGCGGCTTCTCGAGGTGTTCGTGACGGATCCCGGCATCATACGGGCATCGCCCGACGCTCGGCGTCGTGGCGCCCATCGGCGGTCGGCGGCCCAACAACCCGAGAGAAAGGGGATATCTTGTCGCCTACGGACTCTTCCCAACTGAAAATACTCGCCTTCAGGACCATCCCGTACGGTCTGCTCGCCGTCCTGTGCAGCACGCTGACCTACGTCGGGATCACGCCCGTCAGGGGGGCGGAGAGCATTCCACTCCTCCACGCGCTCTCCTCGCCCTTTTCGATCGTTCTGTGGATCGCCGCGACGCTGACCTTCGCGGCCCTGTTCGCGGTCTCCGCTGTGAAGCAACACCGTCTTCTGGATCTCGAGGCGAGGCGGGAGTTCGCGCGTCTGCGCGACCACAGGCGGAGGCTCATCCGGGAGCTGGCCGGGGAAGGGTTCGAGTTCCGCTGGGAGGCGGCCCCGCCGCGCTGGGAGAGCAGGGTGCGCAACCTCAGACGCGCGCGCGGATGGACGTTCGACGAACTGGCAGAGCTGCTGAATATCTCCAGCATGACGTTGGAGTGCTTCGAACTCGGATGCTGCGTTCCCAACGTGCGCACGGCTTGGGCTCTGGCGGACCTGTTCGGTCGGCCCATCGAGGACCTGTTCTGGCCGGCCGCCTCGGATGTCCACCCCGAGACCGCCGACGAACGGGAGCCTTTCTGCTCCTCCAACCCGGCCGTGGGTTCGAGCCGCGCCCGGCTCGAGTGTCTCGCGAAGCTGCTCGATTCGGGACGCGAGATGAACCGGACCCTCTTGCTTCGCGGTTTGACGTGGCGCGCAGGCGGAGAGGAGAACCCCGAGAAAGCCTTGGAGGAACTCGTGGACGCCGACCTGCTGGCGTCCCGCAACCGGGCGGGCGCGCCGACGTTCGCCGAGCGCGTGTTCGCCAGGATCCCGCGTACGCGCGTCGTCCTCTCGCTCACTCCCGCCGGGAGGAGGGCCGTCATGGACGCTTACGGCGAGGGCGCCGGGGAGCGCCAACGGAGGCGTCGGCACGAAATACGCCTGTGGGATTTGGAGCGCCGGTACCTCTCCGCCCTGGCGCCTTTCCCGTCGGCCCCCTTCGGCTTTCTCTCCAAGAGCGCCGGTTTGAGCGAAGGAATCGTCGAGTACGACATCCGAGGACTCGAGCGCCGGGGGTTGGTATGCGTTGTCCGGGATCAAGACACAGACAGCGTGGCCCTCACCGACCTGGGGCGGGCGCGCGCCGAAGAGCTGGCCGTCCCGGAGGGCCGCGAACGCCGTTGGTGAACGCCGCCTCTCTTGCCATCGGTTAAAAATTCAAGCCTCTGACGGTGGATTCAAAGGAAACCTCACGCTTGCCGTCTCCACGCTCCCACGAGGTCTTCGGGCGAGAGCGCGATGTCGAGGGCATGGGCGTCGAAGCCTGTGCGGGAGACCCCCGCTAGCAACGTCGAGCCGTCCGCCCCCGGCACGTCGCCGATCTGTCCCGACAGGCCGGTGAAGTCCTTGCGGTCGAAGGGGCGCCTGTCCCGCCACTTTATGGATCCTATGAAATCCACCCGGTCCGGCCTGTCCTTCTTGGCCGCACCGACCAGGTCAACCTCCACGTCCCCCCTCCTGTTCCAATAGCCCCCCCCGTATCTCGCTCCGCCGAAGCGCTCGTCGGGCAGGAGCAGCTCGAGTGCTTCCCGAACCAGCGGTTCTATGGCCCGCCCCCGGTACTCGGCCCAGTTTTGCTTTATCTTCTCAGCGACCACCCTCCCCCGCCCCCTCTCTATCTCCTGGAGGCCGGGCTCCACGAAGCGCAGCCAGAACCTCAGGTAAGGATCCGCCACGTGGTAGAGGGTGTCGTTTGAAGACCGGGAGGAAAGCGGCCGTTGCACGGCGACCACCCTCTTGCGTTCGACGAGCATCTCCAGCGACCGGGCGAGTGGCGCCTGGGCTACGCTGGCTCGGGAGCCTATCGTGGAGAAGGTTCTCTCGCCCGCCCCGATCGTAACGAGTACCCGCCTTGCCTGCGCCTCGGTCGGGAACTCCGCGTTGAGCATCCTCTCCCCGCTCACGATCAGTGGCGAGGTCGGGTTCGCGAGTTCCCGACCGAGAAATCCCCACAGGTCTTCTCCGCTCCGCCAGGACTGGAGTATGAGGGGGAACCCTCCGGTGACGAGCTGGGCCTCCATAGCGTCCGCCGCGCCCATCCCCGTCATCTCCGCCGTCTGTGCCGGGTCGAACGGCCGGACGACCATTTCCGAAGTCGGCCTCCCGTAGAGCGGCCGATCGTACTCGGTCAGAGCCTCCATCATGGAGATGTCGGAGCCGACGAGAATCAGAAGTATAGGAACGCGGCTGAACGAGCGGTCCCAGACTTTCTGCAACACGCCCTCTATCGAGGGATCCTGCTCGACGAGGTACGGGAACTCGTCGAGCACCACCACCGCCGGAGAACCCTCCATCGTGCTCGACAGGAGCCCGAGCGCCCCGTCCCAGCTATCGAAGGAGAGCCCTCCTCGCGCCAAACCCGCCGCCGGCAGGCTCGACTCCCCCACCTCCTCGGCGAAGAGCGCCAGCTCCCTCTCCGGGTGCTGCCTGGAGGCCGCGAAGAACACGTGCGGCGTCCCACTCCTGAACAGAAACTCCTCGACAAGGCGAGACTTGCCCACCCGTCGTCGCCCCCGCATCGAAACGAAGCGGCCCCTTCCGGTGGACGCGACCTGCTCCAACTGCTCGTCCAACCACCTGAGATCCTGCTTCCGACCAACAAAGTCTGCCATGCGCCCTCCAACCAGCTTTTCATTGGCAAGATACTAACATTATTGTTACTAACATACGTGTCAGTAACTAGTTTTGGAGCCTTTGCGGACATTGAAGGGGGTAGTTTGCGGGAAGCATATGGTTTTCACCAGATCGCCCACCGCGCCAGTGGCTCGTGGCGACCGCAGTCTGGAGCGTTCTCCAGCTCGCAGATGATGTTCGGCGCTGCTTTCGGTTTCTGATGCGCGAATAGAGCCCCGGGGATGGTGGCTTATCCGTTCTGGACGGCCAATCGAAAATCCAAGGCCGTTTCAACCGCGGATCTTACGACGCTCCCGGGATACCGTCCGCGTCCTCGCCGACCCTGACGCCGTGCTCGTAGACAAGTTCGCCGCCGAGGTAGCCGGAGAGGCCCACGAGGGAGGCTCCCAGCGCGGAGAGGATCAGAGCCTTGTCGTCGGCCTGCTTGTCTCGCCGACGCCGGAGGCTGGCGACGTAGCACGCCAAGAGCGCCGCGTTTGAGAGGCCGTGGTAGAGCGCGATCCGGCGGACGGGGCGGTTCTCTATCTCGTAGTAGTCGAGGATGCCGGTGGCCGCGGCGCCGGCCGCCCCTGCGAGGCCGAAGAGCAGGCTGTAGTGGGCGGCCTTGCTCAACCCCTCCTCGTCCCCGCTAACCCGGGCGAGCACGTCGAAGACGGTCGAGGCCGGCAGGGCGGATGCGGGGATCGCCTGCAAGATCGGGTGCACCGGATGACCCATCACGCTGAGCCTGGGCATTGGTTCTCCTCTCCGTTCGTTGTACCTTCCTTCCCAACCCGGATGATAACCCACCACCGCGCGGGGACTCGGCGTCCGATCGCCGCCCGCGGCCTTCGTGGCCGCGGAGCCAGTAATTTTCCTGCTCTCCCCCATCTCCAAGTTCGCGTGAAGAAGCTTTATGCAGTCATAATTGGAGCGTCCCCACCCGAGTCACAGCCTCGAGAGGTCGAGTCTCGCGCCCGGCTTCGCCGGGATGCCCTCGAGGCCGTCGTCTTGGTCGAGCACCGGGGTTCGGCAGCTAACCCTACCTCGACTCGGATCGGAGGTCTTCGAGGGATTCCTGCATGTCCTCCACCGAGGCCTCTCCCAGCACGAAGTGCGCCATGAACAGGTTGACCAGCTCTCCGAACTCGACCTTGCGCCCGAGTTCCGCGCTCGCCTGGGCCTGGGCGACGGCGAAGCGCGCTCTGACGTCCTTCTCCACGAGCGCGGAGACCTGCACGTAATCCGGACTCGAGCGCTTGCCGGTCTTTCCGCGGCGCCGACGCCGTTTCGGTTCCTTCGGCGCGGCCGTGGCCTCGACCGGCCTGCTCGGGGAGCGCGTCGGCCCCCGGAAGGCGTCGGTGAGACTCGGCCTGCCTCCCCCACCGCGCTCGCTCATAGTTCCCGGACCACCTCCGCCCCCACGGCCTCGTAGTCTCTCCAGCCCTGCCGGGCCCCTCGACTCTTGATCTCGTAGACCGGAACTCCCTGCTCCGCGGCGGTGTCGAAGGCCGGTCTGAACCTGACCCAGGAATCGAAGAGCGGCACCCCCACTTCCTTGAGTTCCGCCCTCGCCTGACCTCCACGCACGTTCCACCAGGGCACCATCGTCAGCAGCACCCGGAAATCCAGCTCGGCCCCGATCCCTTCGATGTCCTGCACCAGCGCCGCCAGGATGTCCACCGACATCGACTGCGGAGCCGTCGGCACCACGACGAGGTCGGAGACCTCGGCGACGGCTTCAAGCTCGTCGCTGTAGAGCCTGCCCGGGGAGTCGAAGATCACGTGCTCGGCATCCCGCTCCTCGTTCGGCCCGACCACCCCGAACGGGAGCGCGTACCCCGAGCGCCGCGCCCGGTCGGCCAGCCGGAGCGCGCTGGCGTTCGGATCCGTGTCCACCACCACGGTCGATCCTTCCCCGAACCGCTCGGCGAAGTACGCCGCCAGGTGCCACGTGCTCGTCGTCTTCCCGACGCCTCCCTTATGTGAAGTCACGGTGATCTGCACATCCCCCACTTTAGCAACGGCAAAGTGAATATGCAACTACACAACTACTCAAATATATGTCTATTCGTCTACACGCTTAAAGATGCAGTGGGACGAGCGAACGGGTTCTTGACAGGGGGCCTGACCCTCCACGCGTGTGAGCGCCTCTTCGAAGGACGAAGGACGGTGGACACACGAGCCTCCGAGAGCGTCCGATCCCTCCCGCAACCTATCCGACCCATTATTTTATCCTCCCAAGACGCTGAGAAGGCTTCTGAACGCCTTTGACGGCATCTCGACTCCCTTTCCGGGCCTCCAAAACCAGTCCGGCGCTTTCATTCTTCTCTTTTGCCTTGGCATCCTCTTCGCGCCTGTCGCCCGCCACTCGCGTCCGTCGCCCCCGGCCGGTCGTCGCGACGCCGGCCTCCCGAACTCGCTCACTAAACGTGTAGTCGAATATTCGTGTACACAACTATGTGTCTATACAGTTAAAATTCGTGGTGAAGAAGATTCGTAGTGAAGGAGCGGGTCGCGAACGCCGCGTGGCGTCCGTGGGCGGCCCGCGGATTCATCCACGCCGCGATCCTGAGTCCGACCGATGTTGAACTTGACGAAATTACGTTCAAGTGCAAATATAAGTTTTGTCAAGCGGCGAAGGTGAGGTGAGATCTTGGCGACGAAGGAGAGTTACGAGCGCGGGGAATTGGAGAAGGCGGCGAGCGGCTTGCCCGCGAGTACGCTGGAGGCGTTGAGCCGAGTGTTGCGCGCTGCCGGGGCCGATCCCCTGCGGGCGGCTCTGCTGACGCGCGGTCTCAACGCGTTGGCGCACTCGACCGAGGGGGTGGGGGAGAGGTCTCTCTCGGGCGCGGCGTCGGCCCCCTCGGATTACCTGGCTCTCTTGCGGATGCTCGAGTTTCCGGAGGTGCTGGAAGAACTCTCGGCGGAGGATCCCCTGGCGGACGCCAGGCTCCGGGGCCTCGAGGCCAAAGTCCGGCTGCTGGAGGACGAGGGCGGGACTCTCAGCGCCGACGAGGCCGCTGCCTCGCTCAGGATCAGCCGCGAGGCCGTCAACCAGCGGCGGAGGTCGGGCAAGCTGCTGGCGCTCTCCACCGGGCGGCGCGGATACCGCTACCCGGTCTGGCAGTTCGGCGAGGAGGGCGTCCTTCCCGGCTTCGAGGTGACCTTGAAGGAACTCTCCGTCCACGGGCAGTGGGGTCGGGCGGCGTTCTTCCTGGGCGGCAACGAGCTTCTTGACGGGCTGCGACCGCTGGATCTCCTGCGTCGTGGTCGTCCCGAGGACTTGGAGGCGGTAACGAGGGCGGCCCGCGCCCGAGGTGAGCAGGTTGCCGTCTGACGATGGGGGAGGGATCGCCGAGGCCGTCCCCGGGCCGCACCCCGAGCCTCGCGACGATCTCCGCGAGCGGCGACCGTCCATAACGGACGGCGCGGGTCCCTGGCTGAGGATTCACCCCGTCGGCCTCGCCCCGATCTACTTCGTCGGGGATCCCTCCGAATCCGGGAGGTTCGGCGCGCCCGGAGGAGAGTACGGCGTCATGTACGCCGCCGAAGACGAGTACGGGGCCTTCGTCGAGACCTTCGGCCGGGATACCGGCGTCAGGGTAATCGACGGAACCGACCTCCTGGAGCGCGGCCTCGCCAACGTCTCTTCCAGTAGGCGACTCCGCGTGGTGGATCTGACGGGGGAGGGGCTTGCGAGGATAGGCGCGGACGCCCGCTTGTTCGCTGGCGACCACGGCGTGGCCCGGCGGTGGAGCGCGGCTCTGCGCGAACATCCGTCCCGTCCCGATGGCATCCGCTATCCATGCCGCCACGATCCGTCGCGAGTCGCAGTGGCGCTCTACGATCGAGCCGAGGACTCTCTGAGCGCCAGCAGCCTCGGCGTGATGCTGAGCCGGGAAAACGCAAGCTTGCTAGCCCGGATACTCCGTGCATACGACTTCGGACTGACTTGATGTGCGAGGTAGAAAAGCAAATGCGAGCAGCTTGAGACATTGTTTATGTATAATACAAGAGCGAAGTCACACAAGAGGAACAAAACGAACGTCAGCCAACACAGAACCCCAAAAGCAGTAAAAGGGCAAACATTGGGAGGAGAGTATTATACAGATTTTTCCTTCAGTGGAGTTCATGTCCCGCTATCGCGAGCCGCGCCAAAAAGAGGAGGGCGTTGATCGGAGGAGAGATCGGTGGTGACGCAAAGTGCGCCGTCCGAGCCTACGCGCCTACGCCAGAGACGGAGGAGATCGTCGCCGAACCTGTCATTCAGGTCGTTAGCGGCCACGCTGTTCGGAACGAGAATAGTAAGCGTTGCATCGTCGACCTCTCCACCCTGGAAGTCGCCGAACCATGGGGGTAACTCCGCACTCCCCCGAAGCACCGCGAGGTCTGAGGAGAGAGTGTCCCAAGCACGCTCGGCTACGGGATCCGGCTCGCGGTGGTTCGACACAACCTCGACCGCACCTTCACCACTCTCTATGGGGGAGGCGTCTTCCGACGTCGAAGCCCAGATTCCGGGAGACTCGATAGGCGTCGGGAGACCCGTCTGCTGAGACGTCGTCACCGACCTGGGATCCAAGACAAGAGGCTCCTGCAGAGCTTCCTGAGCCGCCCCTATCCAAGAACTCTTCTCGATAGCCGCCGTCAGATACCGACCTCTATTACGGATGTCCTTGCGGGCGCTCATGACGTCGGCATGGTAGAGGCACTTCTCCGAGCCATGCGCGACGACCAGGTCACGGGCGGAATCACCCGACACGCCCTCGCGGATCAGGCGCTCTATAGCGAACATCTCTTTCGGATCTCCGGAGAGTTCACGTGCCTTCTGGCGGCGAGCGAACTCGGTGGAGATCCTGTAGACCACCCCGGTCTTACCCTGGTACTCCACGCCCGCGAGGAACTTCTTCTCCTCCAGCTCGGAGTGGGCCTTCTTCAGCGCGCGCTTGATCTCGGAGGGATAAGCGTAGTCCAGAGGCGCCTGGTCCCGCACGTCGAAAAGGTCGGTCTCCCATAGAAGGCCGCCAGCCCTCTGTAGGTCGATCAGACGGTAGAGGCGCTTGCTGACAGGATTGCGTAAGCTCCAATAAAAGTCCCCGGCAAGCCCCTTGAGATACTGTGCAAGGTAGTTGCGTATAAAGATCTTGTGGAAACGCAGCATGTGCCTCTCGCGCACGACGACTCCGCCCACTTCGTGGTCAGCCAAATGGACGCTCCAAATGTTGAAGGTATCGTTCAGGCGCCGCCGCTCATCACCGATGTAGAAGGCCTGCTTGGACTGCACGGATGTGGTTGCGAGCCTCAGCAAACACTCCCTGATGGCCCTGTAGGCGTCGGCCGAGTCGTCCGACCACCCCAGCACCCTCTTCAACTCATAGAGGGAGAAGCGCAATTCGCCGTCCTCTGGCATCCCGCCACGCTCCTCCAGCAATTGCAGTACGGCCAGGTAAATATCCTGGTCGACGGGGCCGGGCATACCATACTCCCCTGAGGGCATGACCTTCCACGTCTGTGTCAATGAAACTCCGTCTTCACCGCTCAGAGTCCGCTCGAAGATCCTCGCCCTGCTGCCTCGCTTGCGTGCCTTCAATTCGAAGAGGGGATACTCTTCCAAGTTCAACTCCGCGCTGACGAGAGGGGAGTACTCGGGGAACAAAGGCCACTGTAGCTTAGAATCATTCATCCAGATCAACCCTTTCTTTGCTCTCCCTGCCTTTTTGTTCCCTACATAAACAACAACAATACAATAAACATAACACTACAGCACGGTGGATCGTCGGTCAAAATTACCCGTTTTTGCAGGAAATTTGTCTGGAGTTCTTGCTGGGCACCCCGGCATTCCTCGTCGGGCGCCCCGGTATGTTTTGCTGGGCACCCCGGCATTCCTCGTCGGGCGCCCCGGTATGTTTTGCTGGGCACCCCGGCATTCCTCGTCGGGCGCCCCGGTATTTCTTGCTGGACACCCCGGTAGTCTAAATATGAGGGGAACAATGGGGCAGAGTCGTGAATCAAGGATACATTTCTTCTAGTTTTGCAGGACATTCTTTTAACATGCGTGTCATAGACACTGCGGGATCTTGCTGGGCGCCCCGGTAGGAAAGGAAGTTCTTGCTGGGCGCCCCGGTAAACTCGAGCTTGCGGGAGTATATGGTGACGACCGTGCGGTTCGATACCACTTGCTGCGGCTTGTTGAACACCCCGGCAAGTCGGTATCCGATGAACCGTCTCGAAAGCTGCCTGAATGCAGCTCCCAACGCCGCCGAACCTCCACTGGGTCGCGCTATCCCGTCATGGGGACGGCGGTGGGGACGTACCTCAGCACCACGGAGGAGATCCTGGCGTCCAGACCGACAGGCTAGCGGCTTCTGGGTTTCTCGGAATCAATGTTGTGGAGAACAGCTCCCGCCACGCTCTGGGGATCATCTCGGCGTGGGTTCGGACCGCTCCTTTGTAGAGCCACCGTGCGTCCCGGCGCGGGGGCGTGTCCAAATCCATAAAGGATCCTCGAAACTAACCATAAAGGGTCGCTATGCACGCTGACAAACGGTCGAAGCATCCATAAAGGGTCGTAATACCGATCAAGGACGCTGATGTCATAAGCTCTCGACGGCTTCGACCCACCACGGATAACCCGTGAGCCTCTTCAAGAGGGCGGGTTCTCGCCAGTATGGTTCGAGCGTTCGGGTGAGGGCTT
>Ga0136627_1001148_pt1 | contig 10365 bp, 12 predicted proteins | sample AntDrymUQ4892206_2_FD_104652 | JGI IMG/M metagenome (GOLD analysis project Ga0136627, IMG submission 104652) | Polar desert sand microbial communities from Dry Valleys, Antarctica - metaG UQ489 (22.06) | ecosystem: Environmental > Terrestrial > Soil > Desert | place: Antarctica: Dry Valley... | reverse complement strand
GTGAGCGGCTGCGAGTCGCGGCCCGCGCCACGTGAGCGAAGAGGAGAGGCCGCACCTCGTCGTGAAGGTTTGCCGGCACAACGGAGGCCCTTGAGGGTCGTCGCTGGCAGGCTCGGCGGTCGCCGCCTGCGCGCGCCCGCGGGCGACGCGACCCGGCCCACGGCCGACCGCGTGCGCGAGGCGGTGTTCTCGATCCTCGGCGATGTGTCGGGCGCCCGGGTGCTCGACCTCTACGCCGGGTCGGGTGCGCTGGGTATCGAGGCGCTTTCGCGGGGTGCGGCCGGCGCCGAGTTCGTGGACAGCGGCCGCCGAGCCGTCGAGGCCATCCGGCGCAACCTCGCCGCGCTCGAGATAGAGGCGCCGGTGCACCGCCGCGATGCCCTGACGTGGCTGGCGGCGGCGGGAGGCAGTAGAAGCTACGACCTCGTGTTCTGCGACCCCCCGTATGATTCCGCCCTCCGCTTGGCGCCGGCGCTGTCCGAGCGCCTCCCCGCGGTCCTCTCCGAATTTGCCCGCATCGTGACCGAATCCGACAAGCACTCCCCGCTCGAGCTCGCCTTTCCGCTCGTCCGCGAGCGCACCTACGGCGACACGCGAATCGCGATCCACCTTGGCGGCTAGGAAGGATTCGAGAGGTATGTCGAATGCTTCGCGGGACCATCGTTCCGACGGCGGGACGGCGGTGTGCCCGGGGTCGTACGACCCGGTCACGCTCGGCCACCTGGACATCATCGGCCGTGCCGCGCGGGTGTTCGACAGCCTGGTCGTAGGGGTTGTGGACCAGCACATCCGCAAGAAGACGGTGTTCGCCGCCGAGGAGCGCGTCGCGTTCATCGAGGCGGAGGTCGCGGAACTCGCCAATGTGCAGGTAAAAACCTTTGATACGCTCCTCGTCGAGTTTGCGCGCGAGAACGAGGCCCGGACGATCGTGAAGGGGCTGCGTGCGATCTCGGACTTCGAGTACGAGTTCCAGATGAACCAGCTCAATCGCAAGATGGCACCGGACATCGAGAGCATGTACCTGATGTCAGCCCCTGAATTCAGCTTCCTCTCCTCCAGCGGCGTGAAGGAACTGGCCACCTTCGGCGGAGATCTGACCGGTCTGGTCCCCCCACGAGTGGCTGAGCGCTTGCAGGAGGCGCTCGAGCGTTGACGAACAGAGGGTGCCGAGACGTGATGTCGAGTTTGTTAATCAATACGCTCGGCGGGATGCCGAGCGGAGGTAAGCGTTAATGGATGTCCTGGTACTGATCGACAAGCTCGACGACACGGTGCACAACGCCAAGCCGGTGCCCCTCACCGACCAGGTGCGCGTCGACAAGGAGGAGATCTACGACATCCTCGATCAGATGCGGGCCACGATCCCCGAGGAGATCAAGCAGGCCCGCTGGATCGTCAAGGAGCGCCAGGAGATGCTGGCCGAGGCCAAGCGCGAGGCCGAGCGCATCGTCAAGGAGGCGCGTGAGGAGCACACGCGGCTCATCGGCGAGGAGGAGATCGTCAAGCAGGCCGAGCGCCAGGCCGACGAGATCGTCGAGGACGCCCGCGCCCGCGAGCGCGAGATCCGCCTGGGCGCCGAGGACTACGCCGACGACATCCTCAACACGCTCGAGATCAACCTCGAGAAGTTCACCGCGGCCGTGCAGCGCGGGCGCGACCGGCTGCAGGGCAGAGAAGAAGCCGAAGTCGGCTGACGCCTGACGCGCTCCGACCCGGTGGTGGGAGCGACGCTAACCTCGATCGAGGTGGCTCAGCGGGCTGACAGCTTCGATCTCGGACGGCTGATGCTCTCCTCCGGGGAGGCCAGCTCGGCCGATCTGAACGTGGTGGTGGACCCGCTCTCCTTCGGCGGGCAGACCTACACCGCTGGTGGGGGGGAGGTGGAGGCTCGGGTCGACGTGTCGCGCACCACCGGCGCGGGCTACGCGCTGCGCCTGCGGTTCGACCTGCGCCTCTCCGGGCCCTGCATGCGCTGCCTCGAGGACGCCGGCGCTCCGGTCGGGGTCGACGTGCGCGAGGTGCACCAGCCCGCCGACGACATCGACGAGAACCTGATCTCGGAGTACCTCGACGAGAACGAGCTGGATCTGCGTTCGTGGGTGCGTGACGCGCTGGTGCTCGCCCTGCCGGTCTCGATCGTCTGCAGCGACGATTGCCGCGGGCTGTGCGTGATCTGCGGGGCCAACCTCAACGAGGACCCCGAGCACCAGCACGAGCGCGAGCCTGACCCCCGCTGGGCGAAGCTCTCCGAGCTGGAGCTGGACCGCTGACGACTGCTAGCCTGCCCCGGTTCATGGCGGTTCCCAAGCAGCGACAGTCGCACTCGCGCACCAACAAGCGCCGCTCCCAGCACAAGATCACGGCGCCTGCCGTGGCCGTGTGCCCGAGGTGCGGCGAGGCGCGGATCCCGCACCGGGTGTGTGGCTCATGTGGCACGTACGCCGGCCGTGAGATCGTCGCGGCGACGCCTGACGCGCACGACCACGACCACTAGCTCCCCGGCGCCGTGATCGCGCTTGACGCGAACGGTGCCGACGGCGGTCCGGCGATGGTGGCCGAGGGCGCACGGCTCTCCGGTGAGAGCGTGACCCTGTTCGGTCCCGCCGCGGAGCTGTCCGGTGAGCACGTGGTTGACGCCCCGGTGCGCATCTCCGGCGACGAGGAGCCCGTGCGCGCCGTGCGCTCGCGGCCCGAGGCCTCGATCGTGCAGGCCGCCCGGGCGGTGGCCGAGGGCCGCGCCGAGGCCCTGGTGTCCGCGGGATCGACAGGTCCGACCCTGGCTGCCGCGGCTCTGCACGTCAAGCGCATCCGGGGGGTCCACCGCCCGGCCCTCGCCGCACTGCTTCCGCTGCCCTCCGGCCCGGCGCTGCTGCTCGACGCGGGAGCCAACGTGGAGGTCCGCCCCGAGCACCTGGTGCAGTTCGCCTACATGGGCTCGGCGTTCATGCAGAGCGTGCACGGGATCGCGCGCCCGCGCGTGGGGCTGCTGTCGGTTGGCGAGGAGCCGCGCAAGGGCACGCCCGACGTGCTCGCCGCCGCCGATCGGCTGAGGGCGTCGGCGCTGAACTTCGTGGGCAACGTCGAGGGCTTCGACCTCCCGGCCGGCGGTGCCGACGTCGTGGTCACCGACGGCTTCACCGGCAACGTGGCGCTGAAGGTGATGGAGGGCACCTCACGCACGGTGCGCGAGGCGATCCGCGACGCCGTGCGCGGAGGCGGGCCGCTCTCCATGGCCGGCGGCCTGCTGATTCGCGGGGCGGTTGACGGGCTCAGGCGCCGGCTCGACCCCGAAGGCGCGGGTGGCGCGATCCTCCTCGGTCTGCGAAAGCCGGTGATAGTGGCGCACGGCAGCTTCGGTCCCCAGGGCATCGCCAACGCCGTGAGCCTGGCGCGCCGCGCGGTCGACGAACGGATGGTGGAACGCACGCACACGGCCCTTCAAGCCGGCGGCGCCTTGCGGTCCGCACCCGCTGGTAGCGTCGCCGGGAGATGAGCCGAGAAGAGATCCTCGGTCGTATCCGCGAGCACCTGGCCACCGAGCTCGAGGTCGACCCGGCCGTGATCGAGGACACCACCCGTTTCCGGGAGGATCTGGAGGCGGACTCGCTCGACCTGGTGGAGCTGACCGTCGAGCTCGAGGACACCTATGGCATCCGGATCCCCGATGAGGAGGCGGCGAAGATCCTCACCGTGGGGCAGGCCGCCGACTCCGTAGCCGCCCATGTCGAGGACCTCGAAGGCTGACGGCGTCCAGAGCCTTGCCGACCTGCTGGAGCAACTTCCCGGGGATCTGGCGCGCCAGGCGTTCACACACGCCTCCTGGGTCGAGCGCCGCGCCGAGTCCTACGAGCGCCTCGCCTTCCTGGGGGACGTCGTGCTGAGCCTCTCGGTCTCCGACCACCTGTTCCCCCGCTTCGAGGGATATGGCGCGGGCCGTCTCACCAAGCTCCGCGCGCAGGCGGTCAGCGAACCGGCGTGCGTGCAGGTCGCGCTCGATCTGGGAGTCCCGCGGCGCCTGCGCGAGGCAGCGCCGGCGGGCGCCGGGCGCAGCTTCGAGCTGCTCGCGTCCAGCGAACGGGTCCTGGCGTCGATATGCGAGGCCGTGATCGGCGCCTGCTATCTCGCCTTCGGGATCGACCGGGTCGCACCCGCGGTCGTCGCGGCGTTCGGTGACCAGATCGCCCACGCTCTGGAGCATCCGGTGGACTACAAGTCGCTGCTGCAGGAGCGTCTCGCCCGCAGGGCGGAGGTCGTGACCTATCGGATCGAGTCCCAGGAGGGCCCGGCGCACGACCGTCGCTTCGTCGCGATCGCCCAGGCGGAGGGCCGGGAGATCGGCCGCGGTGAGGGCCGGACCAAGAAGGCGGCCGAGCAGGAGGCCGCCATGCAGGCCCTGGAGCCCCGGGTGGCGGGAAACTGATGCACCTGCGCTCCGTACAGATGAAGGGCTTCAAGTCCTTCCCTCACCGGACGAAGCTCGACTTCGGCCCGGGCGTGGGGGTCGTGGTGGGACCCAACGGCTCGGGCAAGTCCAACATCACCGACGCTGTGCTGTGGGCGCTGGGCGAGCAGAGCCCCCTGGCGGTGCGCGGCCAGAGCATGAAGGACGTGATCTTCGCCGGGGGCCGCGGCGTGAGCGGGTCGAGCGTCGCCGAGGTCGAGGTGGTCATCGACAACTCCGACGGGCGCTCGGGCAGCGAGTTCTCCGAGATCTCGATCGTGCGGCGCCTGGACCGGTCGGGGGAGGGCGAGTACCGCCTCAACGGCGCCCGCTGTCGCCTGGCCGACGTCATCGAGGTCCTCTCGGATACCGGCCTGGGCAAGGAGATGCACTCCGTGGTGTCCCAGGGGCGGGTGGAGTCGATCGTCCTGTCGCGCCCCCGCGAGCGGCGGCTGCTGATCGAGGAGGCCGCGGGGCTGGGCAAGCACCGCAAGCGCCGCCGCAAGGCCCAGCTCAAGCTCGAACGCACCGGAGAGAACCTGTCGCGCGCCCTGGACGTCGAACGCGAGGCGCGCTCGCGCCTGCGCCCGCTCAAGCGCCAGGCCGAGGCCGCGCAGCTGCACGAGCGCCTCGCGCGCCAGAGCGACGAGGCCCGCTACGAGCTGGCGCGCGACGACCTGCGCTCGGCGCGCGAGCGCCTCGCCCATGCGGAGGCCGCCGCCACGGCGGCGCGGGCCGAGCGCGACGAGGCCGAGGGCTTGCTGACCGGGGTTGCCGCTCGCCGCGAGGCCGCCGAGCAGGCCTTCGCGGCACTCACCTCCCAGCGCGAGGAGATGCAGGGCCGGCTGTACTCGGCCCGCTCCGCCGCCGAGCGCATCGGCATCCGGCTGGAGCGCGCCAGCGACCAGTCACGGGCCGCCACCGAAGGGGGTGAGCGCCGCCGGGCCCAGCTCGAGCTGCTCGAGCGCCGGCTGGCCGAGGCGGGCGACCCCGCCGAAGGCCTCGAAGGGCGCATCGCCACGCTGGAGGACGAGCTGGCCAAGCTCGACGGCGCCCGCGAGGAACGGGTGCGCGAGGCGCTGCAGGCCCTGCAGCGCCAGCGCGACGAGGCGTCCGCCCTGCGGACCGTGCTCGAAGAGGCCGCCGCCGGTCGCCGGGAGGCGCTCGCCCAGGCCGAAGCGGCGGCGCAGAGCTCACGCCGCGAGCGCCGCGAGGCCGAGCGCGCCGCGGAGGCCGCGCGGTCGAGCGCGGCCAGGGCCGGTGCCCAGCTGGCCACCGCGAACCAGTTCCTGCGTACCGCGGCCGACACCCGCGGGGGCACCGAGGCGCTGTCGGGAGCGCTCGAGGTGGAGTCGGGCTACGAGACGGCGCTCGCCGCCGTGCTGGGCCCCCGGCTGGGGGCCGGAGTGGTGGACAGCATGGATGCGGCCGAGGCCCTGCTCGACCGTTCGGGCGAGGAGGGCGGGGTGGTGCTCGTGGCGGGCTCCGGCCGGGGCCCGGAATCCGGCGAGCCGCCCTGCGAGGGCGCCGAGCGCCTGCTCGACCGCGTCCGGGCCACCGGCCCGGCGGCTGCGGTGCTTGCCCGGCTGCTCAGCGACATCTGGCTGGTGGCTTCGCTCTCCCAGGTGCCCGCCGGCTTCGCCGGCGGGGCGGTCACCCGTGCGGGCCGCGTCTACTCCGCTCGCGCCCTCGAGCTCCGCCAAGCCCCGGCCGGCGGTCCCGAGAAGCTGCTCGAGCAGCGCAACCGGCGCGTCGAGCTGGTGGCCGCCTCCGAAGGGGCCGCGCGCGCAGAGGCCGCGGCCCAGGCCGCGCTGGAGCAGGCGGCGGTGCGCGTGTCCGGCTGCGACGGCGCCCGTGACGAGGCCGACGTGGCCCTGCGGCGCGCCATGCGCGAGCTCGAGGAGACGGGCGAGTCGGTGCGCCGCGCCGAATGGCTGATCCAGCGGCGCCGGGAGGCGCCCGACGAGGGCCCCGACGCCGTGCGCCGGGCGGAGCTGTCGGCGGAGGTCCGCGCCGAGCGGCGGATGGCCGAGGGGCTGCTCCGCGAGCGGGCCGAGCAAGCGCGCCGGGCCGCGGCTCTGCGCACGCGCGTGGGGCGAGACGCCACGCTGGCCGGCTCCGCGGGCCGGGCCGCCACCGCACTGTCGGCGGCTCGCGAGGTCGTGGAGGTACGCGTGAACGCCCTGGAGGCCGAGCGGGCCGCGGGAGCGCAGGCCGGCGAGCAGACCGCGGCCGTGCTTCGCGCCTGCGCGCACGAGGAGGCCGAGATCCAGGCCCGGCTGCGGGCGGCCGGCGAGCGGGTGACCGCCACCGAGGTGTCCGCCCAGCAGATCCGCGATGCCGCGGCCGACGCCGGGACGGCGCTCGCCGAGCTGGCCGTCCGGCTGGGGCTCGAGGACGCGCCGGGCCCCGAGGCCCTGCACGACGAGCGCCGGGCGGAGCTGGACGCCCTGATCGAGCGCCTGACCCGCCGGCGCGACCAGCTGGGGCCGGTCAACCCCCTCGCCGCGCAGGAGTACGAGGAGGCCGTGGCCCATGTGGAGGAGCTCGAGGCCCAGCGCTCGGACTTGGAGGGCGCGCTGGCCGAGCTCGAGGGCCTGATTCGCGACACCGACCGGCGCATCCGTGACAGCTTCGAGGAGACCTTCGCGGCCACCGCCGCGAACTTCGTGGAGGTCGTGGCGCACCTCTTCCCGGGTGGCCGCGGGCGGCTGCGCCTGGTGGCGGCCGACCAGACGCCGCGTCCGGTGCTCGGAGGCGGAGACCCACAGGCCGGGGCGGACGAGGCGGAGGGGAACGCTGATCCCGCGCAGGCGGAGACGGAAATGGACGGCCCCGGGGGCGGGGCCGCCTCCGAGCAGGGAGTGGAGATCGAGGTCACCCCCGCCGGCAAGTCCACGAAGCGGCTGTCGTTGATGTCCGGCGGTGAGAAGTCCCTCGTCGCCCTGGCCTTCATGTTCGCGGTCTTCCTCGCCCGGCCGTGCCCCTTCTACATCCTCGACGAGGTCGAGGCCGCCCTCGACGACCTCAACATCGACCGCTTCCTCCAGCTTGTACGCCGCTACTCCGACAGGGCGCAGTTCATCGTGGTCACCCACCAGAAGCGCACGATGGACGCCGCCGACCGGCTCTACGGGGTGAGCATGGGCGGCGACGGGATCTCCCGCGTAGTGTCGCGCCGGCTGGGTGGCCGCAGCGCTGCGGAGGTCGACGGGCAAGCGCCCGTCGTGGCCGCCGAGACGGCCTGACCCGTGGGCGCCAAGCCGCATCCGGTTCGGGCGCAAGAGCCGAGCAGCGGCTTCTGAGAGGGCGTGAGTCCGAGTTAGCCGCCGCTAGGGTCTCGCGCAGGATGTCGCGTGAGTGGAAGGATCTGTTCGTCACGGGGCGCGCGGCGCCGACTGAGCCCTCGGTCGAGCCCGAGGCCGAGCGCGGCCCGCGCTTCTTCCGCCGCCTGCGCGAGAACATGGGAAAGACCCGCCAGGCGCTCGGTGCGGAGATCTCGGCCACCATGTTCGAGCGCCTGGACGACGAGGCGTTCGAGCGACTCGAAGAGGCTCTGATCTATGCCGACGTGGGTGCGCCGACCACTGCCTCGATAGTCGAGCGGCTGGAGAACGAGGCCGGCTCAGGTGAGCTCGAGACCGGCGAGGATCTCACCCGCAGGCTGCGCGAGCTGATGGCGGAGACGGCGAAGGTCGAGGACGACACCATCGACCTGCGCCACCGCCCTGCCGTGATCCTGGTGGTGGGGGTGAACGGCACGGGCAAGACCACGTCGATCGGCAAGATCGCCTGGCACCTGCAGCGCGAGCTGGGGCTCTCGGTGCTGCTCGGCGCCGGTGACACCTTCCGCGCCGCCGCGGGCGAGCAGCTGGAGGTGTGGGCCGAGCGGGCGGGCGCTGACATCGTCCGCGGCGCCGAAGGGTCCGACCCCGCGTCGGTGGTCTTCGACGCGGTCGAGGCCGGTGTGGCGCGCGGCGTCGACGTGGTCATCTGCGACACGGCGGGCCGCCTGCACACCCAGCAGCACCTGATGGAGGAGCTGGCCAAGGTGCGCAAGGTGATCTCCCGCAAGATCCCCGACGCCCCCCATGAGACCCTGCTCACGATCGACGCGACCACAGGGCAGAACGGCCTGCGCCAGGCGATGCTCTTCCGCGAGGTCACCGACGTGAACGGGATCGTGCTCACCAAGCTCGACGGCACGGCCAAGGGCGGCATCGCGCTGGCGATCTCCTCCGAGCTCGGCCTGCCGGTCAAGCTGATCGGGATCGGGGAGGGGATCGAGGATCTGCGCCCGTTCGATCCCGACGATTTCGCCAGGGCGATCCTCGAGGGGACCTGACCGCGGTGCGCGGCGGTCTACGATGGCGTCATGGAGGATTGGGTCCTGTGGATCATCGGCGCCGGGGCGCTCGCGGTCGGCGAGATGCTCACGCTCTCCTTCTTCCTCGGGCCGGTCGCGGTGGCGGCCGTCCTGGCCGCGGTGGCGGCATTGGCGGGCGCGGGCCCGGCGTTGCAGATCCTGATCTTCACCCTGGCGTCTGCGGCTTCCCTGCTTGTGTTCCGGCCCATCGCCCAGCGCCACCTGACGACTCCCTCCCGTCTGCGCACGGGCACCGCCGCGCTCGTGGGCGCGGACGCGCTGGTCACCGAACGGGTGGATCTGCACGGGGGCCAGGTCAAGGTGAGCGGAGAGCTCTGGACGGCCCGCACGTTCGATGAGGACGAGGTCGTCGAGCCGGGCGTGCGCGTCCGCGTGATGCAAATCGAGGGCGCCACGGCGCTCGTTTCCAACGGGCTCGACTGAGATGAGCCGGCAAGGAGTCCGAACATGGCTGCCCTGATCGTTCTGATAGTGCTCGCCGTGGTGGTGCTCATCACCATCGCGCAGGGCGTGCGCATCGTGCCCCAGGCGCGCGCCGGGATAGTGGAGCGCCTCGGGCGCTACCAGCGCACGCTGGAACCCGGGCTGGCGCTCGTGGTGCCCTACGTGGACCGGGTCAAGCCCCTACTCGACATGCGCGAGACCGTGGTCTCCTTCCCACCCCAGCCGGTGATAACCGAGGACAACCTCACGATCCAGATCGACACGGTCATCTACTTCCAGGTGACCGATCCCAAGTCCGCCACCTACGAGATCAACGACTACATCGCGGCCATCGAGCAGCTCGTGGTCACCACCTTGCGCAACGTGTGCGGCGGCATGACCCTCGAGGACACGCTCACCTCGCGCGACAAGGTGAGCACGGCCCTTCGCATCGTGCTCGACGAGGCGACCGGCAAGTGGGGCATCCGCGTGAACCGCGTGGAGCTGAAGGCCGTGGACCCGCCACCCTCGATCCAGGAGGCGATGGAGAAGCAGATGCGCGCCGAGCGCGACCGCCGCGCGGCGATCCTCACGGCCGAGGGCGTGAAGCAGTCCCACATCCTCACCGCCGAGGGGGAGAAGCAGAGCTCGATTCTGCGCGCCCAGGGCCAGCGCGAGTCCCAGATCCTGCAGGCGGAGGGCCAGTCCAAGGCGATCGAGACCGTGTTCGACGCCATCCACCGCGGCGACGCGGATCCCAAGCTGCTGGCCTACCAGTACCTGCAGATGCTGCCCCAGATCGCGCAGGGCGACTCCAACAAGATCTGGATCATCCCCTCGGAGTTCACCCAGGCGCTGGGACAGCTGAGCTCGGCGATGTCCCCAAAGGCCGGTGGCGGGCCCGAGGAGCAACCCGGCCGCCCGCCGGCGCCGCCGGAGCCGCCGCGCGGGTAGCGCGGGTCCGGGCCGCCGCCCTCGGCTAGCCTCCGAGCGGTGTTCGACACGCTCTCAGACCGCCTCCAGGAGGCGCTCGGCGACGTCCGCTCGCGCGGCAAGCTGACCGAGGAGGACGTCAACAAGGCGATGCGCCAGGTGCGCCTGGCGCTGCTCGAGG
>Ga0136627_1001147_pt1 | contig 10369 bp, 6 predicted proteins | sample AntDrymUQ4892206_2_FD_104652 | JGI IMG/M metagenome (GOLD analysis project Ga0136627, IMG submission 104652) | Polar desert sand microbial communities from Dry Valleys, Antarctica - metaG UQ489 (22.06) | ecosystem: Environmental > Terrestrial > Soil > Desert | place: Antarctica: Dry Valley... | reverse complement strand
GCCCGAAGAGCCAGTCGCGGACATTCCGGGACACACGAACGTTTACCGCTACGGGCTCACTCGCTTTTGCGACCTTTTCACGCCGCGCCAGCTCGCGACGCTGTGTGCCTTCGCTCAGGGCGTGCGGGAGACGCACGAGGCAATGCGGGCGGAGGGAATGGAGGAAAAGCGGGCGGAGGCCGTGGCGACTTGCCTCGGTCTAGTCATTGGGCGCCTTGCTGATTACGTCAGCACCCTCTGTCAGTGGCACAACACGATTCAGAAGACAAACCATACATTCTCGCGCCAGGCCTTGCCGATGGTCTGGGATTTTTCCGAGGTGAATCCGTTCGCGCGGGCCAGTGGAAGCGTCGACAAGTACCTCGACGAGACCGCAGCGATCGTTGCGGGTCTTGGCGAGACAGGTCGTCGCGTCGAAGTCCACCGCACCTCGGGCGCCCAACTCTCCCACCACGACGGCACCTTCGATGCCGTCATCACCGACCCGCCCTACTACGACAACATCCCGTACGCCGACCTGTCGGACTTCTTCTACGTCTGGCTCAAGCGCTCGGTCGGCTTTCTCTTCCCCGAGCACCTCGACGGCGAGCTCACCCCCAAGCGCCGCGAGGCCATAATGGCTCCCCACCGCCACTCCGGCGACAAGGCCGCCGCTCGCGCGTTCTACGAGCAGGAGATGGCCGCAGCGTTCCGCGAGGCCCACCGCGTGCTCAAGCCCGGTGCCCCGCTCGTCTGCGTCTACGCCCACAAGACGACGCTCGGCTGGGCGAGCCTCGTCGAGGCGCTGCGCCAGGCCCGCTTCCTCATCACCGAGGCGTGGCCGCTCGACACCGAGATGCCAGAGCGCTCGGTCGGGCAGGGCACCGCCTCGCTCGCCTCCTCGATCTTCCTCGTCGCCCGTCGCCGCGACACCGATGAGGTCGGCCAGTACGCCGACGTCCGTCGCGAGCTCGACGCGGTGGTCGCCGAGCGCCTCGACCGCCTCACCGCCGCCGGGGTCGCGGGCTCGGACCTCGTCATCGCCGCCATCGGCGCCGGGCTGCGGCCCTTCACCCGCTACGCCTCGGTCGAGCTGCCGAACGGCGAGGAGCTGCCGGCCGTGGCCTTCCTCGACGAGGTGCAGCAGAAGGTCCTGAACGCCGTGCTCGGTCGCGTACACGGGCTCGCCGACGGCGTCGGCGCTATCGACGCGGCCACGCGCTACTACGTCTTCGCCCGCTACTCCTACGGCTACGCCGACGTCGACTTCGACGAGGCCAACAACCTCGCCCGCACCGCCGGCCTCGAGCTCGACGACCTCAAGCGCTCGAGCCCGCCGCTCGCCGTGATCGGCAAGGGCAAGGTCCACCTCGCCGACTACTCCGAGCGCGGCTCGGTGCCCGAGCTCGGCCTCGTCCCCGACGGCGACGGCCAGCCCCGCGTGATCGACGTCCTTCACGGTCTGCTCTGGCGCGCGGCGAATCAGCCGGCGGCGCTGCGCGGCTACCTCGACGAGGCGCGGCCGGACCCGCAGAAACTCCGGCTTGTTGCGCAGGCGCTCCAGGGGAAGGGGCTGCGCGCGGAGGGAGAGAACAAGCCTGCGGAGGCGCAGGCCTGCGAGCGGCTGCTCGGGGCTTGGCGGACGCTGGTCGAGGACAACCTGCTGAGCGCCACTGGTTGATCGACTCCAGAGGAGCCTATTCTCGCAGTGCTGTGATCGTGTCTGCCTTCGCTCTCTTCGTCCTTGTCCCCAATCGGGGCCAACGCCGTGACCGTTTCGACTGAGGCTGGCCGCCAAGAGGACCGCCGGCGCGTCGCCTGGGTTGAGGACGCACGCGCGCTCGGCAACGGCGCGCGCTTCTTTCGCTGCGCACTGCAGGTCAACCCGTACGCGTATCTGGCCGACTACCGCGGAGGAAGTGCGTTTTCGAGTGAAGACGAGTACAACGCCGCGGTCGTCGAAGCCTGTGGGCGGGAGGGCGTCGAGGTGATCGGCGTCACCGACCACTACCGCATCACTGAGTCCATGGGCTTGATCCATGCCGCGCAGCGCGCGGGGATCGTGGTCTTCCCCGGTTTCGAGGCGAAGACGAAGGAGGGAGTGCATTTCCTCTGCCTGTTCGAGCCAGGCACGCCCGCGGACGCCATCGAACGCAAGATCGGTGCCTGTGGCGTCTACCACGACGATCACCAATCGCCGACCGGGAAACACGATTCACACGAGCTTCTCGAAGAATGCGACAAATGGGGAGCCGCCTGCATCGCCGCACATGTCGCCTCGGCAGGTGGTCTATTGCGAGTGCTCCAAGGCCAGCCCCGGATCGCGGCTTGGCGCTCTCCTCACCTCTTGGCAGCCGTCATCCCCGGCCCGATCTCAGACGCGCCGGAGGGCATACGTCAGATCCTCGAGAACAAAGACGCGGCGCACGAGCGGGAGCACCCCGTGGCGATCCTCAACGCCAAGGACGTATGTGACCCGAGCGACCTTGCCGACCGGTCCCACTCAACGCTGGTCAAGATGAGCGAGCCGACGCTCGCCGGCCTGCGCCAAGCGTTTCTCGATCCCGAGTCCCGAGTCCGGCTGCTCAGCGACCCTCCAGCTCCCGATCGAACCGAGATCGTTGCCTTGCGCTGGACAGGGGGCTTCCTCGACGATTCAACGATTCATCTGAGCGGCGATCTCAACGTCGTAATCGGAGGCAGAGGAACCGGGAAGTCGACCGTGGTCGAGAGCATCCGTTACGTATTGGACCTGGAGCCCCTCGGCGAAGAAGCGACAGCCACCTACCGCGGCATAACCCGGAACGTATTGCGCAGCGGCACGCGTATCTCCGTGCTCGTGAGCTCGCACACGCCCGCAAGGAAGGAATACGTAGTCGAGCGAACCGTGCCGGACCCCCCGCTTGTGCGCGACGCGGCCTCGGGCGATGTCCTCGATTTGCTCCCGCGCGATCTCGGGATAGGGGCGGAGGTCTACGGGCAGCACGAGATCTCGGAGCTCGCGCGCGATGCCGAGAAGCGGACGCGCCTCTTGGACCGGTTCGTCGAGGTCGAACCGTCATTCGCCCGACGCAAGCAGGTGACGGCCGCCGAGCTCGAGCTGTCGCGAACCGACCTGGTCGGCGTGGAGCGGGAGCGTGCTCGAGTCGACGAACGCCTGGCTGCGCTACCAGGTCTCGAAGAGACGCTCGAGCGTTTTCGGGAGGCCGGCGTCGAGGAGCGCTTAAAGGAGAAGAGCCTGCTCGTCACAGAGGAACGGGTGATCACGACCGCCGTTGAACGCCTCACTTCGTTCGATCCGATCTTCACCGACCTCCGCGACGGCCTACCCATCGACCAAGCCTTCGTCTCCACCGCCGCCCTGCGCGACCTTCCCGGAGCAGAGCTGCTTGCGCCGATCCGCGATTTGCTTGACGGAGCCAGCCGAGACCTCAGCGCGGTCGCGGATCAACTCGAACAAAGCCTCGCCGACGCAAGGAAACAGATCGATACGGTGCGGGGCCGTTGGGAAGAGCGCCGCGCGGAGGTCGATCGAGAGTACGAGCGGACCTTGCGGGAGCTGCAGCGGTCTGACGTCGATGGCAACGAGTTCATTCGTCTTCGGCGGGACGTGGAAGAGCTGCGCCCCCTGCGCGACCGCGGGAAGGAGCTCCGCGAGGCTGCTAGCAACTTGGGGGACCGGCGACGGAACCTGCTCGCCGACTGGGAAGAGCTCAAGGCTGAGAAGCATCGGTCGCTCGAGCGAGCCGCGAAGAAGGTGACGAGGCAGCTGCGCGGACGTGTGCGCGTGACGGTCACCGCCGCCGCTGAGCGAGAACCTCTGTTGGCGCTGCTCCGAGAACAGGTGGGAGGTCGGCTCAGCGAAGCGTGCGAGGCTCTCCGCCGACGGCCCGATCTGTCGCTTAGAGAGCTCGCCGAGGCGGCCCGGAGCGGACGTCAAGAACTCATCTCGACGTTCGGCCTGCCAGAAGGCCAAGCTCAGAAGATCGCCGAGGCCTCGGAGGAGGCCCTAATGCGAATCGAGGAGCTCGAGCTGCCCTCGATCAGTCAGATCGAGCTCAACGTCGCGGGTCATCAGCAGCCCGAGCAGTGGCAGACGCTCGATGAGCTCTCGACAGGGCAGAAGGCAACGGCGATCTTGCTGCTCCTGCTGCTCGAGTCCGACGCGCCGTTGATCGTCGATCAGCCTGAGGACGATCTCGACAATCGCTTTATCACTGAAGGAATCGTCCCCCGCATGCGCGAGGAGAAGCGGCGAAGACAGTTTCTCTTCGCCACCCACAACGCGAACATTCCGGTGTTGGGAGACGCCGAGCTGATCCTGGGGCTCTCGGCGGCAGGTGAGGGTGGCTCTGGGCGCGCTTCCGTGAGACCTGAGCATGCCGGCTCGATCGATATGGCGCCTGTGCGAGATCTCGTAGAGGAGCTACTCGAAGGTGGGCGCGAGGCCTTCGAGGAGCGACAGCGCAAGTACCGGTACTAGTCGCGTGAACCAAAACGAACTGCGGGAGCTGATCACGAACGGCGAGGGCTCGGGGGTCGAGCTGAAGAGGGACGAGGTCGAGCCACACGAGCTCGCAAAAGAGGTCGTGGCGTTCGCCAACTTTGCCGGCGGCGTGATCGTCCTAGGGGTCGAGGACGACGGACGCGTGTTCGGCACCACCCGCGCCCAGCTCGAGGAGTGGGTCGCGGAGCTTTGTCGCGCGAGCGTCGACCCGCCGCTCATTCCGTATTTCGAGTGGTTCCGTGGTTTCGAGCCGGGGCGGGACGTGGCCGTAGTGCGAATTCTTACCGGGCCGGACAAGCCCTATGCTCACGTCCGCAAGGGTCGGCGGACCTATTTGATTCGGGTCGGAAGTACCAACCGCGAGGCGTCGACGGACGAGCTGCAGCGGATGTTCCAGGCCGCGGGACGGCTCCTCTACGGCATGAAGCCGGCTCCCGGCGGCCGCTTCGAGGATCTTGATCAACGCCGCCTCCGGAACTACTTTGAGGATGTTCTTGCGGGCGAGGCTCCCTCGCCGAGCGCTACATCAGAGTGGATCGAGCTCTTGACCAACGTCGATCTAATGGTCCGTGAGGGCGAGGTTGATGCGCCAACGATCGATGGACTTCTGCTCTTCGGACGTAACCCCAAGCGGCACCTTCCGCAATCCGGAGTGCGAGGACTCGTTTTCGCAGGAGAGGAGTCCGACTACGCGGCGCAGGCCGACGAGGAGCTGAGAGGGCCGCTCGCCCCGCTGCTCGACTCGAAGGGCGAGATTGTGGAGGCCGGTTTAGTGGACCAGGCGCTCGCCTTCGTTCAGCGAAACACCCGCTCAGCCGCTTCGCTTGAGGGGGGTCGCCGGGTCGATCGCGACGAGTACCCACCTGAGGTATTGCGGGAGATCATCGTCAACGCGGTAGTCCATCGCGACTACAGCATTAGGGGCGTCGACGTTACGCTGTTGGTGTTCTCGGACCGACTCGAAGTCGTGAGCCCGGGGCGACTGCCGAACACGGTCTCCCTCGAAGGCCTCCGAGCCGGAGCCCGGTATGCACGAAACCAGACCCTGGTGAACGTCATGCGCGACTACGGCTACGTCGACTTCCGTGGCATGGGGGTGCGGAACAAGGCGATACCTGGGATGCTCGCGCATAACGGCACGGAGCCAGAGTTTGAGGAGCCTGGCGAATCGCTACGCGTCCGACTACTGAAGGACCAGGCTCCGTGAGCGCTGCGGCGACGCCGATATCGACTTCGCCGGCCCGGCAACGTCGCGTGCACCGCCGGCGTCGAGTTCAGCGACCTCAAGCGTTCGAGCCGCCTATCCTTCCGAGGTCCGGAAAAGCGAGGAGCCGACGCACGCGTAGACGCGCGAGCGGTTGCTTGGGGCGTGGCGGACGCTCGGTGGACGACAGTTTCCTGAGGCGGCCGTGATCTTGACCGGCACGGCGATCAATCGGCTCCTCGAGGAGCCCAAGCCGGCGGTCCAAGTGGCGGCGCTCGTCCCGCCCACAAGGGAGAAGCGCGGGCACCGCGAGAACCAGGTGCAGGTGACCGGGACCCAGGGCTCGAATTTCCGACTCGTGGTGCGTGAGCTGGTACGCGATCCGCTCGACTTTTCGGTGACCCTTGCCTACGAGATCCCCGGCTCGACGCGGATCTTTCGGCTGAGGCGTCACAACGGGGCCTCCCACTCGCACACGAACAAGCTCGAGGGCACGCGGCTGACGGGCTTTCACGGACACATGGCGACCGAGCGGTATCAGACCGCGGGGTTCAAGGAGGAGGCCTACGCCGAGTCGACAGACGCCTACGAGAGCCTGAGCGGCGCGATTGAGCGCATGCTCGAGGCAGCGGGATTCGAGGCGCAGAGTCAGGGCAGCTTCGGCGTATGACGACCGACGAACGCGAAATCTTCGAGCGCTTGTCGTCGGCACTGGGGAACCAGGTCGAGGTCTATTCCGTCAGCGACCGCGAGAGTCGCGTCCAGACTCCCCTCCAGTTCTCGGACGGTGACCATCTCGTGACGCGCCTCCGGCGTCTCGACGGCGACCGTTACGAGTGGACAGATCTCGGCCACACGTTCATGCATCTCTCGTACACCCTGGACGTCGACACGCTTGAGTCTGGAAAGCGCGCGCAGATTCTCGAGGAAGCGTTGGATCGCGCGGACGTCGACGAGCGCGAGGGCGAGTTAGTCCTCCAGGCCGATGCCGACGACCTGGGCGGCTCTCTCCTGCGATTCGCGCAAGCGCTCATCCACGTCGCTGATCTCGAGTACCTCACCCAGGAGCGGGTGGTGTCGACATTCGTCGAGGACTTTCGACGGGTTCTCGCGGCTTCGTTTCCGGGTCGTGCGCATTTCGACTACATCGACGAGGACCACGATCCGCGAGGGCTTTACCCCGTCTCCTGTCTTCTCAACGAGGTCCCACGTCCGGTGGCCGTCTTCGCTCTTCCGAGCGATGATGCGGTCAACGTAGCCACGATCACGCTGCAGCAGTTTCGGAACTGGGGACGGCATCTGTTCTCGACCGGCGTGTTCGAGGAGCAGGAGCAGCGCAACCGCAAGGCGGTGGCGCGCTTCAGCGACGTCGTGGACAAACAGTTCTCGTTCCTGCACGGGAACGAGCAGGAGATCGTCACCTACCTCCAAGGACAGCTAGGCGAATGACCACCGCCTACCAGCTCCGCCCTTGGACCGAGGTGGTCCGCCCGCACCCCGACGTCGCCTCGGGCGACCTCGCCATGGGCACCTACGCCGCGAACCTGGCCCGAGTCGCCTATCGCGCCGAGGACAGCGCCGCCGTCTATGCCGACCCGGTCGAGTTCTTTGCGTCCACCTACTTCACGGAGACCATGCGCGCGCTGCTCATCGACGTGTTCGGGGCGCTTTCCGGCCGCCCCGGAGACCGGGTGCTTCAACTCCGTACTCCGTTCGGCGGAGGCAAGACACATACCCTGCTCGCCCTCTTTCACCTGGCCACCGCGCGGGCGCAGGCGCGCGACGTTCCGGAGCTGGCCGAGGTACCGGACCCGGGGGAAGTACGCGTCGCCGTGCTCTCCGGGGAGTACCTCGATCCGCAGCGCGGCCGCGAGGTCGAGGGAAGGCGGATCACCACGCTCTGGGGCGAGCTTGCCTTCCAGCTCGGCGGCTGGGCCGCGTACGATCGACTCCTCGTCGACGGCGACGAGGGCGTGCCGCCGGGTGGGGAGCTACTCGGCGAACTGCTCGAGGGCGCGCCAACGCTCGTCCTCCTCGACGAGGTCCTCGTCTACGTGGTCAAGGGTCGCGCCTTGCGCCAGGCCGATACCACCGCAGGCCAGCAGGCGATGCTCTTTCTCCAGAACCTGACCGAAGCGGTCAACCAGCAGCGCTCGGCGGCGATGGTCTACTCGCTCCAGGCGAGCGTCGGGGAGGCGGTGCAGGAGGAGGGCCTTCTCCACGCGCTCGAGCACATCTCGGCGCGGATCGACGCACGGCGGGCGCCCGTGAGCGGCGACGAGGTCCTGCGCGTCGTTCAGCGGCGTCTCTTCGAGAGCGCGGGGGACGAGAACGTGCGGCGCGAGGTCGCGCGCTCGTACGGCGGGCTGCTCCGCGCCGAGCTCGAGGCGACCGCCGAGACCGACGATGCTCGCCGGGAGGCCGGGCGGGTGGCGGGCGAGCTCGAACGGCGAGTCGAGGAGTCGTATCCGTTCCACCCCGAGCTGATCGACCTGATGAACCAGCGCTGGGGAAGCCTCCCGACCTACCAGCGCACGCGAGGCGCCCTCCAGTTCCTCGCGACCGTGGTGCATGCGCTGTGGTCAGCGCGCGCCGAGCGCACACCTCAGGCGCTGATTGGGCCGGGCGACGTCGACCTCTCGGACGAGCCGACCCGGGCGAGTCTGCTCGAGCAGGTGGGCGAGTCGACGCAGTACACGTCGGTCATCGACGCCGACTTCCTCGCCGGTGACGCCGGCACGCGGACCGTCGACGAGCGGCTCGGCCGCGACGCGGCAGGGCTCGAGCGCCTGCGCGTCGGCACGCGGGTCGCCACCGCGATCATGCTGCTCTCCTTCGGCGCGCGCGAGGGCGACGACCGCGGCGCGCTCGAGCGCGACGTGACCAGCGCGACGCTAGTGCCCGGCCTCGACGGCAACGTCCTGCGCGCTGCGCTCAGCGATCTGCGCGGCGAAGCGCTCCTCTATCTGCACTACACCGGCCGCCGCTATCGCTTCGAGCCGCGTCCGAACCTCAACAAGTTGCTCTTGACCGAGCAGGAGAAGTTCGACGCGGATGAGGTCCTCAGTCTCGTGCGGAGAAGCCTCGAGCGCACGCTCGGTCATGCGCGCAGCGAGGAGGTCGTGCTGTGGCCGGTCGACTCCGCCGCCATCCGTGATGGCGTGAGGGTCTTTCAGGTCGCCTATCTGCGACCCGACTGGACCGAGGGACACCAGCCGCTCGTGGACCTGGTGCGTCAGTGCGGTGACGCGCCGCGAAGGCACAAGAACGGTCTCGCGCTGGTCGAGCCTGACGGGAGCACCTTCGATCAGGCTCGCCAGGCGGCGCGCACGAAGCTCGCTGTCGAGGCGCTACTTTCGCGCTCCTCGCGCCACAACTTCTCGCCCGAGCAGGCGGAGGAGCTGCGTGAGCGCGCCAAGGCGGCCGACCGGCGACTGGCGAGCCTGATGGGGCAGGCCTATGGTCGCGTGGCCGTGCCGGTGGGAACCGACGGAGAGAGCGGAGTGCGTTTCGAGATTGTTGATCTCGGAACCATCCTGGGCGGCGGTCGTGCGCTGCACGAGCGCGTGCGAGAGGCGCTGTCGCACCAGGTCTTCGACCGGCTCACTCCCGCGCGGCTGGCTGCGATCGCACACCTCGGAGATCGAGGCTTCGCCTGGTGCGACGAACTCGGAGCTCACTTCTTCACCTTCTTCGAGCTGACGAAGCTGTGGTCGCTCGAGGCGCTTCGCGAGGCGGTTGCGGAGGGTGTCGAGAAAGGGCTGTTCGCCTACGCGGTCGACGTTGCCGCAGAGGGTGAAAAGGTTCGGGTGTCCGATCCCTCCCTGGTGCGCCGCCGGGAGGCGGTGCAGCCCGATGAGATCGATCTCGGGTCAAGTACCGCTCTGCTCAGCAACAGCGTTGCGGACCAGATACTCGCGACGGTTTCGACGCCCGAGAACGCCGGGCCTGAAGCCCCGCCAGCCAGCGAGGGTGGCACTCGAGCGGACCCTGTGTCACCGCCTCTTGAGCCGCCGACCTCGGCGGATCAAGAGGCTGGTCGGAGGAGCGTTCGCCTGACCGTCGAAGCGACTGAGGACGATCTTCTGACTCTTCAGAAGGCGCTGGCCGGGCTTCGGGACGTCGTCTCGCCCGGAAGAATGCGGCTCTCCTTATCAGTCGATGCTTCGGCGGATGGGGAGGCGACGATCGACCCGATCCAGTTTCAGAACCGTGTCCGGCAACATCTCGAAGAAGATGAGGACGTGCGTTTCAGCGAGCAGTGGGAGTAGCACGCGCGCTTTCGGCGAAGAGTTACCTCGGGCGGCGGCGGCCGCGGCCTGTCCCGATGCGTAAGGTCGCATCATGGGACGCGCCACGCTCAACCTCGACAGCGATGTGCTGGCGCTGGCGTGCCGACTGTTCGCGACCGACTCTCCTTCCGTGGCGGTCAACGCCGCTCTGCGCGAAGTGGTGCGGGTGCGGACCTCGGAGGCTTCGACGCCGTCCACGACGTCGAGCTCGACCTGGAGCACGGCCGTCTACGCGCGTGGCGAGATGGCCGAACTTGAGACCGGCCCTCCCTGCATTGTGGCGCACGGAAGTCTGGAACTCACGCGCGAGCGTCGCTTCCGCGTCGCCGCCCTCAGTGGTTGCGCAGCGCGTCGATGAGCTCGCCCTTGTTCATCTGCGACCGCCCG
>Ga0136627_1001145_pt1 | contig 10382 bp, 11 predicted proteins | sample AntDrymUQ4892206_2_FD_104652 | JGI IMG/M metagenome (GOLD analysis project Ga0136627, IMG submission 104652) | Polar desert sand microbial communities from Dry Valleys, Antarctica - metaG UQ489 (22.06) | ecosystem: Environmental > Terrestrial > Soil > Desert | place: Antarctica: Dry Valley... | reverse complement strand
TTGATCTGGTCCATGCCGCCGGAGATCTCCTCCCAGACGTTCTTGTCGTCGTCCAGCGCGTCGCGCGACTGGTCGACGTAGGCGAGCTGCACGGTGTCGCCGACGCGCAGCTCGCCGGCGTCGGGCTGCTCGGAGCCGGTGATCATGCGAAACAGCGTCGTCTTGCCGGCCCCGTTGGGGCCGATCACGCCGACGATCCCGCCGCGCGGCAGCTTGAAGGTCAGGTCCTCGATCAGCAGCCTGTCGCCGAAGCCCTTACGCAGCGCCTCGGCCTCGACGACGACGTCGCCCAATCGCGGGCCCGCCGGGATGTGGATCTGGACCTGATCGAGCTTGACGTTGCGATCCTCGGCCAGCAGCGCGTCGTAGTTGTTCAGGCGCGCCTTGGCCTTCTTGCGCCTCCCCTTGGCGTTCTGGCGAACCCATTCGAGCTCGGAGTCGATCGTCTTCTGGCGGGCCTTGTCGGCCTTCTCCTCCATCGACATGCGCTTCTGCTTCTGCTCCAGCCACGACGAGTAGTTGCCCTCGTAGGGGATCCCGCGCGAGCGATCGAGCTCGAGGATCCAGCCCGCGACGTTGTCGAGGAAGTAGCGATCGTGGGTGACCGCGACGATCGTGCCCTTGTAGTCGGCGAGATGGCGCTCCAGCCAGTCGACGGACTCGGCGTCGAGGTGGTTGGTCGGCTCGTCGAGCAGCAGCAGGTCGGGCGCCGACAGCAGCAGCCGGCACAGCGCCACGCGGCGGCGCTCGCCGCCGGAGAGCCGTGAGACGTCGGCGTCGGCGGGGGGCAGGCGCAGCGCGTCCATCGCGTGCTCGAGCTGTGTGTCGAGGTTCCAGGCGTCGGCCGCGTCAATCTGCTCCTGCAGGCGCGCGAACTCGTCGGCGGTCTGCTCGGAGTAGTTCGCGGCCAGCTCGTTGAAGCGCTCCAGCAGCGCCTTGGTCTCGTGCACCCCGTCCTCGACGTTGCCCTTGACGTCCTTGGCCTCGTCGAGCTGAGGCTCCTGGGCGAGCATCCCGACGGTGGCGTTGGGCGCGAGCATCGCGTCGCCGCGGAAGTCCGTCTCGATCCCGGCCATGATCCGCAGGACCGTCGACTTGCCCGCGCCGTTGTAGCCCAGGACGCCGATCTTGGCGCCGGGGAGGAACGCGAGCGTCACGTCCTTGAGGACCTGCTTGTCCGGCGGATAGGCCTTGGACAGCTTGTACATCGTGTAGACGTATTGCGCGGACATTCGCGCCCAGGGTAGTCACTTCGCCCCGCTTGTTCGGGCGCGATCTCCGCGCATGCCGCCGCCCCCGCGTCGCGCCGGGCGGCACGCGCGGGGGGCAAGGTGAGCGCCGGTCGCTACTCCTCCTCCTCCTCGATCGGCACGCCGCACGTCCTGGCGGCGGCGAACGACGAGCTGCACATCGATGTTGTCGAACGTGCTCTGGACCCGGCTGGGCTGCCGAAGTTGAAGAGCAGCCAGTTGCCGGACTTGGTGGATTGCTGGAGGCCTCTCAGCGACGACGATACGCGGATGCAGTCAAAGAAAGGCATAGGCGGTGCCGGCTGCGGCCAGCACGAGCGCCAGGACGGCGCTGAGCAGGAGTGGTAGTCGGTGTTTCTCGGTTGACCCCTTCCGTGGTGTGTGTGGTAGTAGGACGGCGCGAACCTACACCGCCTGGCGCCTGCCAGCAAGCAGTAAAAAGGTGCGAGGGTCCGCCGCTTGGATGTCGTGGCTTTGCGCCCTGAACGGGCGCGTTCGGTTGATACGCGGAAGACCAGCGCGCCCGCCGCGGCCTGTCACTGACCCATCGGGTAGGTTCCGCGCCACGAACAGCGGACCCGGCACCGATGAGTTCGAGTCCACTCCCGGGTCTAGGTTGCATGACTAGCCTTCCTGCGATGCCCGAGCTCGCCATCCGCCTGCGCTCGGTCGTCAAGCACTACGGCCGGATCCACGCCGTGGACGGCTTCGATCTAGACGTCCCGGAGGGCACCTGCGTCGGCCTGCTCGGCCCCAACGGCGCGGGCAAGTCGACGACGATGAAGATGCTGACCGCGCAGGCGATCGCCGACTCCGGCGAGCTGTCGGTGCTCGGCCACACGCTGCCGGGCGCGTCCAAGCAGGCACGGGCCGAGATGGGCGTCACGCCGCAGCTGGACAACCTCGACACGACGCTGACCGTCGAGCAGAACCTGCTGGTCTTCACCTACCTCTACCGGCTCGAGCGCTCCGAGCGCAAGCCTGCCATCGAGCGCGCGCTGCGGATCGCCAATCTCACCGATCGCCGTGACGCCAAGGTGGACGCGCTCTCCGGCGGCATGCGCAGGCGGCTGCTGATCGCGCGGGCGCTGGTGCATCGCCCGCGCCTGCTGCTGCTCGACGAGCCGACGGTCGGCCTGGACCCGCAGGTGCGCCAGGAGCTGTGGGCGCTGATCGACGCGCTGCGCAACGAGGGCACCTCGATCCTCATGTCCACGCACTACATCGAGGAGGCCGAGCGCCTCGCCGACACCGTGACGATCATGTCGAAGGGTCGCGCCGTGGCGACGGGGCTCCCGCGCAAGCTCGTGGCCGAGCACGCGGGTCGCGAGGCGGTCGAGGTCTATGGCCCGCCGGCGCGGCTCGCCGAGGTCGAAGCGGGCGCTGTCGCTCTGAAGCTGCCCACGAGGCGCACGGGCACGAGCGTCGCGCTGCTCGGCGTCGAGGGCCACAACGGCGACCTACCCGCCGGCGAGCGCCGCACGACGACGCTCGAGGACGTGTTCGTGCTGCTCACCGGAGAGGAGGTCCGATGACCGCCCTGCCACGACCTCGCCGAGAACGCGTCGGCCGCCTGGACGTCGCGGCGCTCAAGGGGGTGCTGATCCGCGAGGTCGTGAACTTCGCCTCCTACTGGCGCGGCACGACGTTCTCCTCGACGATGGAGCCGACGGTCTACCTGATCGCGTTCGGCTTCGGCTTCGGCTCGCTCGTGTCGCAGGTCGCCGGCTATGACTACGTCGACTTCGTCGGGACCGGCACGGTCGCCACGGCGGTGCTCTTCTCGGCGGCGTTCCCGGCGATGTTCGGGACGTTCGTCAAGGCGACCTTCCAGCACACCTACGACGCGATCCTCGCGGCGCCGGTCGACACCGAGGAGCTCGTCACGGCCGAGGCGATCTGGATGGCCACGCGCGCGGGAACCTACGGCTGCATCCCGCTGCTGGTCGCGATGGCCTTCGGCCTGGATCCGCGCGTGAGCATGCTCGTCGTGCCCCCGATCGCCTTCGTCGCCGGCTTTGGCTGGGCCTGCTTCGGGATCATGATCTCCGGGTTCATGAAGAGCTTCGAGAACTTCAACTACGTCGTCAGCGGCGTGCTGACGCCGATGATGCTGACCGCCGGTACGTTCTTCCCGCTCAGCGGCCTACCGCAGTGGGCGCAGGTGCTCGGCAACGTCAACCCGCTGCACCACTGCGTCGAGCTCGTGCGCCATGCGTCGTTCGGGTGGCAGCCGGGGGCGGATGTGCTGCACCTCGGCGCGCTGCTGATCTTCGGCTTCATCACCTGGCGGATCGCGGTCTTCGCGATGACACGCAAGCTCGTCACCTAGCGATTTCCACAGGCCCTGACGGCGATATCCTCGATCGCTCATGCCCAACGTGCTGGACATCGAGCAGTCGCTGCTGCTGCTGGAGATCGCGCCGCCGTTTCACCAGCGCGACGTGCAGCTCGCGCGGCGGCGGATGGCGAAGGTCTGGCACCCGGACATCGCTCCGCCGGGCAAGCAGTTCGAGCACGAGCGCCACCTCAAGGCGATCAACGAGGCCGCCGACCAGCTAGAGCGGATCGCCGAGGGCTCGCGCGGCGGCAAGGTCTCGGCCAACGCGGTCAAGGTCAGCGCCGCGGCGGCGCGCGAGGCTCGCGCCGAGGAGGGTCGCCGTGCCTACGAGGCCGCCGAGCGCGAGCGCGCGAGATCGGCCGACCGCGAGGCCAACGACCCGTTCGCCAGCCAGATGCCCGACCACTCGGTGGTGCACCGCTACGCGCGCTGCGTCACCTACCCGGAGTGGGGCGTTGGCAACGTCACCGGCATCTACTTCACGGGCGCCGGCGACGACGTCCAGCAATGGGCGCGCGTGAGGTTCTCGCCCGGCGTGCGGACGGTGCCGGCCGGGTCGCTGCAGTTCGTCGACTTCTCCAAGCCCGACCCCGGCGCCGATCGCGTGCAGCGCTTCCTCGTCGCCGCCCAGCACGCGATCGCCGAAGGCAACCACTCACTCGCCGCCCAGCGGCTGATCTATGCCCGTGACGCGGAGCCCGACAACCCCTCCGTCCTGCGCCTGATGACGCTCGCCTTCTGGCAGGACGGCAACCTGCCGGCCGCCGGGCGCAGCGTCCGCGACTGGGCGCGCGTCGAGGGCGACCGGCCGACGCCGCATCGTTTCGCCGCGCGTATCTACGAGGACATGGGCGCGATCGACCTCGCTGCCGAGGCCGCCGGTCGCGCCGTGCAGCGCGGGCCGTCGGATGCCGACGCCTGGGCACGCCTGGGCCGGCTGCGCCTGCGTCTCATGGACCGCGACGCGGCGATCGACGCGCTCGAGCGCGCACGCGGGCTCGGCCCGTCCGCTGAGGCGCTGCTGGACCTCGCGCTCGCCTACCACCTGGCGGGCGACCTCGGCGCCGAGCTGACCGCATGCGAGCAGGCGACGCTGCTGGAGGAGCGCAACGCGCAGGCCTGGTCGCACCTGGCTCACGCGCTCGCGCGCACCGACCGCGTCTCGGACGCGATCGACGCCTGCGAGCGAGCGCTGCGCCTGGGGGCCGACCCCGAGGTCGCCGACCTGTTGCATCGCCTGCAGGAGCAGCTGCCGCGGGTGCTCCCGGCCGCCTGATCGCCGAGCGGTGGCTCACGCTGCGGCGAAGGCCTCCTGCGCCGCCGTCCGGTGATGCTCGCGCAGATCGGCGAGCTGGGACTCGGCCCGCTCGACGAGGCCGGCGAGCACGCCGGTGTCCAAGCGCTCGTCGTCGCCCGAGACCGCGTGCAGCGAGTCCCACAGCGCGAGCTTGCCGCCGACGCCGCCGCGCAGCATCTCCAGCTCGAGCACACGGCTCAGCGGCGAGTAGCTCGTGACGTGCTCGTTGGCCTTCAGGCGCCCGAGCTTCTCTCCGACCTTGGCGCCGGCCGTCTTCAAGGTGGCCTTGCTCACGTCGAAGCTCTCCATCGCGATTCGAGCGTTGCCACATCCTCGGCGATCTGCTCGGCGAGGCGCACGAAGAAGTCCTCGTGGGGCGTGCCGAGGTTCTGGTCGCACATGCGCGTCGCGAGGTCGGCTCCCGCCTCGCTGCCGGCTCGGTGGTCCTGCAAGTAGGTACTCAGGTAGTCGATCGCCGTCGCCATCGTCGTCCTCTCTCGTTGGTCATGGGCGAGGTACCCGTCGGTCGCGGGCGACACGCCTGCCCGCGCGCATCCGTCAGCGGGCGTGGGTAGCCTGCCCGGCGTGCGCCTGATCGTCGCCCGCTGCGAGGTCCGCTATACCGGCCGCCTGAGCGCCGTGCTGCCCGAGGCGCTGCGGCTGCTGATGCTCAAGGCCGATGGGTCGGTGATGGTCCATGCCGACAGCGGCGGCTTCAAGCCGAGCAACTGGATGACCGCCCCAACCGTCGTCGAGGAGGAGCCCGGCCGCATCGTCGTGCGCAAGCGCGCCGGCGCGACCGAGGACCGCCTCGAGATCCTCATCACCGAGATCGTCTCCGACGTCGAGCACGACATGGGCGAGGCCGCAGCGCTGGAGAAGGACGGCGTCGAGCGAGACCTGCAGGAGGCGCTGGCCGCGATGCCCGCGCACTGCGGCGAGGGATTTCGCCTCGTGCGGCGCGAGTGGCCGACGGACATCGGCCCGGTCGACCTCATGTGCCGCGACGACGCGGATGCGTGGATCGCCGTCGAGATCAAGCGCGTCGCGACGATCGACGCCGTCGAGCAGCTCACGCGCTACCTGCAGCGCATCCGCTCGGATCCGGCGATGGCCGGCTGCCGCGGCGTGCTCGCCGCGCAGTCGATCAAGCCGCAGGCACGGGTGCTCGCCGAGTCCCGCGACATCGGCTGCGTCGCCGTCGATCTCGCGCTGTTGCGTGGCGAGCGCGAGCCGGAGCTGACGCTGTTCGGGTTCTGAAGACGGTGTACATCGGGGCCAAGCGCACTTGGCCACTAACGCTCGCCCTGCAACGTCACCAGCAGCGAGCGCGAGCCGCCGCGGTCGCGATGCTCGCAGAGGTAGATCCCCTGCCAGGTCCCGAGGGCGAGCCGGCCGCCGGCGATCGGCAGCGTCAGCGACGGGCCCATGAGCGACGCCTTGACATGTGCGGGCATGTCGTCGGGGCCCTCCAGCGTGTGCGTCCACGCGAGATCCTCGGGCACTGCGACGTCGAACCACGTCTCGAAGTCGCGGCGCACGTCGGGCGAGGCGTTCTCGTTGAGCGTCAGCGACGCCGACGTGTGGCGGATGAAGACGTGCGCGAGCCCGACGCGCAGCTCGGCGAGGTCGGGCAATCCCTCCACGACCTCGCTCGTGATCAGGTGCACTCCTCGCGGACGCGCCTTCAACGAGATCGTGTGCTGACTCCAGGCCATTGGCCCACAGCGTAGGGCGAGGCTTGCGCAGAGGCCGGGCGGGTAGGGTCATGCACATGTCAATCGAAGCAGGGACTCACACGATCGGGCCAAGCAACGGCTCGTTGAAGATCAAGACCGGCCGCGAAGGCGCGGCCGCGAAGATGGGCCATGACCTCGTCCTGGGCGTCAACACCTGGGAAGCCACCGTCGAAGGCGGCGACAGCCCGTCGATCTCGCTGACAGCCGATCCGGGGTCGATCGAGGTCCTTGAGGGCACCGGCGGAGCCAAGCCGCTGAGCGACAAGGACAAGAGCGACATCAAGAAGGGCACAGCCGACAAGGTGCTCGGCAGCTCGCAGATCACCTTCAGCTCCAGCGCGATCGAGGACAACGGCGCCAACATGACCGCCAAGGGCGACCTCAGCATCGCCGGCAAGAGCACGCCCGTCACCGTTCCGTTGACGGTCGGCGACGGCAAGCTCAGCGGCAGCGTCAAGCTCAGCCAGAGCGACTTCTCGATCAAGCAGTACTCGGCCATGATGGGGGCCCTGAAGGTCAAGGACTCCGTCGAGGTCGTCATCGAGGGCCAGGTTCCGACGAGCTGAGCCGCGCCGGGCGCGGCCGGCCGTTGGCCGCCGCGCCGGCACCTGACAGCATCGGGTGATGGCCCGAGTGCTGTGGGAGCCCAGCGCGGCGTTCGCGCAGCGTACGCGGCTGCGCGCGTACATGGACTGGCTGGCCGCCGAGCGCGGCGTCCATGCCGCGACCTACGACGAGCTCTGGCGCTGGTCGGTCGCAGACCTCGACGCGTTCTGGTCCTCGATCGCCGAGTACTTCGGCGTGCGCTTCGCCGAGCCCCCGCAGGCGGTGCTCGGCCGGCGCGAGATGCCGGGGGCGCAATGGTTCGCCGGCGCGACGCTGTCACATCCCGAGCACGTCCTGCGCGATCGAGACGACGACGCGGTCGCCATCCGCCACGCATCGGAGCTTCGCCCGCTGCGGGAGCTGACCTGGGGCGAGCTGCGCGCGCAGGTCGCCCAGATCCAGGACGGCCTGCGAGGGCTCGGCGTGCGGCGCGGCGACCGGGTCGCCGCCTACCTGCCGAACGTCCCCGAGGCGATCGCGGCCTTCCTCGCGGTCGCCGGGCTCGGAGCGATCTGGTCGAGCTGCTCGCCGGACTTCGGCGTGCGCGCGGTCGTCGACCGCTTCGCGCAGATCGAGCCCGCCGTGCTGCTGGCCGTCGACGGATACCGCTACGGCGGGCGCGACCATGACCGCGGCGCGGCCGTCGCGCAGATCCACTCGCAGGTCGGCGGCAGGCTCGTGCGCCTCGGCTACCTCGACGGCTCGGGCTGGCAGGAGGGCTTCCTCGGCGATGCGCGGGCGGTGTCCTTTGAGACCGTGCCCTTCGAGCACCCGCTGTGGATCCTGTACTCCAGCGGGACGACGGGGCCGCCGAAGGCGATCGTCCACAGCCACGGCGGGATCCTGCTCGAGCACCTCAAGAAGCTCAACCTGCACCTCGACGCCCACGCGAACGACCGCGTGTTCTGGTTCACGACGACCGGCTGGATGATGTGGAACTTCCTCGTCGGCGTGCTGCTGACGCCCGCGTCGATCGTGCTCTACGACGGCAGCCCCGCCGAACCGTCGCCGGCGCGGCTGTGGGATCTCGCCGAGGAGGCCGGCGTGACGTGCTTCGGAACGAGCGCCGCGTACATCGGCGGCTGCATGAAGGCCGGCGTCGATCCGCGCGGGGGCGGCCGGGGCCTGGCGTCGCTGCGCTGCGTCGGCTCGACCGGCTCGCCGCTGTCGCCGGAGGGGTTTCGCTGGGTCTACGACCGGCTCGGCGACGACATCTGGCTGTTCTCGACCAGCGGCGGGACCGACGTCTGCACCGCCTTCGTCGGCGGCTGCCCGTTGGAGCCGGTCTACGAGGGCGAGCTGCAGGCGCGCTCGCTGGGCTGCGACGTCCGCGCCTTCGACGAACATGGACACTCGGTCGTCGGGGAGGTGGGCGAGCTCGTCATCGCCCAGCCGATGCCCTCGATGCCGGTCGCCTTCTGGAACGATCCCGATGGCGAGCGCCTGCGCGAGGCGTACTTCGACACCTACCCCAGCGTCTGGCGCCACGGCGACTGGATCGAGATCACGCAGCGCGGCAGCGCGGTCATCCACGGGCGCTCGGACGCCACGATCAACCGCGGCGGCGTCCGGATCGGCACCGGCGAGATCTACGGAGCGGTGCTCGCCCTCGACGAGATCCTCGACGCGCTGGCGGTCGACGTCGACGGCTGGCTGGCGCTGTTCGTCGTGCTGCGCGAGGGCACCGCGCTCGACGACGGCCTGCGCGCGAGGATCGCGCGGCGCGTGCGCGAGGACTGCTCGCCGCGCCACGTCCCCGACGACGTGCTCGCGGTCGAGGGCGTTCCCCGCACGCTGTCGGGCAAGATCCTCGAGGTCACCGTCGAGCAGATCCTCGGAGGCGCGGATCCCGAGCAGGTCGCAAGCCGCGACGCGCTCGCCAACCCGGCCGCGCTGGACTGCTTCGGGGATTTGCGGCGACGCCGCGCACGACCACCCGGCTGAAAATGCGCAACGGCCCGCAGCCGGAGCGCACGGAAGTGCGCGCCGGCGCGGCCGGATCTGACGATCTGACGAGCCGGCTCCTCAGCTTCCGGCCGCCGCCGTGATGTAGAACGCGTGATCCGTGCCGGTTCCGGCGGTGTTGAACGTGCGCACGAAGGCGTGGTTCAGGTTGTTCGTCCCGGCCGGGCCGCAGGGAATCAGATCGACGCCGCCGCCACAGATCTCGGCGATCGGCGTGCCTCGGGCTCCCGTGTCTCCGCTGACGTAGGCGCCGGAGACGATCAGCGGCCTGTCAGCAACGCTCGAGCCGAAGTTGACGTAGTAGCCACCTGCTCCGGTCGTGGACGCGATGCTGATCCCGCCCGACTGCTTGAGGATCGTGCCGTCACCCTTGACAAGCGCCCACTTCGCGCCGGGACCGGCGGGGCCGGTGGGCCCCTGCGCTCCGGCGGGGCCTGCTGGTCCGGGGGCGCCGGTCAGGTCGGCGGCGTCCTTGCCGTCGACCTTGTCGGCGTTGAGGTTGGTGACCAGGCCACCGCCGTTGGTGGCAAACGGCGGCTCACTTGCCGAGCCGACCCCGAACACACCGGCGGGACCGCTCTTGGAGGCGAACTCGAACGCCAGGCCGTCGGCCAGGTTGCTGGCGCGCAGGCACGGAGCCGACCCGCCGGCCGTCCCGCCGGCCGCGCCGCGACACCCATAGATCGCCCCGCCGCCGGCGTTGGCGCCCGTCTGGGTGTTGGACTGGCGCGTGACATAGCCGCCCTTCGCGCCGGTGCTGGCGTTGAACTTGCCGATGATCTCCGTCTCCTTGGCGGTGGTCCCGTTGCGCACGGCTTCACGCAACGTGTCGCCGGTCGCACCCACGGCGAGCGGCGCTGCGAGGACCACCAGGCAGAGCGTCGCCAGCACAAGCTGCGGCGAGACCCACCGTCGCCGGCCCATGGTCTGCCGCCTGCCGGGCGGTCCCGGGTCCTCGTCGGCCAGCCGCGTAAAGACCTCCTGTACCTGCTCGCGCATGACTCCTCCTTGGTTTCGCGCGTTGTCGCGCCAACACTACGCGGGATTGCCACCCACGGGGAAAATCTCCGTGCCCGGCGCAATGCCCTGGCGGCGCCCGATGTCCCGCGCCTATCCTCCCTGCGTGGCGTTCGCAGTCGCGCAGGTCACCCCCCACGCGTGGGACGCGGAGGGGTCCGAGCTCA
>Ga0136627_1001144_pt1 | contig 10387 bp, 10 predicted proteins | sample AntDrymUQ4892206_2_FD_104652 | JGI IMG/M metagenome (GOLD analysis project Ga0136627, IMG submission 104652) | Polar desert sand microbial communities from Dry Valleys, Antarctica - metaG UQ489 (22.06) | ecosystem: Environmental > Terrestrial > Soil > Desert | place: Antarctica: Dry Valley... | reverse complement strand
TATGGTGCGCCGCTCCTCGAAGAACTCGTCGGTTCGCCCCTTTATGTGCGCGAGTTGCTCCTCTGGGGTCATCCCGTCAGGAACGGGGTTCGGCAGCTCCGAGGCGACCTGCTGCTGGAGTCCGGCGACCCGGATCATGAAGAACTCGTCGAGGTTGGTCTCCGAGATGGCGACGAACCGCACCCTTTCGAGCAACGGGTGGCGCTGGTCCCTGGCCTGCTCCAGGACCCTGTCGTTGAACCCGAGCCAGGAGAGCTCGCGGTTGATATAGAGCCTCGGGTCCGAGAGGCTCGGCCTGCGCGCAACGTCAGTCATATCTCCCCCCTCTCGGCGAGCGCGAGCAGGGTGCCCTCCCTGATGCCGCCGCGCGCCACGGTCAACTCCTTTTTTCCATAAGCCTCGATCACGGTGGCGAGCGTCGTGATCGCCGCCGGCAACACCCGCGCCCGCTCCGGCGTCAACCCGTGCTCCCTGGCGAGCATCCCCGACGGCCGCGTCCGGATCTCACCCGACAGCCTCCACAAACGTTCGGCCGTGAGCCCGTCCCGGGTGAGCCTGAGCAACGCCCGCGCCGACCCCCCGACCGCCACCACGGGCGCCTCCCCGACGCCCCACCCCGGCAACATCCCCGCCACGTGCCCCCGAAGCTCTTCCAGCTCGTCGTCCGTGGGCGGGTCGGCCCGCACGAAGCGCTCGGTGGTGCGGTTGGTGCCGAGCGGCAGCGAGACCCGCTCCTCTATCTCCCCGGACTTGTCGCCCAGTATGAGCTGCGCGGAGCCCCCCCCCGAGGTCTACCACGACCACTTTCTCCAGGCGTTCGTCCAGCGCGGAGAGGGCGCCCCGGAAGCCGAGCTCCGCCTCCTCCTTGCCGGAGATGAGGCGCATCTTCAGCCCCGTCGCCTCCCCCACCCGCTCGACGAGCTCGGCACCGTTCTCCGCGTCGCGGACCGCGCTCGTGGCGAGCACCTCCGGCGAGGGGGCGCCGTTCAGGGCGGCTATCCTGGCAAAGAAGTTTATGGCCTCAGCCGCGAGCGCGAGCCGCTGCTCTTCCAGGCGTCCCGTCTTCTCCACGCCGGCCCCGAGCCTGGCCGAGAACTTCTCCCCCGTAACGGGCAGGACCTCCCCGCCCTCCACCTCCCCCACCAGGAGGTGGATCGTATTCGACCCCACGTCTACGACCGAATAACGACTCAAATCCTGGCCCCCCGCCACGCAGCGTGAACACTCATACCGTCCATGATACCGTCCCCCGGTCCGGGGTGATATATTCGCCGCATCGAGGACGACCTTCCACCCTAGACGGGACACTCGCACGCCGCAGACCGGCGCTAGAACCGGGGGAACTCATGCCGAAAAAGAAGGGCAAGAAGGCCGCGAGGAACGGCACTCTGGCGGCCATGCCGAAGCCGGACGCGAAGGTCCGCGACTACGACGCCCACGTGCTCGTCTGCAAGGGCGGCGACTGCAAAAAGCGCGGCTCGAAGGACGTCCAGAAGGCGCTAAAAGACGAGTTGCGCGCTGCTGGGATGAACCGCGACGTCCGGACAGATTCGGTGGAGTGCCTCGGCCTCTGCAAGCACGGACCCAACGCCATCGTCTACCCCTCGGGGACGTGGTACCTGGGCCTGATCGGGGCCGACGCCCCCGAGATCGTCGAGAAGCACCTCAAGAACGGCGAGCCCGTCGAGCACCTCGCCGCCGAGATTCGTCCTCGGAAGAGGACGAGGTAAGGTCCGGCGACGGGGTCACCTCCGTCACAGAATCTGCCTTGCGAGGTCCGTCGAGGCCGAGTTTGCTTCCGGTCAGGACGAGCAGGCCGACCGCGACGACCAGGATCGGGGCGAGCAGGGCGAGCTCGCTGATCACGTAAGAAGCCGTGGTATCACCGACGATCCGGCCCGAGAATAGGACCGGGTTGTTGTGCAGGCCGTGCATGGCGATGGCGATCAGGGTGCTGCCGCCGGCCCGGTTGTAGAAGTACGTCATCACGATCGAGAGGAACACGAACCTCACGACGAGTATCCCGAGAAGCGCGGCCCCGCCGAGGAGGCCGTAAGCGCCCATCAGGATGTCGGGCCGGGCGGGGAAGTGCCAGACGCCCCACAGCAGGCCGACGATCAGGGTCGCCGCGAGCGGCGTCATGCGGCTTTGCAGGATGGGCAGGGCGAAGCCGCGCCAGCCCGTCTCCTCGGTCACCCCGCCCACGTCCAGGAACAGGGCGACGAACAGGGCGGGCAACAGGCCCCACGAGACGGCATGACCGCCCCACTCCCAGGTGCCCTCGGGCATGAACGTGGCGCCAAGGCCCGCCGTGACGAGCGGCATGGCGACAAAGAAGACCACGAGCATCAGGCACCAGACCCCGAGCCCGCGCCGCCAACCTACCTCAGCACCCCAGAACCGGTAGCCGCGCACGAGCCTCCCGACGCCGACCAGCCCGAAGGCGACCGCCGCCACCACGAAGGCCGCGATGTCCGGCGAGAGCGGCTGCAGGATGGAGAGGGAGATCCCCGGAACGGCCCGCGGGGCCTCCAACGCCAACCGGAAGGCCGAGACGAAGTCGGTCTTGTCCGTGAGCCCCGTGGCCTCCATCGCGGCTTCCAATACCCCGGCGGCGCCGCTCACCAGAAAGACCGCTATCACGGCCACGTTGATCGCCAGCGAGATCCAGAAGAACCAGGAAATCGGCCACCTCCTCATGCTCCCTCTTATCCATCCCACGTCCGCAAGACCTCCTACTTATCCGCACCACAGTGCGCGTCGTGTCACGGAAAGTAGGTCTAATCCCGGCATACCGGCATCGGCCGGAAGGCGTAGAGAAGCGGTTTATCCGGGTTTATTCGCGGTCGGTAGGAGCTCCGGCTACCGCAGCAGGCCGAGTTTCCCGGCCTTCGAGACGGCTTCGGAGCGGTTGTTCGCGTCGAGCTTGCGGTAGATGTTGTTGGCGTGGGCCTTGACGGTGCCGACGGCCACGAAGAGCTCGCGCGAGATCTCCGCGTTCGTCCGGCCCAGGGCCATGAGCCCGAGCACCTCCAGCTCGCGCCCGCTCAAGGGCTCGGCCAGGGGTTGCGGGTCCTGTCCTACCGCCGGAGCCGTGCCAGCGACAGGCGCAACAGACTCCGCCGTTGGTCCCGCAAGGCTGAGCCTGTTCCGCTCTCGCAGGGTGTACAGGATCGAGCCGTCACGGGCCTGGGCCTCCAGGTGGCCCTTCCGCGTCAACGCCTCCAGGATGCCGGAGGCCCCGTCCACGGTCAGGGTGGTCAGCATCGCCGCCGAGGCCGGGGTGAGCTCCCCACGCTCCCGTAGCGCGTCCAGAAGCTCCCTCTCCTCCTCCCGGTCAGAACGACGGTTGCCACCCATCCGCGCCATCCGGTTCTGCAGCGCCACGAAGAGGACGGGCACCGCCGCCCCGAAGACCAGCACGAGCCACCAGAGGTTCGTAACGTCCGCGAGGCCCCCGACGGCAAATGCCAGGACCACGAAGCCCCAGGCCATCAGGGCGAGGATCTTGCCCCATCCCAGATCCAACGCCGGCCGCGCCTCGCCGCCCTCGTCTGCCGCGGGCAGGTAAGGCCCGGACGTATCGCCCGCGTCGCTTGAAGGGGGCTCTCTTCTGGCGTCTCCGGTCATGGGTCCTGGGGGAATGGTATCAGCGCGGAGGGCCGGGGGGCGCGTCCTGTCCCTTCCGCGGCTACGCGACGCTCGTGAGCTCCGCCTGGACTATGAGGCGTTGCGAGTAGTCCGGGAGGGTGCAGGTCTGGAGGCTGACGATGCTCCTGCCGGGGACGGGCTGGGTGACGGAGTAGGCGTCGGGGTTGACGATAAACTTCTCGAAGACCTGGTAAGTGTAGCGCGTGCCCTCGGCGTCTTTGAGCACGACCTTGTCGCCGTTTTGCAGTTTGTCCAGGTCCCAGAAGACCAGGTAGCTGGCGGTGCCGGGAAAGCCCAGGCGGTGGCCGGCGATGTACACGTTGGAGCCATCCTGCCACGGGAAACCCGTGTTGTCTACGTGGAGGGTGCCGTCGTGGAGGGCGTCCTCGTCGTTGGAGGGGCCGGTGTAGACGGGCACGTCGTCCACGCGGCCCATGTTGGGGACGGTGAGGCTCATGTCGCCGCTCTTCGGCGGCTCCTTACCGAAGATGGCCGCCGTCGCGAGCGGGTCGCCCATGAGAAAGGAGTACCCGACGAGGACCAGCCCCGAAAAGACCATGAGCGTGGCGAGCAGGTAACCGAAGATCCTGCCCACGCTCCTCTTGCCCCGGTACGTTCTCACTCACTACCTCCTGTGCGTATGCCCGAACAGAGCATACCTTAAGAAAGTAACACCGCGGTTACAACCCGGAACCCCCGGCGGATCCTAGCCGTTCTCTTTCAGCTCGCCCTGGACGACGAGGCGCCTGGAGTAATCGGGGAGGGTGCAGGTCTGGAGGCTGACGACGCTCTTGCCCGGCATGGGACGCAGGACCCGTACGGCGCTCGGGTCGACGACGAACTTGTCGAAGACCTGGTAGGTGTAGCGCTTGCCTTCGGCGTCGGTCAGGAGGATCTCGTCCCCCTTCTCCAGCTTGTCCAGGTCCCAGAAGACGAGGTTGCTCTTCGTCCCAGGGTAGCCGACCCTGTGCCCGGCGATATACACGTTGGCGCCGTCCTGCCAGGGGAAGCCGGTCCCCTTCACGTGGGCCGTCCCGTCGTGCATGGCGTCCTCGTACTCGTCCTTCGCGGCGTCGTAGACGGGCACGTCCTCTACCCGCTCCAACGCCGGCACGGTCAGCTTGAGGGTCTTCTCTTCCGGGGCGTCCACCCTGGGGCCGCTGACCCCCTCCACGATCCTCTCCGGCAGGCTCCTGGCGAACCTCTCCTGGACCTCATCGGTGACCTTGTCCGAGACCTTCTCCGGCGTGTTCGCGGACGCAGGCTCGCCCCCGCCGAACACGGAGTACAGCAGGAGGCCGATCCCCACAAAGAGTACCGCCGCGGCCACACCGGCCGTCATAATCCTCCCGGTGTACGCACCCTTTATCTTCTTCATCGCCGTCGACCTCCTCTCTCTACTCTGATCCCTGCTCCAGTCTCTGGTTAAAAATTACTGCCGTCGGATAACAATTTGGTAACAGAAGGGAATTTTGTTGGTAACGATTTCCACGCTGGCGTGTGCGCGGGCGCGAGGCCGGCGGCATCGCTATAATCCCCCCTCGTGAGGATCGGGGTTCCAAAAGAGGTGTTGGAGGGGGAGCGGCGGGTCGGGCTGGTGCCCGAGACCGTCGCCAGGCTCGCCAAGGAGGGTTTCGAGGTTGTAGTCGAGTCCGGGGCCGGCCGCGACTACAACCTCGACGAAAACTACGAAGAGGCCGGGGCCAGGGTGGTCGAAGAGGCCGCGGGCGTCTACGGCGGCTCCGATCTGATCGTCAAGGTGGCAAGTCCCACCGAAGAGGAGATCGGGATGATGGAGGGGGGCCAGATCCTGCTCTGCTTTTTGAACGGCCCCGGAAACCCCGAGCTGGTCCAGAAGCTCGCCGAGGCGGGCGTCACGGTCTTTGCCAACGAGGCCATCCCGCGCACGAGCGTGGCCCAGAGCATGGACGCCCTCTCCTCGATGGGCTCCATCGCCGGCTACAAGACGGCACTCATAGCCGCGGACTCCCTGGGCAAGTACGTCCCCATGCTCTCCACGGCCGCCGGCACGACGAAGGCGGCGAAGGTCCTCGTCTTCGGCATCGCGGTCGCGGGGCTGCAGGCCATCGCGATCATGAACCGCCTGGGCGCGGAGGTCTTCGCCTACGACATCCGTCCGGAGACCAAGGAGCAGGCCCAGTCCCTTGGCGCCTCCTTTATAGACTCCGACGACGAGGGCGAGGAAGAGGAGCCAGAAGACGAGTTCGTCGAGTACGAGCCCACGGGCTTCAACAAGTTCATGACCTCGCTCGGCTTCTACTCCTTCGCCGAGCCGCCGCGGGATCAGTACGTCGTCGAGGGCGAAGAAGAGCCCGAGGAGGACGAGGAAGAAGACGAGGGCTGGTCCAAGGAGAAGTTGGAGCGGGACCAGGAGCTCTTGCGGGAGAGGATAAAGGAGATGGACATCGTCCTGACTACGGCGCTCGTGCCGGGCAGGAAGGCCCCGACGCTCGTGGACAAGGCGATGGTCGAGAGCATGAAGCCGGGGAGTGTCATCGTGGACCTCGCCGCCGAGGCCGGGGGCAACTGCGAGCTTTCGGAGGCCGGGGAGACCGTCGAGCACCAGCAGGTCAGGATCATCGGCCCCGTCAACGTGCCGAGTACGATGCCCATACACGCCAGCCAGCTCCTCTCGCGCAACATGCACAACCTTATAGGCCACATCACCGAAGACAGGGCCGAAGACAAAAACGAGCACGACCTCCACCCGAACCTGGACTTCGAGGACGAGATCATCGCCACCACCTGCATCGCCCACGACGGCGAGGTCCGCCAGGAGGCGACTCGCGAAGCGTTGCAAGAGACCTCCGAAGAGAGCGAGGCCGGTTAAGAGATGCAGGAACTGCTGGCGCAGCTCGCCATACTAATCATCGCGGCGTTTTTGGGGTTCGAGCTCATCTCGCGGGTGCCGAACCTGTTGCACACGCCGCTCATGAGCGCGACCAACGCCATCCACGGGGTGATACTGGTGGGAGGCATGATCACGCTAGCCTCGGACGGCTCCTTCGCGATAAAGGTGGTCGGCTTCGTGGCCGTGTTCTTCGGGGCGATGAACGTGGTCGGCGGCTTCTGGGTGACGAACCGCATGCTCGGCATGTTCCGCCCCCCCCGTCCCCGGGTCAAGAAGAGAAGAGAGGGCTAACCCTTGCAGGTCGCCACGTTCCTGGCCTACATCGCGGCGGCGGCGCTGTTCATCGTCGGCATCCGCCGCCTGCGCACGCCCGAGACCGCCCGTTCGGGCAACACCATCGCCGCCGTCGGCATGACCGTGGCGCTCGTCGCGACGCTATTTGTCATACGCTTCGAGAGCCTGCTCCTGATCGGGGCGGCCGTGATCCTGGGCTCGGTCGTTGGCGCCGTCTCGGCCCAGAGGGTGCAGATGACGGCGATGCCCCAGATGGTCGCCGCCTACAACGGCGTCGGCGGCGGGGCGGCGGCGCTTATAGCGCTCTCGGAGTTCTATCATCTGCAGGTCGAGGGCGAGCTGAGCCTGGTCGCCGCGCTCACGGTGCCGCTGACCATCCTGGTCGGCTCGGTCAGCTTCATGGGGAGCGTCGTGGCGTTCCTGAAGCTCCAGGAGCTCGCCTTCAGCGGCTCCGTCTCCTTCCCCCTCCAACAGGTGGTGAACGCGCTGCTCTTCGTGGGCATCCTCGTACTCGGGGCCAACGCCGTCACGGACGGGGCGATCCTCCCGTTCCTCTCGCCGGTGGCCTCCGTGGTCGCCGTCCTCGTGGCCTCCGCCGTCCTGGGCGTCCTGCTCGTCATCCCTATAGGCGGCGCGGACATGCCCATCGTGATCTCGCTGTTAAACGCCTTCACGGGCCTGGCAGCCGCCGCCTCCGGTTTCGTGCTGGAGAACTACATCCTCATCATCGGCGGCACCATCGTCGGCGCGTCGGGCACCATCCTCACCCGCCTGATGTCGAGCGCCCTCGGACGGCCCCTACGCAAGATCATCTTCGCCGGCATCGCCGCCTCCGCCAGCAGCAAGGGCGAGGACCAGGAAGACCGCGAGGTCAACGACGTGGGCGCCGGCGAGGTCGGCCAGTACCTCTCCGACGAGGCGGAGAAGGTCGTCATAGTCCCCGGCTACGGCCTCGCCGTGGCCCAGGCCCAGGGGCCGATGCGAGACCTCATGGAGGCCCTGGAATCCGAAGGCAAGACCGTCCTTTTCGGCATCCACCCCGTCGCCGGCCGCATGCCGGGCCACATGAACGTCCTCCTCACAGAAGCAGGCGTCCCCTACGACAAGCTCTACGACCTCGAGGACATAAACCCAGAGCTCGAAGACGCCGACGCCGCCATCATCGTGGGCGCCAACGACGTCGTGAACCCCGCCGCCAACGACGAGGAGCAGGACAGCCCCATAAGCGGCATGCCCATCCTCAACGTCGAGGCCGCCGAACGCGTCATCTTTATCAAGAGGTCCCTGAGCCCCGGCTTCGCGGGCGTGGACAACCCACTCTTCTACGACACCGACAAGACCATGATGCTCTTCTCCGACGCCAAGCAGGGCCTCCAGGACGTCGTCGAGGCCGTAAAGGGCGGCTAGAGAGGTTCGCGGCGAGGTTGGGCCTCTGCGCGGGTGTACCCAGCCCTGAGCTTTCAGCCGTCGTCTTCCGGTTCCGACGAAGGCCTCCCGCCGAAGGTTTTGGGGGCAAAGACTCGTAGCCCCCCGGAGACGTTCCGAGCATTTTGGGCTTCGCCGGCGCGAACGTTCGGGCGTCTGCAGCGATGGCGGCTACCGGTCGAGACCCGCGTCCTCGAAGACCTCGTCTACTACTCTATCTACTTCGGCGGAGATCCGGTCAGAGTCGGAACCGGAAGACGACGGCGTCGCCCGTTCTTCTCCGCCCTCCGGTTGGGAAGGCGCGTCCCTGCCGGAGGCGGCAGGGGCCGCGTCAGGGCCACCGTAGGCCGGCTTCGAGGACGATTCGGTCTCCGTCGGCGCGGGGGAGGCCGGGGCATCGTCGGGCTTCACGGTTGCCGGCGCAGAACTCGACGGCGCGGGGCTCGACGGTGTGGGGATCGATGGCGCGGGGCTCGCCGACGGCGGGGCCGTCGAAGCCGAGGCGGCCGAAGCCGAGGCGGCCGAAGCCGAGGCGGCCGAAGCCGAAGCGGCCGAAGATGGCGTCACGGGGGTGAACTCTACTCCGTCGAAGAAGGAGGCCGCTTGCGGCTCGCCCTGGGCTTCTCCGTCATCCTGGTCCTTCCCGTCTTCGCCGTTTTTCGACGTTTCGGGCCCCTCCTCGGGCCGGTCTTCTTTGTCTTCGTCCGTGCTACGCACGCCGTCTGCGTCCTTTTTCGCGTTGCCTGCGTCCTGCACGTTTCCGGCGAGGGCTATCTCGGAGGGGATTTCGGGGGTCGAGGGTTCGTTTACCTGGGACACGGGAGATTCGTCGCCCTGGGCAACGGCGGCGACGAGGGTCATCACAGCGAGGATGGAGATCAGGATCACACCCATGCCGAGGAACAACTGGTCGAAGCCGACGGCCGGCGCCGGGACGGCCTCGTGCTCGTCGTCCTCGCCCCGCGTCCCCCCGAGCGCCACGGGTTGGGCTGGGACGTCCGGTTCGGCGGGCTCGACGAGCCGGGCCTTGAGCTGCCGGGAGAGGGCCGCGCCGTCCAGGCCGAGAAAGTCCGCGTAGGTCTTGAGGGAGCCGAGGACGTAGACGGCAGGCAGCACGTCGAAGTCTTCCCGTTCGAGGTCGCGGAGGTAGCGGGACCGGAGCCTGGTCTCCTGCTCGACCTGCCAGAGTGAGAGGCCCCTGCTCTCGCGGGCCCTCTCCAGACTCCGGCCTATCTCGGGTTCGGCTTGCGGGTCTCTGTTCTCGCCGCTCATTACCATCCAGGCCTATAGTGTGCCACGACCGCAGACGAACCTGCGCCCCCCGGCCAGGCGATTACGGGCACATGATACCCCGAAGTCCGCCGCAACACATCCCGGACAAAAGCGAAGGCCGCCGCCTGCCGGCTAGCCCTCTTTGCGGCGCTTCTCCACGTACCTCAAGATCCCGGCGGTCAGCATCTCGTAGTTTCCGGCGAGGTCGTAGTGCTCGGACTCCTCGGGGGCGGCGCCCTCGGCGAGCATCTCGGCGTCGCCCTTTATCCTCAGTTCTTCGGAGATCTCCTCCCGCGAGGCGCCCTCGTCGGCCCGCTCTTCGACAAAAAGGAGCCAGTCCTGGAGGCGCTGCTCGAGCTCTGAGAGGTGCCGGTCCACGTCGTCGTAGTGGCCGAAGTGGGTGGGATGGAGGGTACGGGGGGATATCTTGCGCATCACCCCTATGCTCCGCACCCAGGCCTCGACGTCGATCTCGGGCGGCGGCGTGGGCGGCCGGACGTAGGACTGTCCCGGGAGCCGGATGCCGGCCACGTCCCCCGCGAAGAGCGAACCCGAGTCGGGCTCCAGGTACGCCAGGTGGTGGTAGGCGTGGCCCGGTGTGTCGTGGGCGACGAGGCGCCCCCCCGCGGCCTCGACCTCGTCCCCGTCGCCAAGGACCACGATCCTCCCCTCCGGCACCGGACGCGCCTCCCCCCAGAGCTCGTCCATCCGCTCCCCGTAGATCCGGGTCGCACTCTTGACGAGCTTGGACGGGTCCGCGAGGTGCGGGTACCCGAGCTCGTGCACGTAGAACGTCGCGTTGGGCAGGATCTCGGCCAGGTGCCCCGATGCTCCCGCGTGGTCCAGGTGGATGTGCGTCAGCAAGACCTCCCG
>Ga0136627_1001143_pt1 | contig 10397 bp, 7 predicted proteins | sample AntDrymUQ4892206_2_FD_104652 | JGI IMG/M metagenome (GOLD analysis project Ga0136627, IMG submission 104652) | Polar desert sand microbial communities from Dry Valleys, Antarctica - metaG UQ489 (22.06) | ecosystem: Environmental > Terrestrial > Soil > Desert | place: Antarctica: Dry Valley... | reverse complement strand
GTGCCTACTACGACAAGAAACGCGCTGCGGGCAAAACCCATAACCAGGCCGTCCGTGCCCTCGGACGTCAGCTGGCGCGCGTCATCTGGTCTCTGACCAAACACCAACGCCATTACGAAATTCAATGAAAACTACTTGAAAATTCCAGAGGGATGTTCAGACACTGGATTAGCTAGCAATGTCTACAAGGCCATGGGCGGCGTCTACGCCCCGCCGGCTCCGTAGCCAGCGGCCGCCGCCGGGACGCCTTTTGTTCCGTCTCCCGAGGGCAGTTAGAGAGCAACCTAAAGGAGTACGAAAGGGGCCAGGCTCGAAAGACTTTTCACAATCTCAACGCTCCCTACCCGTATTCTGGCTCCTCTATCGCGTGCGCTTGGATATCGCAAGCTTCCACGCGGCTCACTAAGGGATCTTCCGATCTCAATTCTTATAGCGCCGATTACCGAACCACGTGCCGTGCCTGGGCTCGCTCGGGTGATGCTGCCCTTGATGGTACCCGTCGTGATAACCTTCCGAGTAGCCGCGGTGATAGGGCGGTTGATATCCACCGTAGGGAGAAGGGGAATAATAGGGTGGTTGGTAATACCCTTGGTAGACGCCATTGCCTCCGCCATAGATTTGGCGCTGGTAACCCTGATCGGTGCTATATCCATATACCGAAATACCGGTTCGATCGCCGGCGATGGCTGCCACGGAAACGGAAGCCAAGGCGCAGAGAAGGATGTATTTGACGCGTGTGTTTCGCTTGTCGCTTTGCATGAGGCGGATCTCGCAGTTTGTTGCTAATTCGACCCCATCGGGTGGGTGAAGTTGCTTGGTACCTGGGCTCTTTTCGGACTAAGGCTCGCGGACGACGCGCAACCCGACATCATCGTAGCGGCCGCCGGCATTGAGCCGAAAGCGCTTGGTCGAGCGCAGGGATTTCGCCGGCGTGCTGTAGGCGCCACCGCGGGCCACTCGCATGCTACACTTGGGCGTCTCCCAGGCGCTCCCATCGGAGGGAGCGCCCGTGTACGACGGATGATAGCAATCCTGTACCCATTCCAAGACGTTCCCGGCGGTATCATGCAGACCGAACGGATTGGCCTTAAAGCTGCCGACGGGCACCGGTTGTTGTGCAGTGAGATCGCTACCACACCCATAGCAGTGCGCCTTACCTTCTTCGATCTGGTAACCCCACCAGTAAGGCGTCTGCGTACCGGCCGTCGCGGCATATTCCCATTCCGCTTCCGTGGGGAGCCGGTAACCATGTCCGGTCGCCTGCGCCAACCAGCGCGTGTAGGCGACGGCATCATTCCAAGTAACGAGGACCACCGGCGTTCGATCGTCGGTTCGTGCGGAACGGTTGCCCAACGATCTCCCCGTCGCCCGTGCGAACGGAGCATACTCGGCACGGGTGACTTCGTGACGGCTCATCGCGAAGCGTTTGACGGCGACTTGGTGCCGGGGACTTTCATCGGCCGCCGCCGCGGTTTTAGTGCTTCCCATCGGGAAGGAACCCTCCGGGATCCAGACCATCTCGGGTCCCTGGCCGCCACCGCCCAGCGAGTCGCGAAAAACCTCGGGTTCGGCGAGCGGTACCGTCGCGCTTGATTTGCTTGGCTCGGCGGCGGAGGGATCCGTATCCCGGTCCGAACCCGCTTGGGGCCGATCGATCTCCTGCGCTATGCCGGGCGCTTGCCTCTCACCGGCGGCCGGATTATCCATGGACACCGGATCGGGCGGCACCGCTTCGGGGGGAAAGAGGTCTTGCGCATACTTGAAGAGTAGGACTGCAATCAAGCCCAACACCGCTGCGATGCCGGCTGTGACGAGTACCGGCCGGGCCCGCCTCGGTTCCGGGGCGGCCACTTCCGGTATCTCTTCGGCCGCCGGTGGTGCGGGGAGCGCGACGGCTTCTGTTTGAATCGAGGGGGGAGGCTCGCTTTTTACCGGCTCCGCAGTTTCGAGAACGTTGATGGCGAGCACGGTGGTGTTGTCTTGGTGCTTTGCCTTGGCGTTTTCCGCGGCTTTGAGCAGTCCATCGACTAGGCTATTTGCTGTGCTTGCCTCGTTGCCGAGAGCCGCGATCTGATCCTCGGCTAGGGTATCGAGACCGTCGGTAGCCAGGATCACCTTATCCCCCGGCAGGAGCTTCAGCGGCTCGCCGGGGCAGTCGATCTCAAAAATATCCTCGCCGGTCAATGCGCTTAAGAGCATGTTTCTGGAGCTCCCCGGTTCGGGTTCCACGGGCTGGCCCAAAGCCGCCATGCGATCCAGAAAGCCGCCGTAACTATGATCGGCGTTGGCTTTTTTTAGCTGGTGATTGCGCAATAGGTAAATGTGGCTATCGCCGACACTCACGTAATAGAGATGAGAACCTGATAATACGACGCTTACCAAGGTGCATCCCATGCCTTGCAGGGCGCTCATTTCCTTGGCGGTGTCACCAATGACTTTGTTGGCGTGCGCTATCCCTTCGTGGAGTAGGGCTGGAATATCTCCTTCGGCGTAGTGGGCGGTCACGTGCCGATTGAAGGTCTGTACCGCGAGATTACTGGCAAGATGACCAGCCGCATGGCCGCCCATGCCGTCGGCCACGATCAGGACGGCGTCGGCGCCGGCATCCGATTTCTCGCTGAGATACGTGATTAGAAACGCATCTTCCTGAGAATTGCGGCGGCCGATGATCTGTGATCCGGCAAGCTCGAACCGTACTGGCATCGTGAATAATCGACCGGGCTTTAGACTTTTGTTATAAAGCGTTGGCGGGGATAATTTTAACTAGGTTAGTTTATCAAATTTGATAAAGCTATCGGGAAAGGGCGTGTTGCTTGACTGATGACGCGGGGATTTATATGCGCGAAACATGCCTATCTGAATCCACCGATCGGCGTGGGCTAATGGCGGCGAGCCAAATTATCGAAGCCCTTGAGCGCTTGGATCCAGCCATCGGGCAATGCATGCTGCGCGACCAGCGTCCGCTGCGACGTCGCTTGACGAGCGTGCGCGCCGCACAAGCGGCCGGCGGGACGGATCCGAACGCGCTCGGCGCACTCGAACGGCAGATACAGGCATCGATCGATACCGCCCGGCGGCGATCCGAAGCCTGCCCGCGCGTGGAATTTCCGCAGTCCTTGCCGATCTACGCGCGCGTCGAGGATATCGCCAGTGCGCTGGCGTCGCGCCAGGTTATCGTCGTGTGCGGCGAGACAGGCTCGGGAAAATCGACCCAACTACCGAAGTTATGCCTGTCCTTGGGCCGAGGTATACGCGCCATGATCGGCCACACCCAACCCCGCCGGATCGCCGCCCGGACCATTGCCTCCCGGATTGCCGAGGAGCTTGGCGTCGGCGTCGGGGAAGCGGTCGGATTCAAGGTGCGTTTCCGCGACCGCGCAGGACCCGCGACCTATATCAAGCTCATGACCGACGGGATCCTGCTAGCGGAAATCGAAAGCGATCGCCGGTTTGAAGCCTATGACACACTCATCATCGATGAAGCCCACGAACGTACGCTCAATATCGATTTCTTGCTGGGTTATCTAAAAGATCTGCTACCCAAACGCCCCGATCTCAAAGTGATCGTGACCTCGGCGACCATCGATCCCGAGCGCTTCGCGCGGCATTTCAACGATGCGCCGATCATTGAAGTTTCCGGGCGCGCCTATCCGGTGGAGCTTCGCTACCGGCCGCTGCAGGCGGACGAGGAAGGCGCGGAGGATCGCGATCTGGGGCAAGCTATCGTGGCCGCGGTCGATGAGCTGTCGCGCGAGCCGCCGGGAGACATCTTGATCTTTCTTCCCGGGGAGAAGGAGATCCGGGATACGGCGGAGAGTTTGCGCCATCTACGCATGACCGAAATCTTAGCGCTTTACTCGCGCCTGAGCGCCGCCGAGCAAGACCGGGTGTTCACGGGCCACCCCGGCCGCCGCATCGTCTTGGCCACCAATGTGGCGGAGACTTCCGTCACGGTGCCGGGTATCCGCTATGTGATCGATACCGGGCTTGCGCGCATCAACCGCTTTAATCCCAATACCAAGGTCCAGCGCTTGCTGACGGAGAGGATTTCGCAAGCTTCGGCGGAACAGCGCAAGGGGCGTTGCGGACGCTTGAGCGCGGGGATCTGTATTCGCCTGTACGCAGGTGAAGACTACGAGGCGCGGCCGGAATACACCGATCCGGAGATTTTGCGTAGCAACATGGCGGCGGTGATTCTCAAGCTGCGCGCCTTGGGAATGGAGGAGCTTGAGCGCTTCCCGTTGCTCGATGCGCCGGACAGCCGCGCGATCAAGGCAGGTTACAAACTGCTGGAAGAACTTGGTGCGACCGATGCCGCCAAGCAGCTTACGGCGCTGGGGCGGCAGCTTGCGCGGTTTCCGGTTGACCCGCGTATCGGGCGGATCATCCTGAGTGCTCATGAATATCAGTGTCTCGCGGAATTGTTGATCATTGCAGCCGCACTAAGTATCCAAGATCCGCGCGAGCGGCCGTTCGATGCTCGCGATGAGGCCGACGAGGCGCAGCGGCTATTCGCAGACCCGCGCTCGGACTTTCTTTGGTTCCTGCGTTTCTGGCAATTCTATAGTGAGCAAGCGCGCCACCTCTCCAAAAACAAGCTGCGGACTGTGTGCAAGACCCATTTCGTCTCACCGGTTCGCATGCAGGAGTGGATCGAAGTCGAAGGCCAACTGCGGGCATTGGCGCACGATCTCGGTCTGGTGACCAACGCGGCGCCCGCCGATTACGACGCGATGCATAAGGCCTTGCTCGCGGGCTTTTTGGATCAAGTCGGGTTCAAATGCGAGAAAAACCAGTACCTCGGCGTGCGCGGCACGAAATTTCACGTGTTCCCGGGTTCGTCATTATTCAAGAAATCGGGTGCGTGGATTGTCGCCGCGGAGATCGTACACACCTCGCGCTTATATGGCCGGACCGCCGCTGCGGTAGAGCCCGAATGGATCGAGCACGCCGCGCGCCATTTGGTGCGCCGCAGTTATTCGGAACCGCACTGGGAGCGCAAGACGGGACGGGCGAGCGCCTATGAGCGCGTCACGCTGTACGGCTTGGCGTTGATCACAAACCGCAAGGTCGACTACGCCGCGATCGATCCAGTCGAGTCACGCCGGTTGTTCATTCAAGCGGCCTTGGTCCAGGGAGAGTATGAATCGGCCGCGGCTTTCATCGAGCATAACCGGCAATTGGTCGCGGACATCGAGGAACTTCAGCAGCGCGCGCGGCGGCTCGATCTGCTGGCCGACGAGCAGGCGCGTTACGATTTTTTCGATCAGAGGATCCCGCCGGATGTCTATAGCGTCGCGAGCTTCGAACGTTGGCGCGCCGAGATGGAGCGGGATAACCCGAGCCATCTTTTTTTCAACACCGACATGCTCATGCGTGCCGGTGTGGAAACCGAAGAGAGCTTTCCGTCGCGGCTGGTGATCGATGGTACCGAACTGGCTTTAAGCTATCGATTCGAACCGGGGCATGACGCCGACGGGTTGAGCGTCACGCTCCCGGTCATAGTGTTAAATCAAGTCCAAGAATCGTTTTTTGATTGGCTGGTTCCGGGTTGGTTGCCGGAGAAAATCGCGGCGCTCATTCGCCTGTTGCCTAAAGCGCTCCGCAAGGATTTCATACCGGTCGAGCACTATGCCAACGCGTGCGCCAGGGCGTTGGGGCCGAATAGCGGCTCGTTAACAGAGGCCCTGGCGGCGGAGCTTAAGCGTCTGACAGGCGTTCTGATCCCTCATGACGCATGGGACCTTAGCCGGCTGCCGGAGCACCTGCGGATGAATTTTCGCGTGGTCGATGGCGACGGGCGGGTGCTCGGGGAAGGCCGCCGGCTCGGCCCGCTGCAACGCAAGCTCGGCGATCGTGCGCGTACGGCGTTTTGCGTGAACTGGACGCTCGAGCGCGAGCGCATCACCCGCTGGGATTTCGGCGAGCTTCCGCGACAGGTGCAAACAAGCTCCGGCGGTGTCTCGCTACGCGGGTTCCCGGGTTTGGTGGATTGCCAAGACGCGGTGGCGATCCGAGTGTTCGACTCAGAGGAGCGCGCCGAGCGCGAGCATAGACCCGGCTTGCGGCGTTGTTTCGCCCTGGAATTACCTCAGCAAATCCAATATCTGAAGAAAACAACGCCACGGATCGAGAAAGCGGTTTTATTGCACCGGCCGCTCGGGAACCGGGATGCATTACTCCGCGATCTCATCGATGCCGCCGTCGATCGCGCCTTTCTGGATCCGCCTGCCGAGATCCGGGCGGAGGACGAATTCCGAAAGCGATTGGCACAGGGGAGCGGGGAGTTAATTCAAATCTTTGTTGGACTCGTCGATCTCGTGCTCGCCGTCTTAGTGGAGTGGCAGGCCGTTCAGAAAAAGCTCGCCGGGGCGCATCCGAGCGCGCAAAAGGATGTGAGGGAGCAACTGAGTTATCTCGTCCGCCCCGGTTTTGTTTCCGCCACGCCCGCCGCTTGGCTGCCCGAGCTGCCGCGTTTTCTCAAGGCTGCCGGTCTCCGCTTAGAGCGGTTCCAACGCGATCCCCTAAAAGATCAGCAACGCGCCGCTTCCGTCGCCGCGGTCTGGAATCATTGCGTGGCACGGCTACGGACTCAGGATAGCGCGCCGGAATTCATCCGCTACCGCTGGCTGGTTGAAGAATACCGGGTCTCGCTCTTTGCCCAAGACCTCGGCACCTCCTGTCCGGTCTCCGAAGCCCGGCTGAAGGCACAATGGAACCTGGTGCAGGCGAGTTTGCCTGCCGCGGGACGCGTCGCCTAAAGATGGCCGGGGAAACTATCGTCTTCTCGCTCTTCCTCGTTTTCACCGGCGCGGCGTTTCTAGCCACGCTCGCTCTTTACGCCCGTCAGGCGATGCTGGTCGCGTATATCGTGCTCGGTGTAGTCCTTGGCCCGTGGGGTATCGGGCTGGTCTCGGATACCGCGTGGATCGAGGACGTCGCGGCGATCGGGATCATGTTCTTGTTGTATCTCATCGGTCTCAACCTTCCCCCGCAACAACTGTGGCGCCTACTCGGCGAGGCCTTGTGGGTGACCTTGTTAAGCTCGGTGGTATTCGCTCTGCTAGGAGGCGCTTTGGGGCTCGTCTTCGGATGGTCCCCCGCGGATGCCGCCTTTCTTGGCTGCGGGCTCATGTTTTCCAGCACCATCATCAGCGTTAAGCTGCTCCCGACGACGGCGCTCCACCATCGGCACACCGGACAGGTCATCATCAGCGTGTTGTTGCTCCAAGACCTGGTGGCCATCGTGATACTGCTCCTTTTGCAGGGATATGGTAAAGGTGGACAGCTTGGCGTTGACATCGTGATGCAGCTCTTAGCCTTTCCGCTGCTGGTGCTGATCGCCTATGCGCTCGATCGTCTAGTGATGGAAAGGCTCATCACGCGCTTCGATCAGATCCACGAATATATTTTTTTGCTTGCGATCGGGTGGTGTCTCGGCATCGCGGAACTCGCCCGTGTTCTAGGATTGTCCCATGAAATCGGGGCCTTTGTCGCCGGCGTCACCCTGGCCACCAGCCCGATCGCTGCCTTCATCGCCGAAAGCCTGAAGCCCGTGCGCGACTTTTTCCTGATCCTGTTCTTCTTTTCCTTGGGCGCCGCCTTCGATCTGGGCGCTTTGGGTCACCTTATGGTTCCGGCGCTAGTGATTGCAAGCGCCATACTGGTCGTAAAGCCATGGGTGTTTCGAGAGCTGTTAAAACGGGCCGGAGAAAAACCGGATATTTCACAAGAAATCGGCGTACGGCTCGGCCAGAACAGCGAATTCGCCCTCCTCATCGCGGTGCTGGCGGCGGAATCGAAGTTCGTCGGCGGCGATATTTCCTATCTGGTTCAGATCACGACCTTAATAACGTTTATCATCTCCTCGTATGTGATCGTGCTGTGGTATCCGACCCCTATCGCGGTCTCGGATCGGCTACGACGCGACTAGCACGCGTTCCTCGCTGGAGCGCAGCGAGTTCCTTTCGCAAAGCTTCGAGATCTGCCTTGAGCCTCAAATTCTCAGCCTTCCGCGAGGTGTTCTCTTTCTCCATCTCCTCGAGTTCCGCCTTATATCGGGCGGCCGAGGGGATCCCTTTGAGAAGGTCGGCAATCCATCCCATGGTCGAAACCTCTAACGACTTGAGTTGACCGGCGCACCGCTTTTTGGGGTGTTCGAGTCGAACGACGAGTTAGGCACGGGTATACGCCAACACAGTAGCCCGTATGAAGCGCAGCGAAATACGGGGATTCGGTGCCTCGATCATCCCGGATTCCGCGAAGCTCCATCCGGGCTACGCTGGCTCTACAACTATCCGCTGGGCAATGACCGATTCCGGGAGCAGGTCGAAACCATGCTGGGCAAGCGTGCCGGACAGCGCCAGCGTGGGCGCCCGCCCAAGCATGTAGATGCACCAAAATAAATCACTACGACCCCTTTATTTCCCCCTTTATTTCCTGCTTTATTTCCTGTCCCGCAATCTGAACGATGTCGAGCGAACCACGGTTTTCTATCATTTCATGCTCCACGAGTTCTTTCATCTGGGGCAAGGTATTTCATCGTATAGATACCACTATACGGATTACGCGCCGCGCGCGTTGCTGCGTGTGGACTACTACGCCGATGCAGTTGCTGCGCTGGCATTGTATGAACTCTACAGACAATTCCACCCGCCTGGCTGGGTACCGGAGCCAAGTTGGAATCGCAATCTGGCCCGACTGATCCGGCTTGCAGTTCTGGATATGGAGGTCTTCACGGCGTTCGAGCATGCCTACCCATTGCAATCGATTTCCTGGTTCAGTTTTCGGAGATATTTGCAGTGGCATTTCCAGTACGCGCGTGCACGACAGTATGGAACGGATACTGGAACGCTCGAGAGCTTCAACCTGCTGGAAACTCCGGACCTCGTGCTTGGAGGAATTGACGCGCAGGACGCCTTGTACCGAACTGACACGGTCTTTACGAAACCGCAGTTGCTGGTGATTGGATGGAAAGCGAAGCTCCACGAGTTCAGTAGCGAAGTGGAGAACTTTGCCGGTCACTTGGTTGATGCCGTTTTGCGCGGCGATCTGGAGTCGTCCAACCGCCTATTTGCAGACGCGTTTTTCGTTCATCCCAATCTTGTCGGCAGATAGGATTTCTGCGCCCGGCGAATGAACGGTCCGCCCCCTTTCATTCTCAGAAATCGTAGCCTGGGTTAGCCGCGCAGCGGCGTAACCCGGGAAAATGAAGCGGTCGTTTCCCGGGTTTCGCTTCGCTCAACCCAGGCTACATTTACTACAAAGGCAAGGCCAAGGGGCGCCATGAAATCAACCGCTACGGCAAGCGGTCACGCAGTCAGCGCAGCGAGAAGGCCGCACGAGCAGCGCGCGAGCCATGGATTTTGGCGAGCAATCTGCCGGCTGGCCGCAAGCTCGCCCATAGAGTGGTACAGATCTATCTGCTCCTCATCTTGGCCTTCGCGCTGCTGGTGTTGTGGCTCATCGGCAGCATCGCCAAGGAACGCGGACTGATGCGTCACTATCAGGCCAATACCGTGCGCCACCGGGAAGTCCGATCCGTGATCTTTCTCGGCATTCGTATCATCGAACGGGCGCAGGATCACTTTACAGCAACCGAGTTACGCATCGCCTGGCAAAGCATCCCACTCCGTAACGCCAGAGTCCCGACTCTTGAATCATAACGACCGGCGCTTGGCGCCAATATTTGGCGGGATCCCTCAGGGTCTGCCCCCTAAATTGCTATTTTTGTGAACCGCCCGGTGCGGACCCGCATGCCGTGGGTGGTGTGGGGAGGGAGGGTTAGCAGCCCTCCCTTACCCGATTAGGCAAAAACGTCTTTATCCGTGTCTGACCTGTATCCCTTTTAGCCCCTGCTGTGAGTACTAAGCTTAGTCCGGAATGGCCACACCCAGACGAACCATATACCCTCCATTATTGTCCTCGTAAGCTCCCGGTACTCCATCAAACCCGAATCCATCGGGAATACCTAAAACGAGACGCGTCGCACCGGGCGGCGCTACGAAGCGATGCCTATTCTTACTGCGGAAGCCATCACCGATGAAAAATACCTGCCGTAGAGCTGGGGACAGGGAAGCGAAGCTCGTACCTAGGCCGGCTGGAGTGAAGTCGAGGGTATCGGGAGCTGGATCGGTGTCTGGAATCGAGTCGTCGAGAAACACGCCTACGAGTGCGCCTTCCGGTCCTTTGTAACCGCTAATTCCTCCCAGACTCAAAAGGATGCTCTCGGACCCTGCATTACCGTCGGGACCGGTAATTGGTATTGGTGGCCCGCCGCACAGCGGCGAAGGGCGACTCGATCGGATTGGTGGTTCGCAAATGTCTCCAGTGTTCTTTGGGATAGCGGTAGAAGGCCACCATGCGCTCCCAGTCGTGATCCAGGAGCTCGGCCGCGG
>Ga0136627_1001142_pt1 | contig 10399 bp, 9 predicted proteins | sample AntDrymUQ4892206_2_FD_104652 | JGI IMG/M metagenome (GOLD analysis project Ga0136627, IMG submission 104652) | Polar desert sand microbial communities from Dry Valleys, Antarctica - metaG UQ489 (22.06) | ecosystem: Environmental > Terrestrial > Soil > Desert | place: Antarctica: Dry Valley... | reverse complement strand
GGTGCCAAGGGTGGCGGCAAGGGCGGCGGCGGCGGCGGCAAGGCGGACACGGCGACGGTCATCCCGCAGCCGGTGATCCGGCGCGGCGACGAGGGCGCCAACGTCGCCCGGCTGCAGGACTTCCTGCGGCGGTTCGAGTTCGCCGACTTCGCCGCAAGCGACGGCGTCTTCGGGCCCAAGACGGCGAAAGCCGTGAAGTCGGCGCAAACCTCGTTCAAGAAGAAGGGTTGGTACACCCGGTCGATCGACGGCGAGTACGGACCGGGCACCGCCGCGGCGGCAGCGAAGTGCCTCGATGCCGGCAAGGGCTGACGGCAGTCAGACGGGTCGCGGTTAGGCGGACGGGACGACCGTCTCGAGTGTGACGGCCGACGCCGACCAGCGCGCCGGCGTCGCGGGACCGGCGGCGCCGACGTCGCGGGTGACGGCCCGTCGGGCGAGTCGTTCGAGCGTGCTCGTCGCTGCGTCAGCACCCGACCGGCTCGCGGCCACCAGCGGCTCGCCGAGCGCCGGCAGCTCGAAGGCATCGGCGTCGAAGTCGACGTCGCTGGCGATCACGACCAACCAGTCGGTCGCCTTGATGCTCGGTGCCACGGCGCGTCCCGGCGGAAGCTCGACCGGGATCGCAGCACCCGACCACAGCGCGACCGTGTGGCCGGGCGCGATCCGCTCGGCGAGGAAGACCGGGTGGCAGCGGAAGCGATCGGTGAGGTCGAGCACGGCGACGCAGAGCTCCTCCTCTGCGAGGTTGGCGACGTCGATGAACACGTACGGGGCGTGCCAACCACCGTCGTCCGCCCGCCGGTACTCGAGGCGGTACCCCCCGACCGACGCCAGAGCAGCACCGGCCGCGGACCGCTCGGCATCGGGTCCCTGCGCCGGCGTGACGGCGATCTTCACTGCACCGGCGAGTGGCGACGGATGATCGCAGAGACCGCGCACCTGCTCCCACCGGGCGATGTGTTCGAGCGTGGCGACCACGGCGGCGGCATCGTCGTCCGAACGCACCGTGGCGGGGGGAGCGAGCGGTGTGCCGTCGCGCCGGCAGACCGTGGCTTCGTCGGGACTCGTCAACCGGACGTGCAGGCGCGGCGCCCCGCTGTCGGCAGCGTCGCGTTCGACCGCGCGGACGTGCGGCGACGGACGAGCCCCTTGGGCGGCCGTCCCTGCGATTGCGCTGGCGATCCACATGGCCATGGGCGACGTCTCGGCGGACTCGGCGGAATCGGTGAACTCGGTGAACGCGACCTCGACGGGCGGGAGTGGGACGGCGGCGATCGTCGCTCTGTAGGCCACGTCCTCCGGCACCCATCCGTCGGGGACGACCGTCGACGTCGCGGTGTCGACGGCGGCCACCGTGACCATCCCTGCGTGCGCACCGCTCGGCGCCTCACAGCTGAGCGCGTACGCTTCGGCGCCCGACGGCGGACGCAGGCCGTGCACGAGTCCGGCGTTGACGGACCACCCGGTCGTGCCCTTGGTCATCGTGAACGAAGCGGGGACGGGGCGAACGGCGCCGTCGAGGAAGACGCTGTCGCCGAGGCCGCCGGACTCGGATGGGTACAGCTGCGGCGACTGCTCGCGCACCGATCGCTCCACCCGAGCCCGGACGGTCTCGAGCACGCTGCGATATGTCGCCCCCGGACCGAGCGTGTCGAGCGTGTCGACGAGCGCTCTCGAGAAGGCGCCCCGCACAACGCCACCCATCGGGAGCTCCTTGGCCCGTTCGTCCGAGCGGCATGCCGCGACGGCGACATGGGCGGCCGGCGGCTTGGCCCAGTGCTCGATCGTCCCGGCGAGCAGTTCGTCGGGACGGCGCGGCACCGTCAGCTCCTCGGCGAGCGCCCGCCACTCGCTGGCCATTCGCTGCGGATCGGGTATCCACGCCCGGACGGAGCCGAGGTCGTCGCCCCTCGTCCCGTGGCCGGAGTTGCAGCAGTCGAGGACCACGGCGACATGGGCGCCGGACGACGAGACCTCTGCGACGAGCAGGGCGACCTCCTTGTCGGCGATGGGGCGCACGAGCGAGTCGCTGACGCGACGGAAGGAGTCGTGGGCGACGATCGTCTGGATCTTCGCCGACGGTTCGAGATGGGCGATGGCGGGCGGCGCCGGCTCCTCGGATCCGTGGCCGGCGTAGAAGAACAGCGCGACGTCACCGCGGCTGGCCGCGCCGAGATGACCACGGAAGCGCTCGATGATGCGCTCTCTGGTGGCGTCGGCGTCGTACAGCTCCTCGAGCGCCAGCTCGGTGCCGGCGCGCGACCGCAGGTGGGCGACGAGCGCCGCCGCGTCGTTGCGACTCCCGTACAGAGCGTTCACGGGCGGCACATAGGCGTCGATCGCCACGACGAGCGCGTACAGCGTCACCTCGCCACCTCTCGATGCACCATCCGACCGCCCACGGCTGGCTCCGTTCGCATCTCGACGTATCCACCACCCTCGTTCGCCGTCATTTGAAGCAGACATGGCGACCTACGTCTACGACGACTTCCGGGTGACCTTCACACCACGGCCGGACGGGAGCTACGACGTGCGCGCCGTCGATGCGAGCAACGAGACCACGCAGGGCGTGTTCACGATGCCGCTCAGCGAGGACGATCTGACCCGCGCCGTGCTGCAGGTGGCGCGATCCAACAGCCGCCGCGCGACGCCCACGGCCCCGGCCGCGCCGACCACACTCGCAGCCGCGACACCGGCAACCCGCTACGTGGGAGGTGACGGACCGCCGGCGTTCGACGCCGCCCATCTCGGCACGCTGCTCGCCGGCGCGCTGTTCACCGGCGACATCGCGGAGCACTACGAGCGGGCGACGAACGCCGGTGCAGCGAAGGGATCGGGCCTGCGGCTGTCACTGTCGCTGGCCGACGCGCCGGCCCTGGTCAACGTGCCGTGGGAGTTCCTCTACCGGCGCCCGAGGTTCCTCGCCAGCCAACGTCACACGCCCGTGGTGCGGTGGCTCGACACGGGCTCGCTCGCTCCGCCACCGGCGATCGACGACACCGTGCGCATCCTCGGCGTCATCGCGGCGCCGAGCGATCTCAACCCGCTCGATGTCGAGGCCGAACGTCGCCGCATCGAGGATGCAACAAGGGCGATGTGCGACATCGACCGCGTCGAGCTCGACTGGCTCGACCCGGCGACCCCGAGGCGCCTGCGCGAGGTGCTGCGCGACGGCAGCTACCACGTGCTCCACTACGTCGGCCACAGCGACTACACGTCGACGGGCGACGGCGTGCCTTCCTCGAAGACGACGACCGGCGATCGAGCGCCGTCGACAGCACGGCGCTCGCCAACCTCCTGTCGGACCAGACGGCGTTGCGTCTTGTCGTGCTGAACTCGTGCGAGGGTGCAAGGACGTCGCTCACCGACCCATACGCCGGCGTCGCCACCACGTTGATCCAGCTCGGTGTGCCTGCCGTCGTGGCGATGCAGTTCGAGATCAGCGACGAGGCGGCGATCGTGTTCGGCGAGGAGCTGTACACGAACCTCATCGGACGCCAGGACCCGATCGACGCCGCCGTCGCAGAGGCGCGCAAGGCGATCCTGATCGAGGTCGACGACGTCGAGTGGGCGACGCCCGTGCTGTTCATGCGCGACCCGAAGGTGGAACTGTTCTCGTTCGTCGTGCCGGCGGCCCCGCTGCCGCCACCACCGGCGCCGATCCCGATCGGCGCACCGGACGCCGACCGCCCGGACGGCGCGGACGAGGAGCTCGAGGCAACCACATCAGGACCCGTCCGCCAGGTCGTCGCCACCGGAGTTGCCGGGACCGGCAACGGCGACGGCGACAGCACCGCCGGTGACGGGGGGTCGGGGGGTCGATGGAAGCGATGGGCGGCGATCGGGGGCGGGGCGGCCGTGGTGGCCGCTGCCGTCGGCGGCCTGTTGCTGGCGATCGACGGCGACGACGATCCCGGGACGAGCGAATCGACCGCCACAAACGTCGACTCGACGGCGCAGACGGCACCACGCGTGCCCTCGGGCGAAGCTCGACCACACACGGCCACGCTCGCCTTCGAGATCGTCGAGCGCAACGGCGACATCCACGTCTTCGAGCTCGATCCGCGAGGCGGGCAGACCGCACAGGCGACGGACCGTCCGGGCGCGCACGACATCGAGGCCGACTGGGACCCGGCGAGCAACCACATCGCCTTCGTCCGCACGAACGCCACCACGGGACGCTGCACGGGCATCTGTGACGTCGTACCGAAGGCGTTCTCCGACGACACGGGCCGCCGCGTCGAACAGCTCATCAACCCCCAGAACGGTATACGTCACCACCAACCGGCATGGGCACGCGACAGCTCGCTCTACTACGCCGCGACCGGCGCCTGCGCCGAGGCAGCGAGTTGCTCGAGCGACATCCGCAGGGCGACGTTCGACCGGCAGCCAGCGCAGGACGATCCCAACTTCATCGATCGGTGGACGGTTGCGACCGACGAGCTGGCGCTCGGCGGCGTGGAGGATCTCCGTGACATCGACACCGATCCGCAGGACGAGAATCGCATTGCCGTCGTCGGCTCGGGTGGCGTGCACATCGCCCGCAACGGGTCCGTCGAAATGCGTCTCGACGGGAGCGACGGTGCCGTCACCGTTCGCTTCGCGCCCGACGGGTCACGTCTCGTCGCGTTGCTCGACGACGGCGGGATGGTCTTCTGGAATCGTGACGGGACGCCGCTCGTCACGACGGACATGAGCACCATGCTCTCGACGTTCGTCGCACAGCAGGGTGCCAGTGCGGGTGACCTCGATCCGGCAGCAGTCCGCGTCGTGTCGATCTCGTCGAACGAGTCGGACGCTGAGTTCGTCGCGCTCGTCGACCAGCCGGACAGCGCCGGGCCACCGGAGATCGTCGTCGTCGACTTCGGCGACGACGGACGTCCCGTCGTCGAGATGTGGAGCCGTCTGCCTGCGTCGCTCACGTCGATCGGCGTGCTGCAGTCGATCGCCCGCTGATGCCCGGTCGCAGCACACCACCTCTCACGTCGTGTTCGAGATGCCCATCACGCGAGAGATCGTTATAGTGGGCTTGCGAGGCGTTCGACAGGCGGATTGATGGAGGTCGAAATGGCGGAAGATTCACGGGCGCGCAGCGCGCCCCCGAGACGAGGAATGCCAGTGGTAGGCGGGCTCGGCGTCGGCGCCGTGCTCCTCGAGTTGACGAAGAACGATCGGAATGTCGAACCCACGTGGGACGACGACGAGCCGGCGTCGGGCGACATCGCCGACGACAACGTCGACGCGCACGAACACCACGTCTGACGGCTGAACCACCGTGGGAGCTGCGCGCCCCCACACCCCATCGCCGTTCGGCTCCCTGGCGGTCGCACGACCGGCGGCATCGTCCTTCAGCGGCCGATGTTGAACAGCTGCTGGGCGACTTTGCGCATCTGGATCTCCTCTGACCCCTCGGTGATGCGGTAGCGGCGGTGATGACGGTAGATGTGCTCGAACGGCATGTGGCGGCTGTAGCCCATGCCGCCGCACGTCTGCATCGCTCGGTCGGCGGCGTCGCAGGCGAGGCGGTTTGCCCGGTAATTGCACATCGCGACGAGGTGCGTGACGTCGAGATGGTGCTCGCGGTCGAGCATCCAGGCCGTCTGACGGATGAGCTGACGCAGCATCGCCGCCTCGGTGTGCAACTCGACGAGCGGGAATTGGATGCCCTGGTTGCGACTCAGCGGTTTGCCCCACGTGACGCGCTCGTTGGCGTACTCGACGGCGCGGTCGATGCAGTGCTGCGCCGCGCCCAGTGACGATGCCGCCTGGCGAATGCGGTTTTCGTGCACGAAGTGCTGGGCGAGGTCGAGGCCGTGGTCGACCTCGCCGAACACGGCGACGGGCCCGACACGGACGTCGTGCAACGTCACCTCGGCGTGGTCGGTCGGCATGTTGAACGTCCACCAGAAGTGCTCGACCGTGAACCCGTCGCTGTCGACGGGGACGAGGAAGGCGGTGATGCCCGTCGCAGCGCCGGGCTCGCCCGACGTCCTGGCGAAGATGATGTCGTGGGTGGCGTGGTGCAGCCCGGAGTTCCAGCGCTTCGTGCCGTTGATCACCCACGAGTCGCCGTCGGCGACGGCCGTCGTCTCGAGGTACGTCGCGTCGCTGCCGTGGTTCGGCTCGGTCAGCCCGAACGCGAGTCGTCGGGAGCCGTCGAGGAACCCGGGCATCCACTCGGCGATCTGATCGGGCGTACCGAAGTCGCGCATCATCAGCACCGTTGGGAAATTGCCGACGATCGACGATTCGTTCTGCAGATCGTTGTGCAGCCCGAGCCCCTTCGCGGCCAGATGCTCGCGAATGATCGCCATCTCGAGGTTCGACGCGTCGCGGCCACCGAACGCGGCGGGGAGTGCCCACCGCAGCCACCCCGCTGCATCGGCGCGGCGGCGCATCTGCGCGAGAAGGGCCTCCCACTCGCCTGTCGGGACGCCGCCGTGCTCCCAGTCCGTGCGCGCCCACTCCCTGCGGTGGTCGAAGAAGCGCTCGTTGTCGTCGGCTTCCTGCAGTGGCACGATCTCGGCCTCGATGAACGTGTCCAGCGCGTCGAGCGTCGCAGCGATCTCGTCGGGGATGGCGAAGTCCATCGCCCGAACCTATGTCGGGGTCAGCGTGACCGCAGCGCTTCGATCAGCTTCGGCAACACCTTGTGCACGTCGCCGACGATGCCGAGGTCTGCGACACCCAAGATTGGCGCCTCCTCGTCCTTGTTGACGGCGATGATGTTCTTCGAGCCCTTCATGCCCACCATGTGCTGCGTCGCGCCAGAGATGCCGGCGGCCAGGTACACGGTGGGCTTGACGACCTTGCCGGTCTGGCCGACCTGGTAGCTGTACGGCACCCAACCGGCGTCGACGATGGCACGCGAGGCGCCGGGTGCGGCCTTCAGCAGCTTGGCGAGGTCCTCGATCATCTCGTACTTGCCCGCTTCTCCGAGACCGCGCCCGCCGGCGACGACGACATTCGCTTCGTCGAGCTTCGGCCCGGAGTGCTCCTCGACGTGCGACGCCGTGATCTTGGCGGCGCCGATGTCACCGAGGTCGGGCACGCCAGCCTGCGTCACCTCAGGGGCGGCACCGCCGTCGTCGACCCCGCTGGCCTCGATGGGGAAGCTCTTCGGCCGGAACGCCGCGAGGTGCGGACCCTCGCCGGTGAACGTCGTGGTCACGAGCTTCGTCCCGCCGAACACCGGCGTCGTCACCTTCACCGCGCCGTCATCGACGGAGATGTCGGTGTTGTTGGTCAGCACCGTGCGGTCGAGCTTGACCGAGAGCCGGCTCATCACGTCGCGACCCTCGTAGTTCTGGGGGAACATGATGAGGTCGGGCGAGTCGCCGCCGTCGATGACCGCCTTGATGGCGGCCGCACCGGCGACACCGGGCAGATTGCCACCGAGGTCGCCGGTCTCGTAGATCTTCGTCGCGCCGTGGGCGCCGAGCGCGCCCGCACCGCCGCCGACGCTGCCGAGCACGAACGCCGTGACGCCGTCGCCGAGCGAGGCGGCCTTGCTGACGAGCTCGAGTGAACCGGACGTCGGTTCGTCGTCGACGACCTGTGCGAGCACCCAGATGTTGGAAACAGCCATGATCTCTTCTCCCTCGTCCTCAGAGGATCTTCAGCTTCTCGAGGAACTCGACGATCTTGAGGTGGGCCTCGCCCTCGTCGGTCACGATCTCGCCAGCTTCACGTTCGGGGGCGTCGGCGACGTCGACGATCTCCTGGCCGGCTCCCGACCATCCGACCGGCGTCACCCCGAGGTCACTGACCGTGACCTCTTCCAGCGGCTTCGACTTCGCCGCCATGATGCCCTTGAAGCTCGGGTAGCGAGGCTCGACCACACCGGCCGTCACGCTCACCACCGCGGGGAGCGTGCACGTCACCTCGTCGTAGCCGGCCTCAGTCTGGCGGTCGACCTTCAGCGTCTCACCGTCGACCGTCACCGACTTGGCGAACGTCACCGACGGCAGGCCGAGGACCTCGGCCATCTGCTCGGGCACCGTGCCCGTGTAGCCGTCGCTCGACTCCGTGCCGGCGATGATCAGGTCGAACTCGCCGAGGCGCTGCGCGGCCGCAGCGAGGACCTTCGCCGAGGTCAGGGCATCGGTTCCCCGCAGCTCGGGATCGGACACGAGCACCGCCTTCGCGGCACCCATTGCGAGCGCCGTCCGCAGGCCCGAGACCTCGTTGTTCGGCGCCATGGACACGAGGCTGACCTCGCCACCACCGGCCTTGTCGACGAGTTGGAGCGCCATCTCGACGCCGTAGCTGTCGGACTCGTCGAGGATGAGCTTGCCGGACCGCTTCAGGGTGTTCGTCGACGGATCGAGCTCACCGGGCAGCGCCGGATCAGGGATCTGCTTCACGCAGACGATCACGTTCATGACCGCACATTGTTACCGCCCCATCGCGCGCGGCCACCATCTGCGGGCTCGTCGTCCGCTTCGCTTTCTCCTCGCGCCGCGTGCGACTCGTCGCTGGCGCTTCCCTCACTGCTGGCAGGCTCGTCGTCCGCTTCGCTTTCTCCTCGCGCCGCGTGCGACTCGTCGCTGGCGCTTCCCTCGTCGCGCGCGGGTTCGCGGCCAGTACCGTTTGGGTGCTTGAAGATCCTGCTCGTCGTGAACACGTTCGCCACGTCCGTCACGGCGAGGAACACCGTCGTGGTGCACCGATGGCTCTCGCAGGGCCACGACGTCGACATCCTCGAGACGCACCGGCGTGGCCACGCCACGAGGTTCGCCGCCGATGCGGCCCGCCGTGGGATCGACGTCGTCGTCGCGTTCGGTGGCGACGGCACGCTGAACGAGGTTGCGACGGGCATCGCCGGCACCGACACCGCGCTCGCCGTGCTGCCGGGTGGCTCGACCAACGTGTTCGCGCGGACGCTCGGCATGCCGAACGATCCCGTTGCGGCAACGGCCGGACTCGCTGCGGGCCTCGCCGCCGGCGACATCCACCCGATCGGTCTCGGGCAGGTCAACGGGCGGTTCTTCTGTTTCCACACCGGCATCGGCTACGACGCCGCCGTGGTCAGGGCCGTCGAGCGGAGAGCGTCGCTGAAGCGCTGGCTCGGGCATCCACTGTTCATCACGGCGGCGCTGTCCACGTGGGCGAGGGGCTACGACCGCAAGCACCCGCACTTCTCGGTCACGACCGAACGCGTCACCGACCACGGCACGGTGCGCGACGAGATCGACGACGGCTACTTCACGATCGTGCTCAACACGAACCCGTACACCTACCTCGGCAACCGGCCGATCGACCTCTCGCGTGAGGCGACGCTCGACAAGCCGCTCGTCGCCGTCACGTTCCGCACGATGTCTGCCGTTGCGATCCTGCGCGGATTGGCAGGAGCGTTGCGCGGACGCGGCATCACCACGAGCGACGACATCGTCGAGTGGACACACCTCGACAACCTCGTCGTGAGCCACGCAGATCCCTTCCCCTACCAGGTCGACGGCGACCATCTCGGCGAGCTGACGCGGCTGGAGTTCCGCCACGTCCCCGACGCCGTCCGCCTCGTGGTTCCCGGTGTCGTGACCGGTGTCGTGACCGATGCTGTGACGCTGCCGTGACGCTGCCGAACCGTGTCGACCCGTTCGGCCAGATCGTCGCCGATCCGAGCCGCGGCACGATGATGGGCAACCGGGGCGGCAGGTTCCACCGGGCCGACGAGACGCTCGGACGCCGGCGCTGGGCGAGCCGTCACTGGATCTGCTGCGTCCTCGACTGGAAGGGCGCTCACCACGAACCGATGGGCGACGGCTACACGTCGCTGTTCTTCCTCGACGAGGTCACGGCGCTCGCCGCCGGACACCGGCCGTGTTTCTTCTGCCGGCGCCGCGAAGCGCAGCGGTTCCTCGGGCTCGCCACTCCAGCGCTGCGCGCCGACGCCGCCGATCGCATCGTCCACCCGGCGCGGGTCGCACGACGACGCGAGCCGGCGCCACACGACGCGAGCGAGCTCCCCGACGGCACGATGCTCGCGATCGGCGAGCAGGCCTACGCCGTGCTCGACGGACGACTGCTGCGATGGTCGTTCACCGGCTACGACGACGAGCGCCGGCTCGACTCGTTCGACTCGGCAACGCTGCTGACCCCCGCGCTCTACGTCCAGATCCTCGCAGCCGGCTACGAGGCGCGGTGGCACACCACCGCTGGGTGAGTTCGCTTCAGCCGGGTTCGGGGCCGCCCTCAGGCGGGACGTCCGGCGTCTGGAAGCGGAAGCGAAGCTGGCGCACGAGCGCGTCGGGCAGGTCGGGTCGCGCCCGGTTCGGCAGCAGGAACGTCGGCAGCGCCATCAGGTCGGGAAACGCCCTACCCCGCTCGGCCTGGCGCGTCAGGTAGCTGGCGGCGGCCGAGCCATCGTGGGCGACGCCACCGGGCGACGACGACG
>Ga0136627_1001141_pt1 | contig 10401 bp, 11 predicted proteins | sample AntDrymUQ4892206_2_FD_104652 | JGI IMG/M metagenome (GOLD analysis project Ga0136627, IMG submission 104652) | Polar desert sand microbial communities from Dry Valleys, Antarctica - metaG UQ489 (22.06) | ecosystem: Environmental > Terrestrial > Soil > Desert | place: Antarctica: Dry Valley... | reverse complement strand
TATCCCGTCTGGTTGCTGAAGTTGCAGGGCGCCACGCTCGGACTGCTACCAAAAATGCTGGGTGAGCCGCAGCCGGAGTTCGGCAAGCACGACCCGAACATCATTCCCTGCGACCGGCTGGACCCTCCATGCTGAAAGTTGCGTTTACCGCAGTGGTCGCCGCGGTCGCAGCGCTGCAGGTTGATTCAGCAGTCGCGCAGCAAGCGTTCAACAATGCCCCCAAACTCTCGGTGCCCGGCGGTGGTGGCGTCGAACGTCTGGGCGATGCGATGGTCATCAACGGCCGGCCGGTGACCATCGACCACATAGTTATTTCTCTGCCGGCCGCCGATGTAGTGCACCACTATCGCAAGGCGCTTGATGAAAAGTCCAGCGGCAAAATCGTCGAGTACCGGCTTAAAGGTGATCAAATCCTGGGCCGCAGGATCGGCGAACACTTTGTCACCGTGCGTGTGCAGACAGCGCGCAACGGCACTTCAGAAGCCTGGGGTGATGACGACCGTGGTACAGCCGCCAGTGGCCGCTGATGCTGCTCTGCCTTCGCATCTGGCCCTGCCGGCTGGATCACGCCTGTTGTCGAACGTGGAAACGGTGGATGGTGGGCGTCGTGCCTACACCGTCATAGCGACGGCAGACGCAGCGATGTCAGCCACGCAGGACTTCGTAAAGCGCAATCTGAGCGACCGCGGTTTCTCGCTCGTCGCGTCCGACGGATCGAGCGTCGATCCATCGCGGCGAGTAATGCTATTTCAGCGTGGAACCGAAGATGTAATGGTCACCGTCGCAGATGGGCCCAAGGGACGTACATTGGTGTTCAATGCAAGCGGGCCGAAGTAGCGCGTCAGCAATTCAAAAGAACAATGCCTCCGCCGCACTCCCCGCCGTGATGTCGCACTTGTCTCCGCCCTTGCCGAGTCCGCCCTGCACCGCACTGGCGATGATTCCCCGCTTACTGGAACCGCCACTGAGAATGGTGCCGAAGTAGCAACTCGCCGCGAACGTTTGGTTCTTGTAAGTCGCGTTTAACCGCAGGGTCGGTGTATAGGGCGGAAAGCTGCCACGCATCACGGGGTCGCCATTGATCGTTAAAACGAGCTCGTTGGCGGTAGGGTCGTAGGTGCCTCCCAAGTCGAACTTCTGTCCGCCGGCCTCGATGGTTTTAACCTGCGCTACTTTGCTTCTTGAAGCGCATCCGATAAGAGCGGCGACGACAACCAGAAGCATTACAAGCATTGGCACCTGTTTCATTGAACTCCTCCGTCGATGCATTGGTTAGGCACGATACCGGCCGTCGGCATAGCACGCAAAGACAAACGTCGCTTCTTCCAGGGATGGCTATTTATGTCCTTCGGCTGAAAATCCTCCAAGCAGCAACGCTCACGCCGACTCCGTCAAGCCGGGACACAAAGTTCACCGGTAGCAAGTTGGAGTGATGTAGCGGGGACGCGTGCGCGCATTGTGTCAGTACGACCTGCGCTCCAGCCGCACTTCCTGCATGATCGTCGCCGCGATCTCCTCAATCGATTTCGTCGTCGACGATAGCCAGCGGATCCCCTCACGCCGCATCATTCTTTCAGCAGACTCGACTTCGCTGCGGCAATTTTCCAGCGCTGCGTAGCGGCTGTTCGGCCGGCGCTCATGCCGCACTTCGGCCAGCCGCTCCGGTGAGATAGATAGCCCGAAAATCTTGTCCTTGTGCTGCGGCAGCGCGCTTGGCAGGTGTCCGCGCTCGAAGTCTTCCGGGATCAGCGGGTAGTTCGCTGCCTTTACGCCGTACTGCATCGCTAGATACAAGCTGGTCGGCGTCTTGCCCGAGCGCGATACGCCCACCAGAATCACGTCGGCGCCCGCGAGTCCCTTCGCCGACTGCCCGTCGTCGTGCGCGAGCGTGAAGTTGATCGCTTCGATGCGGTTCTTGTAGTCCTCGGAGTTCACCCGGATAGCGTGTGAGCGGCCGATCGTATGTGTCGAATGCAGTTCGAGCTCGCGCTCCAATGGCTCGACGAACGTTTCGAACATTTCTAGGAAAAACGCTTCGGTGCCTTCGCGTAAAGCGCCAGACACGGCCGGATCGACCAGCGTCGAGAAGACGATCGGGCGCTTGCCGTCGCGCGCGCCTGCTTCGTTGATGCGAACTGCGGCTTCGCGCGCCTTGTCCGCGCTATCGATGAACGGCAGCCGTTGTGGCCGATAACGCAAATGTTCGAATTGCGTCAGCACACTGTGGCCGAGGGTCTCGGCGGTGATCCCGGTGCCGTCGGAAACGAAGAAGACGGTGCGATCGTAAGCGGCGGGAGCGGGTTGCGACATCGGCAGATGTTAACGGGACGGCCATTACACTGCGCGCGGTTTCCCCAACGAGAAATGCATGCAGCGCGGCCAGTACGTCATTCCGTTTTCGCAGCTCAGGATGACCGATGTTGAATCGGTTGGAGGCAAGAATGCATCGCTGGGCGAGATGCTTAGTCAGTTGAGCGATGCGGGTGTGCGGGTACCGGATGGCTTTGCGACGACGGCTGAGGCGTTCCGATTGTTTCTGGAGCATGGAAGCCTGAAAGAGCGCATCGCCGAGCGTCTGGCGAAGCTGAATGTCGAGGATGTTCGAGCGCTCGCTGTGGCGGGAGAGGAGATCCGTGGATGGATCGCCTGTGCTCAATTCCCCGAGGCATTTGAATCAGAAATAACGTATATATTTCAATCGCTTGCCACTGAAGCTTCAAGTGGACTCTCGTTTGCGGTGCGCTCCAGCGCCACTGCTGAGGACCTTCCCGACGCTTCGTTCGCGGGCCAGCAGGAAACGTATCTGAACGTCCGTGGCATCGACGCGGTGCTGGATCGCATCAAGCATGTGTTCGCCTCGCTCTACAACGATCGCGCGATTGCCTACCGCGTGCACAAAGGGTTCGCGCATGCCGATGTGGCGCTGTCGGCCGGCGTGCAGAGAATGGTGCGTAGCGACCTCGGGTCGGCCGGCGTGATGTTCACGATGGATACCGAGTCCGGCTTTCGCGACGTGGTGTTCATCACATCGAGTTACGGGCTCGGGGAAACGGTGGTGCAGGGTGCCGTGAACCCGGACGAGTTCTACGTGCACAAGCCGATGCTCGCAGCCGGCCAGTCACCGATCATCCGCCGCAGCCTTGGCTCGAAGCTGATCAAGATGGAATTCGACGGCGAAGGAGACAAGCGCGTGCGCACGGTCGATGTTGCCGCCCGCGACCGCCACGCGTTTTCGTTGACTGACAAAGATGTTGTTGAGCTTGCGCGGTATGCCGTGATCATCGAGCAACACTACGGCCGCCCGATGGACATCGAGTGGGGAAAGGACGGCGACGGCGCGATCTACATCTTGCAAGCGCGGCCGGAAACCGTGAAGTCGCAAGCGAACACAGCCACGCAGCAACGCTTTCGTCTGACAGGCAACGGCGATGTACTTGTGACGGGCCGCGCGATAGGCCAGAAGATCGGCATCGGCCCGGTGCGCATCATCGAGGACGTTGCTCATATGGATCAGGTGCAGCCGGGCGACGTGCTGGTGACCGACATGACCGACCCGAACTGGGAGCCGGTTATGAAGCGTGCGGCAGCGATCGTGACCAATCGCGGCGGGCGCACGTGTCATGCGGCGATCATTGCGCGCGAGCTCGGAATCCCGGCGGTCGTGGGATGCGAAACCGCAACCGACGATCTGGTCGAAGGCGACGTGGTGACGGTCAGTTGCGCTGAAGGCGACACCGGAAATGTGTACGCCGGCGCGCTCAAGATGGAAGTCGAGACGGTAAAGCGCGGCGCGCTGCCGCCGATCCCGGTCAAGATCATGATGAACATCGGCAATCCGCAGCTCGCTTTCGAGTTCCAGTCGTTGCCGAACGAGGGCGTAGGGCTTGCGCGGCTCGAGTTCCTGATTAACAACGTGATTGGCGTGCACCCGAAAGCCGTTCTCGACTATCCGAACCTCGATCCGGAGCTGAAGCAGGCGGTCGAGAGCGTCGCGCACGGCTACCCGAGCCCGCGCGCGTTCTTCGAGACGAAGCTTGCCGAAGGCATTTCGACCATTGCCGCTGCGTTCTGGCCGAAGCCCGTGATCGTGCGCATGTCCGATTTCAAGAGCAACGAGTACAAGAAGCTGATCGGCGGCTCGCGCTACGAGCCCGATGAAGAGAATCCGATGCTCGGCTTTCGCGGCGCCTCGCGTTACATCGCCGATTCGTTTCGGGAGTGCTTTCGCATGGAAGCCAGCGCGTTGAAGAAGGTACGTGACGAGATGGGGCTCACGAATGTCGAAATCATGGTGCCGTTCGTACGCACACTCAGCGAGGCGAAGCGCGTCATGGAATTGTTGGCGGCGCACGGATTGAAGCGAGGAAGCAATGGACTCCGCGTCATCATGATGTGTGAAGTTCCATCGAACGCAATATTGGCAGAGCAGTTTCTCGAGTACTTCGACGGGTTTTCGATCGGCTCGAACGATCTGACGCAATTAACGCTTGGCATCGATCGCGACTCCGGTTTGGTGGCAGAAGGCTTCGACGAGCGCGACCCGGCCGTCACGGCGCTGCTCGCGAAGGTCATCGCGGTGTGCCGCGCTCATGGCAAGTACGTCGGCATCTGCGGGCAGGGGCCTTCGGATCATGCCGACTTTGCGGAGTGGCTGATGGGTCAGGGAATCGATTCGATATCGTTGAATCCCGACACGGTGGTCGAGACCTGGCAGCGGCTCGCCAGCGCGGCTGCGACCGCGTCGTCGAAGGAGGGGATAGAAGCGCATGGATAACTACGTCTGGTGGTTTGTGATCGGCTTCGGCCTGGTGGTCGCCGAGCTGCTGACCGGCACGTTCTATCTGCTGGTGCTCGCCGTTGCGTTCGGCGCGGCCGGTGTGGTGGCACTCCTTGCTGCGCCGGTGGTGCTGCAGCTCGCGACGGCGGCCGCGTTCAGTCTCGGCGGAACGCTATGGCTGCGCCAATCGCGCTTCGGGCAACGCTTGCGCGACCGGGCAACCAGCGATCGCGTCCAGAACATGGACGTCGGTCAGACGCTGCGAGTTGACCAATGGGCGCCGAACCGCACGGCGCGCGCAAATTACCGAGGCGCAACATGGGATGTCGAGCTCGTGCCGGGTGAAGAGGCAGCGAGCGGAGAGTTCGTCATTCGCGAGATCTCGGCCAACCGCCTGATTGTCGCGGCCAAAGGGCGTTAAAACGTCTTAAGTCGCACTGAACCAGTCTTACCGGGGAGAGTTCAAATGTTCGGCATTGATGGCGTCTGGTTGATCTTTATTGTGATTGCGATCGTGGCGTTCACGTTCGCCGTGACTGCGCTGAAGGTCGTTCCGCAACAGAGCGCCTGGGTGATCGAGCGCTTGGGCAAGTATCACGGCACGCTGCAGCCGGGGCTCAACCCGGTCATCCCGTTCATCGATCGCGTGGCCTACAAGCACAGCCTGAAGGAGGTGCCGCTCGACACACCGAGCCAGGTCTGTATCACCAAGGACAACACGCAGCTGCAGGTCGACGGCGTGCTGTATTTCCAGGTGACCGATCCGCAGCGCGCATCGTACGGGGCCAGCAACTACATCCTGGCGATCACGCAGTTGTCGCAAACCACGTTGCGCTCGGTGATCGGCAAGCTCGAGCTCGACAAGACCTTCGAGGAGCGCGAGTACATCAATCACAGCGTCGTGTCCGCGATCGACGAGGCGGCGATGAACTGGGGCGTCAAGGTGCTGCGCTACGAGATCAAGGACATCACGCCGCCCAATGCGATCCTGCACGCGATGCAGCAGCAGATTACGGCCGAGCGCGAAAAGCGCGCGTTGATCGCATCATCCGAGGGTCGCAAACAGGAGCAAATCAACATTGCGACGGGCGAGCGCGAAGCCGAAATTGCACGCTCGGAAGGCGAGAAGTTTGCGCAAATCAACATAGCGCAAGGCGAGGCGGGCGCGGTCATCGCGGTCGCCGAAGCCACCGCGCGCGCCATTCAGATGGTGGCGGAGACGATTCGCCAGCCCGGAGGCCTGGAGGCGGTCAATCTGCGCGTCGCCGATCGTTTCGTCGATGCCTTCAGCAACCTGGCAAAGACCAACAACACGCTGATCGTGCCGTCGAACGTCGCGGACATCTCCGCGCTCGTGGCGTCGGCGCTGACGGTCGTCCGTGCACAACCCGCGCCGAAGTGAGGCGCTCCTAAATCGCATGATCGCAAGCCACGAAATCAGTCTCGCTCGATCTTCCGACGCACCGGGAATCGCAGCGCTATCGCGGGATGCGATCGAGCGCGGTCTGAATTGGTCGTGGACGCCGCAGCGCGTGCTCAGGAGCATGCGCGATGCCGCGACCAACACGATTGTCGTGCGCGAAGGTGAAATGCTCGCAGGCTTCGCGATCATGAAGTATCGCGAGGAAGACGCCCATCTTTTGCTGATGGCGGTGCATTCAATGCGACGGCGGCAAGGCGTGGCGTCGGCGCTGCTCGAGTGGCTGGAAGTTACGGCAAGGGTTGCAGGGATCGCATCGGTGCGGGTCGAAGCGCGCGAGACCAACTTCGCCGCGCGCCAGTTCTATGGCAAGCACGGATACCGGCAGGTAGAACTGCTGCGAGGCTACTACGAGACCCGCGACGACGCGGTTGTCCTGAAAAGACTGCTGCGCATTTAACAAGATTGCTGCGCGTTTAGCGGCTGCGTTGCTTCAACAGCCGGCTCTGTTCCCTCTTCCAGTCCTTATCCGCTTCGTCGGCACGCTTCTCGAACTGCCGCTTGCCCTTTGCGAGACCGACTTCGAGTTTCACTCGACCTTTGCTGTAGTGCATGTTGAGCGGCACCAGTGAATAACCCGCGCGCTCGACCTTGCCGATCAGCTTCCGTATCTCTGCGGCGTGCAACAGCAGCTTTCTGGTGCGCGTCGGCTCGGCTTTCACGTGCGTGGAGGTCGTCGACAGCGGGCTGACGTGCGCATTCAGCAGATACAGCTCACCACTGCGCACGACAACGAACGCCTCATTCAGCTGAACCTGGTTCGCGCGGATCGATTTGACTTCCCAGCCTTCGAGCGCGATGCCGGCCTCGTAGCGCTCCTCGATCGAGTAGTCGTGGTGCGCCTTTTTGTTTTGAACAATCGTCACTGCGAATTGCGCGATGGATCACACGCGCGCCGCCAATACAATCCGGCTTTATATCTCACCGCAGCGCGCGCTGATGGAATCGAGCTGGTTGCCGCCTTTGCTGAAAATCACCGTAGCGTACTGCGCGCCAGGCGTGGAAGATGTCAGCGAGGTTAGGGTGCCGCCCGGCTCAACTGTGCGCGACGCCATTGGCGCGGCGCAAATTCACGCGCGCCGGCCGGAGCTGACAGATACGACCGATGCGGGAATTTGGGGCCGGCGCTGTTCACTCGACCAGCCGCTCACGCAAGGCGACCGCGTCGAGCTCTATCGACCGCTGACTATCGATCCGATGGAAGGCCGCAGAGCCCGTGCCGATCTGCGGCGCAGGCGGGGCGCCAAGTCCTAACTGCAGGTGCTTTGAATGATCTTGCGCGTCCGATCGGCTTCCGCGGCGCGCTGGGCGTCGTCCAGAAACTCCCGATTGCCCGATGCATCGGTGCGCGTGATACGCACACCGTCCTCGAGCGACTTCATGTAGCCGCGCGCGCGATCGCATTCGGCCGTCTTGGTTGCATTCTTCGTTTGCTCTTCGGCCGCCTTCTTGTCGCTGTCTGCTCGCTCCTGCTGGCGCTTGCGAAATTCCATCTCGCGTTCGGCAATTGTTTTTGGTGCATTCGACGGCGCCGCGTTCTTGGCGTCTGAATTCTTTGCGTCCGTGGGCTTGCCGGCGTCATCGAGCGGGCCGCTCGCGGGCGCGGGATTGGCCAGCACCTGCGTGCTCGGTTGGCGCGTAATTTGGGCCGGCTTGATATCGGACGGCGGCGGTCGGTCCGAGTACACGACGCGGCCATTGCCGTCCTTCCAAGCCCATTGGGCTTCGCTCGGCGTGGAAGCAAATCCAGCCAGGCCGATGGCAACCGCGATCGTTGCGCGAATCACACTTGAGTTGGCAAACATACGTTCTCCTGAGCGCCGCGTATTTTCCGACGCTTTTGCAGACTGCGGCAAGGGCAGCGAATACCTAAACAGGGTGTAAAGACCCCGCTATTGCGATCCGCTAAGTCGTTCGGGCTCGCGGTAAGCACGGTGGCCCGCTCAGCTCACCGCGTGCCCCGCGGGGCGCGCGCGCAGCGAGCGGGAACGTACTCGTATCCCCGTATACTCCGTCTTTGCGCCTGAGGAAAAGTATGCGGTTGGTACAAAAAGCGCTGACTTTCGATGACGTGCTGCTCGTCCCCGCCCACTCGGCGGTCCTTCCCCGCGACGTACAGCTTTCTACCCGCCTCTCCCGCAACATTTCTTTGAACATCCCGCTCGTTTCGGCGCCGATGGATACGGTGACCGACGCGCGGCTTGCGATTGCGCTTGCGCAGGAGGGGGGTATCGGCATCGTTCACAAAAACATGACTCCCAAAGAGCAGGCGGCTCAGGTGATGAAGGTCAAGCGTCACGAAGCCGGCGTGTTGCGCGATCCGATCACGATCACCCAGGACATGACGGTGCGCGATGCGATCGAGCTGCAACGCGCGCACAAGATTTCGGGGTTACCGGTGGTAGAAGGTAAGCGCGTCGTCGGGATTGTGACCAACCGCGATCTGCGCTTTGAGACACGGCTCGATGCGCCGATCCGCTCGATCATGACTCCGCGTGCGCGACTGGTAACCGTGCGCGAGGGTACGAGTCCGGACGAAGCGCGGGCTCTGCTGCACGAGCACCGTCTCGAGCGCGTGCTGGTAATCAACGGCGACGATGAATTGCGGGGCCTGATTACCGTGAAAGACATCACGAAGGCGACCGAGCATCCGAACGCTGCCAAGGACGATCTGGGCAAACTGAAGGTCGGCGGCGCGATCAGCACTGGTCCTGACTCCGATGAGCGGGCCGAGTTGATGGTCAGGGCGGGCGTCGATGTGCTGGTCGTCGACACGGCACATGGACATCATCAGGGCGTGCTCGATCGTGTGCGCTGGGTGAAGAAAAATTTTCCAAACGTCGATGTGGTCGGCGGCAACGTGGCCACCGCCGAAGGTGCGCGCGCGCTGGTCGATGCGGGTGCAGACGGCATCAAGGTGGGCATCGGTCCCGGCTCGATTTGTACGACGCGGATCGTGGCCGGGGTCGGCGTGCCGCAGATCACGGCGGTGTCCAACGTTGCCAAGGCGCTCGATGGCACGAATGTGCCGTTGGTCGCCGACGGCGGCATCCGTTATTCGGGCGACGTCGCCAAAGCACTCGCTGCGGGCGCGCACTCGGTGATGATGGGCGGCATGTTCGCGGGCACCGAGGAAGCGCCCGGCGAGGTGATTTTGTTTCAGGGCCGCTCGTACAAAAGCTATCGCGGCATGGGTAGCATCGGCGCGATGACTGAAGGCTCGGCCGAGCGCTACCTGCAGGACAACGACGCCAACGTCGACAAGTACGTGCCCGAAGGCATCGAAGGCATGGTGCCGTACAAGGGCAGCGTGCTCAGCATCATGTTTCAGATGACGGGTGGCCTGCGCGCGAGTATGGGTTACTGCGGCTGCCGCTCGATCGACGAGATGCGCACCCGTGCGCAATTCGTGGAGATCACCGCTGCGGGGATGCGCGAATCGCACGTGCACGACGTGCGGATAACGAAGGAAGCGCCCAACTATCGCCTCGAGAACTAGCGGTGAGTGCTGAGTTGGTGAGTACGGAGTCGCTGGGTTCCAAGTCGACGCCGCGCGACCGCGTACTGATTCTCGATTTCGGTTCGCAAGTCACGCAATTGATCGCGCGCCGCGTGCGCGAAGCGGGCGTCTATTGCGAACTCCATCCGTACGACGTCGACGATGCTTTCGTGCGCGAGTTCGCACCGCAGGGCGTGATCCTGTCGGGCAGCCACGCGTCGACTTACGAAGCGCATGAGTTGCGGGCACCGCCCGCGGTATTCGAGCTCGGCGTGCCGGTGCTCGGCATCTGCTACGGCATGTTCACGATGGCCGTGCAAGAGGGCGGCCAGGTCGAGGCGAGCACGCAGCGCGAGTTCGGCTATGCGGAAGTTCGGGCGCGCGGGCACACGCGGTTGCTGTCGAACCTGGAGGACGAGCGCACTGCCGAAGGTCACGGCCTCCTTAAGGTCTGGATGAGCCACGGCGACAAGGTGACCGAGCTGCCGCCCGGCTTCACACTGATGGCGTCGACGCCGAGCTGCCCGATCGCAGGGATGGCCGACGAAGCGCGCGGCTTCTACGGCGTGCAGTTTCATCCCGAAGTAACGCACACCGTGCAAGGGCAGGCGATTCTGACCCGCTTCGTGCTCGACATCTGCGGCT
>Ga0136627_1001137_pt1 | contig 10415 bp, 10 predicted proteins | sample AntDrymUQ4892206_2_FD_104652 | JGI IMG/M metagenome (GOLD analysis project Ga0136627, IMG submission 104652) | Polar desert sand microbial communities from Dry Valleys, Antarctica - metaG UQ489 (22.06) | ecosystem: Environmental > Terrestrial > Soil > Desert | place: Antarctica: Dry Valley... | reverse complement strand
TCCCGACTCCCGACTCCCGACTCCCGACTCCCGACTCCCGACTCCCGACTCCCGACTCCCGACTCCCGGTTTTTACGCCCGGTGGAGATGGGGTCGTCTCCGGTAAAATTAGCGGAGTGGAATTCGATGGAAGGAAAAGGTATGTGCGGAAGATATACGCTCTCGTCGCCGTCCATGAAGCTCTTTGAAAGGTTCGGACTCGACGGCGAAGCCCCCGAACTCTCCCCAAATTACAATGTCGCTCCCACGCAAAGCGTCGCGGCGATTTTGGCCGACAATAATGGCGGCGGACGGAGGCTCGAAGCTCTCCGGTGGGGTCTCGTTCCTTCGTGGGCGAAGGACCCGTCCATCGGCAACCGCATGATCAACGCCCGGAGCGAGACCGCCCACGAGAAGCCCTCTTTCCGAACCGCTTTCAAACGTCGCCGATGCCTCATCCTCGCCGACGGTTTTTACGAATGGAGGAAGGAGGATGGCGGCAAACAACCTTTCCACATCCGCATGAAAGACGGCGAACCCTTCGCCTTCGCCGGGCTGTGGGAGACGTGGGACGGACTCGACGGAGAGCTTCGCACATGCGCCATCCTCACCACCGAGGCGAACGAAATGATGTCAGAAATTCACCACCGCATGCCCGTCATACTCCCCGCCGAACTTCACGAAGCATGGCTCGGCGAGGGCGTGGCCGAAAAAGAAGAACTCATCGCCATGATGGAGCCGCATCCGAGCGAAGGCATGGAGGCGTACCCGGTGAGCCGCTTCGTGAACAAGCCGTCGAACAACGACCCGAGCTGCGTCGAGCCGGTGTCGGCGGCGTGAGCTTCGAGGCGAGTGGCGAGGTCGCGGAGGCGGTTCGAGGGAACGCTCCCGTCGTCGCGCTCGAGTCCACGCTGATTTCGCATGGCATCCCACGCCCGGACAATCTGCTTCTCGCCTATGAAGTGGAGAATGCCGTCCGGGAGGAGGGGGCGGTTCCGGCGACGATCGGCATGGTCGGGGGCGTGGTGAAAGTCGGACTCTCGAAAGGCGAACTCGAGATTCTCGCCACGGAGGACGGCGTACCGAAGCTCTCGGCCCGCGACCTCCCGATGGCGGCGGCGAAGGGGTCGCACGGGGCGACGACGGTGGCGGCGACGGCGCATCTCGCGTCGTTGGCGGGCATACGGCTGTTTGCGACGGGGGGGCTTGGCGGGGTGCATCGGGAGGCGCGCGAAAGCTGGGACGTGTCGGCGGATCTCGGAATTCTCGCCCGCACCCCCGTCGCCGTCGTTTGCTCCGGCGTGAAGTCCATACTCGACGTCCCGGCGACCCTCGAATATTTGGAGACGCTCGGCGTTCCGGTCGTCGGCTTTGGCGAGGGGAACTTCGCCGGGTTTTATCTCTCGGATTCCGGACAGCCGCTCGACTGGCACGTGGAGAGCGAGGCCGAGGCGGCGGATGTCGTCCGGGCGATGGGGGGTCTCGGGTTCGGCGGGACGGGGCTTGTGGTGTCGAACCCGCTTCCGGAGGGTTCGCAACTCGACCCGCGCCTCCATGACGAGGTTCTCACCGCCGGACTGTGCGACCTCGAGAAGCTCGGGGTGCGCGGGAAGGAAGTTACGCCGTTTTTGCTCGGGCGTTTCCATGAGCGGACGGGCGGAGCGAGCCTCGCGGTGAACAAAGAGATCATCCGCCGCAACGCCCGGCTGGCGGCGAGAATATCCGTCGCTCTTTCGGGGGGGAGCGATGCCAAGCCCGCATGAAGAGTTTCGCACGACCGCGCCCGCCCACGCGGAGACGCGCCATCGGCGCGCGTTCTGGCGAGGAGCCTTCGGTTCACCGAGTCGTCTTTGCCAAATGGCGCATCACCGGGAATGCGTTCGCGTCCATCCGGACTGGATGTGAGTTTGACCGGAGGGAGTTCGCCCGAAGGACGCGGCGCCGCGGTCGTCGTTGTTGTCGGGGATCTCCTTTATGACATGCTCGCCCATGTCGGAAATGGCGTGTCGCCCGGTGTGGACACGTTCACCCGAATACATGCTTCCCCCGGCGGGTCGGCGGCGAACGTCGCCTCGCGCCTCGCCCGGCTCGGTGTGGAGACTCGTTTTGCCGGGAGGGTCGGCGACGACGTTTTCGGGGAGTTTCTGTCCGAAAGAATGAAGGAGGCCGGGGTGGAGGCCCATATCGCCCGCGACGCGAAACTCTCGACGGGGAAGGTTTTCGTGATGGTGGATGGGGAGGGGGAGCGGACCATGATCACAGATCGGGGAGCGAGCGAAGCCCTCGGCTCGGAGGACGTGCCGGAGAGCTTTTTCTACCCGGACTCACACCTCCATCTCACCGGGTACATGTTCTCCGAGGGAAGCCGACGCGAGGCGGCGAGGAAAGCCCTTCGGCTGGCGAGGGGGGCGGGGATGGGGGTATCGGTGGATCCCTCATCCGTACCGCTCCTCGAAGGCGTCGGCCCGGAGCGTTTCCTCGAATGGACTTCGGGGGCGGAGCTTTGCTTCCCGAACTTCGAGGAGGGCGCGCTCCTCTCCGGCTCCGAAGACGCGGAGGGAATCGTCCGGGCTTTGCTCGAATATTATCGGGCGGTCGCGCTCAAGCTCGGGGCCGATGGCGCGATGTACGCCGACCGGACGGGGCGGAGGGCGCGCCTCCCGGCGGCGGAAGGCGTGGTCGTGGATACGACCGGGGCGGGGGATGCTTTTTGCGCTGGGTTCCTTTCGGGGTGGGTTTCCAGCGAGGAGGCCGGAGTTTGCCTCGGTCGGGGCGTCGCTCTCGCGGGGGATGTGGTCGGTGGCTTCGGGGGAGGGGGGCCGAATGATACGGAGTCCGGCTGAAAGGCTCCGTCGCTCGCGGCGGATGCCGTCCGGGTGACGCCCGCCCTTCCCCACTCCCGAAGTGAGCGGAGCGAACGCCTCCCGACTTCCCGGAGCGGAGTGACCTCTCGCCCGGATTCCGTATAACATCGGGCTATGCTAGGATTCCGTCGTGCGAGTGGGCTTCGAGGCTGGAGCCGACGCGAGGATTGAAACGAGCGGCGTTGAGCGAGGGGAAAAACATAAAGCCGGGCGGCGAGTCGCGTCCCATCGAAGGGCGGGAAAGCGAGCGCATGCGGCTTCTCCAGTTTCTCCGGTGGGTGATTCCGCTCGTGTTTTGCTTCGCGGCCATGACCGCGCTTGCGTATTTGGTTTTCACGGACAGAGGCTCCGGGGTCGCGAGCGTCATCCTTCTTTGCTATGGACTTTTGCTTTTGGCCGCTCGCGGGCGGGTGAGGAAGGGGAGGCGCGGGGCGGCCATATCCATAATATGCGTCGGGCTTCTCGTGGCGGCGTTGTGCATGAGCGTCGTGCAGCCGGAGTGGATCCCCGTCCTCGTCATAACGCCGCTCCTCGCCGTGGCGGTCGCGCTGCCGTATTTGAGGGGGCGGTCTCTTTTGTGGCTGATCTTTCTCGCGTGGATGGTGGCCGTGGCGATGGCTGTGACGAGCCGCTTCCTCCCGCGCGCCTCGAATTTGCCGCAGTGGTTCATAGACACGTTCATCGCCGTCTCGGTGGCGGCGACGGTCGCCATCGTGATGCTTCTTTTGTGGCAGTTCTCGAGCCGCCTCAACGACACCCTCGCCCAGACGCGCTCCGCCGAGGAGCGGTACGCGCTCGCCGAACGCGGCGTGAACGACGGCCTTTGGGACTGGGATTTCGACAGCGACCGGGTTTATTACTCGCCGCGCTGGAAGGAGATGCTCGGTTTCTCGAGCCACCACATAGGCTCCACGCCGGAGGAATGGTTCTCGCGGGTCCACCCCGACGACACCGACGGTTTGCAGCGCGAGATAAAGGCCCACCTCGACGGCCACCGGAGCCACCTCGAAGTCGAGTATCGGCTCCTCCACAGCGACGGCGAGTATCGGTGGATGCTCAGCCGGGGGCTGGCGGTGCGCGACTCCTCGGGACACGCCGAGCGGATGGCGGGTTCACAGGCCGACATAACGCGCCGGAAAGAGGCCGAGGAAAGGCTTGTCCACGACGCCTTCCACGACTCGCTCACCGGGCTTCCGAACCGGGCTTCGCTGCTCGAAGGACTCGCCCGGCTCCTTCGGCGCTCGAAGAATTCCGACGAGGCGTCGCTCTTCGCCGTCCTCTTCATTGACCTCGACAATTTCAAGGTCGTCAATGATTCCCTCGGGCATACGACGGGCGACATACTCCTTGTCGCGGTCGGGGAGCGGCTCCGGAACTCGCTCCGTCCGGAGGACATGATCGCCCGCCTCGGCGGCGACGAGTTCACCGTCCTCATAAACGAGGTGGCGGGCGTGGAGGATGCGGAGCAAGTCGCCGACCGCCTCCTCGACGAGCTTCAAGAGCCGTTCTCCGTCGAAGGCTACGAACTTTTCACCACCGCGAGCGTTGGCATCGTCGTCGGCAACCGCGACTATGAAAAGCCCGAGAACCTCCTCCGCGACGCCGACACCGCGATGTACCGGGCGAAGGATCTCGGTCGTTCGCGGAAGGGCGTTTTCGAGCGGACGATGCATTCGCGGGCGGTCGCCCTTTTCGAGCTCGAGACGGAGCTTCGGCGGGCTATGGAGCGCGAGGAGTTCGTCGTCCATTACCAGCCGATAGTCTCGCTGAAAACCGGGCGCATCGTCGGTTTCGAGGCGCTTGTGCGGTGGAAGCATCCGGAGCGGGGCATGATCCCACCGACCGAATTCATCCCGATAGCCGAGGACACGGGCCTCATAATTCCGCTCGAATTCTTCGTGCTTCGGGAGTCGTGCCACCAGATCGCGCTCTGGCAAAGGCGGTATCCGGAGCGGCTCCCGCTCACGATGAACGTGAACCTCTCCCGGAACCAGCTTGCCCGCCCCGACCTCTTCGACCAGACCCGCCACATCCTCGGCGAGGCCGCCCTCGACCCGAGGTCTTTGCGGCTGGAGCTTACGGAGGGTGCGATCATGCGTAACGTCGAATACGCCGCCGACACCCTCGTGAGCCTCCGCTCGCTCGACATCCAGATCCACATAGACGACTTCGGGACCGGATACTCCTCCCTCTCGGCCCTCCACAGCTTCCCGATAGACGCGCTGAAAATAGACCGGGCGTTCATCGGGAGGATGGACTCCGTCGGCGACGACACGGAGATCGTGCAGACCATCATCACGCTCTCGCACAACCTCGGCCTCGATGTGATCGCCGAGGGCGTGGAGACGCGGCGGCAACTCGAGCGCCTGCGCGGCATGGGCTGCGACAACGGGCAGGGATTCTTCTTCGCGAAGTCGATGGACGGCGCGTCCGCCGAAAGGCTCATCCAGAGCAACCCGCAGTGGTGATGGTCGCTGTCGCTCCGGTTATTGGTTTCTGGTTTTTGCCAATAACCACCAACCAATAACCGGAGCGACCGAAGGGAGCGACTAACTGGAGCGGAGCGACCTGTATCGGGCGGAGTTTATGGACCATGCTAGGTTTCCGCTCATCCTCGCTCGGAGGACGGAGACGAAATGCTCGAGGTTGCCGTCTATGGCGGGGCCGAAGGAGGGGATGTCCCTCTCGAGTTCCATGAAGGTGTGGACGCTCTCCTCGTTCATCTCGATGGCGGATTTTATGGCTTCTTCGAGGGAGAGGCCGTCTTCGTGGCGGAGTACGAGGACGATGTTGTGGACGTCGCCTCGGGCGAGTTCTTTCTGGAGGGAGAAGAGGTCGTTCGTCCAGCAGACGGAGAGGTTCGAGAGGCGGGTGAGCGAGCTTACGACGTGGTGGCCGTGGACTTCGGGGGGGAGGTATATTCCGGTGGATATCTCGATGAAGTCGGTGTCCACGTCCATGCCCCCGGTGATGGGGCGCATCCGGTTGTACGTTGCGAGGTCCGGGACGATCCCCTCCGCCCGGTTTATGGACTCCCAGAGCGTCGACTCGAAATGCTCCCTGACGGACCGGACGAACCGCCGCATCCACAAAGCCGCCGGAACCTTCGGGCGGAGCCGGTCGCGGAGGGCGGCGAGAACGATGGGGAGCGGCTCGTCTTTGGCGTTCGGCTCGTCGCCTCGGAGGATGTCGAGGAGGCGGTTGTCGAGGGCGGCGAGGCGTTCGGGGTGGCGGAAGTAGTCCGGGTTGTCGAGGAGGTCGTCGCGGGTGAACATCCACGTGCACCAGTCGGAGATGAGCCGGAGCGTCTCGCGGTCGGCGGTCGGGTGGAAATACCCCGCGAGCCACCCGAGGCGGCCCTCCAAAGCCTGTTCGTATGCTTCGTCGGTCGAGATGAGGCCGGAGGATCTCGCCCATTCGACGGTCTCGATGTGGACTTCCTCGGCGTGTTCGTTTATAGCGGATGCGAAAGGATAGCGAAGCTCTCTGAGATGAGCCTGGACCACTCTTTGCCATTCCCTCGCACTCGTCGGACGGTCATTTTCAAGCTGCCTCGGTGGATGTTACCACGCGGTTTTTGCCGCCGCTCTTCGCCCGGTAAAGGGCTTTGTCGGCGCTTTCTATGAGGTCTTCGAGGGAGTCCATCCCGTCCGTGAACCCCGAGACCCCCACCGACACCGTGACCCGCCGCCTCGCCCGGTTGTTGCTCTCCGGCGAGGTGAAGTCCTCGATGTGCGCGCGCACCCTTTCGAGCACGGCCTCGGAGTTTTCCTGGGTGGTGTTCAAAAGCACTATGGACTCCTCGCCGCCGTAGCGGGCCACGATGTCGTCGGCCCGGAACGAGCGTTTGAGGATGTCGGCGACGAGGCGGAGCATGGCGTTTCCGGCCTCGTGGCCGAAGACGTCGTTGTATGTCTTGAAATCGTCGAGGTCGAGCATCGCCAGCAAAATGGGGACGCCGTAGTCTTTGGACTGGGATATGCGGCGCGTCGCGGCCCTCCGGAAGTATCCTTGGTTGTGGAGCGAGGTGAGGGGATCCATGTTCGCCGAGCGTTTGAGCGATGAAACCTCCTCGCTCTCGGACCTCCGCAGGTAATGGCCCGCGAGGAGAAGGCACGCGACCACCGGAGCCTCAAGGAAGAGGCTTCCGAGCATGAGCGCCGTCAACTCGGTGTTCGAGACGGCGCCGCCCCACGCCATCATCGCGACGAAAGCGTATCGGAGAAGGGCGGCGACGCACAAAAGCCCGGCGAGGATGACGAAGGTGAGGGCCCGCTTCTGGTGGCGCATGCTCAGCGAGGGCATCGTCCGGAACGTCAGGAACATGAACGAGCAAAGGAACACGGAAAGCAAAAACACCACTATCCACAGAGGCCCCATCCCGTCAAACACTTCTTCGATCCCCGCCTTCCGAGCTGGCTCCACGCTTATGATCCATATGATACTTCCACCGCGCCAAACTCGTCAAACGCGCCGACTCGCCGCGTCCGGGCCGCCGGGCTACGCGGAGCGGCCCGAAGAGCCGCCCCTCCTTATCGTGACGAACTTCCGCCTCGCGCCGGAGTTCACGACCGCCGGGGTGTTTATGACCATCCCGACCACCTCTCCGCCAACCGGAGCCTGAACGTCCGTGATCGGCGGAACCACCGGAGCCGCCGATGCGAACCCACCCGCCGCGGCGCCACCCGACGCCACGTTGCTCGATGTCACGTTGCTCACCGCCACGCCGTTCGACGTGACGGTTTGCGTGGAGACCGAAGTCTGGCTCGACCACGACCCCGAAACCGCCGGGACGTGAGGAACTTCGACCGAAGGGATCGGAACCTCGGGAACCGGGATCTCGGGAACCGGAGTCTGGGGAGCCGCCGGAGCGACCGGAGCGGGCCGCGGAACGTATCCCGTGTCCACCGCCACGGTCTCGGAGACGACCTCCTCGACGGTCGGAACCACCACCGCTGGCTCCACCGGGGGAGGCGCCGTGTATGTCGGCGTATAAACCGGAGCCGCTTCCACCGGAGCCGTTTCCACCGGAGCCGAGGCCGTCTCGACCGGGGCGCTTTCGACCGAGGCGCTTTCGACCGAGGCACTTTCGACCGGGACGCTTTCGAGCGAGGCGTTCTCGACCGGGGCGTTCTCGACGGGGGCCGGAGGGGGTGGCGCGCTTTCGACGGACTCGCCGCCGGAGGCTCCGTTCGCCGCGACTTCGGGTTCCACGTTTTGTTGGGGGGCGGGCAGTTTGCTTTGCGATGGAGCGGCTTCCTCTTTCGAGGCTTCGGGCGAAGGCTCTTTGCCGCCATTGTCCGGCTCCTCTTTCGAGGCTTCGGGTGAAGGCTCTTTGCCGTCGTTGTTCGGCTTCTCTTTCGACTCTTCTTTCGGGGCTTCGGGTGAAGGCTCTTTGCCGTCGTTGTCTGGCTTCTTTTTCGATTCGTCTTTCGACTCTTTTTTCGGGGCTTTCTCTTTCGGTTCTTCTTTCGGGGCGATGGTCGAAGTGGCTCTTCCGGGTTGGGGTTCGGGGTTCGCTTCGAGGAGCGAGAGGTCGCCGGAGGTATCTTGGAGGGTTCGGGGGCCGACGAGCCTTCCATTGTCGCTGTCAACGGTGAGCATGTTTCCGATGGTTCCCTCGGAGGCTTGCCCGATCGCGAACGCCGTATAGACTTCGCCTTCCTCGACCTCCACATCCGGGACATCGAAGGCGGGTTCGGGGGCGCCGGAGGGTGTAACTTCGAGGGTTTATGTCCCGTCCTCCACGTCGGCGTAGTCCGAGGCGTTCGAGAAGCCGGGGAGGGCGAAGAGGTCCGGGCCGTCTTGAACTCCCACCGTCGCCGGGCCGACGTCCGGGATGGCGTGGATCACACGCATCCTCGCCTCGCCTTCGTCCGGATCCGAGAGGTCGTCCTCGAAGAGCCTCGCGCCGAAGGTGCCGTCCTCGAGAAGCCCCACCCCGGCCACCGTGTACGCGGAGTCCGCCTCGAGTGAGATCGAGACTTCGAGGACCGGCTCCGAGGGGTCGGCGACGGCGAAGACCGCGACCTCGTGCGACCCGGCGGGAATCGGGAGGTACGGCGTCGAGTCTCGGTACGAGACGTGAGCGAGATCCTCGACCGGCTCCCCGTCGAGCTCGACCATCACCGCCGGAGCGTCGGGGGAGAGGTGGGCCATCCTTATCTTCGCCTCGCCATCCTGCGCCATCGCGGGGGAGACGAGAAGGAGGGCCGCGACGACGGCTCCGATGAGGAAGGCCACCTCGATGTCCGGCCGCCAGCCCGCGTAGGCATGCGTCCTCCGGTTATGTTTCACGCCCTTCTCAATCACGTTGTTGGAATGCATTCTTCGCCTCTTTCATCGTTGAAGGATCCCGGCCCGACCAGAATCACGGTGTAATCCAGCTCGCCTTCGGTCTCGTGCCTTCCACGCTCGAACTGGCACGTGTCCATCTCGGGATCCTCGAAATATAGAACCTCGGCGTTATCTCCCTCGCCTCCGGTGGCGAGGTCGGTTCTTCCGCCGATGTAATTCGACTCCGGCGAAACTTGCGACACGAAATCCCTTACGCAATCCTCCCGATCCCCCTCGCACCCATCCAAAGCCTCACCGAGGCCCGCGAGCGGCGCCCGCCCCGCCCCGCCCGGCGAACCATCGGAATCCGCGCCATCGGAATCCGCGCCATTGGAGGCCGCCTCGCCGGGTTCCTCTTCGCCGGGTTCCTCTTCGCCGGGTTCCTCTTCGCCGGGTTCCTCTTCATCGGAGGCCGATCCGTCTTCGTCGTTTTGCGAATCGTCGTCCGAACCGCCATCGCCATTGTTTCGAGGCTCCTCCGAAGGCTCCTCTTCCGGCTGGGACTCCTCCGAAGGCTCGTCGTCTGAAGGCTCGTCGTCCGAAGGTTCTTCGTCGGGGGGGCTTCACTTTCGTCATTCTGTTCATTGGCGGCTTGCTCGTCGTTCGGTTCGTCTTCGCGGTCTTTGGCGGCTTCGCCGGAGCCTTCCGGTTCGTCGGAGCCTTTGCCGTTCGCCTCGCCGTTTGCCTCGGAAGTTTGGGTGGGGGTTTCTTCGGGGGCGTTGGCTTCGGGGGGTGTGGAGCGTTGCTGGTAAAAAAGGAAGCCGTTGATACCGAGGATCGCGGCCAGGATCAAAGTCACCGCTATCGGGTTGTTGAGTTTTTCGAACAGCTTCAAAATCATGTGGGGAGATCTTTCGATTCCAGTCTCGTTTGCTCGTACATCCGCGCTTTTGAAGCGTAACTTTTATACGTGCGAAAAGCTATCTGGATCACATCCCCACAACCCTTTCCACTCAAATTAAATACGGACTAGAGCGGTTTTCATATTGGATGTACCCGAGACGTTTGGTAGCCACAGTGTTCGAAATAGCCTCGGGCATCCTCCACGCTTACCGAGCCAATAGCCTCCGCGGTGGCTTCGAAGAGCGCTTCGAGGGTTCTCGCTCTCGCCCTTCTCATGATGTTCTTCACTTTGGAGAAAGCCTCCTCGATGGGGTTGAAGTCCGGCGAGTACGGAGGAAGCAGCCATAGCCCACACCCCTTCTCCTCGATGAGCTTCCCCACCCACCCGCTCGT
>Ga0136627_1001136_pt1 | contig 10417 bp, 12 predicted proteins | sample AntDrymUQ4892206_2_FD_104652 | JGI IMG/M metagenome (GOLD analysis project Ga0136627, IMG submission 104652) | Polar desert sand microbial communities from Dry Valleys, Antarctica - metaG UQ489 (22.06) | ecosystem: Environmental > Terrestrial > Soil > Desert | place: Antarctica: Dry Valley... | reverse complement strand
CGATGGCTTCCCCGGCGGCTTCGTGAACGGCGAAGAAGTCGTGGCCGTCCACGACGATTCCCGGCATCGAGAAACCGTCGGCTCGCTTCGCGATGTCAATGCCTTTGGATGAGAATGCTTGTGCGGTGGCTTCGGCGTATCCATTGTTTTCTATGCAGAAAATCACCGGGAGATCCCATACGGAAGCGAGGTTCATGCTCTCGAAGATCGTCCCCTGATTCGCCCCGCCGTCGCCCGTGAAGGATATAGCGACTTGCCGCGTCCCGCGCACCTTCGCCGAAAGCCCGACTCCGCATACCAGCGGCGGCCCGCCGCCGACGATGCCGTTCGCGCCGAGCATCCCTTTGTCGAGGTCGGCGATGTGCATGCTTCCGCCTTTGCCTCGGCAGATTCCGCCGTCTTTGCCGTAGATTTCCTGCATCATCTCCTTCACGTCGCAGCCTTTGGCGATGGCGTGTCCGTGGCCCCGGTGCGTGCTCGCCACATAGTCGTCCGAGTCGAGGTGCGCCATGAACCCGGCGGCGATGGCTTCCTCTCCGGCGTAAAGATGGACGAAGCCGGGGATTTCTCCGGTGGCGAACTCGGTGTGGAGTCGCTCCTCGAACTCCCGGATCGTCTTCATCGTCCGGTACGCGTCGAGAAGCTGCTCCTTGCTCAACTCTGTCGAGCCGGCGACTTCCGTCATACTGCCTCCTTTTTCGGTTTTCCCCGTGTTCCCATGAAACGGAATTTACGATATATCGTGGGTGTCCCTCCGTCAAGACGGAAGTTATTGTGAGCGGTGAATAGAAAAATTACTCATCGCTCACCGAAGCGACCCTCACGAGAACATCACACCCCCGTCTATCATCACCGATTGCCCCGTCATATAGTCCGAGTCCTTCGAGGCGAGGTACGATACGAAGCTCGCCACGTCCTCCGGGGTTTGCACCCTCCCGAGCGCCACGAGGCTCTCGACGAATTGGTTCATGATCTCACCCTTTTCGGCTCCTCCTTGCAAACCGCCGATGCCTTCGTCTATGAGTTCCCACATCCCGCCATGAAAGCCACGCGGAAGGGCGGCGTTCTCGTGAACATCGCCATTTGGGAAGGGGAAATCTCCATTCACCCCAACGACATCGTACTCAAAGAACTCGACATACGCGGCATCATTTGCTATTCGCAAAAGGACTTCGCCGACACCATCGAAATGCTCAAAGCGGGAAAGTTCGACACCGAGGGACTCATCACCGAGCGCATACCGCTCACGGATGTCGTCGCGAAGGGCTTCGACGAGCTTGTGGCTCACAAAGACCGCCACGTGAAGATCCTCGTGAACTCCGCCGGATAAACGCGCGAGAGCGAAGGCGCGAGAGCGAAGCCGCGTCGGACTATTTCCCGGCGCGGCTTTTCCTTCGCCTTCGGACGCGGCGGAGAATATAAAGGGTGACGAGCGCCGCGGCGATGGCTCCGACGGCGACCGGGCCAAGTGCGCGGATGACGGAGATGACGGCCTCCCAGTATTCTCCGAAGACGAAGCCGACGGTTCCCATGAGGACGGCCCAGAAAACTATCGCCACGCAGTCGAAGGCGAGGAAGCGCGGGTATGGCATCCCGCTCATCCCGGCGGAGAGTGGGATGAGGGCGCGGAAGCCGGGGACGAGACGACCGATGAAGATCGTCTTCCCCCCGTGCCCGGCGAAGTATTTCTCGATCCTCGATATATGCTCCCCGCCCCTCGTCCCGAAGAGGAAGCGGACGCCGAGCATCCTCTCGACGAGGGGGCGGCCGCCGACCCGCCCCGTCCAATACATAGCGTTCTCCGAGACCGCCGCCCCGAGCGCGCCGAAGAGCATGACGAGGCCGATGTTCAAATCGTCGCCGGAGGCGAACCATCCCCCGAGGAGCATCGTAATGTCCCCCGAACTCGGAAGGCCGAAATCGAGGGCCGCTCCGAGAAACACAATGAAGTACCCGTAATCCTCGATCAAAGCCTCGATCAGAATTTGAAGCTCTTCGGGCGAACTCGGGAGGACGCTGGAAATTGTCATGGAAATAAAAGTAAACGTGTCCACGAACATGATATTATCCCCCACCGCGCCCCACTTCAAAAGCGGAGCGTGTTTTTATTCGCCCCGATACTTTGTCAAAGCCTTCTCGCATACCTCCCTCGCATGGGATGGACGGAGTGATGTCCCTTCCAAACTCCCCGCGTCCATCCATTCGAGTTCATAAACGTTGTCGGTGGTTTGCCGCTCTCGCACCGCCGCTTCTTCGAGTGTTTCACTCGGTTCGATCCCACCGCCCGGTTTCCGGCGGCGCATGAGGAGTATGCGCCCATCTTTCACGATGAGGACGGCGGCTCGGTCCTTCATACGGAATCTCGATGAATACTTCGCGTCTTCCGTGACTCGTGACAGCGGATTTCATGAGGTTTATTCATCCACCGTCGAGGTTTCGGGCGGTGAACACGATCCTTCCGGGGACGGTATTTCTCGATGCCCGCAATTCGCCGTGAGAAGCATCCGCTTCGCGAGGTCGGGATGGGCGGGCGCGACCTCACGAAGCGGAGCGGCCACCGATGGAGACATTCACTCGCATTCCATTTCACTCCCACACGGGTTCGTCCGTATGTTCTCCGAGCGTCGGAGGCGGACGCCGGACGGCGGGACGCTCCCCGTCCATGAGTATCGGGGATGAAAGAAGACGCATCATACCCGCCGCCGGATGCTCGACTTCGGTGAGGATGCCGGAGCTGAGAACATGTTCGTCCTCGAAGACATCGGTGAGGGAGTTCACCGGGCCGCACGGGACTCCGGCTTCCCGAACCGCTTCGATCCACTCTTCCGAAGTTCGCGTCGAAAACATCTCTCCGAGTTCGGCGGCGAGTTCACCCCGGTTCGCGATGCGATCCGCGTTCGTCGAGTATCTCCCGTCGTCCGCGAGGTCTTCTCTTCCGATGGCTTCGCACAGACGCATAAATTGCGCGTCGTTGCCGACGGCGACGGCGACGGGTTTGTCGGAAGTGTCGAAGGTTTGGTACGGCGTGATCGTGGGATGCTCGTTCCCGAGCCTCCCGACATCCTCGCCCGTCACGAGGAATTCTTGCGCGCGGTTCCCGAGCCACGAAAGCGTGCTCTCGAAAAGCGGAACCTCGATCCTCGCCCCCCCGCCCGTCCCGCTCCGGCGGTGGAGCGCGGCGAGGATCGCATTCGAGGCGTAAAGTCCGCACACCATGTCGGCGATGGCGACTCCCACCTTCGTCGGCTCGCCGTCCGGCCATCCGGTGATGCCCATTATTCCGGCGCGAGCTTGAATGAGGAAATCGTAGCCGGGCTTTTCATCGTCCGGCCCGGGGCCGAAGCCCGTGATCGAGCAATAAATGAGATCGGGGTTCGTCTCTTTGAGTGCTTCATATCCGAGGCCGAGCTTTTCGAGCGTCCCGCGCTTCATGTTCTCGATGAGGACGTCCGCCGTGGATGCGAGTTTCTTCACCCGCTCGAAACCTTCTTCGCTTTTCAAGTCCACGACGATGGAGCGTTTGTTCCGGTTCACACTCAGAAAATACGCCGACTCGCCCCCGACGAAGGGCGGCCCCCATCCCCGCGTGTCGTCGCCGCGCTCGGGATGCTCGACTTTTATGACATCGGCTCCGAGGTCGGCGAGGAGCATCGTCGCGTATGGCCCGGCGAGAACGCGCGAGAGGTCGAGAACCTTCACACCTTCGAGCGGAAGTCTCATCTTCGCTCCATCGGGATGTCCGTGAGGAAGAGTCGCGTCGGCTTGTCCGCGAGGTTCCTTCCCCGATGCGCCCCTTCGCCGAGCGGCGAGGTCGGGAGGAAAAACGCTTCGCCTTCGGCGGCTCGGAGAGGGTTTCCCCCGTCGTCGAACTCGTACCGGATTTCGCCGGATATGACGAAACCCCGGTGTCCGTCCTCGCACCATTCCTCACGCCCGGCTCCTTCTTCGTACTCGACTATCGCCCACCGGGCATCGTCCACTTCCGCTTCCTTCGCGTGGATGCCGGGTGCGTCGTCGGCCCACTCGATGTCGCCGAACGGCACGTTTTTCGCTCTTTCCATGAGGCTCCTCCCTCGCGTTTCGCGTGAGTCGCCAGTATAGCGAAACGCCGGAAAGTTCCCGACCGAAATGGGGCCACGCTCCCATGACGGTGGGACTGGCTCGCCCGTAAAGTGGTCGTGTGTTGCGAAACGATGTGGAAAGGAGGTTGTGCGATGGCGCGGATGGACGAGGTGGCGGCGGGCATATACCGGATCAGCGCGTTCGAGCCGGAGTTCGGCATCACGGTGAATCAGTTTTTGATAGACGACGAGCGTCCGGCTTTGATCCATACCGGACTCTTCCAAATGTACGAGGATGTCCGAGGGGCGATCTCCGAGGTCCTCGACCCGAAGCGGCTGTCGTTCGTGGTGTGTCCGCACTTCGAGGCCGACGAGTGCGGCGGCATGGGGCGTTTCGTCGAGGAGGCTCCGGAGGCCGTCCTTGCGTGCGGCGAGGTGGGGGCGGCGATCAACATCTCCGGCTGGGATTATTCCGACCCGGTGCGAGGTTTCCGCGACGGCGAAACGCTCGACCTCGGGGAACACAAGCTGCGTTTCATGGAGACGCCGCACGTCCATCACTGGGACTCGATGATGGTTTTCGAGGAGACGACCGGAAGTTTCTTTCCGGCGGACCTCTTCGCGCAGCCGGGCGAACAACCCGCGGTCGTGCGCGAGAACCTCGGCAAGGAAGCGTGCATGATGGCTCGGGAGGTCGGCATCTTCGCGGCGGAGTGGCCGGTCATAAAGACGGCGCAGCGGATCGAAGAGCTTGCTCCGGCCTGGATCCACCCGATGCACAGCGGAAGCCTCCCACAAGAATCCACCCACTATTACTTCGATGCCCTCCGCGACGAACCCTTCGCCTTCGACGGGAGGATCTTCGGAAGGACGCTCCCCGGTTTCCCCGCGCCCCCGGCGGAGGTGGAAGTCGGCGAATAAAGGAAAAAGCAGACCACGAATCGCAACGAACGAAACGTAATCCCCGAACTCGAAGGAGGCGAACTATGGAGAACGTGCAAAGTCAGGGACGGCTCTCGACACTCGGAGGGGTGCGGGCGGCTGGCTTGCTTTGCGCCATCGGCGGGGCTGGCTGGCTGGTGGTCGGGCTGGTTTCGGAGGTGGTCTTCCAGCCGAGTGGCGCGGGGTACGCCGTTTCTCAGGTGGCATGGTTTCTCGTCCAGAGTTTGCTCTTGATCGGCGTTCTCGGACTTGCTTTCTCGGGCGCGGTGTCGGGCTGGTTCGGAACTGTCGCTCTCGGCGTCGCCCTCCTCGGGCGAGTGGATTTCGTGGCGGCGGAGATCCACTCCCTCGCGATCGGAGAGGAGTCCATTTTGCTGCCGATCGGCGCGATGGTCACCGCCGTGGGCATGACGCTCGTTGGCGTCGCGGCGCTTCGCGCGAGGCGATGGGATGGCTGGCGGAGGTTCGCGCCGCTCGTCGCCGGAGTTTATCCGTTCGTGGCGATGTTCCCGTTCATATTCATCACGGAAGAGCCGAGCATGGTCGCGATCTCACTCTGGGGACTGCCGTGGCTCGCCCTCGGATTTGCCCTCTATTCCTCGACGAAAACCCCTGAACGGTAGCCGATGCCACAGGCGAAAAACGTGGAAGGAGGCAATCCGCGGAAGTCTCGAAGCGAGCCGCGAAGGCGGCGCATCGAACCAACCCAAACCATCGAAGCGAAGGAGGAATGAAGATGAACACTCAACGACCGACGGCGGTGGCCGTCGCCGCCTCACTGCTCGCGCTGTTCAGTTTGCTGGGCGTGGTGTCAGTATTCGTGCCAGCTTTCTCGGACGGGGTTCCGGCGGTCGTCGTCTATGGGGGCGCCGTTCTCGGCGTCCTCGGACTGATCGCCGCCTATGGGCTGTGGACGCTCAAGAAGTGGGGCATGTGGCTCGCCATCCCTTTGTCCGCTCTGAATCTCCTCTCGGCGGCGCCGGGGATAGCCTTCGCGCCCACTACCTTGCTCTTCGTGGCGGCCACCGTGACCGTCGCGATTTGCGCGCTCATCATCGTGCTGGTAGTTATGCCGGCCTCGCGGCGAGCATACTCATAGGATGCCACTCGACGAACGGCGCGAGTCTGACTCGCGCCGTTCGTTTCGCTCCCTTATCCGACGACGCAGGGGAACATCGAAAGCGCATCCGATGGAGCGGGAGAACTGAGGCTCGCCCCATTTCGACCCGAGGGCAGCGAATTTTCGGGCAGGGTTTGTATCAACCATAGCGTCAAGGCCGATGTACTGAGAAAATGCGTCAGGCGCGGGGTTTCGAGCCTCGCGCCGTTCATCGCCGGGAACCTGGAGGCGAGCACGTGGCGAGTGAAGCTCTACTGGTGAGACATCCGCGCTGGCTGGCCGTTGCGCGGGTTGCGTGGTTCGTGGTCGCGGCGGTGGAACTGGTTGTTTTCGTAGCCAGCGTCCGGGCTTACTGGCTGCAACTCAACGTCCTGTGCGCCGATCCTTCGCGGAGCGCGTGCAACTTCACACAGCTCACGCCCGTCATGCAAGATGCGCTGGAAAGGCTCGGGTTCACCGTCGGGGCGTATGCGGGGTACACGCTTGCCATCCACACGGCTTCGTCGCTCGCGCTGCTCGCGGTCGGGTTGCTGGTTTTTTTGCGGAGGGGCGATGAATGGTACGGGTTGTTCGTCTCGCTGCTGCTCGTGACCTTCGGGACGATCGGGCCTTCCGCCGTGCTTTACGACGCCTTCGACTGGGCATACCCCGAGCTTGGGGCGACGGCGCTCGCCTTGTCGAATGCGATCTCCTGGCTGGTGTTTCCGGCCCTCGGACTTTTCCTCGTGACCTTCCCGGACGGCCGGTTCGTGCCGAGGTGGAGTTTCATCGTCGTTCTTCTCTGGACGCTCCAGGCGATTTTCTGGGAGTGGATAGATTCCCTCCCGCCGCCGCTCTTCGCCGCCGAGCTTCTCCTCGTATACGGAGGCACGCTCGCGGTGCAAATCTACCGCTACGGCGAGTCTCCGACGCCACGCAACGCCAGCAGACGAAGTTGGTCCTCTTCGGCTTCGCCCTCGGTGTCTCCACCATCGTCGTCACGGGTCTTTCGAGCGCGATGAGTCCCGGCTTCGCGTCTCTGAACGGTCTTCTCGAAGGCACGTGGGTGGCGTTGCTGTTCACGCCGATACCGCTTTCCATCGGGGTGGCCGTCCTCAAGTATCGGCTGTGGGATGTTGACCCGATCATCAACCGCACCCTCGTGTACGGCGCGCTCACGGCGACTGTCGTGGCGGTCTATATTCTCATCGTCGCGTATCTCGGCGTGGCTTTCCGAACGGGCGGCAACCTTTTCATCTCCCTCGTCGCGACGAGCGTCGTGGCCGTGATGTTCGCGCCTTTGCGCGACCGCCTCCAACGCGCCGTGAACCGCCTTATGTACGGCAGGCGCGACGAGCCGTATGCGGTTCTTTCCCGGCTCGGGGAAAGCCTCGAAAACGTCCTCGCCCCCGAAGCGGCGCTCGCGACCGTCGCCGAGTCCGTGGCGCAGTCTCTCAAACTCCCCCACGTGGCCATCACCCTCGAACACGACGGACATTTCGTGACGGCGGCACGGTTCGGAACCCCGGTCGGAGAACCCGTCATCCTCCCGCTCACGCACCACTCGGAGGAGGTCGGGCGCATGGTCGTCTCGCCGAGATCCCCCGGCGAAGAATTCTCCGCCGCCGACCGGAGGCTCCTCGACGACCTCGCGAGGCAGGCGGGATCCGCCGCCCATGACGCCCGGCTCACCGCCGACTTGAGACATTCGCGAGAGCGTCTCGTGGCAGCCCGCGAGGAGGAGCGCCGCCGCCTCCGCCGCGACCTCCATGATGGCATCGGCCCTCGCCTCGCCACCCTCGCACTCAAGCACGACGCCGCCATGAACCTCCTCTCCCACGACCCGGACGCCGTCGGCTCGCTCCTCGCCGAACTCAAAGGCGAGACGCAGGAAGCCATAGCCGACGTGCGCCGCGTCGTCCACGGCCTCCGGCCACCCGCACTCGATCAACTCGGACTCGTCCGCGCCCTCGGAGAGGCGACCCGCCGCCGTCCGGGCGTCACGAACGTCTCACTCGAAGCCCCGGATAATATGCCGCCGCTTTCCGCCGCGGTCGAGGTCGCCGCGTATCGCATCGTTCAGGAAGCCCTCACAAACGTCGCGCGCCACGCCGAAGCTCGGAAGTGCGTCGTCCGCCTCGCGCTCGACGAGACGACGGAAATCCTCCTCGTCGAAGTCACCGACGACGGACGCGGAATCGGAACTCACAAAGGCTCCGGCGTCGGGCTGTCCTCGATGCGCGAGCGGGCCGAGGAGCTTGGCGGGAGCTTCGAGGTCGAGGCCGCCTCGGAGGGCGGAACTCGCGTGCGAGCCGAGCTTCCGCTCCGTCTCGAACCACGAGTGGAATCCGATGCTCCGCGAGAGGACGGAACCGCCTTGATTGCCTCGCCCGCGTCGGTTCGTGAGAAAGAGACTGCGCCGTGACGGAGCCGATACGCATTCTCGTCGTGGACGATCACGCGCTGTTTCGGAGCGGACTCAAAGCGCTTTTCGGATCGGTCGCGGATTTGGAGGTCGTCGGCGAGGCGGCGACGGGGGAGGAGGCCATCGAGCTTGCCGCCGAACTTTCCCCCGACGTGGTTCTCATGGACTTGCAAATGCCGGGCATGGGCGGCATCGAGGCGGCCCGCCGGGTGTCGAGCCTCAATGTCGGGGTCGTCATGGTGACGATGTTCGAGGACGACGCTTCGGTGTTCGCTGCGATGCGCGGCGGAGCGCGAGGGTATGTTCTCAAAGGCGCGGACCAGGCCGAGATCCTCAAGGTCGTCCGCGCCGCCGCCGATGGCGAAGCCCACTTCGGCCTGGCCATAGCCGAACGCCTCAAAGACTTTTTCTCCGCGCCGCGACCGCCCGGCCCGGTCGAGGCGTTCCCCGAACTGACCGCCCGCGAAGCCGAAGTCCTCGACCTCATTGCTCGCGGGACGAGCAACCCGGACATCGCCCGGCGTCTCCATCTCAGTCCGAAGACCGTCCGAAACCACATTTCGAATATCTTTCTCAAGCTCCACGTCGCAGACCGGGCGCATGCCATCGTCCGCGCCCGCGAGGCCGGGATGGGGCGGGAAGGGTCGTAAGGGTTTCCTCCCCCGTCTTTCACAGGAAAACTTGCCCGGCCGGATCGTGAAAACTTCCTCTACCTCCTGGGAGAGACCACCGCGTAGAGTGGTTCCCAGAGAGGCAAACACGAAAAGGAAGGAGCTTGCAAATGTCGCTGAACTTTGTTCGATGGGGAGGAACCGCTGGGATGGTCGGCGGATTGCTGTGGGCGTTGTTCCCGCTGTCAACCGCCTTCGTCAGCCACGAATATACCCAGCCTGGGACGCTGGCCTACGTCGCCGCGATCGCGTCGGACTGGCTGATGGCGGTTCTTCCGCTTCTGTTGCTGATCGTGGGCCAGATGGGGCTGCGCGCCATTTATGGTGGAGATTTCGGGCGGCTCGGGAAGGTGGGGATTTTGGTGTCCTCCGCCGCGCTCGCGCTCATGTTCGTCGGCAATGGCGTGGAGGTCGCCTCGCTCACGTTCAGCGGTTCGGAGAGTTCGGTGGGACACTTCGCGTTCCTGATCGGCTTCCTCATTTTGCTGGCGGGTTCCGTGATGCTCGGCATAGCTTTGATCCGGATTCGTCGGGATCCTTTCTCCCGCCTGGCTGGGTTGCTGTTCGTCCTCGCCTTGCCGATGGGCATCCTGCTCGCCTTCGTGGTCGGCCCCGCCACCCCCGGCACGGACGTCGGATTCTGGGCCGCGATCACCGTTCCTTACGGACTCGCCTGGATGATTCTGGGATACGCGCTCTCGTCATCGTCTCGGCGCATGGCGACCGGACAACCCTCTCGCGCGGCGTCGTAGAAACCTCGCGTACACGGAGGATCGGAGCCGCGTATTCCGATCCTCCGCTGACGCTTCGCCGTCCGCATGGCGCATCCCGGAGATTGTGCGTAGGATGGCTTGTGGAGTAAAGTTGGAGTTGGCGGATTGTCGGCAGAATGGATGGCCGAACAAGGAGACCGGGTTTGAAGGCTCGACACACGGCGGCGGAGCGACAGGCGGAAAGCGCCGAAGGTTCGGTCTTCGCGCGCGGACGCTCGTTGCTCCTCTCTCGCGCAGTGGCATGGTCGGTGGTTCCACTCTATGTGGCCGGTATCTGCGCGTTCTTTTGGCTCGAACGTCTCGTCGGCGTGTCGGGCGGGGATCCGGCGGAGGGGGCGATCATCGCTGTGGGGTTCGGCGCTTTCGCGGTTGTGGGAGCCTTGCTGGTGGCGAAGCGGCCCGCCAATCCCATTGGCTGGATCCTGGCCTCGGTCGCGCTCATGGTG
>Ga0136627_1001135_pt1 | contig 10423 bp, 9 predicted proteins | sample AntDrymUQ4892206_2_FD_104652 | JGI IMG/M metagenome (GOLD analysis project Ga0136627, IMG submission 104652) | Polar desert sand microbial communities from Dry Valleys, Antarctica - metaG UQ489 (22.06) | ecosystem: Environmental > Terrestrial > Soil > Desert | place: Antarctica: Dry Valley... | reverse complement strand
GCGAGGTGTCAACGTCCCAGCCATCTGGGAGAGCGCTTCTGCATGAATGCCCGCGGCCCCTCCTGGGCATCCTGCGAGCCCAGCATCCTCTGGTAGCTCGCCAGATCGCCGCTGCGTAGATGCCGGTAAGCAGCAGCAAGGCTCAGAGCGGAGGTCACCTCGGTGATCTCCTTGACCGCGGCGACGGCCAGCGGCGCACTCGCGCAGATGTCGCGGGCTAGCTTCATCGCTTCGTCGATCACGCGTGCAGCAGCGACGACTCGGTTCACCAGGCCCCAGCGGTGGGCTTCGGCGGCGGTCATTCGCCGGCCAGTGAGCAGCATCTCCGTTGCGACCGCCGCAGGCAGCTTTCTGGGCAGTCGCAAGACGCCCCCCGCATCGGCCACCATCCCCAGGGTCACCTCGGGCAGGGCGAACTCCGCGTGCTCGGCGACCACGAGGAGGTCGGCGGCGAGTGCGAGCTCGAACCCGCCGCCGAGCGCCAGACCGTTCACTGCCGCGATCACCGGTTTGCGCAGCCCGGTGAACTCGGTCAGTCCGCCGAACCCACCGGGACCATGGTCGGCCTCGATCGACTCTCCTGAGGTCGCCGCCTTGAGGTCCCAGCCCGCCGAGAAGAACCTGTCGCCGGCCCCGGTGAGCACCGCCACCCGCAAGGCGTTGTCTCCTTGCAGCCGCTCGAACGCGTCGTACAGCGCCTGACTCGTGGGCACGTCGATCGCGTTGACCTTCGGGCGGTCGAGGGTCACCACCAAGACCTCGTCCACGACCTCCAGCTGCACGGTCATCCGACGTCCTCCAGCTCACCGCGTCGCGGAGCTGACGACCCGTGCGCATCGGCTGAACGGAGCCGGATCAGAGCGTCGACGGCCACCGCGCAGTCTGGCAGGGCCAGCAACGGGTTGACCTCGAGCTCCACGAGCCGGTCGGAATGCGCTCGCGCGTAGGTGACGATGGAGGCCACGGCGTCGAGGACCGACCCCACGTCCGCTGGCTGCCCCCGGAAGCCTCGCAACAGCGGCCAGCTCCGCAGCGAGCTGAGCGCGCTGCGGATGTCCGCAGCCGTCGCCGGCAGCAGCAGCGTCACCGTGTCCTGGATCAGCTCGACCAGCACTCCCCCTGTGCCGATCGTCATGGTCAGCCCGAACTGTGGGTCTCGGTGGACTCCCACGACCAGTTCGACCAGGGCTCCCTCGACCATGCGCTCGACCAGGAACTGGTCGCTCAGCTCAGACATGCCAGCGGCGGCGAGCTCCACCTCGTCCTCCGACGCCAGGTTGAGACACACGCCACCCACCTCGGACTTGTGCGCCAGCGACGATGAGACCGCTTTGAGAACCACGGGAAAGCCGATCCGTGCGGCGAGTGCTCCGACCGTGCCTCGTGCTGCCACGGCACCAGGGGGGACGAGCACACCAAACGCTCTGAGCGCGCTCTTCGCCTCTGCTTCGTCCAGCTGCCCGATCGGACCACCGGTGCGCGCGGCCACAGCCTGCAGGGGCAGGATTCGAGAGACGTTCTTCTGCGCGGCACCCACCTGCTGCGCAGCTGCGATCGCCTCGAGGCAGTCCGCGATGCCCTGCATGGGTGCAATGCCGGCCGCCATGAGTCGCCGTCCGATCTCCTCCGGGAGCCCCTCGGGCAGCGAGCTCACCACACAGGCCCGCGAGCCGGTGCCCTGATGTGCCGCCATGAAAGCGCGGATGGCGATCTCGAACTCCTCGACGTCGCATCGGTCCGCTCGAGGGAAGTCGAGCACCAGCAGATGACAGTCCGAGCCTGAGCCGAGGAACGCAGAAAAGCACTCAGCCAGCGCTGCCTGCGCTCCCCAGACGTAGGTGTGGTAGTCCAGCGGGTTGCGCACAGAGACCCGTTCACCGAGCACAGCCTGCAGCCGGCTGGCAGTAGCCGCAGGGAAGTCCGGCAGCCTGATCCCGCGTTCGTGCGCAAGATCGGCGACGTGTGCCGCCTCACCACCCGAGCAGCTGGCCGAGGCGATCCGGGCGTCGGGAAGGGAGCCGACGGTGTGCAGGAACTTCAGCGTTTCCACGAAGGTGCCGACCTGGCGTACCCGCGCGATTCCCAGGCGTCGGAACAGCGCGTCACAGAGCACGTCCGAACCGGCTAGCGAGCTCGTGTGGCTGAGGGCCACCCGAGTGCCCTGCTCCGACGACCCTGACTTCAGCACGACGATCGGCACCCGTCGGCGCAGTGCCTCGAGCGCCACGCGGGACAGCGCGGCGACGTCGGGCACCTCCTCCAGGTGCAAGCCGATCGCGGTGATCCGGGGGTCGTCCAGCAGTGCTTCGACCAGGTCGGCCACGCCTGTCACCGCACCGTTGCCTACGGTGACCAGCTGCGCCAAGGGCAACGACCGTCGTTGCATGGTGAGGTTCTGCCCGATGTTGCCACTCTGGCTGATCACCGCCACCCCGCGTTCGACGCGGGCCCCGCCATGCTGTTCCGGCCACAGAGCCGCACCATCCAGATAGTTGATCAAGCCGAGACAGTTCGGACCTATGAGTGCCATCTCGCCGGCGGCGGCGACCAGATCACGTTGCAGCGCGCGGCCGTGCAGGCCGTCCTCGGCAAAGCCGGAGGCGTGGCAGACGACGCCGCCGGTGCCGAGGCGTGCGAGCTCGGCGACCACAGAGATCGTCTGCTCTCTCGGCACCGCCACGAACGCGGCGTCCGGGGCGCCGGGCAGGCTCTTCAGGTCGGGGAAGCACGCAACTCCGTCGAGCCGCGACCTCCCCGGGTTCACCGGCCAGATGTCGCCGTCGTAGCCAATGGCACGGCAGGACCGGATCGCTGCCTCCGCCGCTGCCCCACCCACGAGGACAAGGCGTCGCGGAGCCAGCAAGCGGCGCAGGTTGTCGGTCACTGTGGGCTCACGCTCCCAGCGGGCGCAGCATCGACCTGGCGATGATGTGCCGCTGGATCTCGCTCGTCCCGTCCCATATCCGCTCCACTCGCGCGTCGCGCCAGAACCGCTCGATGGGTAGGTCGGCCATCAGCCCCATGCCGCCGAAGATCTGCACAGCCCCGTCGGTCGTCCGACCCAGTGCCTCGGACGCGAAGAGCTTGGCCATGGCTGCGTCCTGGTCGGTCATCGTCCCCTGATCGAGCTTCCAGGCTGCCCGAAACGTCAGCAGCTCTGCTGCTTCCAGCTCGGTGGCCATGTCCGCGAGCGGGAATCCGACCCCCTGGAAGCGTCCGATGGCTTGGCCGAACTGAACGCGCTCGGCGGCCCAGCGGGTGGTCATCTCCAGCACGCGACGCGCACGGCCGACGCTCGAGGCCGCCACGGTGAGGCGGCTGGCGCCCAGCCACTCGGCGATCAGCTCGAAGCCGCGGCCCTCTTCCCCGAGGCGCTGTGCGACCGGTACGCGACAGTCCTCGAAGGACAGCTCGCAGTGGTGGTACCCACGGTGCGAGACGCTGGCCGAGCCACGTCTGACCGTCAGCCCCGGCGTGTCGATGTCGATCAGGAAGCCACTGATGAGCTTGTGCTGGCCGCGCATCGTGTCCTCGGCGCCCGTCACGGCGAAGAGGATCACGAAATCGGCCAGGTCGGCGTTGCTGATGAAATGTTTCGTGCCGTTGATGACGTAGTCGTCGCCCTCTCGTACCGCACGGGTACTCATGGAACGGACGTCGGAGCCGGCACCTGGCTCGGTCATCGCCAGACAGTCGTGGCGTTCACCCCTGATCGAGGGCAGCAGGTAGCGCTCGCGCTGCTCTGCCTCGCATGCCTGAAGGATGTTGCTCGGCCGTGCGACCAACCACTGCAGCGCATAGCTCGCCTTGCCGAGCTCCCGCTCCACCAGAGCCATCGCGACGGCGTCCAACCCGCCACCGCCGAGCTCTGCGGGCATGTTGGCCGCGTAGAGCCCTGCGCTGAGGGCTTTCGCGCGGATCGCCTCGACGAGTGCCGGCGGGACGTCGTTCGACCTGTCCACCTCGGCCTCATGGGGGTAGAGCTCGTTGCTGACGAACCTGCGCACCGTCTCGACGATCGCCTGCTGCTCGTGACTGAGTTCGAAGTCCATGGTTTGCTCCTACGCGCGGCTGATACGCATCGGCCTGCCCACGGCCTCGGGTACGGCGAGCTCGTCATGTGCTCGGTGGATCGCCTTCAGGCGCCGGAGGAGGTCCCGCGGCATCGGCGCGGACCTCCCTGCTCGCGAGTCGACGTGGACCAGCATCTGCTCTGCCGTGGCCAGCAGCACGTCGCTGTCGCCGACGAACATCTCGTGGAACACGTGCACGCGCTTGTCGTCGTGGTCCAGCACGCGCAGCGTCATGGACAGGGACTCTCCCTCGCCGACCTCACGACGATGGTGCAGATGTGTCTCCACCGTGTACAGCGAGTGGCCTTCCCTGCGGTACCGCTCGTCGATGCCGATGTACCGGAAGAACGCATCTGCGTTGTCTCCGAAGGCGAGCAGGTAGCACCACTCGCTCATGTGTCGGTTGTAGTCCACCCAGGCGGACAGAACCGTCGCGTGATGCAGACGCAGCGGCGCGCAGACGCGTGCCTCCGTCATGCGTCCCCCGAGCCGGTGCGAGCCGCTCCCACCCCGAGGCCGAGATGGACGGGACGTGGGAGCCCGGCATGGGCAGCGAGCATGCCCTGGACGCGCTCACACCGGTCGACGGGCATGGCGGTGGTGGCGCCGAGCGCGGTGTCCACGTGGAGGTAGAAGAACTCGCCTGTCGCTGCCCGTCGCCCGTCTTCGTGCAGGAGCTCTGTGTACAGCCACATCGTGCTGGCATTCGCCGCCACCACGATGCTGGAGGCCGTCAACACCTGCCCCAGTAAGCACTCGGCCAGGTAACGGATGTGGCACTCCACCGTGTAGAACGAGGCCTCGGCGGCCGCGCGGTAGTCCACGCTGAGGCCCAGCGCTGCGAACAGCTCCTCGTGGGCGTCGCTGAGGACGATCGCGTAGCTGGAATCGTGCATGTGACCGTTGTAGTCCAGCCACTCGCTGCGCACCTCGGTGCGGTACGTCGAGAACGGTGTCTGCCCCTCATCCATCGAGAGCCCGGTGCTCTTCTCGCAACAGCAGGAGGTCGACGAGGAACGCGTCGCGCCGCTGCTGCAGCTCAGGCATCGTCCGCCCTGCGGCCGCCTTCTCGGCGCCGGACACCACGCGGTCACGCAGCTCCGGGGTCAACGATGGCGAGTCCAAGCGGGTCCATGGCTCCAGCAGGGCCGGACCAAAGTGATCCAGCATGTGTGCCATGCCGCCCGGTCCGCCAGCGAGATGGAACGTGAGGATCGGACCCATCAGTGCCCAGCGCAGCCCTGGACCGTAGACGATCGAGTCCTCGATCTGTTGCACGGTCGCCTGCCCGGAGTCGATCATGTGCAGCGCCTCGCGCCAGAGCGCTTCTTGCAGGCGGTTGCCGACGAAGCCCGGCACCTCATGATCCAACGTCAGGCAGACCTTGCCTGTCAGCGTGTAGAAGTCCTCCGCCCACACCAGTGTCCCTGGGTCGGTGCCCGGGCCTCCCACCACCTCGACGAGCGGGATGAGATACGGCGGGTTGAACGGATGCCCGACCACGAAGCGACCAGGTGTCGCACATCCCACTGCCATGTCGCTCATCGAGAAGCCGGACGTGCTCGAACCGACTACCACGCCCGGCCTCGTGCCTGCGTCGATCGCTGCCAGCAGCGCCACCTTGGCGGGGAGCACCTCGGGAGAGGACTCCTGGACGAAGTCGGCTTCGGCAACGGCGTTCTCGAGGTCGTCCGTGAAGCGCAGTCGGTCGCGGCTCGCACCCTCGTGCAGCCCGAGTCGCTCGAGGGCGGGCCACGCCGTGTCCAGCAGCCCCGAAAGCCTCTGTGCTGCGTCGTGTCCAGGGTCCCACGCAACGACGTCGTACCCCGTGCGCAGGAAGTGCGCTACCCAGCCGCCACCGATGACACCCGTACCGATGACGGCAACGGTGCGGACGGCGTCCGGCGCGGGGCGTCCCTCGGAACTCACCAGCCGACCTGGTCGAGCCCCTTGAGCCCCAGGATCGTGCGAGCGTCCTCCGGGGTGGCGACCTCGAGCGAGAGCTCGTCGAGGATCCGCTTGATCTTCGCGACCTGTTCGGCATTCGACTCAGCCATTCGTCCCCGGCCGATGAAGAGGCCATCCTCCAAACCGACTCGCACGTGCGAACCCATCACGGCCGAGACCGTGATCATGTTGAACTGGTGCCGCCCCGCACCGAGCACCGACCACTCGTAGGAGTCGCCGAGCAAGCGATCTGCCGTGGACCTCATGTGTGCGAGGTGCTCGACCTCAGCGCCGATGCCGCCCATCACGCCCAGCACGGTCTGCAAGAAGATCGGAGGCTCCACGAGCCCGGCCTCGAGGTAGTAGGCCAGGGTGTAGAGGTGGCCGATGTCGTAGGCCTCGTACTCGAAGCGCGCACCCGTGCGTGGGCGGACGTCCTTCAGCATGTGCTCGATGTCCGCGAACGTGCTGACGAACGGCTCTGATCGGGTGCTCTCCAGGTACGGCTCCTCCCAGTCGAACATCCACGCACCGGCGTACTTGGCGATCATCGGAAAGCTGCCATAGTTGAATGTCCCGAGGTTGAGCGTGCACAGTTCGGGCTTGGTCTCGTAGATCACCCGCAACCGATCAGCCACCGACATCCCGGTCCCGCCGCCGCTGGTGATGCTCACGACTGCGTCAGTGGAGTCCTTGACCCCCTTGAGGTACTCGAGAAAGACCGCCGGTTCTGCCGTTGGTCTACCATCTCGCGGGTCTCGGGCATGCAGATGGATGATCGACGCGCCTGCTTGAACAGCCGCCACGGACTGGCTGACCACGTCCTCGACCGAGTACGGGAGGTGCGGCGACATCGTCGGAGTGTGTCCTGCTCCGGTCACCGCGCACGTGATGATGACCTTGCGCGCTTGCGTCATCTGCTCTCCTGGGGACCCGTACGGTGGCGCCGCTCTCAGCCACGGCTTCGCACTATGTGAGCAACCGTCGCATCTAGTGAGACGGTTCTACGGAACGCACGGGTTTGTCAAGAGGCTCAGGCGGTCATCGCGGCGCGGACATCGATAGCCGCCTTGATCGCGACGAGCCCCAGCGCCGAGAACCGTGAGGCCGGCACCCGGTTCACCGGCCCCCAGATGCTGAACAGGGCCAGCGGCCTGCTCCCTGCTGCGTCCAAGACCGGCGCGGAGACGCCATACAACGTCGGCTCGAGCTCCCCAGCGCATTGCGCATATCCACGAGCACGAGTCTCGCTCAACTCTGCCAGCAACCTGTCCGGGTCGGTCACCGTGGTGTCGGTGAAGCCACGCAGGGGCGTCTGCAGCAGTCCGAGCGCCTCTTCCGGAGGGAGCCAGGCGAGAAGCGCCTTACCCGTGGAGGTGGCATGCAACGGGACCTCGCGGGCGAGCCAGTTGACCGCCAGGACAGACGGTGGTGCCACCTCACCCACGTACGTCACACCGTGCCGCCCTGCTACCGCGAGGTCGGCAGTCTCGCCGGTCTGCGCCGATACCCGCTCGAGGATGGGACGCGTCCTGCGTACCAAGCCGTCGTAGCCCGCGGCGGCCGACATCCTGATCAGCGCGAATCCGATCTGGTACCGGTTGGTGCTCGGGTTGCGCTCCACCAGTCTGTGCGCTTCCAGCGTGCCGAGAAGCCGCCAGGCCGTCGCCCGATTGATGTCGCACAATGCGGCTAACTCTGCCACGGTCTCACCACGCGGCGCAGCAGCCGCCACGCCCGCCAGCAGCCTGAGCGCGCGGTCGACCGACTGAACCCGTCCGGGCAGCGCACCGTCGGCCCTCAACTTGGCGACATCCAGGGAGCTGGTCATGGGCGTCATCGTGACACGAGGAGCTGCTCACGCCCCGGACAGGGACAGCCGGCACGTGTGACTTTTCGGTAAAGCCGGTGCTCAAAGTGTTGACAGGACGATCCAACTAGGTGAACGTGCGTTTCGCGATGTGAATAAGAACGGGGACGAAACTGAGGGGCGCCGCCGCATGAGTGCACGGGGTACACCGGGATACGGCATCAGCAGGAGCCCGCGCGACAACGGGAGCGGCAGCCCCTTCGGCTACCCGGCCACCCGGCGCCAGTTCTTGGTCGGAGCGGCGGGGGTGGCGCTCGGCACCGGCCTGGCCGCCTGCGGCGGCGGCTCCTCGCCGTCGAGCGAACCGTCCGCGGCAGGCTCGCCCAAGCGAGGTGGCAACTTCAGGCTGGGGGTCACCGGTGGTGGGGCCAAGGACCTCTTCGACGGCCAGAACATCATCACCAAGCCGGACCAGGCACGCCTCGTCAGTGCGTTCGAGACGCTGCTGACGTTCGACGACGAGTACCGACTGACGAGCGACGGCCTCGCGGAGAACGTCACAGCGGACAATTCAACGCAATACACCATAGAGTTGCGCCAGGGTATCGAGTTCCAGAACGGCAAGACAATGACGGCCGACGACGTCATCTACTCGCTGCAACGGATCGGCACCGAAAGCAACAATCTGACCGGATTTGCCGCAACTGCATCGATGGACACAGCCGGTCTCAAGAAGCTGGACCAGTACACCGTTCGGTTGCCGCTCAAGACGGCCGATTCAACCATCCCGCAGACGCTCGCGAGCTACACGTTCGGCATCGTCCCGGTGGGCTACGAGGGCTACCCCTCCGAGCAAATCGGCACCGGTGCGTACAAGCTCAAGAGCTTCACGCCGGGACAGGAGAGTGTGAGCGAGCGCAACCCGAACTACTGGCGCAGTGGCGAACCGTACTTCGATACCGTGACGATCACGAACTTCGCCGACTCCACGGCGCAGGTCAACGCCCTGCTCGGCGGTCAGATCGACGCCATGACCGACCTTCCGGCGTCGCAGGTCCAGGTGCTCGAGTCGCGCCAGATGAAGTCCCTGATCTCCGAGACCGGCGGCTGGGTGCCGATCTGCATGGCGATCGACATGCCGCCGTTCGACGACAACCGGGTCCGGCAGGCCATGCGCCTCATCGTCGACCGGGAGGCGATGATCCAACAGATCGTCTCCGGCTACGGCTTCCTGGCCAACGACCTCTACGCGCCGTTCGACGACGGGTACAACGACACGCTGCCGCAGCGAACACGGGACATCGACCAAGCCAAGGCGCTCCTTGCGGAAGCCGGCATGGAGGGCCTCACCGTCGACCTGCACACCACCAACGGAGCAGCTGGCATGGTCTCGCTGGCTACGGTCTTCGCGTCGCAGGCGAAGGATGCCGGTGTCACCGTCAACGTCAAGAACGTCCCCAACTACTACGGCGATGACTACCTGAAGCTCGCGTTCTCCGTCGATTTCTGGGGCACCCGGGGCTACCTCAACCAGGTGCAGCAGGGTTCGCTCCCATCTGCGCCGTACAACGAGACCCACTGGCCCCCGACGTCCGGCGAAGGCTCGAACTTCGAGTCGCTGTACAACCAGGCGCTGGCCGCGACCGACGACGCCAAGCGCATCGAGCTGCAGCACGAGATGCAGAGGCTGGAGTACGAGAACGGCGGCTACATCATTCCGTTCTTCGGCAGCCTGATCGACGGCTACTCGCCCGAGGTGCAGGGGTTCAGCCCGAGCAGGGGAACCCTGAACCTCGCGAGCTACGGTCACGGGTACCGCACCATCTGGTTCGGCTGACACTGGCCTCGAGATGACCTGGCTGCGACAGGGCGGGATCGGCGCGTTCATCATCCGGCGGCTACTGCTCGGTGTCCTGGTGCTGGTGCTCGTCTCGATCCTCGTCTTCGCGGCGACCCAGGCGCTGGGTGACCCGGCGCGAGCCATCCTCGGCCGCGACGCGACGCCGGCCAGCCTGGCAGCGTTGCGTGCGGAGCTGGACCTCGATCAGTCCGTGCTCGGGCAGTACCTCAGCTGGGCCGGTGGACTTCTGAACGGCGACCTCGGTAATTCTCTGGCGGCGCAGCAACCGGTCACCGAGCTCCTCGGTTCCCGGTTGGTGAACAGTTCAGTGCTCGTCCTGTGCGCCGCCGTGATCTCCATCCCGTTGTCGATCGCGATCGGCTCGTGGGCGGCACTGCGACGCGAGAAGACGTTCGACACCGTGAGCTCGAGCGCGATGCTGGCGCTGGCCGCACTGCCCGAGTTCGTGGTCGCGGTGCTGCTCGTCATGCTGTTCGCGACAACGGTCCTGCAAGTGCTTCCCGCGATCAGTCCGATCTCGCCCGGACAACGTCCGTGGGACGTGCCCGAGGGGCTCGTGCTGCCCACTGCGACCCTGGTGCTCGCCGTGGCGCCGTACGTGGCACGCATCATGCGCGCCTCGATGGTCGAAGTCCTGGAGAGCGACTACGTCGAGATGGCGCGGCTCAAGGGTTTGCCCGAGCGCACCGTTCTGATCAGGCACGCGCTGCCGAACGCCATCGGTCCGGTCTT
>Ga0136627_1001134_pt1 | contig 10426 bp, 7 predicted proteins | sample AntDrymUQ4892206_2_FD_104652 | JGI IMG/M metagenome (GOLD analysis project Ga0136627, IMG submission 104652) | Polar desert sand microbial communities from Dry Valleys, Antarctica - metaG UQ489 (22.06) | ecosystem: Environmental > Terrestrial > Soil > Desert | place: Antarctica: Dry Valley... | reverse complement strand
CTCTCGGCCAATCTCCTTCCTCATCCACTTCGCCCCGCCTTCCAAAAAGCGGCGCCAGACGAGTCTACCAGACTCGCCTCCCCCGGTCAAGCGCCCGTTTTCGGCACCGTTCCGGTTCGGCGTCGCCCGAAAGCAACGCGACCGTTATCTTACCCCACTCTACTTCTCCTTTCAAGCCAGGATCGGGTCGGGAGTGCGCTACCCGGGCGAAGCGATAGCCAGCCCAACTCTTAACAAATCGTGTGCATTTCCCTAGGCTTATTCCATACACTTGACGGATTGGACGCCTGCCTTCAGTCGAGCGAGGTCATTTGATGCACACGCCCATAATCGGTATCACTCCCACCCCATCCAACGACACCTTCCCCCACGGCGCCTTCTACCGTTTCTGCCTGGCAGACACCTACGTCCGCTCCGTCCGCCAGGCCGGTGGGATTCCCGTCATCCTGCCCGCATCACAAGAAAACCCCACAAAGGCGCTAGACGCACTGGATGGCATGATCCTGAGCGGCGGAGGCGACATCGCCCCCTCCCTCTTCACCGATGGACCGAAGCACAAGGCGACAGGCCTTGTCGACCCCCTTCGCGACACATTCGAAATCCATCTGATGAGCGCTGCGCTGCAAAGAGACCTGCCAACCCTGGCGATTTGTCGGGGAATCCACGTGATGAACGTCGCGTTCGGAGGAACGCTTCACCAGCATGTCCCCGACAATGTCCCCAATGCGATCCAGCATCGGCAACACAACGACGGCATCTCACAGCACGATGTCTCCCACCTCGTAGAGTTCGCGAACACGCCCAATCCTTTTACGGAGTTGCTGGGGATTCAGGAGATGATGGTGAATTCCTTTCACCATCAGGCAGTAGACGATCCAGCACCATCGCTCGCAGTCGCTGGCCGGTCGTCGGATGATGTAATCGAGGCGATGTACCATCCGGAAATGACCTTCGGTCTAGGGGTGCAGTGGTACCCGGAGATGCTCGCCCAGAATTTCCCGCTACATGCGGCGCTGTTCACGGCGCTCATCACAGCAGCCCGCAAGCCAATCGCCATCGCGTAGTGTGGAATGCCAGTAACCTGAAACACAGCGAGACGCCGGACAACTCGTCCGGCGTCTCGCTGATTACGTACTCCCGATTCGATTCGCTCAGGCGCTTCGTTACGCAGCGCCACGAGCCGCTATCTCGGCGGACCCTTCGGCATCGGCGTGGTGCTCATTGAGTACTCGTTCGGCAAAACCCTCCGGCATCGCCGCCTTCAATACGTCATCCATGGTCTCGGCGAGCACGAAGGTGAGATCGTTGTGGATCTCCTCCGGCAGCTCATCCAGGTCGACATCGTTCCGTTTCGGCAGGATGAATGTCGTGATTCCAGCTCGTTGCGCGGCCAACGCCTTCTGCTTGATGCCGCCCACGGGCAGCACCTGACCCCGCAAGGTTATCTCGCCGGTCATGCCAACATCGTCTCGCACCGGAACACCGGATAACAGCGAGATCAACGCCGTGGTCATCGCCGTTCCGGCGGACGGACCGTCCTTCGGTGTAGCCCCGGCGGGCACGTGCAGATGCACATCCGACTTCTCGTAGAAGTTCGGGTTCAGCCGGAGTTCCGACGCGCGCGATCGCACATAGGCCATCGCCGCAGATGCGGACTCCTTCATCACATCGCCGAGTTGTCCGGTGACGGTCATCGAGCCCTTGCCCGGCATTCGGGTCGCCTCGATGAACATGATATCGCCGCCAACGCCGGTGACGCCTACCCCGATCGACACGCCGGGCATCGCCGTTCGCGCCGCCCGTTCCTCGTAGAAGTAGCGAGGACGACCGAGATACTCTCGCACTTCATCCGTTCCGACGGTCGACGGAATGGATTCTTCCTGAGCAACCGCGGTGGCCAGCTTGCGGGCCACCGAGCCGATCTCTCGCTCGAGGTTCCGGACCCCGGCCTCTCGCGTGTAGTGCTGAATGATGTTCAGCAGCGCCGCGTCGTCCCACTCGGCTGCTTCGACTTTGAGTCCGTTCGCCTTCATCTGCTTGGGGACGAGGTACTTCCGGGCAATGTTGAGCTTGTCGTCGTCGGTGTAACCACTCAGTTCCAGGACCTCCATCCGGTCCCGCAGTGGTGCGGGAACCTGATCGAGGAAGTTTGCGGTTGCGATGAACATCACCTGCGACAGATCGAACGCCACATCGAGGTAATGATCGCGGAAGCTGTCGTTCTGTTCCGGATCAAGCACCTCCAGCAATGCCGATGACGGATCACCGCGCCAGTCACTGCCGAGCTTGTCGACCTCGTCCAGCACGAACACCGGATCCTTTGAGCCAGCCCGTCGAATCGCCTGGATGATCCTGCCAGGCATCGCGCCGACATAGGTCCGTCGGTGGCCGCGAATCTCCGACTCGTCCCGGACGCCACCAAGAGACATGCGAGTGAGTTCGCGGTCCAGCGCCCGCGCGATCGACTGGGCGAGACTCGTCTTGCCAACGCCGGGCGCGCCGACAAGGCAGAGGATCGGTTCCCGATGGACCAATGGCTCCTCGTCAGTTGCCGCATCCTGCTTGAGTTTGCGCACCGCGAGGTACTCCAGAATCCGGTCCTTGATCCTGTCCAGTCCGTAGTGATCCTCGTCCAGAATTTCCCGTGCTTTACGAATATCGATCTGGCTCTCGGTGGTGACACTCCACGGCAGCGAGGTCAACCAGTCCAGATACGTCTTGATCACTCCATACTCAGCAGCAGCTGGTGGCAGCTTGGAGAGCCGATCAAGCTCTCGCCGAGCCTCCTTCTCAGCTTCCTCTGGCATCCCGGAGGAGTCGATCTTCTCCCGCAGCTCGTTGGCCTCCGTCTCGGTCTCGCTACTCTCGCCAAGCTCCTTCTGGATCGCCTTCATCTGCTCTCGCAGGAAATACTCCCGCTGGGATTTGGACATCTCATCCTGAACATCGGTCTGTATCTTCCGGCCAAGCTCAAGAACATCGAGTTCCTTGGTGACGAAGGCATTCAACTCCTTGAGCTTGTCACCAACTGAATCGATTTCCAGGAGCTTTTGGCGCACCTCGGCATCCATCCGGAGGTTCGATGCAATCAGATACACCAGGTGCTTCGGATCGTCGTCGACATTCACCGCAGCAGTGACGAGCTCATCTGGCAGGTGCGGCACCAGCCCAACCAGTCGTTGAAACAGGTCAATCGCGTTTCGGGACAGCGCCTCGATCTCGACGCTATCCTCCGTTATCTCCGGCACCCTGATGACTTTCGCCATCATGAATGGCTCCTCGTCGACAATCTCGATGATTCGCATCCGGTCGACGCCCTGCACCGCCAGTCGCACTGTTCCATCGGGCACTCGCATCATCTGGTGGATCGTGGCGATGGTGCCGACCTCCAGAATGTCGTCTGGACCGGCGTTCTCGTTCTCTGCATCCTTTTGAAGCACCATCGCGACGGTGCGGTCTCCGGCCATGACCTGGTCGATCAATTTCAATGACCGAGGGAGCGCCGCGGCAAGCGGCACCAGGGTCTGCGGGAACACCACCGTGCCTCGCAGCGGGAGCAACGGCAGGATCTGCTCGGCAGTGTCCCCAGTCGCGTCGTCGCCAGAGCCGCGATCGCTATCATGCTCCGGTCCAGTTGGGGTTTCATCGGACTGCTGATTCCGAGGGTTGGATCGTTCGTCCTGCTGCCCTTCCAGGCATTCAGTGTTCGGTTCTTCGCTCTCCGATACGGCTTGATCGTCTCGAGCCTCCTCGGGCGATTTCTCACGTTGTGACACTATCGATACTCACTCTCTTCCTCATCCAGAACCTCTACCTGACGCACCGTCACCGTTCGTGCCGGTCGGCGTGGCAGAGACACCCTGAGGAGGCCGTTGCTGTAGTCTGCGGTTGTCTTTTCCCATTCGATCTCAAACGGAATCGCTACTTCCGCCAGAAATGGCCCAAAGGGAATGCGGGCTTCATAAAATGACCGGACATGCAGCGCCTCGGGTCGCTCTCGCGTGCCCCGGATCGAGAGAATGTCTCCTTCGACCATCACGTCGATTTGGTCGCTGCTCATTCCGGCTAGCTCAGCAACAACCTCCAGCGCCGCTTCCGTGGTAAACACATCTAACGCCGGACGCCAATGCTGCCGAGAGCGAACACCGGCTCCGCGCTGTCCCGAGATGAGACTGCGCACTACCTCATCTATTTCATTAGGTCTGAACGACGCGGAACGCGCCCGACCTCTTCGTATGACGATCATGCGGTCTCCTGCATCGCTGTTGACATCGGAGCATCTCCTCAAGCGAAGACGATACTCAGAACCAGCACGTCAGTATTATACTGCTTCAATCAAGTATATGCTACGGATCGTATCAAGTCTGATCACATAGCCTGCAACTTTCAGCCGAACCTCGTCACCAGCACGACCACTGCAGCCCACGCAATCAGCGAGCCAAGCAACCACCGATCCCGGTAAAGCAGAGACTCCGGGCTGCCGCCTAGATTTTTGCCGTAGATCAGGTACAGATATCGGAAGATGGCAAAGGCGACCAATGGCACGGTTACCACCATAATTGCACTGCCTGGAACGGCCGGGACGTCCAGCGTGTAGACGGCGTAGGCGACAAGAGCGCTAACAGCCGAGATTCTCACCAATTGGTCGAGCAACGCCAACGTGTAGCCATTGAGCGAAGGCCGGTGTTCCCCGGCTGCCTGCTTCAGCAGCTTGAATTCGGCCCGCCTCTTTCCGAATCCGAGGAACAACGATAGGAGAAATGCGCAGAGCAGGAGCCATGGAGAGATGGGCACGCTTACCGCGACGGCGCCACCCGCCGCCCGCAGCACGAAGCCCAACGCGATGACGATGACGTCCACGATGGGCAGCCTTTTGAGCATCAATGTATACATGCCCGTGACCATGAGGTACGCCAACACAATACCGGCAAACACCCACGAAACCGCCGTGGCAACGATAAGTGACGCAATCAGGAGCGACACCCCATACCACACCGCGGTCGTGGGCGATATGCGTCCCGACGCCAGTGGTCTCGCCCGTTTGGTCGGATGGTGCCGATCTCCGGCGACATCGTGGAGATCGTTGAAGACGTAGGTCGCCGCGCTCGCGAGGATGAATACGACAACCGCAACCAGGGCCGCGGCGACGGACCGAGGTTGATCCGTCGCTTGAGCGAACACCAGTCCGGCCAACACCACCGCGTTCTTGACCCACTGGTGCGGGCGTGCCAAACGCACGAGCTCGGAACCAGCGAACATCGACGAATCGGACCTGTCTCGCTGTCTACCGTGCGCCACGCGTCCCTCACCTGGTGGAAGTCATTCAACCGATTCCGCAAATCGCACGCAATCAGTTCCTGTATGCACTCGTCTCCTGCCAAACCAGGATATTCCGAACTCCCTGCATCGGTCGTTGGACAGCCTGGGACTCTCGTGCCTTCTAGATCGCGCACCCTCAACTGCGTGAACCGGTGAGTAAAGCTTGTTCCTTAGGATTGCTGCTGGAGTGTAGCACAGCTCCAGACAGGCCTTCCGTCGGTTTGACACCGCTAAACGCAAGAACGGATAATCGTATAAAAGGTGCCACTTCTCGCCCGAAATCCGGGTTGAGCCGCCGGGGCTGGGAGCAATAGTGAGCGTTCAGACATCAAGCGTATTCGAAGCCATGCAAAACGACCTGGACCTTGTCCGTGATCGCGTAGCGTCAGCGGCTCATGTTGATTTCCCCATCGTCTCTGGCCTCGTAGAAGGAATCGTACAGGCTGGCGGAAAGAAATTCAGGCCGCTCCTGCTCCTGCTTGCGGGACGCGCGTTTTCCTACGACCGCCCACGCCTGGTCACCGCCGCCGCAGGCGTCGAACTGCTGCACACAGCGTCACTGGTACACGATGACAGTATCGATCGGGCGTCGATCCGCCGAGGACAGCCCACGCTCAACTCGCGGCTGAGTTCCGGATCGGTGATTCTGATTGGAGACTTCCTGTTTGCCCAAAGCGCAATTCTCGCCGCCGCAACCGAGAGCACACGCGTGGTCGCCATCTTCGCCAGCACGCTGGCCAGCATCTGCGATGGTCAACTGAGAGAGATGCTCGGCGCCCACAATCTCCAGCAGAACCGGCAGGAGTATCTGGACCGCATCTTCGGCAAGACCGCATCGCTCTTCGCCGGAGCGGCGGAGATGGGCGCTGTTCTGGGCGGAGCTTCGGAGCCGCAGATCCAGCAACTCCGTGGTTTTGGCAACGACCTCGGAATGGCATTCCAGATCATCGACGATGTCCTTGACCTGCGGGAGAAGAGCAGCGATCTCGGCAAACCTGCCGGCAACGATATCCGGCAGGGCGTGGTGACGCTCCCGACCATGATGTTTGCATCGCGTCTCGAAGCTGGCTCCCGAGAAATGGACGTTTTGGCGCGCGTCATCGCCGGTGAAGAAGAGAGCAATGACGAAATCCTTGAGGTGGTGTTGGAGATTCGAAGGTCCGGCGCCCTCGACGAAGCCAGCGAAATCGCCAACGGGTATCTTGACAGTGCTCGCACCTGCCTCAATGTCGTTGAGGAACCCCAAACGCGGGAGTGGCTGGAAGAACTCCTCGACCTGGCCGTACAACGGACCGCCTGATCGCGCCTATTCAGCCGATGCCGGGTCGACATCCGTCCGCTTTGAGCTGATGCCCATCAGCCGCGCAAATTCCGCTTCGAACCGCTCTCCATCGACGGAGGTCGCGATGTTGACGCTCCCGCCATGGTGCGGTGTCATCTTGCCTCTGCGCTCGTCGACGTCCACCGAAACCGAGAAGGGTTCTGTCTCGACCAGGTCCGGGTGAAACGCCACCGCCAGCGCCAGAGGGTCGTGAAGATAGAATCCGTCGAGTTTGCGCTCGTTGAACGTTCGGCCAGTGATCCGCTTGACCAACCCGGTTGCACCTGTTGCGTCGTCGGGCGTTGCCTCCCATTGTTCGCTTGAAATGATGGTCTGGTGAGTGACATCCAGCCCGACCGCGATGATCTCGTTCCAATCAGCTCGCAACACCTGGCCGCAGGCATGGGGGTCGGCAAAAGCGTTGAACTCGGCATGGGGCGTCACGTTTCCGGGCACAAAGTACGCTCCGCCCATGATCACCAGTGTCCTGATCTGCCGCGCCAGCGCCGGACGCAGGCTCAGCGCGATCGCCAGGTTCGTCAGCGGGCCAAGGGCAACAAGAACCAGCTCGCCGTCGTACCGGGCTGCATTTGCCAACAGTGCCTCAACCCCGCCAATCCTCGATTCCGATCCAGCGCTCTTCGGCAGTTCCGCGCCCCCGAGTCCATTCTCGCCGTGAACATGGGCTGCGTCCTGATTATCCACCGCCAGGGGCCGGCTCGCGCCTCGATGGACCGGAATTGATTCAGCGCCCATCCAGGACAACACCCGCAAGCTGTTTTCGGTCGCCAGGTCTATCGAAACGTTCCCGGAAACGGTCGAAACACCGACGAGATTGGTGTCGGATTGAATCGCCAGCGCAATCGCCAATGCGTCGTCAACGCCGGTATCTACATCCATCATAAGCGGCGGATTGTCCATCACCTGTCGATCGCTGATCACGACTTCTCCTTGACCGCTTTAGCCCCAGTGGCTCGCTCCCACGAGGCGACCGGTGGCGTCTCGGTCATTTGCGCCTCGGTCTGCACGTTGATGAATGTGGGTCGCCCTGACTCGAGCGCAGACCGTAGAGCCGGTGCGAACGCGTCCGGAGAGTCAACATCGACCGCATCCAGGCCGAATCCTCTGGCGATGTCCGCATAGGCCACGCCATTGAAATCGACCGAATAGTACCGTTGGTCGTGATAGAGATGCTGTAATTCCTTGATCCAGCCATAGGTCTGATTCGCGCACTGGATCAGCACCACCGGAAGCCCCAGCCGCGAGATCGTTTCGAGTTCTCCTACGGACATGCCGAAGCTGCCATCGCCCATCATCCCGATCACGCGCCGTTCCCCGGCGGCATGGGCGGCCCCCACCACACCCGGCAACGCATATCCCAAACCCCCGTGAGCACGTGGAATCACCGTGGTCCGACCCGCCTGCCGCAAAAGGTATTGAGCCGAGAGATACGGTGTCGGGGTGCCAGGGTCCGCCACGATGACGACATCGTCGTCGAGAATCTGGCGCATTTCCGCGACGACCCTCTGTGGCTTCATGGGCCACGCCGTCACTTTTGACATCGCATCGAGATGATCGTGATACTGCACCCGCTGCGCTTCCAGCGTTCGCAGCCGGTCTTGGTTTTTCTTCCGGATGTTCGCCCCATCTCCGTGCAGCGCCGCCGCCAGGTGATCGATTGTCGCCCGTGCGTCTCCCTGGAGGAACGCGGCGTTTGAATAGCTGTTCCCTATCTCTCGTTCCGAGACATCGATATGGATCGTGGTCGGCGGCGCGATCCGGCTCGGCAGGTTCCAGCCGTCCGTGGTGGTCGAGTCGGTGCGCGTGCCGATGAAGATCACCAGGTCCGCGTCCCTCACCCAGGCGTTGGCATAGCTTCGTGCGCCGTTCCCCCCTACGACCCCAATGCTCACCGGCGATGTCTCCGCGATCGCGCCCTTGCCGTTGATGCTTGTCCCGACCGGGATACCTAGCGACTCTGCGAAGCTCGTGAGCGACTCCCACGCCTGGGACATCAATACTCCGCCGCCGGCAATGATCACTGGTCGTTCCGCCTGCGCGATGAGCCGCGCCGCCAACTCGATCTCCTGCGTGCCGGCGCGAGGTCGCGACCGGGGCGCACGGTCAGTGAGCGCATCATGATCGCCACGATCCTGAAGTGATGTGACTGGAGCTTCCAGCGAGTCGGCTGGGAGAGACAAATGCGCCGCGCCTGGTCGACCCGCCAGCGCCATGCGAATCGACCGACGCGCCGCATCGTCCATCGCGTCGGGGGTGAGGACCCGCTCGCTCCAGCCAGTGACTGGCCTGAATAACGCCACCTGGTCGAGCTCGGTCAGCACGTTCCAATGTTGCTGCGATACCGGCGTGTCGGACGTCAGGCACAGCAACGGAATCGCCGAGCCATGAGCCTCCGCCACTCCTGGGACGATGTAGGTTGCGCCTCCGCCGCTGGGTCCTTCGCAGACACCCAGCCGCCCAGAAACGCGCGCGTAGACATCCGCCATAAACGACGCTGATCGCTCGTCGCGCGTCATGATGTGCGTAATTGATGGCTCGTGGTACAGCGCATCATAAAACGATATGCCAGTGTCGCCGGGCAGTCCGAAGATATGCTCGACGCCGTGTGCCTTCAATGTCGATACAAGCAATTCAGCGCCGTTCATCACATCCCCCGTCAGAAGCTGGTCACTGTCTCGTTATCCTCGAACAGCAATGTAGACATCGTTCACGTTGGTTCCGGTCGGGCCAGGCGAGACAAGCGCACCAATGGACTCCAAAGCGGTGGCGCTATCGTTCGCCCCCAATGATGCGCCGATATCGACTGCCTGGTCCCGCAGTGCCGCCTCGGAGGACTCGTCGACACTCGCCCCAGCCGCGTCCGCGCCACCATCCTGCCCGTCGGACGCCAAACTGGCAACTGTGATCGCCCTGCCAGATGATGCCAGATGGGATACAGCAGCCAGCACGAACTCTGTGTTCCGCCCACCAACGCCAGCCCCTCGAACAGTCACGGTCAACTCCCCACCACCGATCACGGCGTCGGTATCGGATCTCCAGGCTGCATTGACCCACTCCATTGCTTGATCTCGCGCTTCGCCCTCTCGGTCCGACCAGACATGACCTACCGAAAGCCCTTGCCCTTCAAGATACGACCCTACAGCAGCGACGAACTGCGCGTTGTCGCCGATGATCTCGAACACATCGTTCCTGGCATCCGGGTTGGCGGCTGTATCAGGATTTGAAGCAGCGGCACTCAGGTAGGCGGATACCTTCGCTGGCACGCGATCCGTCAGGGCATAGTCGTTTAGCAGCCTGATCGCCCGCTCAGGATTCGTTTGCCGCACGATCGTCGGTCCACTCGCGATCACCTCGGGATCATTCCCCAACACGTCGGACAGGATCAGCGAGACCACTCGCGCCTGGCCGATAGCGCGCCGCAGCCCGCCCCCCTTGACCTCGCTCAGTTCCGACCTGACAGCGTTGAGATGCTGAATCGGCGCGCCTGCCCGCAGCAACAGATCCGTAACCTGCTGGATGTCTGCCAATGCCAACCCGGCGCGAGGAGATTCCAGCAGCGCCGATCCTCCGCCTGAGATCAATGCCAGCACGACGTCATCACGCGAGAGGCTCTCAACCGCCTGGAGAATCACTCGAGTCGCGTCGATCCCTCGCTGATCAGGAACGGGATGCGCCGCCTCGAACGTCGCAAACGCCTCTGGGGCGGCACCGAGATGGCCATCCTTCGTCAGGATAAAGCCCTCATCCACCTTGCCTCTCAGGCAT
>Ga0136627_1001131_pt1 | contig 10439 bp, 9 predicted proteins | sample AntDrymUQ4892206_2_FD_104652 | JGI IMG/M metagenome (GOLD analysis project Ga0136627, IMG submission 104652) | Polar desert sand microbial communities from Dry Valleys, Antarctica - metaG UQ489 (22.06) | ecosystem: Environmental > Terrestrial > Soil > Desert | place: Antarctica: Dry Valley... | reverse complement strand
TTCATTTGCGCTTGCGCTGTGAAAACGCCAAATGCCAACACGATGAAAATTACCGTTAATGTTTTTATAAATTTTCTTTCACTCATTTTCGTTCTCTCCTTCGGGCTGTTTGCCCGTGTCAGCCTCAGACTGTAACGCAAAAAGACGAGTGCGATATCGTCGGCGTGGTCACGCACGTAGTCCGGCGGCTAAAAAAAAATGATGTTTTTATTTCACGGATAGAAATTTGTTTCAGCTATGGTAATCAAAAAATTTTACAGCGCGAGAGAAAAAGCTGGTTGGCGTTGGGATGCGGCAAAGAAAAAGTTTTCTTCCTGGGGTTTTGATATTTGGCTGGCAGACGGAAGACGGAAGCGCGAAAGCGGGTTTGCCTCCAAACAAATAGCTGAAAGCGCGGCGGCGCGAATTCGGTTAGGCGAGAAAAACCGTCGTTATGAACTGGTTGACAGACAAACATTTCCTGCCTTACAAGAACTTTTTCAGAAAAGAATTGAAACCATCAACCAACACGCGGAGAAAATGCGTGCCGTCAGAGTTTTGCAGACGCTGCTTGAATGTCTTGCCGAAAAAGGTTTTTCTTCCATAAGGGTTAATGAACTAACGACGGCGCAAATAAATCTTTACGTTGAACGTTAGACAAAAAGAAAGCGTAAAAGACGAAACAATCAACCGCGAGTTGCGCATTGTTCGCGCGACCCTTAATTAAGCAAAGAATCTTTTTTCCGACCTCGAAACTTTTGTGCCGCCAAAAATTCGCTTTTTGAAACTGCAGCAAACGCGCCGCGAGCGTCTGGTTCACTCGGTCGAACTACAGGCGATATTGCAGTTTTTGCTGAAACCTCAAACGGAAGAAGAATCAGAAAAATTCTTTCGTTCGCGTCGGCGCGCTGGATTTCTTTTTCTGCTTTCGGCAGTAACCGGAGCATGACCGGGCGAATTTGCTGCGCTCAAAGAAGAAGACATTCTAACCGATTTGAATGTCTTAAAAATCACGGGCAAGAAAACGCGCTTTCTCACATCAAAAACCGTCCGCTATTTTCCTTTAATCGAAATCGTCGCAGAATTTTAACAGAAGCCTTGCAAATCAAAACCGGCGAATTCATTTTCGCCCACCGCGGAACTTTAACCGCGACCTATTACGACAATATCAAAGATACCTGCGCCTCTGCCGGCATTATCTACGGACGAAAAGTCGTGGGCGGTTTAATTCCCTATGATTTACGCCACACGGCAACAACATTGATTATGCAATCAGGAACGGACTTTGAAACTGCCTCGTCAGTCACCGGATAATCACGCCACACGCTCTGGCACTACACGCACTCCAACAACGAATCAATCAACCGCGCCGTTTCCGTCCTAGAAAATTTCGCGCTTCAATGCTTCGACTTAAACAGCGATGGACTCGGTTTGGACAAAAAGAAAAGCGCAAAACCATAAGTTCCGCGCTTTGAACAAATACAAAAATGATTAAATGCCCTCGGTAGGATTCGAACCTACAGCCAACAGATTATGAGTCTGCTGCTCTAACCGTTGAGCTACAAGGGCAAAGTTTTATTAGTTTAGTTGAAAGTTTTTTTTCAGGCAAATAAAGAACTCAAAAGTAATCAAATTCTGTAAGGGTAATGAAAAACTACGTTTGATAAATAGAATCTCGGTGCAAAAATCAACGCCGACTTTCGGTTATGAAAATCGGCGTTTGCAGATTGTTTTTAACTTTCAGCAGAATCAAATCTCGAAAGAATAATCCGACTATTTTGTTAATCACCTAAGCGAATCGAACGCAGCATATTGCGAAATGCATAATTGTAATTTGAAGCTTCATTTTCCGGTGCGACCCCAATCACATAGAACAAATTGCCATTGCGAAGCTGCGTGGTAACGACGTTAACAACTTCATTTCTGTTCGTCAGAGGCGAGCGTCCCATTAAAGTCGTGACGTAGGCATTTCTTCCGGCGAGTGTCGTTCTGGTGTAATTTGTGTTTTGTCTCAGATAATTATTTTCGCCTTGTATTAAACTGTTGACGTAATCTTCGGTCGCCTGCTGCAAATTATTGCTTCTGGCTTGAGTCGTGCCAATCATCGCGCCGTGCGTGATGCCCTGGTCGCCGTATGCGCCTTCGGGTGAAAACCAGACCGAGCTTTGCGTCGGAAATTCGCGCCAGTTGTCAGGCACGCTCATTCGAATCCAATTGCCGCTCGAAAATACTCTCATACGCGAAGATGGCAGTTGAACGCGGCTTGAATATCTGCCGTTTCCCATCGGGCTTTGTCCTTGTCCGCCGTATCCTCCTCGTCCGCTTTGCTGGTTGCGGGCAATCTCTTCCATTGTTTGAGCGCGCGGCATCCGCGAAAGTCTGTTTTGAACACGCTGGAATTCTCGGCTGTCTTGAGTTGCGCTTCTGGAAACGCGGAGCAGATCCGCTTCACGATTGATAGTGTTATAACGATTGCCTGGGTCGGGATGACTGCTGAGCCATTCAGGGTTGCGGCTGCCGCCGCTTTCCTGCGCGATGGTTCTGAACATATTCGCCAAATCACGCGGGTCGTAACCAGCATTTGCCATAATTTGCGCTCCGAGAATATCGGCTTGCGTTTCGTACTCGCGGCTGTATTTCAACATGAAACCGCCATAAATCGTTTGCCCAATTGCCGCGCCTTGTTGTCCACCGAGAACCGCGCCTCCTAAAATCGCGCCGATTCCCAAGATTTGATTTAATGGATTATTTTGTTTCGTAGCTTGTGCCGTGCCGTGTCTTAAAGCAACGTGGGAAAGTTCATGCGCCATCACGCCTGCCATTTCGCCTTCGGATTTCGCTGCTTCAATCATTCCGCGATTGACATACATCGGTCCGCCCGGAAGCGCAAAAGCATTAATATCTCTGGCGTTGACTACCTGAAATGAATATTGAAAGCCGGGCTGATGAAATTGCGACGGAATCGCATTAACAAGCGCGCGACCGACATCTTGAACATAGCGTGTCGTTTCGGAATCATTCAAAATCGGCATTTGCTGTTCGACTTGAGCAGAAGCCTCACGTCCGATTCTAATGTCATCTTGAACTTTATATTTATTCCTCGGCATCGAAATGCGCGTCTGTCCAAATGTGGCAAGTGGCATAATTAGCATCGCCCAAGCCAGCATCACCGTCGTTATATTTTTGCTCAAATTATATTTTTTCATTTGTCTCCTCCCAAAATTCGTTTTTACAAAAACAAATTTAGTTTATCAAAATCGCGCGTGCATCGTGTTGCAAAGCACACAAGTGGTATTCAGATGAAAACCTGCAAATGAAAGTTTGCCGTTTAATAAATGCTCGAAACTGAAGCGATTTATTGATGTTACATAGATGTTACATAAAAGGATGCTTTGCGTGGACAAGCATTTTTTGCGTTGCTATATTTGAAATCTTCAATCGAAAATAAAAGTTCAAGAGAGTTTAAAAAACAATGGCTTTCAGGTTATTGCCGCGCGAAGATGAATATTTTACTTTCTGAAATAATGGGTAAGATTATAGCAACAGTTCTTGTTGGCTTTCTTATATTTCCAATCGCGTGTTTTAGCGGCAGACGTGGAAAGGGTGACGCGGTTAAAATTCAGGGCGCCGGTTCGTCTTTCGTGAATCCGTTAATGCAAAAATGGGTCAGCGAATACGGCAACCTCAATCCCAACATCAGAATTGACTATCAATCAATCGGTTCCGGCGGCGGCATCAAGCAGATTAAAGAAAGAACGATTCAGTTCGGCGCGTCCGACGCAGCGATGAAAGACGAGGATTTAAAGTCCGCGCCCGGCGAGATTATTCACATTCCGGTTATTTTAGGCGGGATTGTTTTAACTTATAACTTGGCAGGAATCGAAAAACCGCTCCGCTTTTCGCCTGATATTATTGTAGATATTTTTTTAGGTAAAATTTCGCGCTGGGACGATGAGCGAATTAAAGCGGAAAACCCGGAAGCGAATTTGCCCGCCGCCGCCATAACGGTTGTTCATCGTTCGGACGGAAGCGGAACATCCGCCGTTTTTACGAATTATTTATCGAAAGTAAGCCCTGAATGGAAGGAAAAAGTCGGCGAAGGAACGTCTCCGAGTTTTCCTGTCGGTTTAGGCGGTAAAGGCAATGAAGGCGTTACCGGACAAATCAAGCAAACGCCGAACACCATCGGTTATGTCGAACTCGCCTATGCCGTTAAAAATAAATTGCCCGTCGGGGAAATAAAAAACCAGGCGGGAAATTACGTCGTGCCGAATTTTGAAACCGTCACAAACGCGGCTGCGGAAACCATTAGCGAAACGCCGGAGGACTTGCGCGTTACAATAACGAATGCGGCGGGGGCAAATGCCTATCCGATTTCAAGTTACGTTTATGTTTTGATTTACAAAGAACAGTCCGATGAAGTTCTCGGCAGGGCGCTCGTGGATTTCCTGACCTGGGGCATTAATGATGGACAGAAACACGCGCAAAGTTTGTATTACGCGCCGTTGCCGCAGGAAATGGTTAAACGCGCGACGGCGAAAATCGCTTTAGTTACGCACAACGGAAAATTATTGCGGACGGAGACAAGCAATGTCCAATGAAGCCACGCGGGAGAATTTGACCGACAAAAATTCCAAACGAAGCACGGTTGCCGCAGATAAATTTTACCGGATTGGCTTGACGGCGTGCGCCACGTTGATTTTAGTCATACTTATAGCGATGGTTGCCGTGATGACTCAGAATTCGTGGCTTTCCATCAGAGAATTCGGCTTCGGATTTTTGTTCGGGCAAACCTGGGACCCGGTAAAAAACCAATTTGGAGCATTGCCGTTTATTTACGGCACAATCGTTTCTTCAATTTTGGCAATAATTATCGCAACTCCGATTTCCGTCGGTGTGGCGATTTTTCTTGTCGAGCAAGCTCCGAAATGGCTGGCGCGTCCGATGGCTTTTCTGGTCGAATTGCTCGCCGCGATTCCGTCGGTCGTTTACGGTTTATGGGCGATTTTCGTTCTTGCTCCGCTTTTAAGAGTTTATGTCCAACCATTTTTCCAAGAAACTTTAGGCTTTCTGCCGTTTTTTAAAGGGACGCCGACCGGAATCGGGATGATGACGGGCGGCATTATTCTTGCGATTATGATAACGCCGATTATTACGGCGGTTGTCCGCGACGTGCTGGAAGCCGTGCCGGTAACCCAGCGAGAAGCGTCACTTGCGCTCGGCGCGACTAACTGGGAAACGACAAAAATTGTTTTGGTAAATGCTTCTTCGGGTATTGCTGGCGCGATTGTTTTGGGTTTGGGACGCGCTATCGGCGAGACGATGGCGGTAACGATGATCATCGGCAACCGTTCCGAAATAAGCGCATCACTTTTTGATCCGGCTTACACGATTGCTTCGGTTATTGCCAACGAATTTACGGAAGCGACAGGCGATTTATATTTAAGCGCGTTAATCGAGATGGGATTGATTTTGTTTCTGGTAACTTTTATCGTCAACGGTTTGGCGAAACTTTTGATTTTGAGCGTTTCACGGAAAACTGAACAAGGTCATTAAAAATTAGCGATGATTGAAAAAAGACGCTTAACCAATTCGATTATGACTACGCTGACCGCCATCTGCGCGTTTGGCGTGGTCGGCGTTTTGCTGCTTGTTTTGGGTTATATAGCCTATCAGGGCATTACCTCTTTGAGTTTGCAATTTCTTATCGAAACACCGAAGCCCGTCGGCGAAGGCGGCGGCATTGGCAACGCGATTGTCGGCTCTTTGATTCTGCTCGGCTTGGCGTCTCTGGTCGGTATTCCTTTGGGAATCGCCGTCGGAACTTATCTTTCAGAGATGGGCGACGGTTGGTTTGGAACAATTGTGCGATTCGTCGCCGATACGATGATAGGCATTCCGTCAATCATCTTCGGTGTTTTCGTTTACGCGCTCATAGTTTTGCAACAGGGTTATTTTTCGACGCTCGCGGGCGCGGTTTCGCTGGCTTTGATAATGATTCCGATTGTTACGCGCACGACCGAAGAAATGATTCGCCTTGTGCCTAAATCTATGCGTGAAGGCGCGCTTGCGCTCGGCGCACCGGAGTGGAGAGTAACTTGGGACATCGTAATTCCTGCAGCGATGACGGGCATTGCGACCGGCGCGATGCTTTCGGTAGCGCGTGTTCTGGGCGAAACCGCACCGCTTCTTTTTACGGCTTTCGGCAGCCGGTTTTACAATATTTATCTTGACGAGCCAATGGCGTCGATGACCGTGCAGATTTATAATTACGCTATCTCACCGTTTGAAGAATGGCACGCTAAGGCGTGGGCGGCGACGCTTGTGCTGGTTACGATGATTTTATTTATTAACATTATAGTCCGATATGTAACTCGCAGAAAGTATTAACCGAAAGGTAAGATTATTTTTATAAACTGATTCATAATGAGCAAAATCAGCATTTCAAACTTAGACTTTTATTACGGCAAAGCGCAGGCTCTGTATGATATTTCGCTTGAAATTCCCGCTAGCGAAGTTACCGCCTTTATCGGTCCTTCGGGTTGCGGAAAATCTACTTTTATACGGACTTTGAACCGGATGAATGACACTATCCCGATTGCCCGCGTGGAAGGAAAGGTTCTGATTGACGGCGAGGACATATATGCGCCGGATACCGATGTAGTTGCCTTGCGGCGCAAAGTCGGGATGGTTTTTCAGAAATCGAATCCGTTTCCGAAATCAATTTTCGAAAATGTGGCTTATGGGATTCGCATCAATCAAATGCACGAAAATAAAAGCGATTTAGAAGAACGAGTTGCCAAGGCTTTAGATGATTCCGCACTATTAGATGAAGTAAAAGACCGTCTTAACGCTTCGGCTTTCAGTCTTTCCGGCGGACAACAGCAGCGTTTGTGCATTGCGCGGGCTTTAGCGGTCGAGCCGGAAGTGATTTTAATGGATGAACCCGCTTCCGCGCTTGATCCGATTGCAACGCAGAAAATTGAGGAACTTATTGTCGGACTAAAAAAACAATACACAATCGTTATCGTAACGCACAATATGCAACAGGCGGCGCGTGTGTCAGACCGTACCGCATTTTTTATGCTCGGCAAATTGGTGGAATACAACCCGACGCAGAAAATGTTCACCAACCCGGACGAAAAACTGACGGAAGATTACATTACAGGCAGATTCGGTTAATTTTTGTTTGAAAAATTGTAGAAAGTGCTTTTTATTGTGATACAATTTATATGAATGCAGGAATGGAACATCGAATAATTGACCAACAACTCGACCTTCTCCGCGATAAAGTCCTTCTTCTCGGAGGCAAAACCGAAACTGCTGTTCAACGCGCTATGCAGTCTCTCGTAACCCGTGACAGCAAATTAGCACAGCAGGTTTTGGACGAAGATAAGATTATTGACCAGATGGAACTGGAAATTGACCGTATGAGCATAGAAATTCTTGCTCTCCAGCAGCCTGCCGCCCACGATTTACGGCTGGTTATATCGGTAGCGAAAATCACTCCTGTCTTAGAACGAATTGCCGACCACGCGGGAAATATCGCCGAAGCCGCTCTAATAATTAATAACGAGCCGGAATTAAAACCATTAGTAGATTTACCAATGATGGCTGATACCGCGATGAAAATGCTTCGGACGGCGTTGGATGCTTTTACTTCCGAAGATGGTGAAACAGCCCGCCAAGTTATAAAACAGGACAAAGCAATTGATAAAGGTTATAAACGAGTTTTCGGCGACTTAATCGGAATGATTATTAATGACCCGACTACAACCACAAGCGCTGCCCAATTGCTGTTTATCGCCAAACATCTTGAGAGAATAGGTGATTATGTGAAAGATGTTTGCGAATTAACCGTTTATTTATCAGAAGCATCGTTTATTAAACACAGTCCTCGAACTTAACTTTATCCATAGATACTCACTTTATCGCGGCTGACTTGAATTACATAATTAACGAGATTGATAAGTTATTTGATAAGTAATGCGTCAAAGGCTTTTCAAGTTTTCATATAAAATAAAGGTATAAGAGAAAAACTTGAAAGGCTTTCTATTGCATTTAGTCTGACCGTTTTAGAGATTTTCCATTCACGGCTTGTGCTAAAAATAAAACAGGTGTAACTTACCTTTTTAACTCTCCGCACGGCTAAACGCAAGCTATATTGAGAAGAAAACAAATACCTAACAGCAGTTGCCAAATCCGTAAAGCAAGAAAAGCAGGAAAAACAAAATTTAATCTTTTCCTTTCTCGCTTTTCCCCATGCCCTTCCTCATTGGTGGCTCTTTCTTATCGCCCCAATAAAATGCCTTGACAACTACGGTATAGACGAGTAAAACCAAAAAAACCAAAATAAAAAAGAAGACGATTATCCAACCCAAAAACGACATTTTAATTTCCCATTGCTCAGGATAAAACAGCATTTCCCGAGCTTTTTTCCAAATTAACTTAACTCTTCCATCGGTTATATCTCGCTGTTTTCTTTAGGCGCGAGCAAGCCCGAAATAAGTCCCGTGTTACCGCTGTGTTCCAAAATATGTTTATAGAGAACAGTCAAAAGCGCAACAATTGGAATCGAGATAAATACTCCGGCAATACCCGCAATTTGTTCGCCCATCAAAACCGACAAAATAATTGCCAAAGGATGCAAATGAATTCCTTCACGGACAATTCGTGGGTAGATAAGATAATCCTGCGCGATACGCAGAACAATCAAAAATATCGCCGCGTAAAGAGCAGTCCATGGGTTTTCGGAAAAACTCGCCGTCAAAACGACGATAATAGCGATTGTCAAAGGTCCGATTAACGGAACAAACTCGAAAATCCCCGCTAAAATTCCGAGCAGAACCGCGTAATTCAGACCAATCAAATAGAAGCCGACTGTGCAAAGCATGCCGATAACGAAACAGGAAATCAATTGAGCGCGGGCGTAGGCAGCAAGCGTTTGGTTAAAATCATCTAAAACCGCCTCGACTCGCGTTCGCCAATCACCGTGCGGCAAAATTCTCAGCAGCGACACACGAAAAAGATTGATGTCTTTGAGAAAGAAAAACGCCAGAATCGGAATCAGAACCAGCCACGGCAGATATGTCGCCAATCCAATTAAAAATTCTCCGACTGCCCCGGTTACACGCTCGCCTACGTTGCCTGCAAACGCAGTTAATCGCGTGGTTACGCCTTCCTGCAAATCTTTCGGAAGACGATAACGGTAACGGCTGTTCATCGAACTAAATCGTCCCTGCAGAGTCGACGCATAGCTTGGCAAGTTTTCGGCAAATTCCTTTCCTTGCTCAACTACGAGCGGCGCAATTCCTGCGATGCCAATTCCCAAAACCGAAAAAACAATCAAATAAGCCAGCCCAATTGCCAGCGATTTCGGCATATATTTACGTTGCTCGCCGCTTTCAAACGGACGCTGCACCAACTTAACGAGCGGTTCTATCAAATAAGCAAACAAAATTGATAAAACCATCAAAAATATCAAATGAACGAGAGATGTCAGAAGGCTGGTAACGAGACCAGCAACATATAAAATCAGCAGCGTAATTAAAACAATGCGCACTATCGCGCCCGACGGCAAGAGCGCAGGATTTATAACGGCGGGAGAATCAGAAGCATTAGTCGTCTCGACAACGGTTTCCTTAACCGCTAATTTGTCATCTTTGGGAACGTCAATTTCAGCCACGAATTTTCTCCTCCGGTTATTGGTTTGTGTTCGTATTTTGATTCGTATTTTGCCGTTCGGCTTCCGGTTTTGAATAATCTTCTACCAGAAAACGGCTTCGCAACGCTTCGAGATTTTCCGGCGAAAACGCATAAGCCGAACCGGCTATAAAGGCTCGACCTTCATCGGTCGAAACAAATCTGTTTGTTCCCGACGGCGTATTTGCTCTCAGATATTTTTTGTCTTCACTGTCAAAAGTGCCGCTGTCCTTGCGCCGAAAAGCAAAGATATAATCAAAATTAGCAGTTTTCATCGTCTGCAAATCCCTTTCAAAATCCGAAACATTTTTTTCCTCGACAACCTCCGCGCTGTTTTTATTCTTCTTTAATAGCGACTGGTTCACGCAGGCAAAATTCGGCAAAATCAAAAAAACTAAACTAACACAAACAATTTGAGAAAATCTCAAACGCAGACCGCAAACTTCTTCTACTTCAAATCTTAAACCTTGAATCTTGAACCTTGAATTTCCAACTTTGGACTTTGGATTTTGGACTCTGGACTCGTTGCCGGATTTAATTTTCTTCATTATCGTCATTATCATTATTGGTATTCTGCCTGGTGTTAGTGTTTGCGGCATCTTTTTTCTCTTCTTCTTCGAGTTGTTTCAATTCTTCAGGTGTCGGCGCGTATCATCAGCCGCTTCCTTTGGCGCATCACCTCTTTGGTCGCGGATTTTCAAGAAAATTGCTTCATCATCTTCATACGCCGTTTCGCACCAACCGCTGTCCAGACATCT
>Ga0136627_1001130_pt1 | contig 10444 bp, 9 predicted proteins | sample AntDrymUQ4892206_2_FD_104652 | JGI IMG/M metagenome (GOLD analysis project Ga0136627, IMG submission 104652) | Polar desert sand microbial communities from Dry Valleys, Antarctica - metaG UQ489 (22.06) | ecosystem: Environmental > Terrestrial > Soil > Desert | place: Antarctica: Dry Valley... | reverse complement strand
TTCACATCCGAGACCACGGCGTTGGCCGGGATGTCGGCCAGGTTGAACTGCAGCAGCGACCGCACCGCCATGGGGACGCCACCGCGGCTCCCGCTCGCCAGCCGAGACCAGCTGGCGTAGTTGGTGTAGGGAGCGCCGGCGTAGTTCAAGGTGTCGGAGGCGCCGGTCCCGGTGGTGAGCTTGGTCACCGACGGGTCGATGGAGATGGGATACACCCGAGCCGGGTCCGCCAGCCACGCCGGGTCCACCACCACCCGGGCCGCGGCCTGGGATCTCGCCGTGCCCACCAGGGCCATGCCGACCGGGGCCCGGGCCTTGGAGGCGTCGGTGGCCATGCCCCCGCCCCAGCGGGCCCTGACCACCCCGGCGGGATCCACCACCTCGATGGCGTCGCCGGCCTGGCGGGTCGTCCACCGCGGGGGCATGCTCAGGCGCTCGACGGGAAGTGCCGAGGGGCGGGTGTCGAGCACGTAGGTGGTCTCCACACCGGTGGTGAGGGCGGACACCTCCACGGAGACGCCCTCGGGCAGGGCCTTGTCGAAGCGGGCCACCTTCGAGCCGCGGGCGGGGTCGGTGGCGCCGGGCTTGCCGGGGGCGAGGGCGTCCACGCCGAGGGACACGGCGGCGCCGTCGAGGTCGATCTCGGCCAGGGATCCGTTGCCACTCGTGGGGGCGATGGACACCGGCGTGGGGCTGATCCGTGGGCGGAGGCGGGCGCCGTCGCCCGGGGCGAGGCCGAGGTCGATGTCGTCCCATCCCCCCCGGGGATTGCGGAGCCGGGCCGGGCCGGCCGAGACCAGCGCCGTGCGGCTGCCGTCGGCGTTGTCGTAGACCTTGCGGGTGGGGCTTGTCTGGTCCGCCACCTCGGTCGAGGTGGCGGGGTCGAAGCGCCCGCTCGGAGGACGCTCGGGACCGGGGGCGGACCCGAACGGCGGGGGGTTGGAGGGGTCACCGGTGGGTACCGTCGACCGCCGAGCAGGAGCGGGTTCCGACGGCAGGGCGGGGAGATCCTCGGGAGACCTGCGCTGGACTTGTGCCGAGGCAGGCTCGGACTCCATGGAGGCCAGGCCAGTGAGTATCAGGGCCAGGACCACGGCGAGCGCGCCGAGTCGCCTGTCGATGCGACGTCCCGGCATTAGATGTCCCCTCGCCCGTGCGGGGCGCTGGCCGTCCCGGCGCTGCAATGCCTACGCTTCCACGAGACCGGCGTCAATGGACTTCTCAAGAACGATATCTGTCCATTGCGCCAAACATCGTGCCTCGCCCAACCGGAGCCGACTCCCATGAGCGTTGTATCGAACATCAGCGCGATCGTGACGGCGGCACTGCGCCCCCTCCGCGAGCGGATCTTCCAGGAGGCCCGCCCGGCCGGGCGCCGGAAGCGCCCGAGCGCTAGACCGCCGACGCCGTAGTGGCTATGGCCAAGCAGAGCCTGGCCGGCGAGGGATCCCTCGGGCGTCGCCGAGCCCGGCACCAAACCTTCCATGTGTTGGTCACCGGGGGGTACCCAGCTCAGAGCGGGAAGGTGAGGATCCACCCACCGGACAGGAGCGGAAACGCAGTCTCCACGGTGTTCACGAATCGCTCGAAGCCGAGCACGCCCATTCGGGCCGGCTTGGAGGAACGCAGGACCATCTCGCTGAAGCGGGCGTGGTACGGGGTGAGCTGCCAGTCGACGAGGCCGGCCTTGCGGCACAGGGTGTTGAGGGTCTTGTAGGAATGGATGGCCACGTGGTCGTGGTGGGTGGACTCCCGCCCGAAGAACCCGAGGAGGAAGTTGTAGAAGGCCGAGGCGTTGGGCGTGGTGATCACCGCCGTGGCACCGGCGAAGCGGGGATCGCCCGACAGTCCCTGGAGGAAGGCGACCGGGTCGGGCACGTGCTCGATCAGCTCACCGGCCACCACGACGTCGGGGGATTCGCCGAGGGGCACGGCTTCCAGTTGGAGGATGTCTCCCGGCACGATCCGGCTCCTCGCCGAGGTCTCGAGGCCGTCGGCGGGCAGCAGTGGCGAGTTGTCCACGCCCACCACCCATCTGGCCACCTCGAACAGCCGCCCGTGCAGCCACCAGCCCGTCCCTTCCTTGAGCTCGACGGCGGTCTCGTCGTAGGCGCCCAGGTCGAGCACGCGCTTGTCCCGGCAGAGCTCGGTGACCCAGTCCAGCTTGTCCACGGGCCGCGGGCATGCCAGGCGCTCGACGGCGGTGTACTCCAGCACCTTCACGTTGGAGCCGGGAACGACGCGGCCGGCGCTAGCGCGCGATGCCGGGCGTGTCGACGCCGTCGTTGTTCCAGTCACCGACGATGGGGACGTCCGTGCTGTCCCCGTACAGGAGCCCGATCTCGCCGACCCCCGAGGTGTTGCTGTTCCGCAGGTACCGGGCGTTGCCTCGCGCGATGCCGGGCGTGTCCGTGCCGTCGCCGTTCCAGTCACCGACGATGGCGACGTCGGTTACGTCGCCGTACTGGTACCCGATCTCCCCGGGCCCGCTGGTGTTGGCGTTGCGCAGGAACCAGTAGTTGCCCCGCACGATGCCGGCTGTGTCGGCGCCGTCGGCGTTCCAGTCGCCCACGATTGGGATGTCGCCGTTGTCCCCGTACTGAAAGCCGATCTCCCCGGGCCCGCTGGTGTTGGCGTTTCGAAGGAACCAGTAGTTGCCCCTCATGATCCCGGGCGTGTCGGTGCCGTTCCCGTCCCAGTCACCCACCACCGGGATGTCACCGACGTCGCCGTACTGGAAGCCGATCTCTCCCACCCCGGAGGTGTTGCTGTTGCGCAGGAACCACCAGTTCCCCCGCACGATTCCGGGGGTGTCAATGCCGTCACCGTCCCAGTCGCCGACGATGGGGATGTCGCCTCGGTCCCCGTACTGATACCCGATCTCCCCGGCCCCCGAGCTGTTGGTGTTGCGGAGGAACCAGATGCCGTTGCCCATGGTGAGTGGGTAGGTCCTCGTCACCGACACGCCGAAGAGGGTGCTCTTCAGGCGGAGGGCACTGCGGAGCTGGTCGCCTGAGAGCCGCCGTACCCCAGCGGTGCCGTTGACCACAGCGCCGCCCTGGCTGTTGTTCAGGACTCGGCCCACACGTCCCGAGACGCCGAACGGGGCAATGGGCTGCACGCTGGTGACGCTCCCGACGCCGAGTCCGGCGGCATCGAGGAGTCCGGAGATCTGGGCCTGGCTGAAGGTGACGCTCCAGCGGTAGTTGGGGTTGCTGGGCGTGGCGTCCCATGGGTCCGGGACGCCACGGAGGTAGGAGAGGGGCGAGCCATTGAACACGAACTCGTTGTTCTCTGTGTGGCCTCCCGACGACGACGAGTAGAAGGCCTGGATCGGTAACCCGCCGGAGAGCACGGCCACGCTCGCGGTGCTCTGCACGGCCTGCACCCAACGGTTTCCGGAAGCACCGGACTCCTTGTCGTAGCCGATGTAGTTCTGGTCGACGGTGGTGGCGAACACCGTGCACGAGCAGCCCGGCCGGTATTCGCCCAGGCGCCGGGCCTTGTCCAACGCGTAGGTGCGCCCGGCGATTGCCTGGGCTCGGAGCGCCTCCATGTGCCAGCTCGAAGGAACCTCGCCCAGACCATAGAGATAGGCGTCGAAGCTGCCGATGGCCACCACGGCGTCGAAGGTGGGATCGGCTCGGTGGACGAAGTCCATGGTTCCCCACCGGTAGGTGTGGCCGGTCTCCGGTATCGAGACCAGCGAGTTGCGCGCCCCGAACTGCAGCTGGAGACCTCCGAAGAAGACGTCGGTGTTGGGGCCGCCGTTGAGGTAGAGCTGCCAGCCGCCGCCGACGGCCCGGACCTCCCACGTCTGGCCCGGCACGACCAGACGATTCCCGGAGTTCCAAGCGAAGACGAGGCTGCCGTCGCTCCCGAACAGCCCTCCGGCGCTGCGAACCGTCATCCGGGGCGTCCCTTGGAGGAGGCCGACGCGGATCTGGGGCGGCATCGCCGTGCCGGCAACGGCCGTGCCCCGGTAGTAGTGCGTCAGGATGGTGCCGACGTTGCGCCCGGCATCGGCCTGACCCTTGGCGCCGTACTGGCTCATCCCTGTTCCGTGGCCGAACCCGCCACCGTCGAAACGGAACTGCACGATGTTCTCTTGGGCGTCCGCCGGGGCGGCAGGGACCACGGCGACAGCGGCGAGCATGACTAGGGCAACCAACCCGAGCACGACCGATCTCACCCGAACTGTGGTCCTGTTCGCCCGTGGTCCTGCCGTTCTGGTGGCGAAATCACACGCTGGAGGGTGACGTTCCGCCACCAGAACGGCCGGGCCCTGGACCGGCCTCACCCGAACCGATCTCAGCGCGGCCGACCTCAGCGCGGCCGACCTCAGCGCGGCCGACCTCACTGTCGACCGCAGCCGCCTCGTGCCCTCGCTCAGGAGTCGCATGGCCCAAACCGTAGACCCGGACCCTGACCTGGGCGGCACGGGTGGCGCGTCACGCCGGGCCGATCTCCACTGAGCGCAGCACCGAGTTCACGGCGGGGACGAGAGCTCGTCGGTTGGCGAAGCTGCCGAGCACGACATAGAGGCTGAACGCTCGCCCGGCGGTGGAGAAGAACACCTGAGTCCCGGCCTGGCCGGGAATGGATCGCTGCAGGTTCGAGGGACTGAAGCTGTCGGGGGCCAACGAGGTGGGCAGGCCCTCCGTCTCGAAGAGAGGCGTGCCGGCGCTGTGGGGGTGGTACTCGAAGAGCACGACCAGCACGTGGTCGGGTCCCATGAGCTCGACCGCGGCGCTGCCGAAGTCGCCGATATCGACCGGCAACGGGAAGTTGGCCGCATGGGTCACCGAGTGTGCTGTCGCGTCGTGATGAGCCGCGGTCCGTGGCGCGCTGGTCCCACTGGCGGCGCTGGCTGTGCTCGGTGAGGTCGGCGTGGGGCGGCGAAAGATCCGGCCGTCCCATCCCGGGGGCAGACCGAAGCTCACCCCCTCGGCGCTCACCGTGGTCATCGGTCCTGCCTCACGTCACGACCGCCATTCCGCCGAGCGACAGCGCCACCAGGCAGGGGACCCCGATGGCCAGCACCCGCCAGACCGGTGCGGCAGCGTGAAGCCGCTGGTGCGTGGACCGCAGGTGCTCCGGCCTGCTGACCCTGGCGACCAGGAGGATGGGAGCGCTCCTCGCCGCCCCGAACACGGCTCCGATGGTCGCCCCCCCGGCTAGAGAACCGGCCACGCCGACCAGGAAGGCGGCGGCGAAGGTGACGTAGATCGTGGCCGTGGTGACGATGGTCACGACGCCGAGGCCCAGCTGGAAACCGAAGCCCGAGCCGTATACCCACCCGCGGTAGCGGTGGAGCCAGTCCTCGTTGACCTGGCGATGGATGGTGGGAATGGCCAGACCGCCCAACCCGAGGTCGAGGCCCGCTCCAGCCAAGCCTGCGGCGGCCAACAAGAGCCCGGCCACCGCAGGTCCGGTCCCGGCGACTCCGTGGACGACCCAGCCCGCCGCCCCGAGCAGACCTCCGAACACGAGGCCGCCGGCGATCGAACCCACGACATATGCACCGGCCGTCAATCCCCACCTCATGTTGCGGGCCCGCTCCCCGAGCGGGTGGATGCTGGACAGCATCGACTCGCCTCACGGGGACCAGCTGGAACGGATCCCGGCGATGACGGCGACCAGACACGCGGCACCAACGAGGATCGGGGGAGCCAACTCGGTCACCGCTGGCTCTGGTCGGCTGAGGTCTCGCGCTCCGGGTACAGGCTCGGGTGCCCGGGATGTATCCCGGCCGACAGCAACTTCTCCTCGGCCCGCTTCTCGCGCGCCGCATCGCCGGCCTGGGCCCGGAGGCGACGGCGCCGCCGTTCGTTCGTCCTCGTGTCGGTGCCCGCCAACCCTGCGTCGCCCACGGCCTGGCTCAGCAGCGAGGACACCTGAGCCCAGCTCGTGCCCGCACCCTCGCCCACGACCTGGCCCGAGGATCCGTCGACGTAGAGGAAGTAGGGCGCGACGGGTACCTCGTAGTCACGCCAGGCTCGGGTGGACATCACGACCGTCACGTCGGCGGGAGCGAGGCGAACGATGGAGGACTGGCTCTCCTCGTCGGGGTCCTTGGTCACCACGACCAGCCGGGCGCCCCCAGGTACCGCCAGGTCGGAGTCAGTGGCGAAGGCTTCCCAGAAGGCGTTACAGCTGGTGCAGCCGCTCGACAGGAAGGCCAGCAGAGTTCCCTGCTCGGCCCCCACCACCCCGACGGCCGTCGCCTCGCCGCGCGGTGTCGTTCCCACCAGGTCGAACCCGGCGGTGGACGAGGGCTCGCGCAGGTTCGTGGGAATGGATGGGCCCTGAGACCCGGGTTGGGAGTCCAGGTTGAGACCGGCCCCCAGATCATGAAGGGAGCGAAGGATCTCCGCGTGGCTGCGGAGCAGGCCGGCAACGAGCAATCCGAGCAGCCCGATGGCGAAGGCCTGGATCGTGACAAGGACGGCCATGGCGACCTACCTCGCGATCCCGGGCGTGTCGATCCCATCGCCGTTCCAGTCGCCTGCAAGAGGAACGTCCGCCGGATCGCCGTACTGGAAGCCGATCTCGCCAACTCCGCCGGTGTTGCTGTTGCGCAGGAACCACCAGTTGCCGCGGACGATCCCCGGCGTGTCGGTGCCGTCGCCGTTCCAGTCACCCACGATCGGGAAGTCTCCGACGTCGCCGTACTGGAAGCCGATCTCGCCAACTCCGCCGGTGTTGCTGTTGCGCAGGAACCACCAGTTGCCCCTGACCACGCCCGGCGTGTCGGTGCCGTCGCCGTTCCAGTCACCCACGATCGGGATGTCTCCGGGGTCGCCGTACTGGAAGGCGATGTCGGGAGTCCCGTTGGTGGTGCTGCAGAGGAACCACCAGTTGCCCCTGACCACGCCCGGCGTCTTGATCCCGTCGCCGTTCCAGTCACCCATGATGGGAATGTCGCCGGGGTCGCCGTACCCGAACCCCACTTCGCCCAACCCGCCGGTGTTGCTGTTGCGTAGGAACCACCCGCCGTAGGCCAACGTCTTCCGGGAGGGCGGCGGTGGTGGCGGTGGGGGTGGCGGTGGGGCCTGCAGGCAGGCGGAGTTGTGGTTGCCCGTGGCGTTGTCGGTGGCGCTCGAAGTGGTGCAGGCGCTGTCGAACACCCAGGGAGGCGTGCACGTCACGATCCGGCAGTTGATGGCGGTGACGCCTCGAATCTCCTGGTGACATTGCCCGTAGCGGAAGACGTTGCAACAGCTCTTGCGGTTGTTGCAGTTGCCACCGCACCGGCAGCCGCAGCCGACTCCGGGCAGTTGGTTGCAGTCGATGTAATAGCGCGGGGCGCGGCGGTCGGCGCTGCAGAAGCCGGTGCCGTCGGCCTTCCACCAGCCGGCGGGATAGCTGCCCGACGGGCAGCTGTTGGAGCCGTACATCACGCAGCAGAACTCGGTGTACCCGTCACAGCAGCCCGACGCGCAGTTGCAGCTGGAGTTGGCGCACCGGCAGACGGCGGCATAGGCCGTGCCCGGGCGAAGGAGGAACCGGAGAGGACCGACGGCCAGCGCCGAGCCGGCAACGGCAGCCCTGACGAGGAAGCCGCGCCGGCTGGTGTGGGTCTCGAAGAACTCGCTGCCCTTCTCCATCAACCACTGGCTCATCGTTCGAACCCGCTGGCTCGGAGGTGGGGGAGGAGCGTCAGGCAGAGGTACATGAGGTAGGCGGCGGTGGCGGTCAGCACGAGGAACGGGAGGCCACCGAGGGGCTGGTCGGCGATCACCGTGACGGGGGACCACCCACCGTCGAGGGCGACGGCCCCGGCCACGGCGGCGGCGAGCACGTTCAGGACGACGTGCAGCGGCGTGGGCGGCGCGTCGACGGCTCCAAAGCAGCCGCACGTGGCGAGCGGCAGCTCCCTGCGGAGGGCGACGACGACGAAAGCGGCGAATCCGGCGTAGGAGAGGGCGACGAGGGTTGCGAGCAACCGGTTGCCGAGGAGAAGGGCACCGGCGGCGATGACGACCTCGACCACGCTCAGCAGGCGTACCGCCGGCGCCGAACCCGGTAGGCCGAAGGCCGAGAGGGCGCGCGCCGTGTCCGCCGGCTTCAGCGCCTTGAGGACCGCACCGGCCGCCAGCACGGCAACGACCGCTGCGAAAGGACCCGCCAACCACGCCACAGGCGGATGGTAATCCGCCGGCATGCGGTGCCGGTGCCGGGGGTCGCCTCCGGTGAGGATCGACGGCGTGGCGCGCTACGAGCGGACGGGCGCGTCGTCCTCCCTGGCGGAGAGGATGCCCGAGCCCACCAGGCAGGCCACGGCCAGGATGACGACCACGAACCACGGCTCCCACCCGCCGCGAGGTGCCCACTCGCTGTGGCCCGGCCACAGCACGGGTCCGTAGTCGCTGACCGCGTAACGCCTGCCGTTGACGTACCAGCCCGTGGCGTGGACGGCGGCGGCCACCAGGGGCACACCGATGCTCAGCGACGTGAGGAGCGAGGGAGGAAGGCGCCTCCGGTTGAGCATCACGATCTCGCCGGCGATCAGGGGAACCGTGATCCACATGGGCAGGGCGTAGCGGCCGTACATCGGGAAGTAGGTCTGATGGATCACGGCCGCGGCGAGGGCGACGGTTCCCGCGAAGCAGCCGGCGATGGCGACTGCGAGCAGCACCCTCTGCCTTCGCTGACCGATGACGAAGGCCATGACCACGAGCCCGACGACCATCAACCCCCAGGCCAGGTAGGCGGCGCGAGGCATGTTCACGTCCGCCCATCCGAAGGACCCGATGTCCTGGCGGAGCACCTCGGGAACCTCGCGGACCGAGGGCCCGACCCATGACAGGACGCTGCGTAGGCCAGGAGAGGGATGTGGCTGGACGGCTATGCCCCAGGCCAGGTTGGCGATGATGCCGATGCTCACCGCCGCTCCGGCGGCCGTGGCCCAACGGCCGCCGCGGCGGAGGACATCCACCGCCCCCCGGGGGCCGGCAGCCACCACGAAGAGGCCGACCAGGGCGACCAGGAAGACGGGTCCGAGGGACCGGCTCGTGACCAGCACCAAGCCGCTGAACGCCGCCACCGGCCATATCCACCGTGGTACGGAATGTTCCGAAGCCGAGGTGGGTGAGCGATCACGCGCCAGCCGCAGGAACACCGCGGTGACGCAGATCGCGGCGCAGATCTCGGTTCCGGTGGGACCGAGCTCGGCAGCGAGGAAGACCACCATCGGCGTGGCCGCCGCCGTCAACCCGATGAGGGACCGGGCACCGGCGCCGGGGATCATGAGCACGAACGCCGCAGCCGCCAGCAGCCCGAGAGAGATCAACGCCGAGACCGACCGGCCGAGCAGGAGCGCAGTTACGGCGTTGTCAGCGCCGGTCATCGCCAGGCCGGGAGCGGCATAGAGGAAGGGCTCGTAGGTGCCGACGTAGGTGAGGAACGGGCCCCCCTCCGGGGCCTGCGGGGCATTGAGGCAGTAGGCGCTGATGGTGGGATTGAACACGCTGCACGCGAAGCTGCCGGGTGTCCGCCCCGGTGGCAGGTCCACCTGGCGCGACGCCTTGTTGATCCACTGGAGCTGGAGGGGCCCGAATCCGGGGCCGATCGGGTACGCACCGGGTCGTCCGACGAACTGCCCCCGCCCCACCCCGATGGCCTTGACGTAGTGGGCCGGCTCGTCGGGCGCGTAGCCCGGGGGGTTGGCGAAGACCCAGGCGACTCCCATGAACAACAGGAAGGCGACGAAGAGCGACGGACCAAGCACCCGCCGCTTGCCTACGGTCCGGCCGGGACGAGCACCGGCGTCATCCGCCTGATCGACCCGTGTCCCTGTCCGCTCCGCTCGCCGCGAGCTCACGGTTTGGTGCCCGTGCCCCCGTTTGCGCTCTGGTCAGACGTCCGGATCCGACGCGGCGCGTCGGCGGCCGGTGCCGAATGCCCGAGGCGCCGGCGCCCGGGCAACCAGCGGGGGACGGCGGCGTAGATGATGGCCATCATCAAGGCCATGATGCTTATCACCCACCACGCTGTCGGCCAGGCAAGGACACCGGCGCGGGTGACCTGGCTGGGGTGGTAAGGACCGTACAGCTGGCGGAACCTCTGGTCGGCTGCGTCGTCGACCTGGCAGTAGAGGCGGGACACCGGATGGCCGGCCCGATCCTCGAACCGCACCCGTGGCGAGTCGACGGTGCTGCTCCCGCCCATGAGATGCGCGGTGGGCAAGCGGAGGTCGAAAGGGGCTATCAGGGGACGGTCGACCAGGTAAAGGCTGATCTTTCCCTGCCCACCGCCCAACATCTCGTCGAAGGACGGGTCCGTCGTGCCCGCGTAGCGAGCGGTCTGGAAGGCGGAGCCTTCCCTGATCGCGACCGAATCCGGCGGCTGATCGAGCACCAGGAGGCCCACTACCTTCACCGGGCACGGAGGGTCGGCGCTGATCCGCTGGGCGGCCACGTTGTACTCGTTAAGAGACTGA
>Ga0136627_1001128_pt1 | contig 10447 bp, 11 predicted proteins | sample AntDrymUQ4892206_2_FD_104652 | JGI IMG/M metagenome (GOLD analysis project Ga0136627, IMG submission 104652) | Polar desert sand microbial communities from Dry Valleys, Antarctica - metaG UQ489 (22.06) | ecosystem: Environmental > Terrestrial > Soil > Desert | place: Antarctica: Dry Valley... | reverse complement strand
CATCGGAGTCCTTGGGCTCGTACTCCTCGTTCCAGTAGCCCATCTCCGCGTAGGGAGTGACGCCGGCTGCCCAGCGATCCTTCTTGTCTCCACCGTTCTCGTTGCTCATGTTTACCCCATCCCTCTGTCGCTGCCGGACATACAGTCTCTCTGATCATTCAAAGACATCAAGCGAAAGTTTCCTCGTAACCCATAGGTGATGGGCTATGTTGGAGGATTGCCTTCTCCACCACCGCGACCCCATCGCTCATACCAGCGACCCGCGGCACGATGTCGAAGACGGACTCGCGCGCGCAGAAGCGGACGTCCTCGGACTGCCCGGTGGCTCTGAGCACCTCGGCGTCGGCGCTCTGGGCGAGCGGGGTGTAAGGGTCGTCGTAGGAGCCGGCGAGCTGGGCCGCGGCCACCGCCGCGTCGGTCCGGCTCCTGTCCAGGCGCTGCACGATCCGGCCGGCCAGGTAGGCGTCCTCGAGGGCGAAGCGGCCGTTGGTGCCCGAGCAGACGATCGTGACGTCCGCGCCGGCCGGGACGGCGCCCACGACGGCGTCGAGGTTGAGCAGCGAGGTGATGAGCACCTCACCGGCGGCCTCGGCGGCCGCGAGCACCGCGGGCGTGCCGTTGGTGGTGCAGAGCACGAGCTCGGCGACCTGGGCGCGCCCCAGCTCGCCCGGCGAGTTGCCGTAGTCGAAGCCCTCGATCGGCCGGCACCCCTGCTCACCCGCGAGCTCGCGCCCGGCCGTCCTCAGGCGCCGCGCGCCCTCGACGTCGCCGACGCAGAGCACGCGCTCGAAGCCCCCGTCGAGCGCCGCCACGATCGTCGAGCTGGCCCGCAGGACATCGACAACCAGCGCGACGTCGGTGGGCCGGACCTCTTCAGCGGGGGTGAACGCGACGTCGATCGACCCTTCGTTCCCCCCCTCCGATCGCCGTGCGGGAGCCGCGGTCATGCCGCCAGAGTCCGCTCGAGCTCCTCGGTGTAGCGACCGTACCGAGCCTCGCCGTTGCAGCGCGCACGGTGAGCGAAGGACTTCTGGACATCGGGCTCGTTGGCCTCCTCGCCCCCCCAGGCCTCCAGCGGCGTGGCCTGGAGCGCGCGGCCATAGGAGAAGCTGAGCTCCCACGGGACCCCGCCCAGCGCGTTCATCGCGCTCAGGTTGGCGCTCGCCTGCTCGTCGCTCTGTCCGCCGGACAGGAAGGCGATGCCGGGTACGGCGACGGGGACCACGCGCCGGAACAGCGCCAGCGTGCGAGCCGCGACCTCGTCGGCGTCCGCCTGCTCGGCGCAGTCGGTGCCCGAGAGGACCATGTTCGGCTTGAGGATCATGCCCTCGAGCGCCACCCTCTGGTCGGCAAGGGCGGCGAACACGGTACGCAGCGTGGCCCCGGTGACCTCCTCGGCGCGGTCGATGGAGTGCTCGCCGTCCATCAGCACCTCGGGCTCGACGATGGGCACGATGCCCGCCTCCTGACACAGAGCGGCGTAGCGCGCGAGGGCATGGGCGTTCACGTCCAGGCAGTAGGTGCTCGGCAGCCCGTCGCCGATGGCGATCACCGCCCGCCACTTGGCGAACCGCGCGCCCATCTCGTAGTACTCCTCGAGGCGCTCGCGCAGCCCGTCGAGGCCCTCGGTCACCTTTTCTCCGTCCGCCCCGGCGAGCGGCTTCGCGCCTGTGTCGACTTTGATGCCCGGCACCATTCCGCGCTCGGACAGCAGCTCGCAGAAGGAGCCCCCGTCCGAGCTGTGCTGGCGGATCGTCTCGTCGTAGAGGATCACGCCACTGATGTGCTCCTCGGCTCCCGGCGTGGAGACCAGCAGCTCCCGGAAGCGCAGGCGCGACTCCTCCGTCGACTCGACGTCGACCGCTTCGAGGCGCTTGGTCATCGTGGCGTTGCTCTCGTCGGCGGCCAGGATCCCCTTGCCGGGAACGACCATGGCGCGCGCCGTGTCCTGAAGTGCGTCGAGGTTCTCGCTCATTGGTGTGCCTCCCTGATGCGCTGTACGCTGCCGGCTGAAATGACCATGGACTCGGTCCAGTCTTGCCCGTCGGCCACCCAGGGCGCTCGCAACAGCGGACCGCCGCTGACCCCGGTGGCGACGAAGACGCTCCCTCCGCGAACCAGGTCCTGGAGCGCCAGGATCTTGCCGGGCTCCAGGCCGGCATCGCTGAGCGCCTCCGATTCCTCGTCGCTGCGCGGCGCCAGGCGAGCCTGCATGTAGCCGCCGAGCGCGCTCACGATGCACGCGGTCATGACTCCTTCCGGAGTGCCGCCAACTCCCATCAGGAGGTCCGCACCCCCGCCCGGCAGGAGTGCCTCGAGGGCTCCCGCGACGTCACCGTCGGGCAGTGAGGTCACCTGGGCCCCGGCTGCGTGCAGGCGCCCGATCAGGTCTTCGTGGCGCGGCTTGTCCAGCACTACCACCCGCAGGGCATCGACCGGCTTCCCCAGCGCCTCGGACAGGCTCGCGAGGTTCTCCTCGGGCTCGCGCTCGATGTCCAGCGCGCCGCCGGCCGCGCGCCCGGCCACCAGCTTGTCCATGTAGAAAGAGGTGCCGAGGGTGGCCATGGCGCCGCGCTCGGCGATGGAGATCGTGGTGAGCGCACCCGGCAGTCCCTTCGCGCACAGATGAGTGCACTCGAGCGGATCGACGGCGATGTCGAACTCGCGCTTGCCCTGGCCGAGCTGCTCCCCGTCGTAGAGCATCGGGGCCTCGTCCTTGGCGCCCTCGCCCACCACGACCGTTCCACGCCCGGTGGCGGAGTCGAGCACTTCGCGCATCGCCTCTGTCGCCGCGGCGTCCGCGTCCTTCGGGCGCCCGCGGCCCGCCCAGGGCACGCAAGCCAGGGCCGCCGCGCGCGTAGCCGTGAGCGCCAGGCCAGCAAAGTCGTCGACGGCGCCGGCGCCTGCCGCATCCGGCTGGTCGGTCGGCAGGGCCCCGGGCGTCATGACAAGTGAAGACACACGGGCGAAACTAATCATTTTGGAATGGAGAAGCAATCACGCGGTTACGTTGACCATCACTCAGCGGCTATGCCCTTAGTCGGACCTCGACGGCGGCGACGCTCACAGCCCCGACACGCGGAACCCGGTAGCAGCCGTCCATCTCGTACTGGGAGAGGTCTATCACAGTGGAAGGGGTCCCGGGAAGGTTCCCGCCGTCGAGTTGCAGATTCACCTCGCGGCGGATGCCCTCGTCCACCTCGGCCAGGCGCCGGGCGTCGGGGCGTCCGGAGCGGTTGGCGCTCGACTGCAGCACGGGCAGGCGCATCGCCGCGAGCGGAGCCAGCGGGCCGGCCAGCTCGGGCACCCGCAGCCCCAGCCGCTCAGGCTCACTACCGCAGGCCAGCGGATACCGCCTCCCGGGGTTGGCCAGCACCAGGGTGAGCGCCCCGGGCAGGAGCCGCCGCACCGCCTCCCGCGTCCTCGGCCCGAGGTCGGCGAGTGCGGCCAGCGCGCCCTCGACGTCGAAGAACATCACCGCTGCGGGCCGGTCCGGGGGGCGGCCCTTCATCGCGTAGAGGCGCCGGACCCCCTCGTCCGAGTCGGGTTCGGCGGCCAGCCCGTAGACGGTATCGGCGGGAAAGAGCGCCACCCCGCCCATCGAGACGCAGCGGCCGAAGGCGGCCACGTCATCGTCGGTCATCCGGTCGCGCTCCTCCCGCTGCGGGCCGGCTGCGCTCCTTCCGGGGCAGTGCCCGCGGTCACCCGCTCGCGCCCGGCAAGGTCGCGGTGGGTGTGCGCCTCTTCGAGCAGCGCCCGCACCTCTTGGGCCTGTTGGGGGGAGTGCTCGAGCGCCACCCGTGTGCCGGCGGGGACCTCCGAGACGAGATCCCGGATCGCGTCGAGCCCGTCCGTACCCGCCACCAGCGCGTCCTGGGGCTCGTGGTCGCGGATCTCGGGAGCCAGGGTGGCCATCTCGCCGACGGTCACGTAGGGCAGGTTGGCCAGCACCAGGTCGTACGAGCCCGCGGGGTCGCCGAAGGCGATCGGCTCGGGCAGCCCGCGGGCCACCGCCAGCGGCAGGTCGAGTCCGAGCGCGCGGGCGTTCGCGCGCGCCACGTCGACGGCGGCCGGCGAGGAGTCCGAGGCGGACACCCGCAGGTCGGGACGCTCGTGCATGAGCGCCAGGGCGACCGCCCCACTGCCGGTGCCAACGTCGTGCACGCGTGCGCCATGCGGTGCCGACAGCGCCACCTCCACCAGCAGCTCGGTCTCGGGGCGCGGTATCAGCACGCGCGAGTCCACGGCCAGGTCGATGTGGCGAAAGCTCCGGCGGCCCAGGATGTAGGCCACCGGCTCGCGCATCAGGCGCCGGCGTACTCGCTCTCCGATCGTCCGCGCCGACGTGGCGGGCACATCGGATGCCGATCCGGTCACCAGCTGACCGCGGTCGACGCCGAGGGTGTCGGCGATCAGCACCTCCGCGTCGAGTCGCGGGGTCTCACAGCCGGCGGCCGCCAGGGCATCCGTGGCCGCCGCGATCGCGTCGCGCACGGTGCCGGCGCCGCTCACCGGGAAGGGCTCGGCAGGGATGCCGAGTCCTTCGCATCCGTCGCCACCAGCGAGCCCGCCTCGAGCTTGAGGCGCTTCTCCTCGGCCTCCAGGGCGGCGGTGAACTCGTCCAGCTCGCCCCCGAGCACGCGCTGCACCTCGCCCTTGGTCAGCTTCACGCGGTGGTCGGTCACGCGGTCCTGGGGAAAGTTGTAGGTGCGGATCTTCTCGGCCCGCTCGCCGGTGCCGACCTGGGAGCGCCGGTCCTGGGCCAGCTCGGCCTGCTGCGCCGCCAGCTCGCGCTCGTAGAGCCGGGCGCGCAGCACGCGCATCGCCTTGTCGCGGTTCTGGAGCTGGGACTTCTCGTCCTGCATGGACACCACCAGGCCGGTGGGCCTGTGGGTGATGCGCACCGCCGAGTCGGTGGTGTTCACCGACTGGCCACCCGGGCCCGACGAGCGGTACACGTCGACCTGCAGGTCGTTCTGGTCCACCGCCACCTCCACCTCCTCGGCCTCGGGCAGCACCGCGACGGTGGCGGTGGAGGTGTGGATGCGCCCCTGTGACTCGGTCTCGGGCACACGCTGGACCCGATGCGTGCCACCCTCGTGCTTGAACACGCTGTAGGCGCCCGCTCCCTTGATCGCGAAGGTGTAGTCCCCGTCGGCCACCGAGAGGGACTCGGTCGCGAAGCCGCGCCGCTCGGCGTAGCGGTCGAGCATCCGGTAGATGTCGCCCGCGAACAGGCCGGCCTCATCGCCTCCCGCGCCGCCCCGGACCTCGACGATCACGTTCTTGTCGTCGTTGGGGTCGGACTCGACCATGGCCAGGCGGATGGCCTCGGCCAGCTCGATCAGCCGGGCGTCCGAGGCTTCGAGCATCTCGCGAACCTCGGGATCGTCGCCGTCCTCGGAGAGCATCTCGCGCGCGCCCTCGGCATCGGAGGAGGTGCGACGCCACTCGACGGCGAGCAGATGCGCGGGCTCGAGGGCGTGGTAGGTGCGGCCCACCTCGGCGTAGCGGTCGCGGTCGCAGATCACGTCCGGGTCGGACATCTGCTCGGACAGCTCGGCGAAACGGCCCTCTATCTGCTCTACCAGCCTCTCGATCATCGACAGGGAGGGTACGCGCACGGGGCCGGCCGGCCAGAGTCAGGCGGGCTGCGAAGGGAGCCCTCCCTGCTCAGGCCACGACCTCCATGCCGACCATGTCCTCTTCGGTCGCCTCCGCCGGGTCCTCGACGGCGAGCACCGCTTCGAGGGCGGCGATGGCCACCGCCAGCTGAGCCAGCTCCGGCTCCCTGGTGGTCAGGCGCTGCAGCTGCAGGCCCGGCCACATCAGCGCGCGTGCCCAGCTCTTGGTGCGGTTGCGGCCGAACCACTTGATCACCTCGAACGCGATGCCGGCCACGATCGGGATGCCGACCACGCGCGACGCGAACAGCCACTGCCAGTCGAGCTTGCCGAGCGGAGCGAAGACGAATATGGCGACGATCATCACGATCAGCAGGAAGCTGGTGCCGCAGCGGGGGTGCAGGCGCGAGAAGCGCTGCGCGTTCTCCGGCGTCAGGTCCATGCCGGCCTCGTAGCAGGAGATCGTCTTGTGCTCGGCCCCGTGGTACTCGAAGACGCGCTGGAGGTCGCGCATGCGCGAGATCAGCCAGATGTAGGCGAGGAAGATCGAGATCCGGATCACCTTCTCGATCACGAGGAAGGTGAACGAGTTCGGGATGTCGTCCTTGAAGAGGTTGGTCAGCCCGGCCGGGAGCAGGAAGAAGAGGCTGATCGCGAACAGCATCGCGAAGACGATGGTGCCGGCCCAGGTACCGCCGCCGATCTCCTGCGTCTTGCCCTCGTCGTCATCGGGCAGCTGGGCGTTGGCCGAGATGCCGAGCGCCTTGAAGCCGATCTTGAGCGACTCGCCAAGGGCCACCACGCCGCGGATCAGCGGCAGGCGCAGCACCCGGTGGCGCCTGGTGACCGACTCCAGCGGCTCGGTGTGGATCTCGATCTCGCCGTGGGCGCCGAGAGTGGGGTCGAGCTCTCCACCGGCCAGCTCCTCCTCGGTCGGCATGCGCACGGCGACGGCCCACGTGGAGATGCCGCGCATCATCACGCCCTCGAGCACCGCCTGGCCCCCGACCGGCAGGTCGCGGGGCGCCTCGAGCGCGCCGTTGCCATCAAGGGGGGGCACCGCAAGCGGGTGGGCGCCGTTGGTGTGGGGCTCGGCGTCGGCGCTCACGTTGACCATCGTATCGGCGGCAGGGTGTGAGATCTGGAGGGTCAGGACCGTAACGGGCAGCGCGATCTCAGCCGGTTGTCGGACTCCGAGCTCTCGATCAGCGCGTCCTCCGGATCGGCCTCCGCGCGCACCGCGCGCCCGCAGGTCGGTCCGTTCACGAACACCTTCCGTCCTTGACCGGGCTCGAGGGACCCGACGGCCACGGTGTCCACCGACGCACCGTCGACGGCCAGGGAGACGTCCGCTCCGGTCGCTGCGGCTCTGCCCCGGTTGACCACCCGCACCTCGTATCGCTCAAGCCCGGGAGAGCCGGCCACCGGCTGGGCACGGATCCGCTTGACCACCAGATTGGGCAGGTCGCCGCCCTGCCGGCAGGTCGCCGAGCGCCGCACCGCCTTCTCGACCACGTTGCCGTCGGCGTCATACCAGCGGAAATGCACGCGGGCGCGGTACTCGGAGCCCTCGGCCAACTCGAGCACCTGCTGACGGTGCACGAAGCGCGGCACACCCGGCCGCGACTTGCGCCACACGCCGAGGCCCGGGACCCGCACCGGAGCGGCAGGCCGGTCGCCCAGACGCTCCCGAAGCCCGAACCGCATCCACATCGTCTCGCTGCCCGTTACCTGCCGCATGGCGCCTCGAAACTCCACGAACCGGTCCGCGGCCTGCAGGCCCTTCGAGCACTCGCTCACGCTGACGGAGGCGACCGGAGGCCCGGCGGCCCCGGGCGCGGCAAGCGCGGCGGGCACCGCCACGGCGGCGAGCGCAATCAACGCCCGAGATCTGGATCGCGAACAGAGCATGGGAAGGAGAGAACAGCGCGGCGGAGCCCGAGTTGCGGGAACCGGAGGCGGGCGAGAGCCGACCGGACCGCAGCTATGCGCGCCCGCGGCGGGCGGCTCGGCGGCGGAAGCGCTCGACACGGCCGCCCGTATCGACCAGCTTCTGCTTCCCGGTGTAGAACGGGTGGCAGTTGGAGCAGATCTCCACGTGGATCTCGCCCTGGGTCGCGCGGGTGGTGAACTCGTTGCCGCAGGTACAGCGGACGTGCGACTCGGTGTATTCGGGGTGGATCTCGGTCTTCATCGTTCCAGCGATTGTAGTCGCCCCTCATCGGCGCCGGGGAGCCCGTCGCCGTCGCGTCCCACCCGCCGGCTAAACCAGCCGCGCAGGCGCGCCCACCAGGTAGCGGGACTGGGAAAGCGGGCCGGCGGCGGCTGCTTGGCGCGGACCAGCTGCACCCATTCGTCGAGCGGCAGGCTGCCGTCGATCAGGCGCGCGAGAGCAGAGGTCACGGGAGCCTCCAGCCCGGCCTGCCTGATGGCGCGGGCCAGCAGCCGCACCGTCTCCAGGGCCTCGACCGTCTGGCCCAGGCGCTCGGGAATCTCGGCGGCGGGCACGCCCCGGGCCAGCAGCTCGCCGGCGCTGCGGTTGCGCGAGGTCGGAGCCAGGGCGGTCGCCACGAGGTCCCCGGTGCCGCCGCGGCCGACGAACGTCCGCGCCCGCCCCCCCGACAGCTCGGCCAGGGAGAGCACCTCCAGGAAGATGTCGGCCGCGGCCATGCCCGCCGCGTTCAGCCCCTGCGCCTGGGTGGCGCCCACCGCCACGGCGGCGGCGTTCTTGGCCACGCCAGCCAGCTCGACCCCAACGGGGTCGTTGGACACCTCGCACACCACGCCCGCGCTCTGAAACGCCTCGGCCACCCGGTGGGCCAGCGGCTCCCAGCGCGACGCGCAGACCAGGCCGGCGCCGGTCTCCACCATCTCCCGCGCGTGTGCGGGGCCGCCGACGCAGGCCGTGCGCTCGGGCCCGAAGGCCCGCTCCAGCGCCACCGTCGGCGGCGTGCCGTCGGGCGGCACGAGGCCTTTGGCCAGCGAGACCACTCCCGCGCTGTCGGCCACGCCCAGGCGCTCGATCTCGGCCAGGGCCTCGCCCAGCCCGTTCGAGGGCACGGCCAGGAAGATCAGGTCGGAGTGGTGGAACTGGTCCTCGCCGGCGCCGAAGGCGCGCACCTTCAGCCCCTGGGGAATGGCCACGCCGGGCAGGTAGCGCGCGTTCTCCTGCGACTCGAGGATCGTGGCCATCTGCTCGGGGGTCCGGCACAGCAGCGTGGTGCGCACCCCGGCCCGCTCGAGCAGGAGCGCCACGGCGGTGCCGAAGGAGCCCGCGCCCACGACGGTGGCGCGGCGGGGAGCATGACCGGGATAACGGAGCTTCGGGGCGATGGCGGCAAGCTATCGCGGAGAGGGTCCGCGGTCCTCGCGGGCGCCGCCGGGCGAGATCTCCGCCTGCCCGCGGTCCGGGTGGCTCTGACGGGAGTCCCGAGGGTGTGGTCACCGGCGAGGTGGGCGGGGCCTTCGAGGCGCGCCCGAGTTGCCTGGCGGCTCGGGCGCGGAGCTGAAGATGCGCAGCATGGCCTCCACGTGCGGTTTGTCGTAGGCGACCTGGGCGTGTGTGAAGCGCAGCGGCTGGAGGCCCGCGGCCAAGTGGGCCTGATCGCGCAGGTGCGCTCGCGACTGCTGCGCCGCCGTGCGGTGGTAGCGCAGGCCGTCGGTCTCCACCACGAGCCCGAGCTGGGGCCAGAAGAAGTCGACGCGGAAGCCGTTGACCCACTGCTGGGTGAGCGGCTGGGGCAGCCCTGCAGCGCGGGCGATGGGTTTGAAGCTGCGCTCGAGAGCGGAGTCGGTGAGCGTGAACGTACGGCGGTCGAGAAGGCTACGCAGCTTCGCCACGCCCCGCGTGCCGGTGAGCTCCTTGAGGCTCTCGCGCAGCCGCTCCGGGTCGATGAGATCCAGTCGGTCCGCCTCGTTCACGGCTCTCTCCAGGAGGTCTCCTTGCAGGTAGGGAGCCACGTCGATCAGCGTGCGCGTAGGGGTGGTGACGGGAATCGAGTGCCGCCGGGCGATGTGGGCGGCCGCGAGCGCCGTACGATGGACGATGATCCCCGGGCGTCGTGGAGACCGGCCCGGAGGGACGATCACCTCGAGCCGCCCCCGCGGGACGATGCCCCAGAGCTCCCCGGCGGCCGCATGGCCCAGGACGGCGCCGTCGCCACAGGCCAGCACCGCGGCAACGAGCTCCCCGAGCCGGGCAAGCTCGCGCCGGCCAACGGCGTAGACACCCGCGTGGACGGGATGCAGGCGTCCACTCGCCAGGCGGTGCTTGATCGCATCCGGGTGCACCCCGAGCCCGACCAACTGCCGGCGAGTGACCACGTAATGCTGGCGCCGGGCCAGCCCCCACACGGCCCGGCCGGCGTTCTGAGTCTTTTGGGGGTCCATAGACCCCCAAAGTGCTCAACCGACCAGAGTTCGCCCCCTACCCGACCGCCATGGCGGCGCGAGGGGACGCGGCTGCGCCCGGACGTGGGCCGCTCGTGGGCCGCCCGTCCTACGTGTTGCGGTACAGCGGCCCGTCGCCGCCCTCGGGCGTCGTCAGCCGCCCGCCCTTGGCGGTAATTGCTCCGCACTGCACGCAGTTGGTGTAGTTGACGATCACGTCGACATCGCCCTCGGCCGGGGCGTCGTCGGGTATCTCGTAGACGGCGGCGGGACACATCCACTGCCACGTCTCCGCGATCTCGCGCGGCACATTGGTCTGGACGCGGATGTGGTTGGGGGCGTCGTCGCGGGTGGCGTTGCCGGAGATGAAGACGCTCGACAGCTTGTCGAAGATGTACTTGCCGTCGGGCTTGGGGTAGCCCTTCCTGGTCTTG
>Ga0136627_1001127_pt1 | contig 10447 bp, 8 predicted proteins | sample AntDrymUQ4892206_2_FD_104652 | JGI IMG/M metagenome (GOLD analysis project Ga0136627, IMG submission 104652) | Polar desert sand microbial communities from Dry Valleys, Antarctica - metaG UQ489 (22.06) | ecosystem: Environmental > Terrestrial > Soil > Desert | place: Antarctica: Dry Valley... | reverse complement strand
TGCGACGTGTACGCCCGCTGGTCCGAACTCAGCCGCCAGTAGCTCGGCCAGCGCTCGCACGCCCGCCTTGCCGAGGGACAAGCTGGTGACCTGCGGGACTGGTATCGGCATGCCACCCGTGATGATGAAGGTGCCTCGGCCCAATTCGGCCATCCGGGGAAGCAGGTGGCTGGCCGCCGTGATCGCGCCGACGACGTTCACGGCCCACGCGTGAAGGTGCTGCGCGGCGGTGAGCTCACCGACTGCATCCCACTGGATCACCGCGGCGTTGTAGACGAGGACATCGGGAAGGCCGAGGCGTTGCACGATCTGATCGAGGGCGCCGCGCAGTGCCGACTCGTCGGCGGCATCAGCGAGCTCGCCGTGCGTGTCCACGTTCGTGCCGGCCAGCGCGCTCAGCGCGGCATCGACGGTCGAGCGCGACCGCGCGACGACGCCGATGGGGAGTCCCTCTCGGGCGAAGCGTCGGGCGACGGAGACTCCGATGCCCGGACCCGCACCGATCACGATCGCGCCGGGCATCACCCGCTCCTGCCGGGTGTGGTGACAACGGCGTGCATCTCAGTTGGCGGTCGTGTCGGTGAGCGGGAGGCCGTAGCGGTCGGCGAAGGCGGTGGTGGCGAGGGGCCGGCGTCCGGGGTGAGGACGTTGCTCGGCACCCGTCCCGACGGCGACGAGGAGCGCGATCGCCAGGTCATCGCGGTTCTCGATGCCGATCGCGCGCTTGACGAGGCGTTCGTCCCACCCGTTCATCGGCGAGGTCGCCAGGCCGGCAGCGGTGGCGGCGAGGATGAGGAACGACGCGGCGATCATGGCGTCTTTGATGGCGTACTCACGCAGCGCGCCACGGGCCTCGAGGGCGGCTTGGAACTCCGCGGAGGCGACCGTGAAGAAGCGGGCGAACTCGTCGCTCCAGGCGCCGTTGCGGCGTGCGACGTCGTCGATGTCGCGACGATCGTCCTTCCATCCCTGCGTATCGGCGACGAACACGAAGATGGCCGGCGCCTCTTGGGGTTGGGGTTGGCCACCGGTGGCATCGGTGAGGGCGGCCAATCCGTCCGCACTGGTGACGACTACGACGCTGCGGTCCTGCAGGTTCCAACTCGAAGGTGCTTCCATTGCCAGGGCAGACAGTTCCTGGAGCATGGCTCGGTCGACGGGCGTGTGGTGGTAGTGACGGATCGTGCGGCGCTGGCGGATCGCAGTGGGGACGGTCATCGTCGACAGGGACGGGGAAGCGGGCGGTGCGGTGGTCGGAGCGGCGGGAAATGTCATGTGGTCACTGTCGCAGAGTTGGTATTGAATGTGAAGTAGGCACCCCGTCGTAACCTATAGTGGTTGAGGTGACCACGACCGTCCGCTCGTCGGGCCTCCCCGCCGACGCATTCTGTTCGACCTGCCCGACCCGTGAGCTGCTCGACCGGCTCGCCGGCAAGTGGACCGTCCTCGTCATCGACGCCTTGTACGAGGGCACGATGCGCTTCAGCGAGTTGCGGCGCCGCCTCGAGGGCGTATCACAGAAAATGCTGACAGAGACGCTGCGGTCGCTCGAACGCGACGGTTTCGTCACCCGCAAGGTCTACGCATCCGTGCCGCCGAAGGTCGAGTACACGCTGACCCCGCTCGGAGCGAGCCTGCGCGAACCGGTCGCTGCGCTCCGGCTCTGGTCCGAGCATCATATCAACGACGTCGAACGTGCTCAGGCGCGACACGACGCACGCGCACGGGCTCGCGTCACGGAGTGACGACCGGGTCCCGGCGCTCCGGAGCTCGTCACGTCGAGCTATCCAGATGCGTTCTGGCGAATCTCGTCGAGCGCGTCGATGTGGTGCTCGATCTCGACGCTTGACATGTCGCGCTGTGCCTGATCGCGCAGCCGGCGGGCACGTTCGGGGTGCGCGAGGAGCGATGTGATGGCGTCAGTCCAGGCGGCGACGTCACCGGGCTCGATCAACAGGCCGTTGTGGTGGTCGACCAGGACGGTGTCGAGTCCGCCGATCCGAGATGCCACGACGGCTGACCCGGCGGCCATCGCCTCGAGCGCGACGGCGCCGAGCGGTTCGGGCCACTGCGACGGGATCACGACGATGTCAGCACCGGTGAGCTGCTCGTCCATGGCCTCGTAATCGAGGTGCCCGAGGTAGGTGATCGACAGCCGAGCGTTCACCGCCATCGCCTCGTCGCCGATGCGTCGGCACTCCGACCAGAAGTGGTCGTCCTCGATGATGCCGGCGATGCGCAGTTCGACGGGTCTGTCGGTCGTCACTGCTCCGAGCGCCTCTAGTAGGACGGACAGTCCCTTCTCGGCCGTGATCCGTCCGGCCGCGAGGACGACCGCCGGATCGCTCGCTCGTGACCGTTGCCGGGTGCGTCGGCTGCCGCGGACACGCACCGGTCGCCTGAGGAGGTGGAGTCGTGCACCGAGCCGCGGTTCGGCCTCCTCGAGGAGTGATCGCATGTACCCGCTGACGACCACGACGGCGTCAACGTCGCACAGCGACCCTGCCAACGTCGTGCGGTCCTCGAGCTCTGCGAGATCGAGTGTGCGCTGCGAAAATCGCCGGACGCAATGCCCTTCGTCGATCGCTGTCAGGCAGCCTCGTCCGAGACGCTGGGCGCAGCTACCGACGTCGCGTCGCCAGCGCAACTCGGTCAGACAGGTCAGGTAGTGATCGTGGACGTACCAGAGGAGCGCGCCGCGACCCTCGAGTGCGGCCAGCGACGACACGACCGCGGGATCGAACACGTTGTGCAGGTAGATGACATCGGGGTCGATCTCGCGAACCACGGCGGCCACTGCGTCACCGGTGCCCGGACGTGGCCGGCGAGAGCGGAGCCCCTCGACGACGTGCACCGAGCTGAGGTCCTGCGAGGCATCGCCTGCGACGAGGCCGCACACGAGATGCGACTGCACCCCCCGCCCTGCCAGCGCACTGGTGAGCAGCGTGATGTACTCCTCGGTGCCCCCGAAGCTGCCCCCCTTCTCGTTGATGTGGACGACCGAGCGCCACGCCCTGCGGTCTACGACCGAGCTGCTGGCCGCCGACGCCACACGACCTGTCACGGACGCACCCTACGGACCCTGGATGGGCACTGCTCATCGACTCCCGACCCGGAACAGGAGGCGAAGTTCTCGGACGATCTGCGAGGGTCCGAGGCGGAGCCGTCATCACCACCTAGGGTTGACACTTCTGGTCATGCCGGACCGAGGCGCGAACGCTCGTGCTGGTGGCATGCGACACGTCGTCCGGGTGTGCCGGCGACACGACACCGAAAGATCGATGCTCGACGTAGCAGAACTTGAATCGGCGATCTGGTCGATCGCGGATGGACGTGGGACGACGGACGACTCGGCGCGCCTCGACGCCGACCGCCGGGCCTCGCTCGCCGTGCTCGACGGGCTGATCGTCGACATCGACCGTGATCTGGCGTCCGCGAGGCGTCTCACCGGCGATGAGCGCGAGCAGGTGGTCGGTGACCTCGCGGAGACGCTCGACAACCTCCGCGACATCGCCTCCGGGCTGCGACCGAACAAGAACGGTACGCCGCAGGCCGCGCCGAGCGAGCCGGAAGAACCTGACGAGCCGATCGAGCCCGGCGAGGTCGAGCTCCACGCCTCGTGGTGGTCGGGGCAGGTGGTCGTGTGGGCAGGAGGTCGAGGCGTCGAGCCAGAGGATCACGACGGTCTGTCCGCCCGACTCGAATCCATCGACGGCCCGCCCCTCGGCTGGGAGGTGCACGCCGGCGTGCCGCTGCCCGGTGGGTACCGAGCCGCCTCGCTCGCGATCCCGATGAAGGATGCGCTCGGATGGCTCGTCGCCGTCGGCGGCGGCCACGGACGAACCGGCGTCGGCGCGGCCGTGCTCTGGCTCGGACACGTCGCCCTGGAAGGCGTACGCCTCGCGGCGTCCGGTTCGATCGTCCCGGCGCTGCAGGTCGGCAACCGGACCCGCAACGGGATCGTCGACGCACAGGTCCGTTGGCGTCCCGCTTTGATCGACCGCCCGGCCATCTCCGCGCTCACCGACGTCATGCCGGGCACCGTCGCTGCGCTCGGCGGGGACGCCTCGGCGATCACGTCGTCGGTGATCGCCTCGGTCGTCGAGACGATCGCGATCGAGAGCGTCGAGCGTATGGAGCTGCCGGCTCCTCCGCCCGTGGTGAATTCCCCCCGCGACGTGCGCGAGGCCTTGATCGCTCGCATGGACGGCACACCATTCACCGCCCCCGCAGCTCACGTCCGTGGCATGGCATCGACGCTCGAGCAGTGGACGCGACCGGTCACGTCGCGTTCGGTGGCCCGGCTCGTGGTGCAGCTCGACGCGCCGGAGCCCGGCGGTGTGTGGTTGCTGTCCGTGTCGGTGCCGTCGCCCGCCGGCCGGCTCACCCCGATCAACGTCGCCCTGCGCGGGACACGTCCATCCGACCCCGTCGCGGCCGAGTGGACGCGCCTCGGTCGTCTCTTCCCGACGATCCATCGGGCGGCTGCGAATCGGCGCGGACATGTAGCCCTGAGCCAGGAGGAGGCGTGGGACTTCATGACCACCGCCGGCCCGACGCTCGGCGCGGCCGGGTTCGACGTGCGCGTGCCGACGCTGTCGCTGCGCAAGGCGACGCCGACGCTGCGACTGTCCACCGAGGCGTCCGCAAGCACCGTCGTCGGCGCCAACCAGCTCAGCAACGTCGTCTGGTCGGTTGTCTTCGACGACGACGTCGAACTCAGCGCGGCCGATGTCGCTCGCCTCGCTCGCCAGGCACGACCGCTCGTGCAGTCACCCCGAGGCTGGGTCGAAATCGACCGATTCGACCTCGACGCCGCCGCAGCGGCGCTTGCGGAGCGGGAGTCGACGAAGCAGCTCACGGGCGCCGAGATCCTGCGCGCCAGCATCGGCCTCGACGGCACCGGTCTGCGCGGCGGCGTCGACGTGCGCGGGCGCAGCTGGGCAACCGATCTCTTGCGCCGGGCGGCGGAGGCGCCGACGGCTCCGATCAGCCGGCCGCCAGGATTCGAGGGCGAGCTGCGCACGTATCAGGCAGAGGCGCTCACCTGGCTCGGGTTCCTCGACGCCGCCGAGCTCGGCGGATGCCTCGCCCTCGACATGGGGCTCGGCAAGACGCCGACGGTGCTTGCGCACGTGGCACGGGTCGCGCACGAGGGGCCGTCGACCACGACGCTCGTCATTGCACCGGCCGCCGTCGTCGGCAACTGGGCGGCGGAGGCGGCACGCTTCGTCCCGGGTCTCCGTGTCGTCGTGCACCACGGCGCCTCGCGGTCCGCGGACGAGCGGCTCGACGCCGAGATCGCAGAGGCCGAGATGGTCATCACGACGTACGCCACGGCCGTGCGCGACATCGATGCGCTCGCCGGGGTCGAATGGGACCGGATCGTGCTCGACGAGGCGCAGGCGATCAAGAACCCGGCCAGCGACACGGCGCAGCAGCTGCGGCGGATCCCTGCCCGTTCCCGCCTGGCGCTCACCGGGACGCCGATCGAGAACGGCCTCGCCGACCTGTGGGCGATCCTCGACTTCACGAACCCCGGCCTCGTGGGGCCACGTGCGGCGTTCGTCGCCCAGCTCTCGGGCGATGGCGAGACGGCGCTGCGTGCGCTCAACGGGATTCTCCTGTTCCGCCGCACCAAGAGCGAGCCCGAGGTCGCCGCCGAACTGCCCGACAAGATCGACGAGGTCGACCACTGCACGATGACGGCCGAGCAGATCGGGCTCTACCAGGCAGTCCTCGACGAACTCGTCGTCGCCACGGATGCCGATGCGGGTGAGCGCAAGAAGGGCGCCATCCTGGCGGCGATCACGGCGCTGAAGCAGATCTGCGACCATCCCGCCGCGTATCGCGACGACGGCGGTTCGCTGATCGGTCGCTCGGGCAAGCTCTCCCGGCTCGAGGAGATCGTCGAATCGGTGTTCGCCGCCGACGAGCGGATCCTCGTGTTCACCCACTTCGCGCAGTGGGGGCGGCGCCTCGCCGCTCACCTCAGCGACGTCACGGGCACACCGATCTCGTGCTACGACGGCGGGCTCGCCCGAAGCCGGCGGGACGCGCTCGTCACCGAGTTCCAGGAGGGCAAGGGCCCGGGCGCACTCGTGCTGTCGCTGAAGGCGGGCGGCACCGGCCTCAATCTCACGGCGGCGAACCACGTGGTGCTCTACGACCGCTGGTGGAACCCGGCTGTGGAAGACCAGGCCCGTGACCGCGCGTGGCGCATCGGTCAGCAGCGCACAGTGATCTCGCACCGCCTCGTGTGCCCCGGCACCGTCGACGAGCGAGTCGAGGAGGTCGTCGCCGGCAAGCGGCACATCGCCCAGCTCGTGCTGCCGAAGTCGAGCTCGATCGCAGATCTCAGCAGCGAGCAGCTCGGCATCGCCCTCGGACTCCGTCCCGACGAGCTGTTGCGGGACGATCAATGAACCAGCCACGACGCCGTCGTTCCGGTCGGAACCGATCGTCCCGGGCGAGATCGCCGAAGCCCGTCGACATCTGGCGGACACCAGGTCCCTTGCCACCCGTCGAGCCGATCACGATCCCCGAGGAGGTCGGCGCGCTGCTGCGATCGCTCGGCGACCCCCCGGCGATCGGCGGCAACGTCGTCACGGGGCACTACTTCTCGGCGATCGTCGAGCGCGCCGCCGCAGTTGCCGCCGCCCTCGCAGTCAGCGCCGGCGTCCTCGCCACCCCGGGCGACGACGGGACCTGAGCCAGCGCCGCACCACGTGCTCGGTCACCATCGGCCTGCTTCCCGGCGTCGGCGGCCGTCGACGGCGATGCGTGCAACGTCGACCACCGCCCGGCCGGCGCCACGCACCGTCAGCTTGGATTCACCCACGTCGCGCCACGTGCGCAGCGGCACCTCGAGGAACCGCTCGATGCCGAGCCCCGGCACTGTCGGCGGCGCGCCGTGCCGGAGACGGGCGAGCAGCTCGACATCGAACGCCCACATCGAGCCGAACGGGGCTGCGAGTGCAGCACGAAGCGCCGGGGTGTCGGCGAACACCTTCGCCCCGCATTGCGTGTCGTACACATTCATCCGCAGGGCGGCGCTCGCCGCCGTTGCGAAGAGTCGCCCGAGATAGTGACGCAGATGAGAGCGTTGGACGTCCGACCCCAGCAACCCGACGCGGCTGCCGAGGACGACGTCGATTCCCGGCGTGTCATCGAGCACGTCGAGGAGTCGTGCGACCTCGTGCGGGGGAGTGGCGAAGTCGGCGTCGCAGTACCCGACGACGGCGGCACCCTCGTCGAGCGCCAGCTGCATCCCCCTGCGCACCGCCTCCGCTTTCCCGCGATTCTCGGCGAGCCGATGCGACGCGATCGCGTCGAGATTGCCGGCGGCGGCGACCAACGTGGCGAGCACCTGCGGCGTCGCGTCCGTCGATCCGTCGTCGACGAGCAACACACGTGCTCCGCTCGCAGCGAGCTCGCCCACTGCTTCGGGACGCAGCCGCTCGGCTTCGTCGAAGCACGGGATGACGATTGTCGCGCCAGGACGTGATGTCACGGCAGGTGCGTCTCGGGGAGCCTGCACAGTGCCCACGTCGACAGACCCGGCACGGCGATGCCGCGTCGTCCGAGCCACGCTCCGCCTCTGGCATCGGCGTCGAGCAATGCGGTGAGGGTCGTCGTGACGACCGAGCCACGTTCCCACCGGCCGATGCCTGCCTCGTCGGGGGAGCGTCCTGCGCGCTCGAGCACCAACGCAACCATCCTCGGCGCGAGCAGCGAGGTGAACAATCCGCCGTGCTCGTCGATCACGAGGTGCGGCGCGAGCAGTCGCCGCAACTGCGACGGCCCGTAGCGACGCTCGTGGCCGAGCGCGACGTCGTGATGCGAGTAGAGCCGTTGGTAGGCGGGAACGCTGACGACGAGCCGCGAACGTGGGTGCATCCGCGACGTGATCTCGTCGCGGAGGAACTGCTCGTCCTTGGCGATGTGCTCGATGACGTCGAGCAACAGGATCAGGTCGAACGTCCCCTCCGGCGGTTCCGTCGTGCGCATGATCCGTCCCCCAAGGTGCGCTGGCACGTGCAGGTCGGCGTCGCTGTAGTTGACGTCCCAGCACGTGATCCGACATGACGCCGACACGTCGTCAGCAAGCTCGCCGGCGAACCAGCCGTCGCCGGCGCCGACGTCGAGGACCGCGCCGAGCGTGCCAACATCGACGTGACGGGCGATCAGCCGCCGGAAGAACCGGGCGCGTGCGACCTCCCACGGGTGGCGTCGTGCGTCGACTTCACGCCGTTCGCTGAGATCCACAGGGCGGCATCGTAACGATGCCGCTCACTCGGAGGGTCGGACATCGATGGGAGCGGCGAAGATTGCGACGGTGCCGAAGGCCTGGCGCGTGCGGAGCGCGACGAGGCGCTGGTACCTGGTGGCTTGATCGGGCGTGAGGTCCAGCCACCCTTCGCGCACGGCGAGGTTGAGGTCGCCGATGGATTCGAACGGGTGCTGGCCAGGATCGGGGTCGAGCGCCGATGCCGGGAGTCGCCCCTCCTCGGCGGCGCGCTGCCCCTCGTCGTTGAGGCGCAACCCGTTCTCGCTTGCGTCCGCTCGTAGCGCCTGCTCGAGGCCCTCGAGCTCGTCCGTCTCCGCTGTGTCGAGCGCTCTGGCGAGCGCGATTCGCTGCACGTCGGGACGCCCGGCCTCACCTTCGATCGCAGCGGCCCCTTGGCGCAGCCAGATCCGCGACGTTGCGTCGCCGCGATTGCGACGCCCCTCGCCGAACTGGCGGATCATCGACTCGTCCTCGAAGACGAATGGGATGTCACGACGAGCCAGTTCGGAGAAGAGGTAGCCGCTGTAGGGCTCCGCGAACAGGAGCGTCGAGACGTCGATCAACACGGTGCCGCGGTCCTCGAGCACGTCGATCTGGTCGTCGAGCTTGCGGGCGGTGACGAGGCTGTCACGGCCTGTCGTCGGCCCGTGCGGTGAGACGTACGTCGGCAGCGTCACCGCAGCGACGATGAGGCCGGCCGTCAGCACCACCGCATCGCCGACCCGCCGAGACATGAACGGTTTCAGGGCGTCCGCCACGCTCGCGAGCGCGACGACGAGGACGACCGCGCCGACGGGCCAGAGCCACCGCAACTGGTGGCTGACAAGACCCCCGATCCCGACTGGCATCAGCGTGAGCGACAGCGCACAGCCGGCGAGGAGGACGAGGGCAAGTGCCCCGAGTGCGGCGTGTTCGGCGCAGCGTTGCCGTCGCCGCCAGATCACGACGCCGGCCAGGACGGCGACGAGCACGGCGAGTGAAGCGAGCGCAATCCCGATGCCGAGGAGTGGCACCGTGTCGCGGACGAGCCTGCCGGGAAGGATGGGGATCGTGTCGTTGAACGACGGCCGAGCGATGAAGGGTGGCGCCGCCAACACCTCTGCCATCAGTCGGGCCCCGAGGCGCGCTCCGACCCGTTCTGAGTCCTGGCTCGACGCCTCGATCAGTCCGGTGAGGTTGCCGCCCTCGGTGCCGGTGAGCTGCTGGACGATCGGTTGGGACCAGATGAGCCCCACCACGACGCCCGACCACACGAGCGGGCGTCGCCACCCGGGTGACCTAGACGGATCCCGATCGTTCCGCCAGAGCGTGGCGATCGCAAGTGCTCCGAGGAGCGTGAACGGCACGAGGTACACGTAACTCAGGTGTGTTTGGACGAGCAGACTTGCGAGACCCAACGCCAACGGCAGGAACCAGATCCTTCCGCAGGCGACTCCCCATGCGCTGGCGAAGAACGCAAGCGCTGGGAGCAGCAAGGCGTGGGGCTGCCAGATGTCGAAGAGCAGTTCGCTGCCCATCGACCACTCCAACGTGGTGACGCTTGCTGCCATCGCGAGCATCGTCGTGCGTCCCGCGATCCGCTCGGCGGCGATGACCGCGATGACGGCAGCGCCGATGTTGACGAGCGCGACGCCGGTTGCGAGGCCAACGGAGTGCCCGAGCACCTTCACGGGGAGCGCGACGAGATCGAAGTAGAGCGGTCCAGGGTTGTTGACGGGCTGCCCGGTCACGACCGATGCCGACGTCCAGGACCCGAGCAAAGGATTGTGCCGGGTGAAGACGTCGTGGGCGCGCACCACGAGGATGCCGTTGTCGCCGACCGGGCCCCAGCCCCTGAACAGTGCGCGGGCACAGGCCACGACGATGGGGACGACGCACATCGTGAGGGCGCCGAGCCGCCACACGAGGGTCGACGTCACCGCAGGCCGACGATCGGATCTGATGGACATCACGTTCCGCGGTCGAGTGGCGTGATGTAGATCGCCACCGCGTTGAGTCTCGCCTCGCGCAGTGCCTGCCATCGGTCGAGGAGTTCGAGATCCGCCGTCGACCCGCGAATCCAATCACCGTCACGGAGATCGCGGATGTCGAAGAGCAAGTACGCCGGGTCGACCTCGAGCCCGTTGCGGAGGTTCTCGATCACGTCGAAGTCCTGGC
>Ga0136627_1001126_pt1 | contig 10447 bp, 7 predicted proteins | sample AntDrymUQ4892206_2_FD_104652 | JGI IMG/M metagenome (GOLD analysis project Ga0136627, IMG submission 104652) | Polar desert sand microbial communities from Dry Valleys, Antarctica - metaG UQ489 (22.06) | ecosystem: Environmental > Terrestrial > Soil > Desert | place: Antarctica: Dry Valley... | reverse complement strand
CGGAAGGCCTTCTCGGCCAGTCGCAGCAGCACGATCGAGTCCTTGCCGCCGGAGAACAGCAGCACGGGGCGCTCCAGCTCGGCCGCCACCTCGCGGAAGACATGGATCGCTTCCGCCTCGAGGGCGCGCAGGTGGGACAGCGTGGGCTGCGTCGACTGGTCCAAGGTGGTTGTTGCGCTCATCGTTCGCTGTGCAGGCCGCACTCGGTCTTGTCCTGACCCGCCCAGCGACCCTCTCGGCCGCTGCCGGGCAGGGTGCACGGCGCGCAGCCGATCGAGGCATAGCCGCGGTCGTGGAGCGGATTGTAGGGGAGGTCGTGCTCCTTGAGGTACTCCCAGACCCGATCCTCGCTCCAATCCGCGAGCGGGCTCACCTTCCACAGGCCGTGGTCGGCATCCCAGCCCAGCTTTGGCGCGGCCGCGCGGGTGGGCGACTGCTCGCGCCGCACGCCGGTGACCCAGGCGTCCAGGCCCCCGAGCATCGCCTCCAGGGCGGCCACCTTGCGCTCGCCGCAGCAGCGGTCGGCGCCCCACGGCCGCCCGTCGACCGGCAGCGCGTCGATCACCTCAACCTCGACCCCGGTGCGCTGCTCCAGCTCGCGCCACGTCGCGTAGGTCTCTGCGAACAGCACACCGGTGTCGATCGTGAACACACGCGCGTCGGGCGCCAGCTCGAGCAGCATGTGCACGAGCACCGCCTCCTCCTTCTGGAAGGAACAGGCGAGCGCCATGCGCGGATGGTGATCCTCGAGCGCCTGGGCGAGGATCTCCTGTGCGCTGAGGGGCTCGACCTCGGACCCTGCCCCAGCCGGGTTCCGCGTCGTGCCGGCTTCGGTGGTCAGACTGCGCATTCGCCCTCACCGCGGACCACGCGGTAGAGCTCGTCCCGGCTCCAGTCGATGAAGAAGTCCATGTTCTCCACCGTGAACTCGACGGGCAGGACCAGGTCTTTGATCTGCTCGGTGAAGCTCTCCGCACCCACGCGCTCGGCGAAGTCGTTGAACTCCTCCCCCTCTCGGCGCTCGGCCTCGTAGTAGCGCAGCCAGCGCTCCACGGCGTCCGGCACGCGCTTGGAGGGCAGGCGCGACTTCAGCCGCGTCCCGTAGATCACCTCGCCGCCGACGAACGTGCCGCCTATGTGTGGGATGTACGCCGGGATGGTCTTGTCCCCGACCTTGATCGACGCTCCGTAGAAGCCGATGTTGGCGATGTGGTGCTGGCTGCAGCCATTGGGGCAGCCGGACATCTTGATGTGGACCTTGCGTGTGAGCGGGTCGTGGATGTCCATCTCCTCGACCCGCTGCTGGACTGCACGGTTGAGGCCCATGGAGCTGGTGATGCCGAGCTTGCAGCTGTCGGTGCCCGGGCAGCTGACCACGTCGGTGACCTTCATCGGCCCGGCCTCGCCGAGGTCGAGGGCCTTGAGGCGCTGCCAGACCTCATACACGGCCTCGTCGCGCACCCAGCGCAGCACGAAGTTCTGCTCCACCGTGGTGCGGGCGTAGCCGCCTGAGCGGTCGCGCATGATGTCGGCGAGGCCGCGGAACTGCTCTGGGGTGAGGTCGCCGCGGGTGACCTTCACATGGATGGTCGAGAAGCCGGCCTGGCGCTGGGGTGCGACGTTGTCGGAGCGGAAACGCTCGAACTCGGATAGGTCGCCGTTCGGCTCGGCGTAGTGTGAGAGCAGTTCGGGCGCGTTCGCCTCCTCGTCGTGCACGAACAACTTGGGCTGGGGATCGAAGTCGCGCTCTGAGACCCAGTCGCCCTTCAGCTCCTCCTCCACCTGCGCGCGGAACTCGTCGATGCCGATCTTGTCGATCAGCACCTTGATCCGGGCCCGGGCACGGTTGACGCGCAGCCAGTCCTGGCGGTCGAAGATGCGAAAGCAGGCTTCGGTGACCTTGAGGTAGTCGCCGTTGTCGAGCTCCACGAAGTCGTAGAGCGTGGGCGCCACCCGGGGCATGATCGAGGTGCCACCGCCCACGCGGATCTCCACGCCCTTCACGCCGTCGCGCATCCGCGGTAGGAAGCCGATGTCGTGGATGCCGGTGATGGCAACGTCGGCGTCGGTGGCCGAGAACGCCGTCTTGATCTTGCGCGGCATCAGCTGCGTGGTCGGGTGGCGCACGAAGTAGCGCACGTACGCCCCCGCATAGGGAGTGATGTCGAAGAGCTCGCCCTCACACACGCCGGCCCACGGGTCGCCGGTCACGTTGCGCACGGTGTTGCCACAGCCCTCGCGCGAGGAGAGCCCGGAGTCCGAGAGATCACGGATGAGCGCGGCGGCGTCGCGCAGGGGCACGTGGTGGATCTGGATGTTCTGGCGGGTGGTGATGTGGCCCCTGTTCAGCGGCGCGTAGCGCTCCACGCCGTCGGCGAAGGCCTCCATCTGCTCGGGGGTGATGCCACCCCACGGGAGCTTCACCCGGATCATCTGCACGTCGGCCTGGCGCTGGCCGTACACGCCCTGCTTGAGGCGGAAGCCGATGAACTCGGTCTCCTCGGTCTGGCCGTCGAGGAACTTCTCGGCCTCGTTGTCGAAGTCGTCGAACTCGCGCTCGAGGATCGGGATGATGTGGCCCGGCACATCCTCCAGCACCTCAGGGTTGGTCAGCGAGCCCTTACGGCCCTTGGTCGTGGGGGCGGGGGGCGTGGTCGTCGGCTCCATCGGGTGAAAGTAGCAAAACCCGACCCGCTTTCAGCTCATTTGTTTTCGTGGCGGCCTTGCGGGGAGCCGGACTCTCGCCGGGAGGCCCGGAATCCCCGCCCGGGTGGGCGGGCTCACGCCGGGCGGGAACGGTGAGTCGTCGAACGCTCCCGTGGGGATGGGGGTTGGACGTTTAAGCCGCGGATACCGCGGCTTTTCCGACCACCCCCTGCGGTGTCAGGGGGGTTTGCCGAGTTTTATCCGTCTTGCGGGTCGGGCCTTGCGCGCTTCGCAGCCGGGGCTTTGCGCGCCACGGCCGAGGGGCCCCGCTCAGCGTCCCCAGGGCTCGCCGTCGCCCCAGGGAGAGGCGCCGGCGGGGTCCAGGTCGGCGTTCTCGTAGAGCCCCGCCCGCAGCCACGGGCTCACTTCCGCCGAGCCGGCCTGCGGCGCCGGCGCGGTGTCGCGCAGGAAGTGCTCGATGGCGGCAGCGATTGCCGCCGCCTCCTGTGGCGATGCGGCCGCCCCGCGGACCGCGATCCGGGGCCGGCGAGGGTGTTGCCTGCCGTACGTGCTCACGCGGGCGCCAGGGTACCGTGGGGCGGATGGCCGACATCTCGATCTTTGACCACGGCGGGCTTCGCCGCCCCACAGCGGGCTTCGCCGGCACACCCCCTGATCACGCACATGCCTGACATCGCGGTCTTCGACCAAGACGCTGTGCTGGCCGCCGTGTCTCCCCCCGAGGCGATCGACTGCGTGCGGGAGGGCTTCGTGGAGTTCGCCAGCGGCGAGTGGTCGATGCCGCCCAAGGTCTACCTCGAGGTGCCCGATGGAGACTTCCGCGCGATGCCCGCCCGCGGCGGTGGCATCGCCATCCTCAAGTGGGCCACCTCGTTCACTCACAACCCGGCCCGTGGGCTGCCGGTGGTGCAGGGCCTGATCTGCGTGTCCGACGAAGCCAGCGGCTCGCCGATCGCGCTCGTCGACGTGCGCGCCGTCACGGCTCTGCGCACCGGCGCCGTGGCTGCCGTCGCGGCACAGGAGCTGGCTCGCGAGGATGCCCGCACGGTTGGGATCCTGGGCTGCGGGCTCCATGGCAGTTGGGCCGCGCGCTGCCTGGCCGCGGCGGAGTACGGGCCCGGCATCTGCTTCGACCCGAGCCCGGAGGCCGCGGGCTCACTCGCCGGCGAGCTGGGCTGGGAGGCCGGCGCCCGGGAGGATGCTCTGCGCTGCGACATCGTCACGTGCGTGACCCCGGGGAGCGAGCCGGTCGTGTGTGCCGGCGAGGTACATCCCGGCACCCACCTCACCATGCTCGGCGCCGACGGCCCCGGCAAGGCCGAGGCGGAGATCGAGGTGGTGGAGCGCGCCCGGCTGTTCTGCGACGAGTGGGCTCAGGCCAGCCACGGCGGCGAGCTGACGGGGGCGCTGGAGGCCGGCCGCATCAGCCGCGAGCAGGTCACGGAGCTGGGAGCGGTGCTCACGGGAGCCGCACGGGGACGCACCTCCGACGACGAGATCACCCTGTTCGACTCGACCGGCCTGGCCATACAGGACGTGGCCATCTGCCTGGCTGTGCTCGCTGCGGGCGAAGCCGGCGCCGTCAAACCTGGACGCGCCTGTATCTAGACCGGGTGCGGCGCACGCCTCGGCGCGATGGCGATACGGTCGGGTCGTGAGCAGGCTGGCGGTGGCTGTGGGTTGTGCGTGCGCGGGGCTGCTCGCCGCGTCCGCGGGGGCCGGCGCCGCCTCGCTTCCCAGCGTCTCCTCGGGCCAGCGGCCAGGTCCGCCGCTCCTCTACGCCCCCGCCCCCGATGCTCCGCCGCTGTCGGTGCAGGCGCCGTTCGCCGCCCAGCCGCTGCTGGTCTCCGGCACCGACGCACTGCGCGGCGGCGAGTACCTCTACCAGGACTACCTCTTCGACGACCGCGGCGCCGACACCCTGCCGCTGCTCGGCAGCCGGGGAATCGCCAACCCGGGCGACGACATCGCCGCGCCGACCGCGGGCGACGTCTTCTACCCCACGGCGCAGCGCTTCGCCGGCAACGCCGCCGACATCGTGGAGCTTCGGATCAAGCCCACCCCCGAAGCGATCGTCTACCGCGTGACCCTGAACACGGTGAAGGCGGGCGACGTCAGCGTCGTGGGCCTGGGCATCGACACCGACCGCTCGAGCGGCGAGCCCGTCCAATGGCCGCTCGGCGCCGGGGTCAGCTCGCCGGGCCTCGACCGGTTCATCACCGCGCACGGGACCGGCGGCGTGGTGCACGACCTCCCGGACGGGGCCTCCACCACCCTTCCCGAGGGCGCGGTGTCGATCGACGCGGCCACGAACCAGATGACGATCAGGGTGCCGCGCGCGCTGATGGATCCGGGAGCGGCCACGTGGCGCTACGTGATGGGCGCCGGCCTGTGGACGGGGAGCGCCTGGAAGCAGGTGCCCGCCGGCCTCTCGCCCGGCGCCGACGAGCCTGCGTCGGGCAGCATCGTGCAGGGCGCGCCCGCCGTCTTCAACCTCGGCTTTCGCTTCGACGAGCCCCAGAGCAAGACCCCGATCGCGCCATACTCGACCTTCCCCGGGATCGGCAACTGGTTCGAGGACAAGCAGTCGCGCGCCCTGGCCGCCGGGGTCACCGACTGCTCGTTCCCGGGCGCGCCGGCCGACTGCGAGCCGTTCGCCGCCGACGTCGACTTCGCCAAGCTCGCCGCCGGGGCCACAGAGGACCTGCATTCGCCGCCCGGGCGCGAGCAGGCGCGGATCTTCGCGTCCTCGCTGGGCCTCGACGAGGGCGTCAAGTCCGGGTTCCCGGCCTATGGCGGACAGCTGCAGCCCTACATCCTCACGCTGCCGCCGGGCTATGACCCCGCGCAGCCGGCGGGGCTGACCTTCTCCCTGCACTCACTTTTCGGCACCTACACCCAGTACGCGGTGTTCTCGCCGAACCAGCTGCGCCAGTTCGGCGACCAGCGCCAGAACCTGGTGGTCACGACGCTCGGCAGGGGCACGGACGGCTGGTACACCGACGAGGCGGAGGCCGACTTCTTCGAGGTGTGGGCCGATGTGGCCCGCCGCTTCTCACTCGACTCCGAGCGCGTCGCGCTCACGGGCTACTCCATGGGCGGCTACGGCACCTACAAGCTCGGCACCCAGTACCCGGACCTGTTCGGCCGGGCGTTCACCGCGGTGGGACCGCCCGCGCGAGCCATCTGGCCCGCACCCGGAGTGGCCCCACCGGTGGACGAGAACGGCAACCCCAACGCCTCGGCCAACTCCAACCTCGTGCTGGAGAACGCGCGCTGGATCCCCTACCTGAACTGGGTGGAGGTCGCAGACGAGCTGGTGCCCTACGTGGGCCCGCGCGCCCAGCAGGCGCGCTTCGACGAGCTGGGCCTGCGCAGCCAGCTCTGGTCCTTCGTCGGGGGGGAGCACTTCACGTTGGCGATCCAGGACGCCTGGGGCTCCGCCCGCGACTTCCTCGGCGAGTCGACCGTGAAGCGCGACCCCAGCCGGGTGGACTACGCCTTCGTGCCTGCAGCCGACCGGCCGGCGCTCGGGCTCGTGCACGATCACGCCTACTGGCTGTCTGGCCTGCGCGCACGCGACCTCTCCGGGGAGCCGTCGGTCGACCCGGCGCGCGGCGAGATAAGCGCCCGCAGTCTCGCGTTCGGGGAGGGCGATCCCCCCACGAAGAAGGTGACCTCCGCCGGGGCAGGAGCGGGGCCGCCGGCACGCAACGTCGTCGAGGGTACCGACTGGGAGGCGATTTCCGCCACGCCCGCCGAGAACGCCCTGGAGCTGAGCCTCGAGAACGTGTCGGGCGCCACCGTGGACGGAGCGCGAGCCCGGCTCGATGGCGGCCAACGGCTGCGGGTGAAGCTCCGAAGCGACGGCGCGGGCGAGGTGCGGCTGGCGCTCGCGCTGCCGGCCAACGCGAGCGTGGACCGGGTGGAGGGCGACCCTGTGCCGCAGGCCGGCGCCGCGCGGAGGCAGGTGCGCGCCGCGGCCTCCGCACCCGAGGTCTCCCTCGACGGCGACGGGGCCACCTTCACGGTCGCCGCCGGCTCGCGCACCTACGTGATCGCACCGAGGCCCGCCACCCGCGACGGCAACGGCAACGACGAGGACGCGCCGGGCGGTGGTGACGACGGCGGCGGCGACGACGACGGCAGCCGCGACGGCGGGAGGCCGGAGCCGGCAGCGGACACCGCCGGCGGCGGGTCGCTTCCCTTCACCGGACTCGCTCTCGGGCTGCTGGCGATGGCCGGGCTGGCCATGCTCGTCGCCGCCTTGGCTCTGCGTCGCCGCCTGGCGCGCTAGCTGCCAGGGATGCGCATCGCCACCGTCCTCACCGCCCTTTCGATCCTCGCTCTCACCGCCTGCGGGGACAGCGGATCGGGGGGCTCCGCCTCCGGCCTCGTGCCCGAGGGCGCGGCGGTATACGGCACGGTCACTCTCGATCCGAAGGGCGACCAGGAGAGCGCCGTGCGCGACATCGCCGAGCGGTTCCCGGGCGGCGACGAGCTGGACGAGCAGATCGAGAAGGGCCTGACCGAGACCTTCCGCGAGGACGGCCTGGACTACCTCCAAGACGTGAAGCCCTGGGTCGGCGACGAGGCCGCCTTCTTCATTTCGCGCGTGCGTGAGGACGACGCCGACGGCGCCGTGATCCTGGAGGCCACGGACGAGGATGCCGCACGGGAGGCGTTCGAGAAGTCGGGTGACGGCAAGGCAAAGGAACGCTCGTACGAAGGCACCGACTATCTGCTCGAGGACGAGACCGCCTACGGGGTGGTCGACGGCCACGCCGTGATCGGGACCGAGGCAGGCCTCAAGGCGGCGTTGGATACCGCCGAGAGTGGCGACTCCATCGAAGACGTCGAGCGCGTCGAGGAGGCGCTCGACCGGCTGCCCGACGACACGCTGGCCAGCGTCTACTTCGACGGCCGAAAGCTGCTCAGCTCGCTGGGGCCTCAGGGTGCGCTGTTCGCCCCGTTCGTGAGCATCTTCAACGAGCCCTACGTGCTCGGGCTGTCGGTGGAGTCGGACGCGGTGGTCGTGGACTCCACGCTCCCGGCCGCGCTGGTCGGCCTCGTCGGGCCACTGTTCTTCGGCTCGGGTACCGATGCCGTGCGAGATCTCCCAGCCGATTCCTTCTTCGCCGCCGGGCAGCCCGAGGTCGGCGAGTCATTGCAGGCGCTCGTGCGGTTGTTCGCCGGCGCGGTCGGCGGGCAGCAGCAGCTGGAGGATCAGGTGCGCCAGGCGACGGGTCTGGACCTCAACGACGACATCCTCGGCTGGATGGGCGATCTGGGCGTCTTCGCCAGCGGTACCTCGCTCGAGGAGCTGGGAGCCGGCGCCGTGATCGAGACGAAGGACCCGGACGCATCGCGGCGCGCCATCGAGGTGCTTGGCCGCCTGGCGCGTAAGGAGGCCGATCCGGATGCGACCTTCGGCCCGCTGACCCTGCCCGGCGGCGGTGATGGCTTCACCGTGGAGAGCTCGGAGCTCCCCAGCCCGCTGCACGTGGTCCAGCGGGGCGAGCGGGTGGCGATCGCCCTCGGCGACGAGTCCGCCGAGGCGCTGCTCGAGCCCGCCGACACGCTTGGCGACGACCCCGACTTCAGCGACGCCGCCGAGCGGCTGGGCGACGAGTTCGAGGTGGGCAATTACTTCGACATAGCCCCGATCCTCGAGCTGGCGGACAACGAAGGGGCGGCCGAGGATCCGGAGTACCAGGAGGTCAAGCCCTACCTGGAGCCCTTCGCCCGCGTGGTGGCGGGCACCAAGAAGGATGGCGACGTGGTGCTCTCGCGCTCGCGTGTCGAGTTCCGCTGACGTGACTCCCTACAGCGGGATGTTGCCGTGCTTGCGCTTGGGCCCGGCCACGCGCTTGGTGTCGAGAGTCTCGAGCGCGCGGATGAGTTTGGGCCGGGTCTGGCCGGGCTCGATCACGTCGTCGATGTAGCCGCGCTCGGCCGCCGAATAGGGGTTGGCGAAGCGGGCCTTGTAGTCGTCCATCAGCTTCTGTCGGCGCTCCTCCGGGGTGGGCGAGCCGGCGATGTCGCGGCGGTAGATGATGTTGACCGCGCCCTCCGGGCCCATGACCGCCACCTCCGCCTGGGGCCAGGCGAAGTTGAAGTCGGCCAGCATGTGCTTCGAGCTCATCACGTCGTAGGCGCCCCCGTAGGCCTTGCGGGTGACCACGGTCAGCTTGGGAACCGTGGCCTCGGTGAAGGCGTAGAGCAGCTTGGCGCCGTGACGGATGATCCCGCCCCACTCCTGGCTGGTGCCGGGCAGGAATCCGGGCACGTCGCAGAGGGTGACCAGCGGCACGTTGAACGCATCGCAGAAGCGCACGAAGCGGGCGGCCTTCTCGGAGGCGTCGATGTCGAGCACGCCCGCCATGTGCGAGGGCTGGTTGCCCACCACGCCGACGGGTCTGCCGCCCAGGCGCGAGAAGCCGACCACGATGTTCTTGGCGAAGTGCTCCTGAACCTCGAAGAAGTCGCCGTCGTCGACGATGCGGCTCACCACGTCGCGCATGTCGTAGGGCTTGTTGGGGTTTTCGGGCACGATCGTGGCGAGGTCTTCGTCCATGCGGTCGTGCGGATCGCCGGAGTCCATCCGCGGCGGCAGCTCGAGGTTGTTCTGAGGCAGGAAGGACATCAGGAAGCGGGCATCCTCGAGGCACGCCTCCTCGTCCTCGGAGGCGAAGTGAGCGACGCCGGACTTGGTGTTGTGCGTCATCGCGCCGCCGAGCTCCTCGAACTCGACCTCCTCGCCGGTCACCGTCTTGATCACGTCGGGCCCCGTGATGAACATGTGCGAGGTCTCCTTGACCATGAAGATGAAGTCCGTCATCGCCGGCGAGTACACGGCGCCGCCCGCGCACGGGCCCATGACCAGCGAGATCTGGGGGATCACGCCGGAGCACTGCACGTTGCGCACGAACACGTCGCCGTAGGCGCCGAGGGAAACGACCCCCTCCTGGATACGCGCGCCGCCGGAATCGTTGATGCCGATCACCGGGCAGCCGATCTTGGCGGCCAGATCCATGACCTTGACCATCTTCTCGGCCATCACCTCGCCCAGCGAGCCGCCGAAGATCGTGAAGTCCTGGGAGAACACGCACACTGGCCGCCCGTCGATCATCCCGTGGCCGGTGACCACGGCGTCGCCCCAGGGCTTGTTCTTCTCCATCCCGAACTCGGTGGTCCGATGGCGCACGAATGTGTCGAGCTCCTCGAAGGAGCCTGGGTCCAGCAGCATCTCCAGCCGCTCCCGGGCAGTCATCTTGCCCTTGGCGTGCTGCTTTTCCTCGGCCTGGGGATCGGTGTGGATCGCCTGTCCGCGCAGCTCGGTGAGCTGGGCCAGCTTCTCCTCGTAGGTCTCGGGGCTCTTGCGCCGCATGGGGCGCGGCATTCTATGGGCCCCGATCAGACGGGGAGGAGCGCAGCCGGACCTATCCGTAGAAAGGCGGCTTGCCGCCCGCCCGCACGATGGCGGCGCGCCGCAGCCTGCGGACCAACGCGGGGTTCTGGGCGGCAACGTTGCGGCGCTCGCCGGGGTCGGTGCGCAGGTTGAAGAGCTTGAAGTCGCGGAGGCGGTTGTCGGCCGTCAGCGACCAGTCGCCGTCGCGGATGTAGAAGGTGTTGCGGTAGCCGCCGGTGGAGTACCGGCGCCGGGGCAGGCTGCGGCGCTCGAACAGCCGCGAGAGGTCCGCGACCTGCATCGTCCCGGGCACGGCGACGCCCGCCATCGACAGCACGGTGGGGCCCACGTCGTGGGTCGAGGCCCGGT
>Ga0136627_1001125_pt1 | contig 10452 bp, 11 predicted proteins | sample AntDrymUQ4892206_2_FD_104652 | JGI IMG/M metagenome (GOLD analysis project Ga0136627, IMG submission 104652) | Polar desert sand microbial communities from Dry Valleys, Antarctica - metaG UQ489 (22.06) | ecosystem: Environmental > Terrestrial > Soil > Desert | place: Antarctica: Dry Valley... | reverse complement strand
TGGGCGAGAGCCTCGACCCCGGCGAGATCGGCGCGGTGGCCGAGCGGCTGGAGGCGCTCGCCCTGGAGGCGGCGGAGCCGCCGGTGCGGCTGATCAAGACCATCGGCGACGCGGTGATGCTCGCGTCGGCCGACACCGACGCCCTGATCGGGGCCACCCTGTCCCTCGTCGACGCCGCAGAGATGGCGGGCGAGGGCTTCCCGCGCCTACGCGCGGGCCTGGCGCGGGGCGACGCGCTCGAGCGCGCCGGCGACTGGTTCGGCCGGCCCGTGAACCTGGCCAGCCGCATCGCCGACGCCGCGCGTGCCGGCAGCGTGCTCGTGGACGCCAACGTGAAGGCGGACGCCGACGAGTGCCTGTGGCGCTTCTCGGCCGCACCGAAGCGACCGCTGAAGGGGATGAAGGGCCCGGTCTCGCTGTACCGCGCGCGCTACCGCGAGGAGACCGAGCAAGGCGAGAGCTAGACGCGTCTAGCGCGGCCCGCGGGCCCGGCCACGATACTCGTAAGACCCTTACAGTAAGATTCTTACCATGCGAATCACCAGCAAGGGCCAAGTGACGATCCCGAAGCCGGTTCGCGACCTCGCCGGTCTCACCCCCGGGACCGAGGTCGAGTTTGCGCTCGACGAAGGGGTCGTGACCCTGGTCGCCTCCCAGGCTCGCGGTCCAGAGCTGATCGAGCATCTCCGTCGCCACCGCGACGAGTTCACGATGACGACCGAGGAGATCATGGCTCTCACCCGGAGTGACGATTGACCCGCCCGGACCTTGGTTGAGAGTGGGATCGACGCTCGTCGACTCGAACGTGTTGATCGACGTGATCTCGGGCGACGAGCGCTGGGAGGACTGGTCGGCGGCGGCGCTGAGCGCCGTCGCCGCGACGGGGTCACCGGCCATCAACCAGATGATCTACTCGGAGATCTCGATCGGCTTCGCGCGGGTGGAGAGCTGCGATTCGGCGCTTGACTCGCTGCGCCTCGAGCGACTTCAGCTCCCCTGGTCGGCAGCGTTTCTCGCCGGCAAGGCATTCAGGCAGTATCGCCGCCGCGGCGGCAAGCGCCGCTCGGCCCTTCCCGACTTCTTCATCGGCGCCCACGCCGCAGTCACCGGATTGCCGCTCTTGACCCGCGACGCCCGCCGCTACCGCACCTACTTCCCGACTCTCGAGCTGCTGACCCCGCCCTGACGGCCACCTGCTCCGAGCTACAGCTAGCTGATCAGACGGTGGCGAGCCAGGGCTCCTCCGCGGTGAAGCGTTCAGGGTTCAAGCGGTCGGGACCCTCGCCCCACATCTCCTCCGTGCGAATCGCTCGTGGCGCTACTAGGCCGGCGCGGCCGCCGCCTCGCCGAGGCCGGCGGCCTCGCGCAGGGCGTCGGCCTTGTCGGTCCGCTCCCAGGTGAAGTCCTCGTCCTCGCGTCCGAAGTGGCCGTAGGCGGCGGTCTTCTGATAGATCGGCCGGTGCAGGTCGAGCTGCTTGCGAAAGGACCCGGGACGCAGGTCGAAGTGCTCGTCGATCAGCTCCTGGATCCTCTTCCTCGGCACCTTCTCGGTGCCGAAGGTCTCGGCCATCACCGACACGGGGTGCGCGACGCCGATGGCGTAGGCCACCTGCACCTCGCAGCGATCGGCGAGCCCGGCGGCCACCACGTTCTTGGCCACCCAGCGGGCGGCGTACGCCGCGGAGCGGTCCACCTTGGACGGGTCCTTGCCGCTGAAAGCGCCGCCGCCGTGACGGGCGGAGCCGCCGTAGGTGTCCACGATGATCTTGCGCCCGGTGAGCCCGCAGTCGCCCACGGGGCCACCGATCACGAACTTGCCGGTGGGGTTGACGAGGAAGTTGGCGTCGCTGTAGAGCTTGGCCGCGTCGTACAGCTCGGCCGGCAGTATGGGCTTGACCACGTGCTCCCAGAGGTCGGGGCGGATCGTCGTGGCGGAATCGACCTCGGCGGCGTGCTGGGTGGAGATCAGCACCTTCTCGATCTCGACCGGGACGCCGTCGCGGTAGCGCACGGTGACCTGGGTCTTGCCGTCGGGGCGCAGGTAGTCCACGACCCTCTCGCGGCGGACCTCGGCCAGGCGCTGGGCCAGACGGTGCGCGAGCGAGATCGGCATCGGCATCAACTCCGGCGTCTCACGGGTCGCGTAGCCGAACATCATCCCCTGGTCGCCCGCCCCGGCCACGTCGAACTCGTCCCCGTCGTCGGCGTTGGTGCGCTTCTCGAAGGCAGTGGTCACTCCCTGGGCGATGTCGGGCGACTGCTCGTCGATGGCGGTGATCACCGCGCAGGCGTCGCAGTCGAAGCCGTAGGCGGCGTCGTCGTAGCCGATCCTGCGGATGGTCTCGCGCACGATCTTCGGCACGTCGACGTAGGCCTCGGTGGTGATCTCTCCCGAGACGACCACGAGCCCGGTGTTCACGAGCGTCTCACACGCCACACGGCTCATGGGATCGAGGGCCAGGACCGCGTCGAGCACACCGTCGGAGATCTGGTCGGCCATCTTGTCCGGGTGCCCCTCCGTCACCGATTCGGAGGTGAACAGGAACTCGTTGTCTGAGAGATCGTTGGTCGCCATGAGGCGGAGAGGGTACAAGGCGCCAGCCGCTGGTGGCGGGACACGCTCAGGCGTGGCGGTCCGCGCCACTGGTCTTGAAGTCGATCACCAGCGGCACCCCGTCGAGGCCGAAGCGCTCGCGCAGCTGGTTCTCGAGGAAGTACGCGTAGTCGCGCTTGATGAGGCTGCGGTCGTTCACCTGCACGGCGAAGCGCGGAGGGGAGGTCTGAAACTGGGCCATGTAGTACATCTTCAGCCGCCGGCCGCGGGTGGCGGGCGGCTGGCGCATGCCCTGCAGGTCGGACAGGAACCGGTTGAGCTCCGGGGTGGGGATCCGCTCCGAGGCGCGGTCGGCGATGGCCAGGGCTTCGGCAACCAGCCGCCGCAAGCCACGCCCCGACCTGGCCGACACCGCCATCAGGCGCGGTCGCTGGCGCAGCTTCTTGGCCACCCGGGCTCGCGCGTCCTCGAGGTCGGTGTCGGTCTCGTCCCACTTGTTCAGCGCGATCACCGTGGCGCAGTTGGTGGTCATGCCGAGATCGGCGATGCGGAAGTCATCGGAGGTGATGCCCTGGGTGGCGTCGCAGAGCACGATCGCCACGTCGGCCCGCTCAGCCGCGCTCTCGGAGCGCAGCTGTGCGTAGTAGTCCACGGTGCCCGCCACCTTCGTCCGGCGCCTGAGCCCCGCGGTGTCCACGAGGGTCACCGGCCGGCCGTCGAACTCGATCCGGGTGTCGATCGAGTCGCGGGTGGTGCCGGCGACGTCGGCAACGATCACCCGCTCCTCACCGAGCAGCTTGTTCACCAGGGAGGACTTGCCCACGTTGGGCCGGCCGATCACCGCCAGCCTCGTGGTCTGCTCCTCGTCGGGCTCCGGAGCGTCGGCCAGCCGCTCCACCACCACGTCCAGCAGGTCGCCGGTACCCAGGCCGTGGGCGGCGGAGACGGCCACGGGATCGCCGAGGCCGAGCGCGTAGAACTCCGCCGCACCGCCGGCCTGCAGCGCGGTGTCGACCTTGTTGGCGGCCACGATCACCGAGACGGCGCCCGCGCGCAGCTCGGAGGCCAGCTCCGCGTCCCCCGGTCTCAGCCCGGCGGATGCGTCCACCACCAGCACCGCCACCGCGGCGTCCGCCACCGCGGCGCGCGACTGGCGCTGCACCGACTTGGCCAGGTCGTGGGTCTCGTCGAGGTCCACCCCGCCGGTGTCGATCAGCGTGAAGGAGCGGCCGTTCCAGTCGGCCTCGACCTCCTTGCGGTCGCGCGTGACCCCCGCCTCGGGGTGCACCACCGTCTCGCGGCTCTGCGACAGCCGGTTGACCAGCGTGGACTTGCCCACGTTGGGATACCCGACCACGGCCACCTTCTGCAACGCCACTGGTCCCTCCTACCGCGCCTGCGCCGCGCGCACCAGGCCGGCGATGCGCTCCACCACCTGATCCACCGTCAGGCGGGTGGTGTCCACCTCCACGGCGTCCTCGGCGCGCTTGAGCGGTGAGTGCTCGCGGCCCTCGTCCTGTGCGTCGCGCAGAGCCTGGTCGCGCAAGACGGTGTCGGCGTCGGTCCCCAGCTCGGCCGCCCGCCGCCGCGCGCGCTCGGCCGGGTCGGCTACCAGGTACACCTTGACCGGCGCCTCGGGCGCCACCACGGTGCCGATGTCGCGGCCCTCGGCCACCCAGTCGCCCTCGGCCAGCAGCGCCCGCTGCTTCTCGACCAGGGCCTCGCGCACCTTCTCGTTGATGGCCACGTGGGATGCGCCCTCCGAGACCTCGGGCGTGCGGATGGCCTCGGTCACGTCGCGACCCGAGGACAGCACGCGGTCGCCGACCACGATGTCGAGCTCGCGCGCCCGGTCCGAAGCGGCCCCGCCCTGCTCGAGCACGGCCAGGGCCACCACGCGGTACATCGCGCCCGAGTCCAGGTAGGTGAAGCCGAGCGCCTGCGCGGCCGCCCGGGCCACCGTGCTCTTGCCCGCTCCCGCGGGCCCGTCGATCGCCACCACCATGGCGCTGAGGCTACTTGGGCCCCGGCGCAGCCAGGGCGAGGAGCGCAGCCCGAACGTTGTTCGGGCGAGCACCGCAGCTTTTCCCTCAGCGGGGCTGCCAGGCGGGGTCGGACCCCTCGAACGCCCCGCGTGCGTCCTCGACCAGCGTGCTCAGCCGCTTGCCGTCGCTGACGTTCACCACGCGCAGCCCGCCGCCGTCGTAGACCAGCTGCTTGCCGTCGGGCGAGAAGGCGGGTGTCCCACAGCCCGAGCAGCGCACCACCCGCCTGGCTCGCTTGCCGTCGGCGCGGGCCACGTATATCCCTCCGCGGCGGGCGAAGGCGATCTGGCGCCCCGAGGGCGACCAGCTGGGGTCCCGGCCGCGCGTGAGCTTGCGCAGCCGCTTGCCGCCCGGCTTGACGCTGTAGAGGACGCCGCGGCGCGCGAAGGCGATCAGGCCGCGCTTCGACCAGTCGGGCGAGGACCCGTTCCTGGCGATCCGGCGAGGGCCGGTGCCGTCCGTGCCGATCACGCTGATGTCCGTTCGCGAGCCGGACTTCGCGGTGAAGGCCAGCTGCGCGCCCGAAGGCGAGAAGGCGGGTTGCCCGTCGTCGCCGCTCACCGCGGGAAGCATCTGCAGACCCGCTCCGCTGGGCGCGATCAGCGCCAGAGAGGCACCGGCGTCGAAGGCCAGCCGGCGCCCGTCGGGCGACCACACCGGGGATCGGTAGGAGATGTCGCAGTTGCCGGCGGTGGGCTCGCCGTCGACCCGCTGGCATCCCTGCACGAAGCGGTCGCGCTTGCTGTCGGAGTCGATCGTCTGCAGCGACTCATAGGTGGACTCGGAGTCGCCCTGCTCCACGTCGGTGCCGGCGGCGGCGTAGACGATCCGCCCGTTGGCACCGGGAAAGCTGGCCTCGGCCACGGGGGAGGCACCGGCCATCACGGCCAGAGCGACAAAGGAGAGGAGAAGGCGTCTCATGTGGGTCAGAACCCCGGACAGGGCCGCGGGTTGCGGCCCCGCCTCAAGCTGAGCGCAGCAGGGCGGCCAGATCCTGCTCGAACTCCGGGTAGGAGACGGCGGCGGCCTCCATGCCGACCACCTCCACCCCGTTCTCGCACGCCAGGCCGGCCACGGCGCCGAGCATGGCCAGCCGGTGGTCGCCGCGGGAGTCGATCGTGCCGCCCTCTAGCGGACTGCCGTCTCCGCGGACGGTGAATCCGTCTCCGGTGTCCTCGATGTCGGCGCCGATCCCCGACAGCTCCTCCACCACCGCGGTGATCCGATCGGACTCCTTGTGGCGCAGCTCCTGCGCCCCGCTCACCACCGTCTCGCCCTCTGCGAACGCGCCGAGCAGCGCCACGAGGGTCAGCTCGTCGATCGACAGCGGAACCTCCTCGGGCGCCACCGTGGTGCCCTCCAGCGCGGCGAAGGCCACGTCCAGCTCGCCGACCGGCTCGTCGTCGGCGAAGGTGCCGACCTCCTCCAGGTCGCCGACGATCACCGCTCCCATCCGCTGAGCGATCCGCATGAACCCGGTCCGGGTCCAGTTCAGGCCCACGTTCTCGATCACCACGCGCGAGTCGGGCACGAGGCACGCCGCGGCGACCATGAAGGCAGCCGACGAGGGGTCGCCAGGAACGGTGATCTCGTCGAGCTCCAGCTCGTCGGTCTGGGACACGGTGACCGTAAGGCCGTCACGCTCGAATGGCACCCGCGAGCGGCGCAGGATGCGCTCGGTGTGGTCGCGGCTGTGCGTGCGCTCGGTGATCGAGGTCCTGCCCGCGGCCAGCAGGCCGGCGATCAGCACGCACGACTTGACCTGGGCGCTGGCCACCTGCGGCTGGTAGTGGATGCCGTGCAGGTCGGTGCCGCGCACCGTCAGCGGCGCGAGCCGGCCCTCGCGGGCCTGCACCCGTGCGCCCATCATCGTCAGCGGCTCCACCACCCGGTCCACGGGACGGCGGCGGATCGACTCGTCGCCATCGAGGGTCCACTCCCCCCCGGACTGGCCCGCCAGCCATCCGGGCAGCAGCCGCAGCAGGGTGCCCGAGTTTCCCACGTCGAGAAGTCCGCCGGTGGCCTCGAGCGCGGTGTGTAGGCCCACCCCGCGGATGACCAGGGCGCCGGGGAGGCTCTCCTCCTCGATCGCGGCCCCCAGGGTGAGCAGCGCGTCGAGGGTCGAGCGGGTGTCGGCCGAGTCGAGGTAGTTGCGCACCGCCACCGGCTCGTCGCACATCGCTCCGAAGAGGGCCGCGCGGTGGGAGATCGACTTGTCAGGCGGGGGGCGCAAGCGGCCCCGCAGAGGACCGGAGGGGTCGAAACGGACCGAGCTCACGCCTGAGCGACGGGGAAGCCCAGCTCGCCGATCAGCTCCCGGGCGCGCGCGGCCTGCTCCTCGCCGGCGATCCAGAGCGTCATCGCCCCCGTGCGCATGTCCGAGGCCGGGGCAAGCGCCAGATCGCCGATGTTCACGCCGGCTTTTCCGAGTGCCAGGGCCACCTGGGCGACGATACCGGGACGGTTGGGGACGGTCAGGCGAAGCTCGTGGACGGCTCCCTTCGCCGAGTCGGCCTCCAGCAGGCGCCGGCGACCGGCGGCAGCCTCCTCGTTCCAGGCCGTGACGCCCTCCGCCTCGCCCGCTCGCAGGATCTCCGCGACACGGCGCAACCGCTCGGCGGCCGCGTCGACCTCGTCGGCGATGGCCTCCCGGTTGGCGATGTAGATGTCGGTCCAGATGGCCGAGTTGGCCCCGGCCACCCGCGTCGCGTCGCGGAAGCTCGGCCCCACCCGCGGCAGGTCCCCGCGCCCCGCAGCCTGCGAGACCAGCACGTTGGCCATCACGTGCGGCAGGTGGCTGACGGCGGCCACCAGGCGGTCGTGAGAGTCCGCGTCGATCGCCACGGGACGAGCCCCGAGGGCGACCACCAAGCGGTGCAGACGCTCGTAGAGGATTCCCGAGGAGGCATGGGAGGGCGTCAAGTACCAGACGGCCCCCTCGAAGAGGTCGGCGCGCGCGTGCTCGACCCCGGCGGTCTCGGCGCCCGCGATCGGATGCCCGCCCACGAACCGCTCGTCGGCGAAGCGCTCGACCAAGGCGCGCTTGACCGAGCCCACGTCGGTGACAACGCAGTCCGCGCGGGCCGCCGCGAGCCCGGCGGCCACCTGTTCCGGAAGCGCTCCGACGGGGCCGCAGCAGAAGCACGCCTCGGCCCCGTCGAGCGCCTCCTCGAGCGACCGCGCCGCCCGGTGGACGGCCCCCAGCTCCACGGCGCGGGCGAGCCGCGCGGGCGAGCGGCCGAAGCCCACGACCTCGGCTCCGCGGACGTTATCGCTCGTGGCCATGCCGATCGAGCCCCCGATCAGCCCTACGCCGAGCACGGCGACCTTCACGCGCGCCGCTCCCGCGCGATCCGCCGCAGCCGGTCGTCGAAGGTAAGCAGCTCGGCCTCGTGGCGGTGCGCGCAGGCCAGCACGAGCGCGTCGGCGAGCCGCAGCGCTCGGTGCCGAGCGCGGAGCCGGGCCGCGGCGCGCGCCAGCTCGGCGTCGATCGGTACGACCTCCGTTCGGCTGTCCCGTATGAAGCCGTCAACCACGGCTTCGTGGCCCTTCCTCATCGGTCCGACCAGGATCTCTGCGTAAGCGCTGGCCACCAGCAACAGTCGATCCTCACGCGCCGCCCTCACGCGCAGCTCGGTCATGGCGCGGGCGTGATGGGCGTCTCCCTCCTCCAGAAGACCGATCAGCACTCTTGCGTCGAGGGCTACCGCTCCCACTCGTCGCGCAGCTGGTCGAGAAACCCGGTCGAGTAGGTGCCGGGCGGCAGTGCCCCGGCGTAACGGTCGATGACGTCTTGGGTGCGCTCGACCTCGAGCCGCCCCTGCCCGGCCGCCCGTACGGTCAGCTGATCACCCGGCTGCATGCCGGCGTCGCGCAGCACGTCCACCGGGATGGTCATCTGGTTCTTGCTCGAAAGCTTGGCCATCACTTTACTAACGTAACAGTTTGGTAAAGGCGTTCACGGAGCAGCGCAGCCGGAACGTCGTTTCGGCGAGCCCCGCACCGGAGGTTCTCCGGCGAGCGCCGCACCGGGGACGCTAACGCTGCTCGCGGCGCGCACGCACCGCCTCCGCAAGCCCGTCCAGCACCTCGCCGGTCGTGTCCCAGTCCATGCACGCGTCGGTGATCGACTGCCCGTAGGTGAGCGGCTTGCCCGCGTCCAGCTCCTGACGCCCGAAGACCAAAAAGGACTCCAGCATCATCCCCACGATCGCGGCGTTGTGACCGGCGACCTGGGAGCCGACGTCGGCCGCCACACCGGGCTGGCGCGCGGGATCCTTGCCGCTGTTGTCGTGGGAGGCGTCGATCACCAGTCGCTCGGCCAGCCCGGCGGCCCGCAGCTTGGACAGGGCGTCGGCCACCTCGTCCGCGGTGTAGTTGGGCTTGGCGCTGCCACCGCGCAGGATCACGTGGCCGTCGGGATTGCCGCGGGTGTGGAGGATGGCCGGCGTGCCGTTGGGCTCCACGCCGGCGAACACGTGGGTGGCCGCCGCGGCGCGCACCGCGTCGACCGCCACCTGCACGTTGCCGTCGGTGCGGTTCTTGAAGCCCACGGGCATGGACAGGCCCGATCCCAGCTGGCGGTGGATCTGGCTCTCTGTCGTGCGCGCGCCGATCGCTCCCCAGGCGACTGTGTCGGAGATGTACTGGGGAGTGATCGGGTCGAGGAACTCGCATCCCACCGGCAGTCCCAGCGCCAGCACCTCCAGGAGCAGCTCACGCGCCATCCGCAGGCCGGTGTTCACGTCGCCGGACCCGTCGAGGCCGGGGTCGTTGATCAGGCCCTTCCATCCGGTCGTGGTGCGGGGCTTCTCGAAGTAGACCCGCATGGTCACGCAGAGGTCGCCCGCCAGCTCACGCGCCGGCTCGCTGAGCCGTCGTGCGTACTCCAGGGCGGCGTCCACGTCGTGCACGCTGCAGGGGCCCACCACGACCAGCAGGCGGTCGTCGGTGCCGTTGAGGATCTCGGCGATCTCGCCCCGACCCTTCATCACCACGTCCGCGTGCGCGGGCAGCAACGGAAGTCGCTCGCGCAGCACGGCAGGGGTGTCCAGCGCCACGACCTGGGCGATCCGCCGGTCGCTGACGCGATCGACGGAGCTTTGCGGTCCGGTGCTCACTGGGGTGGCCCAACCCGCGCTCGATCAGCACTGCCCGGCCCGCCCGGCGTGGCCTCCTCATTCATGACGATCATCATCTCTAGCCTCTCAGAGATCTGGGGAGGAAGCGGAGCCGGAAGGCTGTTCCGGCGAGCAAACCGCACCTCTTGGGTCTGGCGCTGTGGTGGCCTGTGTGCAGGCCTCGGGAAGGCGTCCGGCGGGACTGTCCCGGTCGGCGGCAGGAGGCCTGCCGTGGCCGGACGCCTAGCTAAATCGCCAATACGACCAGGCACGCAGACGAGCGCCCCGAAGGGCGTCGGCGAGAGGGGTCTGCGTGGCCTTGCGGTGCATCGCCGTCACTTTTACCACGGATCGGCGACGCGGGCCAAACGCTTGAGGTCTCACCGAGCGGGTAGCGGACGCCGATGATCGCGATGCTCGGCACCGGAACGATGGGCGCGCCCATGGCGCGCAACATGCGAGCGGCGGGCCTGGAGGTGCGGGCATGGAACCGCACCCGCGAGGCAGCGGACCCCCTGAAGGCAGCCGGGATCGAGGTGGCCGGATCGGCTGAGGAGGCGGTGCATGGCGCCGAGCTCGTGGTCACGATGCTGGCCGACAGCGAGGCGGTGACCGAGGTGCTCGAAGACGGCGGCGCGCTGGCCGCCATGGCCGACGGCGCGGTGCTGGTGCAGATGAGCACCGTCGGGCTGGCGGCCACCGAGTCCGTGGCCGCCCTGGCGGAGGACCGCGG
>Ga0136627_1001124_pt1 | contig 10468 bp, 8 predicted proteins | sample AntDrymUQ4892206_2_FD_104652 | JGI IMG/M metagenome (GOLD analysis project Ga0136627, IMG submission 104652) | Polar desert sand microbial communities from Dry Valleys, Antarctica - metaG UQ489 (22.06) | ecosystem: Environmental > Terrestrial > Soil > Desert | place: Antarctica: Dry Valley... | reverse complement strand
ATGTGGCCGCTGGCCCCCTGGAGGTGGCGGCGCATTACGAGCGCTCACCAGCCGGTCGGGGAAGCGGGACAGTCGCTCCCCGGAAAGTGGCGCTGTGTCATCACTGCTGATCAAAGGTGGTGCACCGTACGGGAGCGCTTTCGAACCCCTCACCAGAGGTCAGACGCCTCCTGGCGATGGCTGAGGACTGACCGGACGCCTACCGGCACGGCGAGGAGTTCGTGGTGCACTTCGACCTGCCCGGCGTGGATCCCGACTCGATCGACCTGGACGTGGAGCGCAACGTGCTCACCGTCAAGGCCGAGCGCACGGCGGAGGTCGTCGACGACGCCGACGTGCAGGTCGTTGAGCGGCCCCGCGGGGCGTTCAGCCGCCAGCTCTTCCTCGGTGACACCCTCGACGTCGATCGGATCGCCGCGAGCTATGACGTCGGCGTGCTGACGTTGCGGATCCCCATCGCCGAGAAGGCGAAGCCCCGAAAGATCGAGATCACCGGTGGCGGTGGGGGAGCCAAGCAGATCACCAACTAACCCATCAAGCACAAGCACCCCCTGACCACCCGCGCGGCCGTCCTCACCGCGAGGGCGGCCGCATCGCCACACCACGCCCACGTGTTGAGGACAGCGCGATGACCCACCTCACCTGCGCACCCACCCCCGGCGGCCGGCGCCGAGGAGCCCATCCCCTCCCGCAACAGTCAACGGTGCAGCACCGCGCCAGACCGGGCCGGCGCCAGCCGCCAGCGGCCTACTGACTCCACGCGGCCAGTGGGGCGAGCGGTAGGCCAGCTCATGGCCGCCTCCGCCGCGTGATACCAACCGGCGCAGCGCGCCACCGAACTGGCCCGGCTGGGTAAGGGGCCGCCGTCGAGCAGGCGCACCGCGAGCAGGGGTTGAGCTACACGGAGATCGCCACAGCCCTCGGTGACGAGCTGACCTCTCGACTGGCCGCCAAGGTGTCGGTAGTCGGCTGTCGGACAGCGTTGGCGTGGTTTACCACTTCCCAACACGACAACTTGCGATGATACTCGATTGGGAAACCTTCGCTCGGTGGGGCGCGAACGCGCCGTCACAGCGGGATGATGTATTTGTCCTGATCAAGGAGGGTCGTCGTGCCGGTGCCGCATACAGCCGCCATCTCACCGCGGGTTCGAGTCTTCATTTCTTACGCTCACGGCAACCCCGAGCACGAAGATCACGTGCGTCGACTCTGGAGCTTCCTGTGCGAACAAGGCATCGACGCCCGACTAGATCGGCCAGCGGCCGAGAAGCGGCAGGATTGGTCAATCTGGATGCTACAGCAGATCCGTGTGGCGAGGTTCGTCTTGATGATCGCGTCGCCTGAGTACCGACGACGCGCGGAAGGTGAAGCCCTGGCCAGCGAGGGCCCAGGCGTTCAGTGGGAAGCGGGATTGATCCGGCAAGAGGTATACGCCGACCAGAAGGCGGCGTTGAATCGGTTTCTGCCCGTGGTCTTGCCGGGCTGTTCGGCCGCTGACATTCCGCGATGGATGGGTCCGACAACCACGACGCATTACACGATCTCCGACTACACTGTGGGAGGTGCAGAGAGTCTCTTGCGACTGTTGACTGACCAGCCATATGAGACTCAACCGCCGCTGGGCTCCGTGCCAGTACTACTACCTCGTCGGGCCGGATATTCGTCGGCCGTTATTCTTGGGGACATGGTCCGCGAGACCTTTCGGCGTCTGGTGGACCGAATTCCGGAGCGCAACGAGGCCATGGTCCAGGCCGACATCAGGCAGTTGCTTGCGGCTGGTGACCTCGGACTTGAGGAGCACGACCTCGGAGTCGAGCCGGATGCCCAGACTGAGAACCGGCGCAGGATTGACGTCGCAGTCAGTTGCGCTGTCATCGAGGTCCGAAAGGACCTTCGTGCGGGTGGTGTGCTGAAAGACGCAGAGCAGCAACTAGCCGGTTATGTCGCCACTCGTAGCGAGCGGACCGGCCAACGGTACGTGGCGGTGCTCACTGACGGTGCAGAGTGGCGCCTCTACCATCGTCTCGACGAGGGGCTTCAGCAAGTGACGTCGCTGATCGTCGACTCTTCTGCTCCCGATGTCGAAGAACTGCTGAAGTGGCTCGAAAGCGTGCTTGCCAGCGGCCGACAGATCGAGCCAACCCCAGGTGAGATCATCCGGAAACTTGGAGCCGATAGCCCCTCCTATGCTCTCGATTCCGCAGAGCTAAGATCGATTTATTCGAAGTGCCGGGAGCTGTCCGCGGTCAAGGTGAAACGCGCCATGTGGGCCAAGCTGCTGACCACAGCTTCTGGTACGAACTTCACCGACGACGACTCGTTGTTCGTCGACCATACGCTTCTGGTGGCAATGGCCGAGGTGATCGGCCACGCGGTAGTAGGTTTTCGGCCCGAAGACCCCGCAATCAACGCTGCTACGATCATGTCTGGTGCGCTTTTCTCTCAGGCCCAGATCGGCGGCGTGATCGAGGCCGACTTCTTCGACTGGGTAGTCCACGTTCCCGGTGGCGAACGGTTCATCAAGGACCTGGCCCGACGACTGACCCGCTTCGCATGGGGCAAGGTCCAACACGATGTCATGAAAGTGCTCTACGAGTCCATCATCCCCCAAACGATTCGACACCGGCTCGGTGAGTACTACACACCGGACTGGCTGGCCGAGGAGATAGTCACTGAGTGTGTGAATGATCCGCTCTCCGAGCGAGTACTCGACGCGAGCTGTGGCAGCGGCACTTTCCTGTTCCACGCAGTCCGCAGTTACGTATCGGCTGCGGAAGCCGCAGGCATGCCTGGTCCGGACATCGTGCGCGAAGTGGGGGAGCACGTGATGGGCTTCGACGTGCATCCCGTTGCTGTCACGTTGGCTCGTGTGACCTATCTTCTCGCGATCGGCATGCATCGGCTGCAGGCGGATGACCGGCCAGCGTTCGCCGTACCGGTGTATCTGGGTGACTCGCTTCGGTGGGGCCAGGAATCAACACTGTGGTCCTACGGGGGCCTCAGCGTACCAACCGTCCTCGATCATGACACATTCGTCAGTGATCCAGAGTTCACCGTTCAGGCCAAGGCTACCGGGCAGCTCAAGTTTCCTGACAGTGTCGTCGCGAACGCCAGGCTCTTCGACCGTTTGGTCACCGAACTCGCCGAAAGAGCTACAAATCGTCAACGCGGAACTGCTGTCCCTTCCCTGGCTGCGACATTGCGACGGTTCAAGATCAAGGACGAGGACTGCCCGGTGCTGGAGTCAACGTTCAAGATCATGTGTACGCTGCATGATGACGACTGCGATCACATTTGGGGCTACTACGTGCGTAACCTGGCCCGTCCGGTCTGGCTGGCAAGACCGGACAACCGGATCGATGTTCTCGTCGGCAACCCCCCGTGGCTGGCCTACCGCTACATGACGAACTCCCAGCAGGTTTCTTTTCGCGCAATGAGCACTGAGCGGCGGTTGTGGGCTGGGGCTGCTGTTGCAACCAACCAGGATTTGTCTGCGCTGTTCGTGGCGCGCTGTATCGAGCTGTACCTCAGACCAGATGGTCGTTTTGGTTATGTCATGCCGTGGGCGGTCTTGTCCCGACGCCAGTACGCGGGGTTCCGCACAGGTAACTACTCCGTCCAAGCACAATCGGTGAGGGTGGCCTTCGACCGGCCCTGGGACCTCCACCGAATCAAGCCGGCATTCTTTCCTGTGCCTGCCAGCGTCATCTTCGGCCGACGCGTGAATAGCGACGTGGGCGGCGCAGCTCTCAGTCAGATGCCAAAGGTGTGGTCTGGAAGATTCGCCACCAAAACGGCCTCGCGGGCACAGGCAGCCGAGAGTATCGTGCGGCCAATTGGTGAACTGGCGGTGGCACTTGCTCAGCGAGGGTCCCCGTACGCTCCCCGGTTTGTCCAAGGTGCGACCGTAGTGCCTCGCTTCCTCTTCCTCGTAGAGTCCGACAGCACCAACCCACTCGGGGTCGGGGCGGGTCGTCGAGCAGTCCGAAGTCGCCGCGGTGCCAATGAAAAGAAGCCGTGGAAAGATCTTCCGGGATTGCACGGAATAGTCGAACGGCGGTTTATCCGGCCACTGTATCTCGGAGACTCGATCCTGCCATTTCGCAGTCTGCCAGCCGTTGCGGCCATCGTTCCCTGGGATGGTCAACACCTTCTACATGGGAAGACTGAGCATTTAGACTTGTATCCCGGGCTTGCTAACTGGTGGCGTCGAGCCGAAGATATTTGGATTCAGAACCGCTCCAGCGAACGGCTTCAGTTGACGGAGCGGCTGGACTATCACCGCGGCCTATCTCAACAGTTTCCAGCCGCAGATTATCGAGTGGTCTATAGCGCGAGTGGAATGTATCTGGCTGCTGCGATCGTGTTGGACCCGAGCGCCGTTATTGAACACAAACTTTACTGGGGACCGGCGACCAGCCTCGACGAGGCGCGCTTTCTCACCGCGATCCTGAACTCAACCATCCTAACAATGGCTGTCCGCCCTCTGCAGGGCCGCGGAGAACACAACCCGCGAGATTTCGACAAGTACATCTTCCAGTTACCGATCCCGCTGTACGACCCCAGTGACAGCGCCCACGAATTGCTGGTGGCGCTTGCCGAGCGGTCAGAACAGGTCGCGGCCAGCGTTGCCCTGCCGATCGTTCGTTTCGAGGCGCAGCGTCGCCGTATCCGCGAGGCACTCGTGGAGGACGGAGTCAGTGTGGATATTGACGCGATCGTAAAGACCCTTCTGGCGTAGCGAACACCTGTCTGTCAGTGGTTCATTTTTGCCGATCAATCGTAGATCCAGTAATGGGTCGGCTTTCGCACTTTTGTGAGCACTAGGTAGGGCTTTGTCGGGAGGTTAACAGCGAGGAGGACCAAGCAAGATTCATAAGCGACGCCATCGGATAACACCAGATGATCTGCGAACGCAGCTTGTTGGAAATCTGTCCGGATAGGACGTCACCATCTCACAACTAGATGCCCAGGATACCGAGCAACCGAGTCACTATTCCTACCCCCCCAACAACAAACCCTTTTGCTCGCTCCAAAAACTCCCGCACTGCCGCAACCGTGTTGTGCGGCTTCAAACGAAGGCAGAGATCACGGAGATGGCCAGCCCCAAGGCGTGAATCCAGGCTCTCGGCCAAGTCAATCGACTCCATCCCCAGCCCGACAGCGCATGAGCGAGGTTTGGTGGACCTTCTGGAGGCCCTGGCGAACCCCCGTCTTGAGGTCCGGCGGCTGCTGGCGATGGCTGACGCTTGGCGCCACACATGATCCCTAGGGGGCAGGATTCGAACCTGCGACCTCTGGGTTATGAGTTGGGCGCCGGACGTCTCGCGCCGTCTCACGGGCGTCGCCGACAGAGCCCCGAGCTGGGTGAACGTATCCGCACCGCCTCACCCGCTCCCCCACGTGTCGGGAAGTACCGGGGCGTCGTGGTTACAGATCTGGTCACGTCCGGGGTACCCGCCGACGCTTGCCCCGCCTGCCAGTGCCATCCCGTCGACCTGGCGCAGCCCGACCGCGCGGTCGACCGCGGGCAGCATTCGACACGACCGCGTCCGACCTCGCCCAGCTCTGGCCCGCGCGGTCGGCCGTGTGGTAGCCCTCCGGGAGGTCGTCAGGACGGCACGCCTTGACAAGTCCCCCTTTATGAGGACTAGGGTGGCTGTTGCGCGGCGAGGAGGCGTGCCGGAGCGGCCGATCGGGCCGGCCTGAAAAGTCGGCGAACTCCACGCCAAGAGGGTTCCGTGGGTTCGAATCCCACCGTCTCCGCCGTGCGACGGGTGGCGGGGGGGGGCTCGGGGGGGAGCGTGACGGCACGCTCCCCCCCGAGCCCGGACGTCAAAACGCCCAGCGAACTCCTCGCCAAGAGGGGTAACTATCATCGCATGTCTAGGAGCAGGTAGCAAGGAGCGCGATGACACGTCTCGATGACCTGTACGCGATCGAGGATCCTCGACGCCTCTTCCTGAAGGCGACTGAAGCCATCAATCAGCACCAGGAGGATGTTGACGAGATAGCAGCAATTCGCGCTGGCGCAATTGCGGCTCTGTATGCGCAAGGATACTCTTACAAGGAACTGGCAGAGACGCTCGGAATGAGCGCTCCTCGGGTTGGGCAATTAGTCACTGCGAGTGGCGAGGCGGCTATTAAGGTACTCCGCAGCTGGTTCGTCATCGAAAGACGCCTGGAAGAGGTCGCACGTATAGCTAAACCAAGCATGGATAGCAGGAGCCAGCCAAGAATCTACTCTGCCGCAATTAATGCCTTAGTCGAATCAGGGAGGATTGAGCCACAGATAATCTGTGACCTGGATTCGATACGCGAGATCCGTAACCACCTCGTTCATGGACGCGCCCAAATCGCCACCGAGACCACAGAGGATGTTCTCGATACAGCAGTACATCTAAATGCAATGCTCACTATTTGGATTAATGATGAACGAGCAAAACTTGGCGCGACGGCGACTCAGAAGTCAGCAGGACTAACCCCTAGGAGTAGATCTTTGTCGTCCGTTTATCAGGCACATCAGAAACTAGCTCGACTGGCCAAGGACGAGTCGACACTAAGGAAACGCCTCAGTGATGCGAACGCCGCAGCAGCTAAAGCACGTGCGACAGCTTCCACTAAACGTCAACAGGCGGCCAGAACCTCATCAGGCTCAATGGCTCGCTCCTACCTCAGTTCGGCGGAGTCCGCCGACAAGAAGGCGGCGAGCGAGGACAACAAGGCAGCGGATGCATCGAAGAAGCTTAGCGATCTCGCGAGGCGAAGGGCCTCAGCAGTCAAGGAGCTTGAAAGTGCGGATCGCGCATCTGAACGAAGCAGGAGTGCGGCAGAGGGCCGACGACGGACCGAGGAAAGGAGGCACGCGCAAGAGGTGGTAGCGCGCCTCGCTAGCCCGACAGTTCGATACGTCCATGAGGTCCGAACGGTGGAGCCGCCAAAGCCTGAGAAGCTCAGAGTGCTCTATCTTACTTCGAACCCCGATTCTAACGCATACCTCCGTGTCGACGTGGAAGTTCGCGATGTCCGTCAAGCCATACGCAAGGCAACCCATCGAGATCTCGTGGAGATGGACCACCGACCGGCGGCGACACCCGAGGACCTCTTAGACGGTATGAACGAGCAGCGGCCACACGTAATCCACTTCGCAGGCCATGGCGGTGGATACTCGCTACTGTTCGATGATGCTGCCGACAATCCCTCGGGCAGAAGCGTCTCGTTCGATATACTTGCCCGCGCATTGACTGCCACCGACGCCCCACCCAATGTTCTCGTGCTCAATGCGTGCGACACACTCGAAGGCGCGGAAGTTCTCCTCGACTCCGTGCCGGTCATTATCGCAATGGCGGCAGAGATTAGCGACCTTGCCGCCTCAGCGTTTGCAGCACGTTTTTACTCTGCAATCGCGAGCGCCCAGTCCGTTCAATCGGCAGCCAACCAAGGAGCTGTTGCGGTTGACCTGCTGGAGCTGAGCGACGGGTGGAAGCCGGCACTGCTGTGCCGGGATGACATCGACGCTGGATCGCTGATCCTCGTTCACGTTCCGGAAGCGATCGAATCTGGCGACGGAATTACGTAGACACTTCGACTAGCGCTAATTCGCTCCCGGCCCAAGTAGACTTGGTTCATCACGATCGCGCCCATTCGCTTGGATCAATATCTGCGGCACCGAACCGGAGCCGCGCGTCGCGCGGGGACCGGCCGGAGGCCGCATGCCCCGCGCGGCGCCGGAGGCGCCGCCTTGACCAAGAAAGGAAAGTTTGAACACGCGACTGAATAAGGACCTCACCGGGGCTAGAGATCCCCGGTGAGGGTGCCGAGTGGGCAGTCTTCCTGCCCGGTCAGGGTTGGCATGCGGCCCATGAGAGCAACGAAGGCTAGGACGAAGGCTTGGCGCGCGTCGTGGAGATCCAAGTGCTCGTCAGTGCCGGCGTGGATGGTCCGATTGCGGGCGTAGTACAGATCTTCGACTGACTGCTGATAGCGACGCGTCCCGGGCACCCCGCGCAGTAGCCGCTGGGTGCGACGGCGCAGTCGTACGGCGGTGCCGGACGCGTAGCTGTCGGTAAGAAGCATTTCGAAAGCCGTCGCGAGGCTCAGTACTGCCGTGTAGCCTCGACCGCCGCTCTGGTAGGAACGTCGAAAGTAACTTACGGCTTCGAAGAGCTTGCGGTATGTGCGGCCCAGACTATTTTCGCGGCAGGCGCCGACGGTGTGCTGCAAGTAGCCACCGTACAACGAGTCCACGGCTCGGTAGATCTCGTCAGCGTCCGCTGCTTTCCTGCTCCAGTACCGTGGGTCGATGTCAACGGCGAGGTCACTGAGCTCGTCCACGTGCCAGCGCCTGTGGATGGGCACCGCTTGCCCGGTAAGCAGCCGGCGGCGATCGGCAGTCAGCACGAGGTAGTGCCGAATATCGCGCGTCTCAAGGTTGTTCAATTGCGACGAACTGAACAAAAAGCCTGCGCGGTCCTCCGTCCGCGGTTGCAGAGTGGCCAACATGACGATCGCCGCCGTCAGAGCGCGGAGCCGCCCGAGGAGCAGGAACTCGTTCTCGTAATAGTAGCCGGCGGTTGAGGTCACCCCAGCTACCAGCAGCGGGTTTCGTTCCAGCCAGGCGGTGCCACGGCTGCGTCTCCAGTGGCGGATAAGGTCAGGATCTACCAGTTTGCGTACGCCGAGTGGCGGGCCAACGTCGCGGAGAAACACAATAGTGTGTTCAAGGCTGTTCGTCTGGGGTGTCAGTGCAAAGCGATTGGGTGCATTGATGAGCGCAGTGCTGGCGCCCCCCAGCGGCCGAAGCAGCCCCGCCGCGAGGAACCCGAAGGAGTGCAGCGGTAGAACGAGCAGGCCACCTCGGCCGCGCTCACTATCGCGAAGGTACTCAAGGGTGCCGAGGATCGGATCGGGCTCGCCAGCGGCCGCAGTATGGAGCAGCAGTTCGTCGAGGAGCGTGACACCGACGAACAACTGGCGGCTCCACAGCTGCCGAGCCAGCTCGTTGCGGACTACCTGGATGTGGTGAGCTGCGGCCTTGGCTGCCGCGACGGGGGCGGCCGGATCATAAGCGGCCTGGGCGAGGTGCTCGATGCCGTCCCACGTCGTGAGGTCGGAGGCCTGCGACGCAAGGTACTGCGCGGAGTCGGCGACCGTGGCTTTGCCCCTGGCGCCAGTCGGCGCTGCGGCCACGGCGGCGGCAAGTCGCTTGATGGGCGGCAGCCGTGTCGGGAGCGATCGGGGGGTCCTTGAGGGCACATGGGCACGTTAGCCTGACGCCCGGGACTGGCCGAATTCCTACGTTTCCTAGCCCCAACGTCAAGCATCAGCTGGGACCAGACAAGGTGGGGGCCATGTCTGTCCGGCTCCGGTGGAATCATGGACATGCGTGCGCTGGGCCAGGCTCGCCAATGGTTCGCCGTCAGGTGGCGACGACGTAGCGGAGCACGATCGTGTCGCCGGGGATGACGGAGACCATCAAGCGGACAGGCTTGTCCTCGGCAGTGAACCCGACGCGTCGATGCCGGCGGGTCGGCCGAAGTACCAGACGGAGACGGTGGTGGGGTCGCGTAACAGCTCGCGGTACTCGTCCTTGTCGGCCACACAAGCGAAGCGCACGGTGGGGGTGGCTGGGCGGACGCGGTACTCCCAGCGTATGGTGGCGACGAACATCGAGTCGGCGGCGGTGGCGAGACAGGTAAGCTACGCGCAGCTAACTAGTGTCGCAAAATATGATCGAGTTTACGCATCGTACCCGCGTTTGCGCAGTTCAGGAGGCAGATTGATGATCTTCACAGCGTAAAGAGCTGCTCATTTTGCGACACTAGGCTCAGTCGCTCATTGTTGTCCGCACGACTACGGAGGACAGCATCGACGCGGCGAACCTTTACCAATCAAGAAGGGCATCGAAGTGCATGTTGTCTTATTCTTCGGACTCACGATCCTTTCTGGGATCTGCGACGCGTACGGGTTCAGTGAAGCTTCAAAAATATGGCGCGAAAAAACGGTATCATACACCGCCCTCATTAGATCTGCAGCCGGCTACGCTGTAGGAATTGGGTTCTATTGGTTTGCACTCCGGTTCATAACCCAGGTCGGTGTAACTTCTGCCACCGTGCAAACGCTTACTTGGTTCGCCGTAACCATTGTAGGTGTGACACTTCTCAGTGGTGACATTCGGACATGGGACCTCCTAAATTGGTCCTTCGCGGTTCTCGCGGTTCTTGCTGTTGGAGGACTTCTTTATAGATCATAAGCGATCGACCTTGGGCGTGCCGCAGTCGTTCGTCAGCAAGTACGAGTCCGGGGAGCGGCGGCTGGATGTGGTCGAGCTGGGGCATGTGGCGGGGGCGCTGAGGGTGTCGCTGCGCGAGATGCTGGAGCAACTCGAGCTGTGAGGCAGCCAGCACCGCCGTGCGGCACGGCTACCGGACCGCCACCGCGCGAGGCGACTGGCGCCGAGAGGAGCCAT